>Ga0163162_10003868_pt1 | contig 14367 bp, 12 predicted proteins | sample S55metaG_FD_115310 | JGI IMG/M metagenome (GOLD analysis project Ga0163162, IMG submission 115310) | Switchgrass rhizosphere microbial communities from Kellogg Biological Station, Michigan, USA - S5-5 metaG | ecosystem: Host-associated > Plants > Roots > Rhizosphere > Soil | place: USA...
CCTTCGTCACCACCCGGCCGAGCAACCCGAAAGCGTAGTTGGAATACTCATAGCGCGTCCCCGGCGGCGTGGAGAACGGAATCCCTTTGCGCAGCCACTCATCCAGTGTTGGGTCGGTCGCGCTCAACTGCTGGTCTCCCCACGGATTGTCTTCCGGAAACCCAGCGCTGTGGCTCATCAACTGCCGGAGCCGCAGCGGCGGAGTGTCCCGCGTTGGCAGCTGCATGCGCGCGAACTGCGGACTCCATTTCGACACCGGATCCTCCAGCGACAGCTTCCCTTCATCGCGCAGCTTCAGAATCGCCAGCGCCGTGAAGCTCTTGGTCATCGACGCGATGCGGAACGCCGTTCCCACCGTCACCGGGGCGTTCGACGTCCGGTCCCGCACGCCGAATGTTCCGGTGTGCGCCAGCCGCCCGTCTATCACTACACCCCACACCATTCCCGGAATTTTCTTTTCCGTCGCGTAGCTGCGAAGGATTCGGTCCACCTCCGGCATCGCGGCTTCGAGCTTCGTCACCCGTTGGGGATCGGTGAACCGCGGCGGCGGATACGCATCGTTCGCTATCAAAGTCCCGGTCGCCGCCAGGCCGCAGATCAAAGGGACAATTCGCATGTAGGCCAGCATGCCACAGATCACTGTCCGCCGGCTTCGCGCGCGTATCCGTATACCAAGCCGGCAAAGCCTCCGCTGGCGGTCCTATCGGACAACCCGGTGTTCCGGCTTGTTATTTTCGCAGACCTAACTATACTGAACGGATGGTCCGCCTGATTATCGCGCTCAGCATAAGCATTTTGGCGACTCACGCCCTCGCACAGTCCAACAATTTCGGCACGATCTCCGGTGTCATCATCGACCCGGACGGCGGTGCAGCTCCGAATATCCCCGTCCAGGCAAAGAACTCGCGGACGGGCGCCCTGCACAAGACTTCGACCTCCGCCTCCGGAGCCTACACTTTCGCGCAATTGCCTGCGGGAACTTATGAGATCTTCGTCCCGGCCGTCGGATTCACACTCGACAAATTCGAACAGAAAGACCTGGCTGTGCGGGCGGGCCAGACCCTCCGCGCCGATATCAAAATGTCGTGGGGGCCAAACCTGGGGACTCCCGGAGACGATCCATCGCTTTTTCTGCGCAACAAGTACGCGGGCCAGTCTGGAACCATTGCTCGGACTGTGGATGGCAAGCCCGACCTGTCGGGCGTGTGGAACAGCAATGACGATCCCAATCCCGAGGAGCCTTCAATGTTGCCGTGGGCGGCGGCGTTGTCCAAAAAATGGCTGGAGAACAACTTGCGCGATACCCCCAGTGGATTTTGCCTACCCGGCGGGCCGTTGATCACAGGGCCACTGTTGTATAAGATCATTCAGACGCCGACGCTTTTTCTGACGCTCGCAGAGGATGTGGTGGCAGTCCGGCAAGTTTTTTTGGACGGACGCAGCCACCCCAAAGATCTCAATCCAACCTGGCTGGGCCACTCGATCGGCCGCTGGCAAGAGACATGCGGTCATCGATACGGTGGGAATGAATGACAAGAGCTGGCTGAACATTTACCCGCACACCGAGCGATTGCACCTGGTCGAGCACTACCGCCGGACGGATTTCGCGCACCTCCAGGTGGATATCATCATCGAGGACCCGGGAGCGTTCACTAAGCCCTGGGCCATCCACAGCGTTTGGAACCTTGCTCCTGGCGAGGAAATCGGCGAATACGTTTGCACTGAGAATAACCGTGACGCTCAGCACCTGGGTGTGAAGTGATCAGCCCCCTAAGCTGGCTCGGGCGCGAGGCGGAAACTACTTCTTCTGCACCTTGACGATGAGCGCGAAAAACGACTTGCCAGGCTCGACCAAGGTCTGATGCGGCACTCCCGGCGGCATTACCAGGACATCGCCAATAGCCACTTTCTGGGACTTTCCACCCGTCATTTTGGGCCCGCGGATCTCGCCATTTCCGGTGTCACGCGACTCCTCGATCTTGCCCCCATAGGCTATGGTCGCTTCGCCACCCTGGACGATGAAAACGTCGGTCCAGTTCTGGTGAAGCTCTCCCGTCCCGCTGGCATCGCGCCGAAGAATCTCAAACTTGTAGTTACCTAAGTCCGACAGTATCTCTGACGCAGTCGTTGACTTCTTCGTATTCTGCGTAGCCTTGAGAGTTGAAGAATACCCCTTCAGCTTCGCGGCAGGCCAGTAGACGATTCCGTCATTCGATTGTGCCAGGGCCGGTATGACCATGCACAGAATTAGCAATAGCGTCATGCCGCTCTCTTCGGTCGATAGTGTTTGTTGGTGGCTGCCAGACTGCTCTGCGCGGCGCCAGTCACGGGAGTAGAGGGAAAATCTCGCCTGTTCATAGCCGTATATGCTATCACCATGGAAGCGGGCCGGACCGAAGCTGGCCTGTGATGCAGACTGTCGCTGTTCCCTCGCCGATCAGGGAAGCGCGTAAACGAACATGGCGTTGACGGCTTTCGGCGGCCGGATGTCGCGGGCGAGTGAGGCCGGGATCGAGGTGCCCCAACTCCCACCGCCGGTCCCCACCGGGATGGCGATGTATTGTTTCCCCTTGGCCATATAAGAGATGGGGAATCCTTGTGCCGAAGTCACCAGGCGTGTCTGCCAGAGGATCTTTCCCGTCGCGACGTCATAAGCGAACAGGTGGCGATCCCAGTCAGCGCCGAACGCCAAGCCGCCGGCCGTAGTGAGGGCGGCAGTATTGAACGGAGTCGGCATGCGCTGGCGCCACAAGACCTTGCCCGACTTTAGATCCAGGGCCAGGAACTCACCCAGATTCCCGCCTCCGCCCGGGAATTTATAATCGATGCGCCGGACCGGACCATTGCCGCCTTTGCCCAAGGCTTTTTCCACTTCACCAAAGGTGCCTCGCTCGCAGGTAAGCGCCAGCGGGATATACAGCGCATTCGTCTGTGGGCTGAAGGCCATCGCGCGCCAGTCCTTGAAGCCCGCGGTACTGGGACAAAAATCCACCTCCACACCGATCTTGGGAATCTTTTCGGGCCGGTACGTGACCGTGCCAGATTCGGGCCCAACTTCAACCAGATTCTGGTATCCGAGATCCGTGGCGTGGACGAAAGTTCCATTGGTGCGGTCGATCTGCCAGAGAATACCCAGCTTGCCCATCGAGAAAAGCGACTTGCGGCCATTCAAGTCGATCACCACGCGTTCGAAGACTTCGTCCATATCATGCGTTTCGCCGCGGAGATGCTGATAATACCAGCGCATCTTCCCGGTATCCGGGTCAAGCGCCAGCGTGGAGTTGGTATAGAGAGCGTCGCCGTCCGTGCCGCGAGCCACACGTGCCCAAGGCTTGGCCTGCGCGGTGCCCCAATAGATGAGATTGGTTTCCGGATCGTAACTGCCGGAGATCCACGCATCGCCGCCCGCCCGGAAACGCAAAGGCAAGTCGCCCCAGCTTTCACCACCCGGTTCTCCCGGACGGGCAATGGTTGAGGTTCTCCACACTTCCTTGCCCGTGGCTGCGTCGTGGCCGGTGATGAAGCAGACATCTTCTTTATAGCGGCTGCATCCGTTGATCCCGGCGATGACTTTGCCGCGTACCACGATAGGGCCGGAGGTGTATCCATAACCTTGCTTGGAATCCGCCACGACGGTCTCCCACACCAGTTTCCCGGTCCGCGCATTCAAGGCAATGATGTGAGCGTCGTTCGTAGTCCCGAAAACTTTGTCGTCGAAGATGGCGATATTGCGCTGAACACCTCCGATGACGCTGCCCGTCGGGGCCGTGGCTTCGCGTTCCTTGGGCTGGTACTCCCAGATCAGATCTCCAGTTGCGGCATCCAGCGCCTGAATAACGCCGTGTGGGTTGGGCAGGTACATGACGCCATCGTGGACCAGTGGCGTCGACTCCTGCGCTCCGTCCTCCATGGCCCACGACCACGCTAGCTGAAGCTTCTGAACATTGTCGCGCTTGACCTGATCCAGCGGGCTGTAGCCCCATGCATTGTCGGTACGCCTCCAGTTCAGCCAGTCGCCTGGAGCCGGATTGCGCAGCATTGCCTCGGTGACTGGTCGAAAATCCTGAACCTGGGCGAGGAGCCATAAGCTTCCCGATAACATCAGGACGATCAAGATCCGTACTCCAATTCGCGATTTCATGGTGTACTCCTTTTCGGTGAGACCGACTCGCGCGAGTATTCAGCCAGTATTTATTTGAACTCCCCACAATCTATCAGACCGCCACAGTGAACGGCACTCGGTGTGGCCCTCTGTACCTTTGCTCGAAGTCTTGCGACTATTTAGATGTACCTACAACGGAGCGTGGCCTCGGCCGATTGCTCAAACGCGAGCTGAAGTATTTCTGAGTCTATGAACATTGATCCCAAACGAACTATTGCTGAACTGAAGGAACTCCGCGCCCTGACCTCTGACGACAACGGGGCGCAGCGCGTGGCCTGGACGGAAACGTGGCTCAAGGCGCGTGAATGGTTCGGCTCTAAGCTAGCCGGACTTCCGGTGGAGGACCATCGCGACGCCGCGGGCAACCGCTGGATCACTCTGGCGGGAGAGTCACCGAAAGCGCTGCTGCTCGGCGGTCACTTGGATTCGGTGCCGAATGGTGGATGGCTGGACGGTTGCCTGGATCTGATGGCCGCTCTGGAAGTGCTGCGCGGCTTCGCGAAGAAGCATAACGGGCGGCCGCCCCTAACCATTCGCGTGGTCGATTGGGCCGACGAAGAGGGCGCCCGATTCGGCCGCAGCCTGCTGGGATCTTCCGCGTTTGCCGGCACGCATTCGATCGCCGCCGATCGCGTGAGAACCGATAAGGACGGCATCCGCATGGAAGAAGCGCTCGCGCGGTGCGGGGTGGCGATCGATAAGTTCGCGGACGCCGAGCGTGAGCAGAAAAACGCGGCGGCGTACCTCGAGCTGCACATCGAGCAAGGTCCGGTGCTCGAAGGAATGAGCCTGCCGCTCGCTGTCGTACTGGGCACAAAAGGTGTGGAGCGGCATGCGATCACCTTTCACGGACAAGAGGCGCATTCGGGCTCGACACCGATGAAGGCACGGCGGGATGCGCTGGCCGCAGCCGCCAAGCTGGCGCTTGAAATCCGCACGATCGCCGGGAAACACGCCGACGCCGTTTGCACCATGGGCAGCGTGAAGACCTTTCCGGGCATCGTGACGGCAGTGGTTGGACGCTGTGAAACCACGCTCGACCAGCGGGACCTCGACGCCGCCGTTCTGGCGCAAATGTACCGCGAGGCGCGCGCCGCGAGTGAACGCTTCGCAAGCGAAGAACGCTGCACGGTGGAATGGTCCCGTATCTGGAGCATCGAACCGGTGCCGTTCCATCCGGTCCTGCTTGATTTCTGCGAGGCGGCGATTCGCGAAACCGCCGGCGCCGTTCATCTCCTGCCGTCCGGTCCGCTGCATGACGCGGCCGAGGTTGCGCGCGCCGGTATCCCGACGGTCATGATGTTTGTCCAATCGCTGCGGGGAATCAGCCACAATAAAGTAGAAGACACTAAGGAAGAGCATCTGGAAATGTCTGTAGAAGCTTTTTGCAAACTGGCGGAAAAGACCGCCCAGTGGATTCTTAGAGGTGAATCATGACAATCACGGACGCGCCTGCAGGACTCAGGAATGTAAACCATTGGATCGGCGGCCAGCCGCGCGCATCCGAATCGGGGCGCACCAGCGTGGTGTGGAATCCCGCCACCGGTGAAGCGCAAGCCGCCGTCGCTCTGGCAAGTGCGGAAGAAGTCGACCAGGCGGTCGAGAGTGCCCGCCGCGCTTTCCCGGGCTGGCGCGCCACTGCGCTTTCACGCCGCGCCGAGATCCTCTTCAAGGTGCGCGAACTGGTGGACGCCAACCGCCGGCGGATCGCGGAAATGATCACGCTCGAACACGGCAAGACGACTGCCGATGCGCTTGGCGAGGTGGCGCGCGGGCTCGAAAATATTGAATTTGCGTGCGGCGTTCCGCACCTGCTCAAGGGTGGCTACTCCGAGCAGGCCAGCCGCGGCATCGACGTCTACCAAATCCGCCAGCCGCTGGGAGTTGTGGCCGCCATCACGCCCTTCAACTTTCCCGCCATGGTGCCCATGTGGATGTTCGCCAACGCTATTGCGTGCGGCAACACCTTCGTACTGAAGCCTTCGGAGCGTGATCCCTCGGTGAGCCTTCTGCTCGCGGAGCTATTGAAAACCGCCGGCGTTCCGGATGGAGTTTTCAACGTAGTGCAGGGCGACAGAGTCGCCGTCGAGCGACTGCTCGAGCATCCCGATGTTCAGGCTGTCAGTTTTGTAGGCTCGACGCCGGTGGCGAAATTCATTTATGAAACGGCGACGCGCAATGGCAAGCGAGTGCAGGCGTTAGGTGGCGCAAAGAATCACATGCTGGTCCTGCCGGATGCCGATATCGCGATGGCGGCCGATGCGGCCGTATCGGCGGCGTTCGGATCGGCCGGTGAGCGCTGCATGTCGATTTCAGTAGCGGTCGCCGTGGGCAACGCGGCCGATCCGCTGATAGAAGCGATCCGGGAGAGAATGGCGCGTATAAAGATTGGCCCCGGCACGGAAGAGGGCAACGAAATGGGGCCGCTGATCACGCGTGAGCATCGCGATCGCGTGGCGTCCTATGTGGCCAACGCCGCCGCGGAAGGTGCGACGGTCGCTGTAGACGGACGCCAGGATGCAGCCTGCCGGCGGCAGGGATTTTTTCTCGGTTTGAGCTTGCTGGATCGTGTCGCCCCAGGTATGCGGTGTTATGAAGACGAAATCTTCGGGCCGGTCCTCAGCGTCGTCCGCGCCGCTTCCTACGATGAGGCACTCCGCATCATCAATGAGAATCCCTACGGCAACGGCACCGCGATTTTCACGCGGGACGGAGGCGCCGCGCGGCAGTTTCAGTTCGACGTCGAAGTGGGCATGGTGGGTGTAAACGTTCCCGTCCCGGTTCCCGTGGCTTATTACAGCTTCGGCGGATGGAAAGCCTCGCTTTTCGGCGACCTGCATATGTATGGGCCCGAAGGCGTGCAGTTTTACACCCGAGCCAAGGTGGTGACTAGCCGGTGGCCTGATCCTGATACCAGCAAAGTAGACTTGGGATTTCCGCAATCGCGGTAGTCTGACCAAAGTCACTCCATAGGTGGTTTCGCCAGTAGGCCCCGAACTATCGGAAACGTACTCAAGACACCCACTCCCAGGAGCGCCCATCCCGCTGCCTGACGTTGATCTTTATTGAGCCAACCGGAGATCAGCAAACCGACGCCAACGCCAAGCGCAACTCTAGTTCCAGCTATCAACATGACTTCTGGGATCGTTACTGCTCTTTGCTTTAAGGCCATATCCCCCTAGATTGGCAGGAATGAGCCTAGCTGGCCAGCCCCCTGGTCCATGGTGTTACTCACCCGGCCCGGGCGGCTTTCCATCGTGATCAATCGAATTCTTTAAGCCGTCTTTTTAGCGGGGACCGGCGCCGCCGCGTAGTGACGGACCAGCGCCAAGGCTGTTCTCTCCTCGGGACGCAAACCCTTGTCAGCTCGGCCCGCGTCCAGGGCATGATCGTAGGCATCAAAGAGTCTTCCATCGACGAATGCCTCTGGTATCGCCGGGTGGATATAGTACGCGCGGCACGCCGCCGGGCGATTACCCAGCTTCTGAGAAGTCATCTTGACTGCTTCCACGATTTTCTTCTTGGCTTCGGTCTGGTTCGCGGCTGGTCCTAGTTCGCGAAGGGCAAGGATCATTTCCGTGGTCCCTTTCCAGGTGCGGAAATCCTTGGCAGTGAATTTCTCTTTCGTCAAGCCGTCGAGGTATTCATTCACATCGTCTGAATGGATTTTGACAATTTCGCCTTCGTCACCTTTGTAAAGGAAAAGTTCCTGCCCAGGCAGGCATTGGCATTTGCGGACTACTGCAGCAAGGCGCCGGTCTGTGAGCTTCACTTTCTGAAACTGGCCGCTCTTCCCACGGAAATGGAAATTCATGGTCTGGCCGGTTATGTCGACGTGATCGTTGCGGAGCGTGGTTAGCCCGAACGAATCGTTCTGTCGTGCGTAGTCTTCGTTGCCGATTCGTATCGCCACCGAATCGAGAAGGTGCACGATGGCAGCGAGAACTTTCTGCTTGCACATTCCACGGCTGCCCAGATCCTTTTGGATTTGCGCGCGGATGGGCGGAAGCGCGGCGCCGAAAGCCGCCATCCTAGTGAACTTGGTCTCATCTCGGACCTGGCGATACGAATCGTGATAGCGATATTGCTTGCGCCGCCGCGCGTCCCGCCCCACTGCCTGCAGATGACCGTCGTTGCGGGGACAAATCCAGACGTCTGTCCACGCCGGCGGAATCACCAGGCTGCGGATTCGTTCGAGCGTCGCCGCGTCTGTAACTCTTGCGCCCTTGGGATCCAAATACTGGAATCCCCGGCCTACCGCCCTGCGGAGGATGCCGGGCTCGCGGTCGGAAACATAGCGCAGGCCGATGCTGCGCGCCGCTTCGCGCGAATGGGCCGGCCCGGATTGGAAACTAACCACATTCATAACCACGTTATTGGCCGGGATCACTCTTCGCGGCCTTCGTTACGTTTCCTCCCTCAGCGGCGGCGATCCCGGCCATCAGTCGCTTGGACACAACCGAACGCGGTTTTTCGACCACCACATCGGAAGTACTGGCATAGCGGTCGCTGTGCTTGATAAGGAGCCAGGACGCGCGCTCCGTCTTGCCGGGCCCTCTTTTGGTCCGTACTAACACCCAGGAGCCGCGCAGTTTCCTCCCATGTAACGAGAATTTCAACTCACCATTGCGCAGCCCGGATTCGACATCCACTTCCGGTTCCCAGGTTCCCTGATCCCAAACCATCACGGTGCCGCCCCCATACTGGCCTTCCGGAATGATGCCCTCGAATTTCGCATACTCGACCGGATGGTCTTCAACCGCCATGGCAAGCCGCTTGATTGAGGGATCCAGTGACGGTCCCTTCGGTATCGCCCACGAAAGAAGCACGCCACCCCATTCGAGCCTGAAGTCATAATGCAGGTGGCTGGCTTGATGCTTTTGGACCACGAAAATGAGCGACTCCTTCGACGCATTCTTGCGGCCTACCCCTTTTGGCTCCGAAGTGACCTTAAAATCGCGCTTGGTCCGGTATTTTGCCAAGGGCATCCATTTGGATTAAGCAATTTCAACGCCACTCTTCATCCACGCGGGAAACATACCCGCAACGGGGACATCTAACGATTAGCGGTATGCCGGTACAATCCTCAAAGAAGAGCTCACATCCGAGTACGTTTCGAGCTGGCGCCAAAAGAGCGATCACGAAAAACGGGAATTCCCGCCTCACCATTCCGAACGATGTCAAGGACATAACGCTGCAGGTGGGCGGTAAAGAGCTGACTCTGACAAATCTCTCGAAGGATTTTTGGGCTGAGGATGGAATCACAAAGGCCGATCTCCTGCAATACTACGCCGATGTTTCCTCCTACTTACTGCCTCATATTGAATCCCGGGCGATGGTCTTGAAGCGCTATCCGGATGGAGCTACCGGCAAGTTCTTCTTTCAGAAGCATGCGCCGACATCGCGGCCGGACTGGATTCCAATTTGCGAAATTCAGCACCCTTCCGCGAACCTGGTCGATTTCCCGGTGATCAATGATCTGGCGGGGCTCCTATGGGCCGTCAATCTTGGATGCATCGACCTCAATCCTTGGTATGCCCGCTGCGATGACGTCGACCGGCCGGATTACCTGCACTTCGATCTGGACCCGACGCCGGGAGCGACCTTCACTCTGGTTCGGGAGGCGGCATTAGTGCTGCGCGACGAACTGGAAGCGCTGAAGATCAAAAGCTATCCCAAGACCACGGGTTCGCGTGGCATCCATATCTACATACCTATCGTGCGCGGCCCGCTGCAGAAGGAAGTGTGGACCTTCGCAAAAGCATTCTCGGTCGCCGCGGCCCAAAAGTACCCTAAGATCCTGACTTCGGAATACCGCGTTGCGAAACGCTCGCCGAATCGGGTTTTAGTGGACTACAACCAGAACGCCTGGGGACGAACTTTGGCATCGGTTTACTCCGCACGGCCCAAGCCTCACGCACCGGTGTCGGCGCCGGTCACCTGGGAGGAGATCGAGCGCGGCGTCGAGATCGCGGACTTCCGTCTCGATAGCATGGTGAAGCGCCTCGCAAAAGTAGGCGACCTTTACCGGCCTCTACTGTTGCAAAAGAATCGCTTCAAGCTCACACCGTTGGTATGAAGCTGCCGATCAAACTGCCTTTCTTCCCGATGGAAGCCAAGAGCGTGGGAACAATCCCGACCGGGCCCGAGTGGCAATATGAACCGAAGTGGGATGGCTTCCGATGCATCGCTTTTCGCGAGGGCCAAACGGTGGAGCTTCAATCAAAAGCCGGTCAAACGCTCACCAGATATTTTCCGGAGTTGATCGCGGCTTTGCTCAAGCTCAAGGCTCCGAAATTCGCGCTGGATGGCGAAATCATCCTACTGATCGACGGCAAACTTTCCTTCGACGATTTGCTGCAACGCATCCACCCGGCGGCGAGCAGAGTGGCCAAGTTATCCCAACAACATCCTGTGCAGTTCGTGTTATTCGATCTCCTAGTGGATGACCGCGGCCGGTCGCTGTTGGATCAGTCATTCTTAAAACGCAGAGCCGCGCTTGAATCCTTCACCACCAAATATTTGAAGCGCAGCTCCGTGTTCGTTCTTTCGCCCGCGACCAAGGAAATACCCGTTGCGCGTGGCTGGCTGAAAAGCATGCGAGGGCAACTGGATGGCGTGGTCGCGAAGCGGCTCGACCTGCCTTATCTATCGGGCGAACGCGCCATGCAGAAGATCAAAACGTTGCGTACCGCCGATTGCGTGGTGGGCGGCTTTCGATACTTGGCAGGCCAGAAACTGGTGGGTTCCTTGCTGCTCGGTTTGTACGATCGCAAAGGACTTTTGCAGCACGTAGGGTTTACGTCATCCATCGATGCGGCGAGCCGTCCCGCGCTCACTCGTAGATTGAAAGCGCTCATCGAGCCTCCAGGATTCACTGGTCGCGCCCCCGGCGGACCCAGCCGGTGGAATTCCGAGAAATCCACGGCGTGGGAGCCGCTCCGTCCGGAGTTGGTAGTAGAAGTTCGCTACGACCACTTTACTGGCCACCGATTCCGCCATGGAACTAAATTCATGCGTTGGCGCCCCGACAAAGCCCCGCGTCAGTGCCTGATGGAACAAGTGGAGCGCGAAACCAAATCGCCGCTCGGATTACTGCGCGAGTCCGCATGAGTGAGTCGTTGTGTCTCGCGAGCTCGTAATCTTGATGTCACCGGCGCGTATCGACGGCCCCAGGTCGAACGTCTTGTTGCGCCCCGAAGCCGACTTTGCTCTTGCCCAGAGGCTGCGCGACCGGAAGGCCACTCTTGGTGAAGCCTACGCCTTCATCAGCGGACTCTACTTTCGCGGCAAGCTGGCGTATGCGGAAGCTTTCGCCACTCCTCCCGAAGGTCTGCCGCCGGCTTTGGTCATTGTGCCAGGGCTCGGCTTAATCTCACCCGACGCCATCATCGACGCTGAACAACTGCGTCGTATTGGCGACGTATCGATAGAACAGAATAACCAGGCGTACCGAGATCCCCTCCTGCGCGATGCCAGGCTGCTCGATCAGAACGCCGGTCCTGCTTGTCAATACCTGCTGCTCGGGAGCATCGCCACGGAAAAGTATACTGAACCCCTGTTGAACGTATTCGGGGATCGTCTTTTATTCCCCGTTGAATTCGTCGGCCGCGGCGATATGAGCCGTGGCGGATTGATGCTTCGCCGGGCTAGCACCGGGGATGAGCTATCGTACGTGAGCCTGCGTGGAGCGATTCGGCGAGGACGGCGTCCGCCCAAGTTGGACCCGTGGAGGAAGCCGGTTCCTCCTCTGCGGTAGCCAATCGACCGCATCCCGTAGTTTTACGGAACCCGCTAAATCAGAACGTCAGCTTGAGCGCGGCCTGCATCACGCGGGCGGCCAGGGTACCGCTAATGACACCGGCGGAGGTTCCCCCGATTTGCGCGTTGGGGTTATTGAAATTTGCCCGATTGAACGAATTGAACAGCTCCCAACGGAAGCTCATCTTGATCCGCTCCTTTATGGCAAAGTTCCGGTGGATACCAGCGTCCACGTTGAAGTAACCCGGTCCCACCAGAACGCCGGTCCCGGAGTTGCCGAACGTGAACTGCGCGGGGCTGGAGAACGCCGCAGTGTTGAACCAAGCGTTGATGGTGCGCTGATCCGACGGCAGATTCGGATTGCCATTGACGTTGGGTCGTTCGACCGGCGCCAAAGCCGTCGAACCGATCGCATTTGAGACCGACGACGCCAACGACGGTCCGAAATGGCCGCCCGAGTACATGGTCCACACGCCGGAAATGTCCCAGTTGCCCACAATGTGCGACATCACACCCCTACTGAAAGTTGACCCTTAACGCGTTGACAGCTAAGGAATAGCCAGATAAACTCAAACACGGAGGTCGCGCATGCGTCCAGGGTTATATCCGTTGGTTCTGACGCTAGCTGCAACGGCCCATTCGGCTATGGCTCAGGCTCCGGCGTCTGCGGGCGAGGAGCTTTTCGAAAAAAAAATTCGTCCGGTCCTGGTGACAAAATGCGTTGGCTGCCATTCGAGCAAACTGAAGTCGCCTATGGGCGGTTTCACTGTCGACACCAAAGCCGGCTTGGCTGCGGGTGGCGCGCGCGGCCCTGAAGTGGTCGCGGGCAAACCCGACGAAAGCCGAATTCTGCACGCTCTTAGTTACACGGATAACGCTCTTCAAATGCCGCCGACCGGAAAGCTGCCGGACGCGGTCATCGCCGATTTCCGCCAATGGATCGAACTGGGTGCGCCCGATCCTCGTAAGGATGCTCCGGCGACGGGCGCCACCCCGGCGCCTCTGCGCGGGATGAGTATCGCGGATGGAAAGAAGTGGTGGTCCTTCCAGTCGGTGAACGAACTGCCCGCGCCCGCGGTTAAAGAGAAAGCCTGGGGCCGCAAAAAGATTGACGCTTTTATCCTGGCCAAGCTCGAAGAGAACAAACTGAAGCCGTCGCCCGAGGCCGACAAGAAAACCTTGGTCGAGCGCGCCTACCTGGACTTGGTGGGCGTAAAACCAACCTATGAGGAAGTGCAGGCTTTCGTTAATGACCCGGCTCCGAACGCCTACGAGAAATTGATCGACCAACTGCTTGCCTCGCCGCACTATGGCGAGCGCTGGGGACGTCACTGGTTGGACGTCGCTCGCTACGCCGAAGACAATTCGACTTCTGAAGCTACCAATCCTCCCTTCGCTTTCGCGTGGCGCTACCGCGACTGGGTGATTGAGGCGATCAACAAGGATACGCCGTACAATCAGTTCGTCAAGCTCCAGTTGGCGGCCGATCTGATGCCCGGAACTCCCCGCGACGATTACCGCGCTCTGGGATATTTGGGCGTTGCGCCGGTTTATCACAAGGAGCCGCGGCTCTCCCAAGAAGTTCTTTATACTTTCGCGACCGACGATTGGGACGAACGCGTGGATGGCGTGGGCCGGGGCCTGATGGGCCTGACCATTGCCTGCGCTCGCTGTCACGATCATAAATTCGATCCCATCAAACAAACCGACTATCAAGGTTTGGCTGGCGTGTTCGCTTCCACCATGCGCGCGGAGCGTCCCATGCGCGCCGACCTCGATCCTAAAGTCGAGACCCGCTACCTCTGGGTCGCGCAGCGTTTGTTCGACATGAACGTCATCATGGGCATTCTGTCGGGCGGCGAAAAACAAACCAATCCGGAATGGGCGGCCAAGAAGCTCGAAGGGATGAAGGTAGAGCAGCAGCAACTGCAGGACGAAATCGCGACGTTGAAGGATCGCTATCCCGAGATGGCGGCGCACGTTGCCAGGATTGGCGCCATCATTCGGTCGGCTGCGGTAGCCCCGAAGCCGGATGCCAAAGCCGATGACGCCAAAGCCCCAGACGCAAAAGCGGATGACCCCGACGCAGCGGTTGATGCCAAAGCGGATCCTGCGGCCGTTCCCGCTGCCGCGGCAGCGAAGGCGCCCGCGCCTCCCCGGCCTGGCCGGCGAGGCGCACAGGCGTCCGACGAGCCATTCATGAACGCGGTTTACGATGCCGCGCTGTATGTGGACGGCAAAGATCCGTTCATGACTGAAATGGATTACCGGCCGGGTGAGCCGCGCGACTTGCCGCTTTTCAAAGCGGGCAACGTGGCGAATCCTGGTGACATTGTGCCGCGCCACTTTCCGACGGTGCTCGCTAAATCCGACGACGAGAGCAAGTTTTTCCAAGGTTCCGGCCGCGCCGAACTGGGGGACAAAATGTTCAGCGATGCCGCGCC
>Ga0163162_10003869_pt1 | contig 14366 bp, 11 predicted proteins | sample S55metaG_FD_115310 | JGI IMG/M metagenome (GOLD analysis project Ga0163162, IMG submission 115310) | Switchgrass rhizosphere microbial communities from Kellogg Biological Station, Michigan, USA - S5-5 metaG | ecosystem: Host-associated > Plants > Roots > Rhizosphere > Soil | place: USA...
GACGAGATGATCGATAAACGTGCGCACTTTCGCCGGCAAATGACGGCGGCTCGGATACGCGACGTTGATCTCGACCTGCGGCAGCCGGTAGTCCGAGAGCAGGCGCACCAGCCGGCCGCGGGTCGTGTCGTTGCCGATCAGGTAGCTCGGCAGGATCGCGATACCCATGCCGAGCAGCGCGAACTGGCGCAGCATCTCGGTATTGTTCGCGACGATCACGTTCGACGGCCGCACGCGCACCTCGCCGTCCGGCCCGGTGAACACGCGCTCGTCGCCCCAGTATTCCGACGGCAGGCTCAGGCACGGATGCGCGAGCAGTTCCTCGGGGCGCGTTGGCGTGCCGTGCTTCTCCAGATAGGCCGGCGTGGCGCACACGGTCATGCAGCCGGTCGTCAGACGCCGCGTCACCACGCTCGCGCTCCTCACCTGCCGCGCGATCACGATGCCGACATCGAACCCCTCTTCCACCAGATCGACCTGCCGGTCGACGAGCGTGACATCGGGAATGACCTTCGGATAGCGCTGTGCATAGGTCTGCAGTACCGGCGCGAGGTTGTGCAGCCCGAACACCACGGGCGCGACGATCCGTAGCGAACCGACCGGCTCGTGATTGCGCGCGACCACCATCTGCTCGACGTCTTCGAGATCGTCGAGAATCTGCCGGGCGCGCTCCAGATAGACCTGGCCGGACTCGGTGAGCGACAGGCTGCGCGTGGTGCGGTTGAGCAGACGCGTGCCGAGGCGCCCTTCGAGGTCCGCGATGTGGCGCGTCGCCACCGCGTTCGAGATATCCATCGCGCTGGCTGCCCGGGCGAAACTGCCGAGGTCGGCAACGCGGACGAATACTTTCATCGACTGCAAATGATCCATGGGACAACTCCTGCCGCAAAAGCGGACTTCAAATTCTGATTCATTGCAATGCAGAATTATCCTAGGACTTGAGAAATCGTGCAGAAGTTGCCAGTTCTTACAGGTTTTTCGATGAAAGTTTTCGGGTTTACGCCCTAGTAAGGTGAAAGATCGCCGATTGTTGCGTTTCGCACAACGTTTATGTGTGCATTATGTAAGCGGGCGTAATTATGAAAAGCTGGCCGCGCCAGTTTTGGCGGGTTATTGGCACCCCACAGCCGGGTCCGCGTGCGCGGAACCCGGTATTGGGGATTGATTCGGCTGGCAGGGTTAATCCATTACGCCGCGAGACGCTTTTCGATGCCGGCCTTGGCCTCCGGCAACTCGTCCGGAAGGCCGTGCTGCAACTTCATGAATAATTCTTCATGAAGCGCCAGCTCGTCGCGCCAGGCCGCGTCGTTCACCGAAATCACCTTCTCGAACTGATCGCGCGTGAAATCGAGTTCACCCCAGTCGATGTCCTCGTAGCGCGGCGAGATGCCGAAGGCATGCTCCTCGCCCTTCGCCGCCCCTTCGATCCGGCCGATGATCCAGTTCAGCACCCGCATGTTCTCGCCGAACCCCGGCCAGACGAACTTGCCGTCGTCGCCCTTGCGGAACCAGTTGACGCAGAAGAATTTCGGTGGATTCGAGCGCGATGCGTCGAGTTTTTCCCCCATTTTCAGCCAGTGGCCGAAATAATCGCTCATGTTGTAGCCGCAGAACGGGAGCATGGCGAACGGGTCGCGTCGCACGACGCCCTGCTGGCCTGCGGCCGCCGCCGTGGTTTCCGAGCCCATCGTGGCCGCCATGTAGACGCCTTCCTTCCAGTCGCGCGCCTGCGTGACGAGCGGCACCGTGTTCGAGCGGCGGCCGCCGAAGATGAACGCGTCGATCGGAACGCCCGCCGGATTCTCCCAATCCGGATCGATCGACGGACACTGCGACGCCGGCGCCGTGAAGCGCGCGTTCGGGTGCGCGGCCTTCGCGCCGGTTTCCTTCGCGATTTCCGGCGTCCAGTCGCGGCCCTGCCAGTCGATGAGATGCGCGGGCGGCGTGTCGGTCATGCCTTCCCACCAGACGTCGCCGTCGTCGGTGAGCGCGACGTTCGTGAAGATCACGTTCGCCTTGAGCGTCGCCATCGCGTTGAAGTTGGTCTTTTCGCTCGTGCCCGGCGCGACGCCGAAATAGCCCGCCTCCGGGTTGATCGCGTAAAGACGCCCGTCGCGGCCCGGCTTGATCCAGGCGATGTCGTCGCCGATCGTCGTCACCTTCCAGCCGTTCATGTCCTCGGGCGGGATCAGCATGGCGAAGTTGGTCTTGCCGCACGCCGACGGGAACGCCGCCGCCACGTGATACTTGCGCCCCTTCGGCGATGTCACGCCGAGGATCAGCATGTGTTCGGCGAGCCAGCCCTGGTCGCGGCCCATCGTCGAGGCGATGCGCAGCGCGAAGCACTTCTTGCCGAGGAGCGCGTTGCCGCCGTAGCCCGAGCCGAAGCTCCAGATTTCGCGCGCCTCGGGGAAATGGACGATGTACTTCGTGTCGTTGCACGGCCACGGCACGTCCTTCTGCCCCGCCGCGAGCGGCGCGCCGACCGAATGCACGCACGGCACGAACTCGCCGTCGGTGCCGAGGACGTCGTATACCGCGCGGCCCATGCGCGTCATGATCCGCATGTTCGTGACGACATACGGGCTGTCGGAGAGCTCCACGCCGATATGCGCGATCGGCGAGCCGAGCGGCCCCATCGAGAACGGCACGACGTACATCGTGCGGCCGCGCATCGCACCGTCGAAGAGACCGTCGAGCGTGCTGCGCATTTCCTGCGGATCGATCCAGTTGTTCGTCGGGCCCGCGTCTTCCGGACGCTTCGAGCAGATGAAGGTGCGGTCTTCGACGCGGGCGACGTCGGACGCATCGGAACAGGCAAGGTAGGAGTTGGGGCGTTTGGCGGGGTTGAGTTTCTTGAGCGTGCCGGCGGAAACCATCTGATCGCACAAGCGGTCGTATTCCGCCTGGCTTCCGTCGCACCAGACGATGCGGGCCGGTTTCGCCAGCGCGGCGACGCGCTGGACCCAGTCGATGAGTATTCGGTGTCTGACATACGCCGGGGCATCGATTTCGACGGCGTTGTTGTTCTGTTCGACTACGACTGCGGGCTGATTCATCGAGCTGTCTCCGTTCTTCTAAGGATGAAAACGGTCGCGCCCATCGACGCTGCCTGCGAGAGGCGGTATTCGCGCTCGACGCGGCGACTCCTGCGCGATGTCTCGCGGCATTCGTCACACGAAACATCGGTCGGTCGGCGTTGCGCGAAGCGGGGCACAGGCGTCCTGGGCAATACGGTTTGTCGGCCGCGGCCGTCTGGAATCGCGGCTTGCGTCGGCACGGAACAAACTGTTAAAAAGAGATACTAAAGTGCCTTGTCTCCTCAACGATTACGGGGTTTACCGGCATTTGCGCATTTGGACCGCCTTTTAACGGTTCCATTCGCCCGCACCGGTAAAAATGGGAGTTCCAGCATAACATCCCGCCCAGCGGATTCTTTGACGCAGCGCAATAACGGAAATTCGCCGAAATTATTGGTAATTACCCGAAGTTAGCGCGTCTATTTTCCTTCCATAGCAGTCGGCAGCACGTTTGATGCCCAACAAAAGCCAATCAATGCCCATGAAAATCGCCATCCTCGACGACTACCAGGACGCCGTCCGCAAGCTGGATTGTTTCCATCTGCTCGATGACCACGAGGTGAAGGTCTTCAATAACACGGTGCGCGGTCTCGGACAGTTGGCTAGCAGACTGTCGGAGGTCGATGCCCTCGTACTCATCCGCGAACGCACGCGCATCAGCTCGCAGCTGCTCGACAAGCTTCCGCGCCTGCGCATGATCAGCCAGACCGGCCGGGCGGGCGGCGGCCACATCGACATCGACGCCTGTACCGAACGCGGCATCGCCGTGCTGGAGGGCACCGGATCGCCCGTCGCGCCCGCCGAGCTGACCTGGGCGCTCATCATGTCGGCGCACCGTCGCATTCCGCAGTACGTCGCGAACCTGAAGCAGGGCGCGTGGCAGCAGTCGGGGCTGAAGACGTCGGCGCTGCCGCCGAACTTCGGCCTGGGCCAGGTGCTGCGCGGCCAGACGCTCGGCATCTGGGGCTACGGCAAGATCGGCAGGATGGTGGCGGGCTACGGCAAGGCGTTCGGCATGAACGTGCTGATCTTCGGCCGGGAGCACTCGCAGCACGCCGCGCGCGAGGACGGCTACAACGTCGCGGAAAGCCGCGAAGCGCTGTTCGAACAGAGCGACGTGCTGACGCTGCATCTGCGCATGCACGACGACACGCGCGGCATCGTCAAGCAGGAAGACCTGATGCGCATGAAGCCCACGGCGCTTTTCGTCAACACGAGCCGCGCCGAGCTGCTCGAGGAGAACGCGCTGCTCAACGCGCTGCATCACAACCGCCCCGGCATGGTCGCGATCGACGTGTACGAAAGCGAACCGATCCTGCAGGGTTACGGCCTGCTGCGCATGGAGAACGTGATCTGCACGCCGCATATCGGGTATGTGGAGCGCGAGAGCTATGAGCTCTACTTCAGCGCCGCGTTCAAGAACATCCTCGCCTTCGACGCCGGCGACACGTCGAGCGTCTCCAATCCGGATGCGCTGCAGGGCGGACGGCGGCGCTAGGAGTACCTTCCTAGAGCGTCGAGATATCGATGTGCGGTTCGCAGCGCACCGGGAAATTCACCGAATTCGCGATGAAGCAGAAACGGTGCGCTTCCTCATGCAGCCGCGTCGCCAGTTCGACGTCGCCGCCCGCGCCAATCGTCACGTGCGGGCGCAGCAGGACATCGGTGAAGCGGCCCGCGCCTTTCGCCGTCTCTTCCATCGTGCCGAGCGCCTCGTCGGAGTAGCCCGTCACGACGATGCCGCTGGTTGCGCACAGATGCAGGTACCAGAGCATGTGGCACGACGACAGCGACGCCACGAACAGCTCCTCGGGGTTGTGCCGGGCGGGGTCGCCGCGAAACGCCGGATCGCTCGACGCTTCGATGGCAGGCTTATTCGGCACGCGCACGAGGTGGTCGCGCGAATAGGCGTCGTAGCGCGAGGTGCCCGAGCCCTGATCGCCCGTCCAGACGACGGTCAGCGTGTAGTGATGCTTCTTCGCCACGGTGTGCTCCTGTTTTCCGGGTGCTAGATGTGGGCCGCCGCGTGCATCAGCTCCGGCACGCGGGTGAGAAACTGTTCGCCGTCGGCGCGGCCGAGGTTGAAGGCATGCTGCATCTGCGACGGACTTGTGTAATCCCAGCTCGAAATCGGCACCTTGCGCGACGGCTGAACGTAGACGCGCTGCTGCCCGCCGTGCGGCACGACGAACATCTGCGGCCGCGGGTAAAGGCGCGTGACCATCACGAGCACGAGGCCCGGCGCGGTATCGAGCGCGCTGACCGGCACGTTGTCGACCATGCCGCCGTCGAGCACCGGGCGGCCGTTGCGCCGCAGGACCGGAGTGAACGGCGGCGTGCTGGACGATTGCAGGATCAGGTCGGCCAGGTCGTCGACCGTCGCGCATTCCTGCGCCTTCACGAACTCGGGATGAAAGCCAAGCGCCTGACCGAGCGTCGGATGGAGCGTCTTGCGCACGTACTTTTCGATGTTGTACGCGATCAGGCCCGCCGCGACGGCGCTGCGCGCGCCGAGCCAGCGCGGCAGATGCGACACGCCGATGCGTATTTCGGGCGCGGTCTGGAGGGTCGCGAACCGGTCGCGGAAGATGTCGAGGAGCGCCTGACGGTAGATGCGATAGTGCGGAAACACCGATTGCCCGCGCAGCAGGTTGCCCCAGTAGGCGTTCTTCGTGTTGTCGCGCAGGGCGTGCGAGTAGTAGTCCATCACCCAGTCGGCGCGATTGGTGTAGAGCATGCAGGCCGTGGCCGCGCCCGCCGAGATGCCCGTGATGATGCGCGGGCGCAGGTTCAGCTCCGGCTGCACCACGTCCCAGAAGCCGGCCTGCCACCAGCAGCGGTTGCCGCCGCCCGCGAATACGACTTGATCGAACATTTGAGCGTTGTGATTCGTTGAGGGTGCGTGTCGTGCGGCCGGGTCAGCCCAGCAGCGCGTAGGTCGTTGTCGCGTGGGCGGCGAGTTCGCCCTCGGCGTCGCGCAGCTCGATCTCGCCGAAGACGAGATTGCGGCCGCGGCGCAGCACCTTCGCCGTGACGAGCACATCGCCCGCCTTTACGGGGCGCATGAAACTCGTGTTCAGCGAGACGGTGGTCATCGGCTGGAACCCGCCCAGCACGTGCGAAATCGCGACGACCATCGCGGTATCGGCGGCCGCCATGAACACCTGTCCGCACACGACGCCACCCGCGTGACGCAGCTTGTCGGCGTGCGGCAGGCGCAGGGTGACGGTGTCGTCGGTCGTGCTCTCGGGGGCCAGCGACAACTCGCGCACCCACGGAGCCAGAACGCTGTCGAGAAGTGCGCGGATGGCGGTTTTGTCCATGTCTCTCGTGATTTCGTCGTGGTTTCTTCGTAGTCGCTTCGTGATCGCGGATTCGGCGCAACCGAACGGCAACCCGAGGCTTTCGCCATGATAACGGCTCGCAAGCTCGTTTTCGGGATACACGACCGGCCGGTGCCGATTCCGGCACGCATCTCAGGGCGGTCTTCGAGAAACTTTTTGCGACAGGGGCTTGCGCGACGAAGAAATATGTCGCTATAATTCGGATTCAGTTTTTCGGGGCGTTAGCTCAGTTGGTAGAGCAGCGGACTCTTAATCCGTAGGTCGAGTGTTCGAGTCACTCACGCCCCACCAGAAATTCAAAGCAAAAAGCCCAGTCCACGGACTGGGCTTTTTGCTTTCCGGGCTCCGCTGCCTGCAATCGCATTGCGCAGCCAAACGACAAATTCGCCGCTCCGCGATCCCGAACGCACGAACGCACGGATCGCACGCACGCCTGCAAACCCACCTCCCGCCCACTCCACACGCCGGCATTTTCGTCACGGCACAATAGCCTGACGCCGGCTCCGCAGCTTCATCGACTCAGCGGCGGCCCCGCGCGCTGCGACACCCGCCAATCCAGTCCCGAAGCCACCATGCCACCCACCGTCCTCGTCCTGATCCCCCTGCCCCCTGAAAACCGCGCCGCGATCGCCGCCCATTTCCAGATCGTCGACGCCCCCACGCCCACCTCGCGCGACCACGCGATTACGCAACACGCAGACCAGATCCGCGCCGTGCTCACCAACGGCACGACCGGGCTCACCCCCGACGAAATCTCCCGCCTGCCCAACCTCGAACTCATCGGCGCGCTGGGCGCCGGCCACGAAAACATTGCCCGCGACGCCGCGAAAGCGCGCGGCATCGTCGTCGTGAACGGCGCAGGCACGAACGACGACTGCGTCGCCGATCACGCCTTCGCCCTGCTGCTCGCCACCGTGCGCCGCGTTCCGTTCCTCGATCGCGCCTGCCGCGCAGGCGTCTGGCGCGACGAACTGCCCATGCAGCCGAACTTCTCGGGCAAACGGCTCGGCGTCGTCGGCCTCGGCAATATCGGCAGAAAGGTCGCGCGGCGCGCGCTCGGCTTCGATACCGAAGTGGGCTACCACAATCGCCGCCCGCAGCCGGACACGCCCTACGCCTACTTCGATTCCGTCATGGCGCTCGCCGGCTGGGCCGACTATCTCGTGATCGCGACGCCCGGCGGCGCGGCGACGCATCACCTGATCGGCGCCGAAGTGTTCGAAGCGCTCGGGCCGCAGGGATACGTCGTGAACGTGGCGCGCGGGAGTGTCGTCGATACGGCCGCGCTCGCCGACGCCCTCGCGCACGGCGTCATCGCGGGCGCGGGGCTCGACGTGTACGAGGGCGAGCCGTCGCCACCCCCGCTTCTGATCGATTCGGAGCGCGTCGTGCTGACGCCGCACGTCGGTGGACGTTCGCCGGAAGCGATGGCGGCCTCCGCCGCGCTTTTCGTCGAAAACGCGACGCGTCACTTTTCCGGTCAGCCGGTGTTGACACCTGTTTGAAAGCCTCCGCGGGGGTCGTCTGCGAAAAATCGCGTGTTCCCGTATCGTGTCGGATTCAATACCTGCTTAATGCCGCTCAAGCGATCACGCCCGTGTCGACCCAGACCACCTTCAGCACTGCCCCGCGCGACCCCGACGCGCCAATGACGCCGCTCGAGCGCCGCGGCATGACGGCGATGCTGCTCGCCGTAGCGCTCGCCACGCTCGATACCGCCATCGCCAACACGGCGCTCCCCGCCATCGCCGCCGATCTGCACGCAACGCCCGCGGCGTCGGTCTGGATCATCAACGCCTACCAGCTCTCGATGGTCGCGACGCTGCTGCCGCTCGCGGCGCTCGGCGGCATTATCGGGCACCGGCGCGTGTACCTAAGCGGGCTGATCCTGTTCACGGTGGCGTCCGCGATCTGCGCGTTCTCCTGGTCGCTGCCGACGCTCGTCGCCGCGCGGCTGCTGCAGGGGGTCGGGGCGGCCGCCATCATGAGCGTCAACACCGCGCTCATCAGCGCGATCTTTCCGATTCACCGGCTCGGGCGCGGGCTCGGGCTGAACGCGCTGATCGTGGGCGTGTCGTTCGCGGTCGGGCCGACGGTGGCGTCGATCGTGCTGTCGCTCGGAACCTGGCCGTGGCTTTTCGCCGTGAATCTGCCGGTCGGCGTGCTCGCGCTCCTGATCGGCTGGCCGGCGCTGCCGAAAACGCCGAAGAGCCCGCACGACTTCGACCGCGTGGCCGCGGCGCTGAACGTCGTCACGTTCGCCGCGCTGATCTTCGCGCTCGGCGAGGCGGCCCAGCGCGCGCCGACGCACGTCGTGCTGGCTGCGCTCGCGGTGACGGCCGTCGCGGGCGGGCTGATGCTGCATCGCGAACGCGGCCACCCGGCGCCGATGCTCCCCGTCGATCTCTTCAGGCGCCCGATGTTCGCGCTATCGACGATGACCGCGATCTGCTCTTTCGCCGCGCAAGGGCTCGCGTTCGTGTCGCTGCCGTTCTATTTCGAAGGCGTGCTCGGGCGCAGCCAGGTGGAAACCGGCTTTCTGATGACGCCGTGGTCGGTGCTCGTCGCGTTGATGGCGCCGATCGCCGGGCGCCGCTCGGACCGCTATGCGCCGGGCCTGCTCGGCGGCGTCGGGCTGGCGATCCTGTGCGCGGGCATGGTCTCGCTCGCGATGCTGCCCGCCAATCCGCACGTGCTCGACATCGGTATCCGCATGTCGATCTGCGGGGCGGGTTTCGGCTTTTTCCAGTCGCCGAACCTGAAGGCGCTGATGGCGAGCGCGCCGCGCGAGCGCAGCGGCGGCGCAAGCGGCGTCGTGGCGACGGCGCGCCTGCTCGGTCAGGCGCTCGGCGCGGCGCTGGTCGCGCTGAGTTTCGGCATCGCGGGCAAGCACGGGCCCGCGCTCGCGCTGTCGCTGGGTGCGGGATTCGCGGGTGCGGCGAGCATCGCAAGCGGATTGCGGCTCGTGACGCGCGACCCGGGCGCGGCGCCGATGCGCGCCGCTGAGGAATGACACGGACGGCACTGCCGTCGCAAGCATCGGAGATGTTCCGCTCGACGAGAGCACCTGAAGGCGTCTCGCGCCAGCTGTTTCCGGTCCTCGCGGCGTTGCCGGCCTGAGCGGTGCTCGCCGATGCGAGCGGACGCCTGCGTCAAACCGTGCGCGCGAGCGCCTCTTTCACCCGCCGCACCACCGGCTCCCAGTTGCCGAGCGTCGTCTGCTTGAAAAGGCGCATGGTCGGGTACCACGGGCTGTCGTCGCGATCGAGCATCCAGCGTCGTAGTTCGCGGGCAGCAGCACCCACACCGGCTTGCCGAGCGCGCCCGCGAGATGCGCCACGGACGTATCCACCGCAATCACCAGATCGAGTTGCTCGATGAGCGCGGCGGTGTCCGCAAAATCCTGAATGTGATCGGTCAGATCGTGCGGCTTCAGCGCGGCATGGGTGAGTTGCGTGCGCGCCGGGCCTTTTTGCAGCGAAAACCACGCGATATCCGATACCTCGACGAGTGCGTCGAGCGCGGCGAGCGGCATCGAGCGAAAGCGGTCGTTGGCGAACGTCGGACTGCCCGCCCACACGACACCGACCCTCCGCCGCGCGCCCGCGAGCCCGCGCACCCGGGCAGGCCACGCGCCGACACGCGCCGCACTCACGCTCAGGTACGGAATCTCGGCGGGCACGCCCGGAACGATATCCGCGAGCCGGTAGGGCACGCTCATCATCGGCGTCCAGAAGTCGTACTCCAGCGTCGTTCCGTCGGCGATCGCACGCCGCACGCCTCGCACGCTGCCCACCAGTTCCGCGATATTCGCCTGTACCCACGCGTCGACGGTCGCGCCCATCCGTTCGAGCATCGATGCATAGCGGACGAACTGCAACTGGTCGCCGTGCCCCTGCTCGCCGACGAGCAGCAGCGTGCGCCCCGCGAGCGGCTCGCCACCCCATTCGGGCACGCCCGGAATGACGAGCGGCGCGTACTTGCTCGCCCGCCAGCGCGTTTCGTAGAGTGCCCAGCCTTCCCTGAACTCGCCGCGCCGCAGGTGCAGCAGCGCGAGATTGTGCTGGGCGTCGGCGTGATTCAGATCGAGCGTCAGCGCGCGCCGGTAGTGCGCCTCTTCCTCGTGAAAGCGCCCCTGCGCGCCGATCGCCGCGCCGACGCACGTGTGGATCTGCGGATCGTCGCGCAGGGTGAGCGCGTGGCGGTATCGCGCCTCGGCTTGCGCGAAGCGCCCGAGCAGCCCGAGCGTCGTGCCGAGGTTCACATGCGATTCGAAGTGACCGGGCGCCAGTTCGACGGCCTGCTGCAGGCTTCGCAAGGCATCTTCGAGACGGCCCAGTTCGCGCAGCGCATTGCCTTCGCCGAAATGCGCGCCGGCATTCGCCGGATCGCGGGCAAGCGCCTCGCGGCAGGCGCCAAGCGCCTCTTCGTGGCGCTTCAGTTTCGCGAGCGACGCTCCGAGATTCGTGTACGCATCGATGAAATCGGGCTGTTGCGCGATCAGGAGCCGAAGCTCGTCGATCGCTTCGCCAAAACGGCCCAGCGCGTGCAAGGCGACGCCCAGGTTGTTGCGCGCGTTCGCGAACCATGGATCGACGATGAGCGCCCGCCGATGGCACGCCACGGCGAACTCGGCATCGCCCAGCGCCGCCGCCACCAGCCCGCGATTGCTCCAGCATGCGGCGTAATGCGGCGAGAGCACGAGCGCGCGGTCGAGAAACGCGGCGGCATTCGCGTGCTGCCGGCGCTGATGCAGCAGCACGCCGAGATGATGCAGCGCCTCCACATGATCCGGATTCTCTCCGACGATGCCGCGATAGCCCGCTTCCGCGTCCGCGAGCCGCCCGGCGTGATGGTGGTCGAGCGCAACGTGGAACGCTGTGAGGCAGTCGGACATGACAGATCGATCGGTAGATTGAAACCGGTCGATGCTAGTCGAGGCGATCGCGCCGAACTATCGGATTTGTCTGATCAAATCGCGGCGTTTCGCGGTGTTTCGCATCCGACGTGTCTCAGATCCGCCGCACCTTCACCTTCTTGCCCTTCACCTTGCCCGCCATGAGCTTGCGCACGGCCTCGTCGGCGATACCGCGCTCGACCGCCACGTACGTGAACATGTCGGTCACGTTGATCTTGCCGATCTGCGTACCGGCGAAGCCCGCTTCGCCGGTCAGGGCACCGAGTACGTCGCCGGGACGGATCTTCTCCTTGCGGCCACCGAGGATCTGGAGCGTGGCCATCGGCGGCTTCAGGTGTCCGGGCGTCGCGGACGAAAGCTCCGAGAGCGGATGCCATTCCACTTCCTTGCCCTGCGCCTGCTCGATGCTCCCGACGCGCCCCATCTCGTCCATGCTCGCGAGCGTGAGCGCCCAGCCTTCCTCGTCCGCGCGGCCCGTGCGGCCGATGCGATGCACGTGGACCTCGGGATCGGGCGTCACGTCGACGTTGATCACCGCCTCGAGCTGCGCGATGTCGAGCCCGCGCGCCGCGACATCGGTTGCGACCAGCACCGAGCAACTGCGATTGGCGAACTGCACCAGCACCTGATCGCGTTCGCGCTGTTCCAGCTCGCCGTGCAGCGCAAGCGCTTCGAAACCTTGCGCGCGCAGGACATCGAGCAGGTCGCGGCACTGCTGCTTGGTATTGCAGAACGCGAGCGTGCTGACTGGCCGGTAATGGTCGAGCAGCAGACCCACGGCGTGCAGGCGTTCGTTGTCGTCGACTTCGTAGAAGCGCTGCTTGATCTTCGAACCGGTGTGCTGCTCGGTGAGCTTGATTTCCTTCGGCTGGCGCAGGAACTGCTGGCTCAGCCTGGCGATGCCCTCCGGATAGGTCGCGGAGAAAAGCAGCGTCTGGCGCTCCTTCGGACACTGCCGTGCAACCGACGCGATGTCGTCGAAGAAGCCCATGTCGAGCATGCGGTCGGCTTCATCGAGGACGAGCGTGCGCAGCGCGTCGAGCGCGAGCGTGCCGCGTTCGAGGTGATCCATGATGCGCCCCGGCGTGCCGACCGCGATGTGCGCGCCATGCTCGAGACTCGCGATCTGCGGACGCATCGGCGTGCCGCCGCACAGCGTCAGGATCTTGATGTTGTCTTCGGCGCGCGCGAGGCGGCGGATCTCCTGCGTGACCTGATCAGCCAGTTCGCGCGTCGGGCACAGCACGAGCGCCTGCACGGAGTAAAGCCGCACATCGAGCTTCGCGAGCAGCGGCAGCGCGAACGCGGCGGTCTTGCCGCTGCCCGTCTTCGCCTGCGCGATCAGGTCGTGGCCCGCGAGCGCGGCGGGAAGGCTCGCGGCCTGGATCGGCGTCATCGTGAGATAGCCGAGCTGTTGCAGGTTCGCCTGCATCGCGGGCGAAAGCGGCAGGCTGCTGAAGGACGTATCGGTCGTCATGGCTCTAGTTGGTCTGCTTCGGCGGGACCGAATTGTCCTGCTCGTAGGTGATGGTGCCGTCGGACGCGTCGTGGCGAATCACCTTGTTGCGTGCGCCGCACAGCGGGCAGCGGAACAGGAGCCCCTGGCCCTCGTTCTTGATGACGACGTCCGACAGTTCCCACTGTGCGCCGCATGGCTGGTTTCGACAGGTAAACATGATCTTTTCGCGGATGGGTTGAGCGCGGCCGTGCCCGGCGCGCCATATTTGCAGATTCGATGCCGAAGTGTACGCGTGCGCGCGCCCCTTGCCGATTTTCGGCCGCGCATCAAAGTCCGCAAGATTTGCTAAATGGGAGCGTGCTAACTTTGTTCCATCGAAGTCGAACCGGGGCCGGCGATGAACGACAACCTCAACGAGCGCTTCTACGAAACGCGTCTGAGCAGCGTGGTCGAGTATATCCACGATCATCTCGACGACGATCTCGATCTCAACCGCCTCGCGGAAATCGCGTGCCTTTCGCCGTATCACTGGCACCGCATCTATCACGCGTTCTACGGCGAAACCGCGGCTGCGACGGTCCGGCGGCTGCGGCTGCATCGCGCGGCGAACGAACTCGTGCGGAGTGCCTCGCCGCTCGACACCATCGGCCAGCGCGCGGGATACAGCAGCGTGCAGGCGTTTTCGCGTGCGTTTCAGGCGAGCTATCGCATGCCGCCGGCGCAATTTCGCAACGAGGGCGGCGCGGCGCTCTGGCGCCCCGTATCGCCCGAATCAGCCAGACCAGGAGGCGGAGCCATGCATCCCGTCGAAATCCGCACTCATGCGCCGTTCACGGTCGCCGCCGTCGAGCACCGGGGTCCGTACATGAATATCGGGCAATCGTTCGAGACGGTCTCGCACTGGCTCGCCAGGCGCGGCCGGCTCGATAACGAGGCCCGCTGGCTCGGCATCTATTTCGACGATCCGGACGCCGTCGCCGAAAGCGATCTGCGCTCGCAGGCGTGTGTCGAACTCGCGCAGCCGCGCGGCATCGAATTCGAGGCGCCGGTATCGCGCGTGGAAGTGGCGGGCGGCGACTTCGCCGTGCTCACGCATGTCGGCCCGTATGCGCAGCTGTGCTTCGCCTATCAGTGGCTCTACGGCGAATGGCTGCCACATTCCGGCCGCGAAACCGGCGACGCGCCGGTGCACGAGGTGTATCTCAACGATCCGCGCGAGACGCCGCCCACCGAGCTGGTCACGGAAATCTGGCTGCCAGTGAAGCCTCGCCCCTGACGAGGCCGTCCCCCCGCGATCGGCTAAACTTGCCGCGACGATCCGACGACCCGACGATCGACGCCCCGCAAACCGGGTCTCGCGCCGCGAGGCCCGGCGCCCTTCAGCCGACGCAATCACCGATGCGAATCCTGCACACCTCCGACTGGCATCTCGGCCAGTATTTCCTTGGACATTCCCGGCAGACGGAACATGAAAAGCTGATCGCGTGGCTCGTCGAGCAGACGAAGGTCCATTGCGTCGACGCGGTCCTGATAGCCGGTGACATCTTCGATACCGGCGCGCCGCC
>Ga0163162_10003872_pt1 | contig 14364 bp, 11 predicted proteins | sample S55metaG_FD_115310 | JGI IMG/M metagenome (GOLD analysis project Ga0163162, IMG submission 115310) | Switchgrass rhizosphere microbial communities from Kellogg Biological Station, Michigan, USA - S5-5 metaG | ecosystem: Host-associated > Plants > Roots > Rhizosphere > Soil | place: USA...
ACCCCCTAAAACCAGCCGTTGCATCTGCCAGTCGAGGCTCGAATATGATGCCCACAGGTCGCTCTGTCGGAGTAGGTACTCATCGAGCACCCATAGAACCGGACCTATCAGCGCCCAAAACAAGGCTTGAACCGCAGCATTCACGGGGAGGTACTCACGATGGAAGGAAGGATAGTGATGCTTGATCCCGACAAAATGCAGCTCAACAAAGACAAACACAAACGCGAGGCTATAGCTGTAGAACGCTTCGCGGACCAATTGTCTTCGCGAGGCTTGGTGACGAATACGTCGCGACAATGACATCGTTCCGAAGAATAAGAGGGCCATCTCTAGCTTTCAACTATGATTCTCGTGTCTTGCCTTTCTCACTTCGTGTCCCTTCGACTGGCGTATCATTTCAGCAACGACACGGATCACTGCTGTAAACGCTGTTTTACAACAATTCCATGACCCGTGACCGGGGTTTTGATGTGAACGCTTGATAGCATCAACTGGGAAGCAAGATCAAGCGTTCAGGGCTTCAACTCTGAATCTGTGCACTGCTCGACAACTACCGAGCGGAAGTCGACCGAAGTGTGTCGTTCAGAATGTCGTCCCCTAACTCGCGAAGCCCCTTGGCTCCTTCAGCATTGCAAAGCAAAGCGACCCCAGTCCCCGAATCTGGTAGGTAGCGAAGGAATAGCGATTGCCAATGTCGTAGCAATGAGCCTTGGTGATCTCTCCATTTGTACCCTTCAAATAGTCGCGGCCATCGTTAAATTGCAGGTTTAGAGTCCAGTCAACTAGATATCCGTGCACACGACGATGAAGCAATTCGGCAGAGTCGACGCACTCCTAAAGGCTGCTGGCGTCAATACTCCGCAGAGAAGCCTTGCAATTCTTTCGTACACAGATTTCCGGCGTGTCACCGAAACCAACCTGTACGGCGCATATTTTTATGCGCAGGCATTTCTGCCGGGCTACCCCACCCTTTCCGGTTTTCAAATGAACGGCGCTTGAGGCCATGAATTCGCGGATTTTTTCTTGCCCGCTGCTCCTCGCGTTGATAATCCTAAAATCTCACGTGGGAGGCATTTGATCCCACTCTTTCCAAAATCAGGAAAGACTGGGGGCAGCCGTTCTTGGTGAGAGGGCAAGAAAGATCCAAACCAAGGGTGGGCCAGCTCCGGTTGTTGACCGATCTTTTACATGTCTCAGACACATCTCTGACAACCCGTCCCTAGCACAGAAATATCATTTATCCCGCTGCCAGCGAGCATTTGCTGGAAGCAGTCCGATCACGATCCAGGCTTCCTGTGGACAGGGGCACGGGAAGACTCTCTCGGCTAGTTCAAATCCCCTTTCGCGTCTGCAGACCTTCATGGGTATCTGTTCCCGCGGTTGAACGAGTTTTGCGGGAAGTTTTGATTCTATCGTGCGGGTGGTGGATCATGCAGACCCCAAGACTTCTCAATTTGCTGTGTGCTTTAGTCTTCTCGATTTTGACGCTCAGTTGTGGTTCTTCCAGCCGGGATCCAGCCACGGCCGGAGCCAGTGGTTCAAGCGGTGCATCCGGAGAAACTGGCGAGCTTCGCCTGCGCGCGCGTGGCGAAGCTGTAATCAACGGAGTGGAAGCCGAACTGCGCGGCAGCTTCGAGCGACGTTCAGATCGCACTCGCCTCGATGGCGAGTTGGAAGACATCAATTTTCCGGCTGGATCTTCGATCTCTTTCTGTTTGGTGCAGGGCAACCGCGTGATTCCCCTCGCGGTCGGTATCGTACGCGTTGAAGACCAACGCAAGGAAGCCGAGTTTCATATTCGCACTGACGACGGCCAAAACCCGCCTGATGTGAAGATTGGCGACGTGCTGCGAGCGCACGACGGCGCAAATGGTAACGTCCCTGATTGTTCAAACCCTTTACTCGTCACTGGCACATTCGTCCTGGACGATGGTGCAAATAGCAACTCCGGCAATAATTCCGGTAGCAACTCGGGTAGCGGATCCGGAAGTAGCGGCACCGACAGCTCGGGTAGCGGATCAGGAGTTGGCAGTTCGGGTAACTCGGGCAGTGACTCAGGCGACGAATTTCGTCTACGTGTACGCGGCGAAGCCGTGATCTCCGGGGTTGAGGCTGAACTACGCGCGGATTTCAGGAGACGTCCCGATCGCACCCGGCTCGACGGCGAATTGGAGGACATCAACCTGCCGAGTGGCACGCCGATCTCGTTCTGTCTTGTTCACGGCACAAACCCTGTTGCTGTTGCAGTAGGCACCGTCCATTTGGAAGACCAACGGATGGTTGCTGAATTAAGTATTCGCACCGATGACGGAGAACAGCCGCCCGAGGTCATGGCTGGTGACGTTTTAGAGGCACGAAACGGAGCATCCGGCGGAGCGGCTGACTGTGGCAAGCCGCTACTAGTACGTGGCACATTCGTGCCAGACAACTGACTCGTGTTGTTTCAGCGGGACGGGTAACCCCACATTTCATGATTTTCGAACCGTGGGTTCCACTGTCTTCAACATCTTTTGGATCTTGATTCTGCTTCGCCCTGATCCACAGTCCAAACACAGTTCCGTAGCGCTGATCCGAATCCCATTTTCGACGAGCTCAGTGCAGGCTTTTTCGAAAATCGTGGAAGATGGAACCCTAAGCTTGAAATTGAGTGATCCTCTCCAAAGGTATACTCACATGAGACTTAAACCAACCGCCAGTCTCCGCTACGGTATGGCTGAGGCACAGCGTTCGGCGGCCTGCGGAGAACTGGTGTGGGTGGCGAATCTCTAAGAAGCGACGGTCCGGGGTCTCCTGTGCTGGAGGCCGCAAACCTCGGGCTGGTTCGGCCCCCGCTCGTCTACGCAACCACAATCGTACTCGGGCTTGTAGTTCATGTTCTTTGGCCAGTGCACATTGTGCCGCATTCCCTTGGTACGCCGGTCGGTGCTCTTCTCACTCTAGCAGCTGTCGCACTCTTCATTTATGCGGCTCGCACCTTCCGCGCGGCCGCAACGCCTATCCCGGGTAACCAGCCCACAACAACGATCGTCCGCGCAGGCCCGTATCGCTTCAGCCGGAACCCCATCTATTTTGCCTTTTCACTTTTTCAGCTTGGACTCGCCGTTTGGGTAAACAGTCTGGGCTTGCTGCTCACGCTCATTCCAGCCATTGCGCTCATGTCGTTTGTGGTCATCCCCCGGGAAGAGCGTTACCTCGAGGTGCGGTTTCCTTCGGACTACGTCTCCTACAAGGCTTCGGTACGTCGCTGGCTGTAGCGCGGTGGTTGCTGGCTCGTCCAACTGTATAAGTCCGTGGCGTTGTAGGGACAGGTACAGCTGATCAGGATGCTGGTTGACGACGGTAAACTCGGCGAAGACATCAACCTGCAAGCTTATGGTAAAAGGCCGTGTCAATAATTTTTAAGATTGGCATACGTCCAGCAAGCTCTCACACCATGGGGCCTATGAGAGCTGCTTCGAGTTTGGCGCATTGCTTGCGGCCAAGGGTGTATTGAGGTCAACCAAACAATTCAAGCAGAGCTTTTTGGATCGGTTGCGTTAACAGGGCAAGGGCATGGCACTGAGCGGGCGGTGATCCTTGGGCCTCTGCGGCAATCTGCCCGAGTCTATCGATCCGACGGCGGCGGAATCCTCGTTGGCGAGGATTCGCGAAACAAGAAAATTGTGGGTGTATGGAAGACATGAAATCGACTCTCGAGATCGTCGTCAGGCTTTTCGGGGTCTTTCAGCTAAAATCACGCGTGTGCTATATTTCGAAAACCGACAATGAGAGGGCAATCTCTATGGGTGAAGCTTGCCGTGACCAGCATGTTATTGCTGGGATCCCAGGTCGTTCTTGCCCAGGACGGCCTTAAGGGCGCGCTGACACAAGCCAATCGAACGGCTTCGTTTCGGCAACCATTTAGCCCAATACTCGGACCTAGCCTAGCCGTTGCCGACTTCGACAACGACAAAAAGCCCGATGGTGCCGTGCTTTTAGATTCTGATTTTGTTGGTCCTCAAGGCAGCCATCAAATAGAGCTCCATTTCACAAGTCGTCCAAATGTTGATCTCACGTTCCAATCGGCCGAAACGAACCTGTCAATTTACGGAATTGATATTGACCAGGATGGCGACCTTGACCTTGTCGTGGAGCAGTCCATTACCCATGAGAGGCTTCAACTCTGGCTGAACAATGGGCATGGCGAGTTTGAGAAAGGTCGGATTGCAGATTTTCCCTCGGCCTCCGCGCCGACCGGCCAGCAGATAACAACGGGGGAAGAAGTTAATATCCCGGCCATTTCATTGCCTCCACAACGTCTTGTGGAAACAATGCTGAAGGTTTGCCATGTAGCAGGACGGCCTCCCTCAAGCCATGAGTTTGCATTTCTAGCAACAACCGCATTCACGGACTCCTCTGCATTTCCCTCCGCTGCTTCCCGAGCCCCACCGCTCTCCTAACTCTCACTGACACGATTTGATTCTCGCGCCATCAAGCGTGCGCGGGAGTGCCATTTTGTTTTCCCCTCGTCGTGTCTTCGGCGAAAACTACTGACTCGCCAGACCTTTGTCTTTCAGTCCCGCACTTTGGGGCTGTGAAAAGAGAGCGTTAACCATGATGCTGGATCGAGACCGTTGCCTGAACTTTGCTCTGGCTCTAATTTCCTTTGGAGCTGTGGTGTCTATTTTTTCCTGCGGCCATTCCTCGGGTCAGTCGAACACGACGTCGGTCAAAGATCAATTGCCTGAAGGGCCTGTTCACTATGCGAGGGTGACCGAAGAACTCATTCCTGAAACTCTGGATCTCACGGCGAAAGTGCAAGCCGATCCCACCAAGGTAGTACGCATCTTCCCACCTGCAAGCGGCCGCGTCGCAACCATCGAAGTGAAGCCCGGTGATCACGTTCGGCGTGGACAAACTGTTGCGACTTTGAACAGCAGCGATGTGGCCAGCGCCCGATCTGATTATGCAAAAGCCAAGATCGAAACCGATCGCGCAGGACATGCCGCAGACCGACAGAAACTTCTGCTGGAGCATGGGGCTGCGCCTGAGAAAGACTACATTGACGCTCGCGCGCAAGCCGACTCCGCGCGTGCAGAACTGGCGCGCGCGCAACAACGGCTGGAGCTGTTCAACGTCAGCCTCTCATCGGACACAGACCGTGTGTCATTGATCTCTCCCGCCGCCGGCGTGGTCCTCGATGTCAGCGCCGCCCCGGGCGAATTTTCCAGGTCATTGGACTCCGCGAACCCGCTGGTCACTATCGCCGACCTCGATAACGTCTGGATCATCGGTGATCTCTACGAAAAAGACGCGGCGAAGTTGAGCCGTCTGAAGCCGGTCACAGTCACTCTCCAGGCGTACGAAGGTCAGCAATGGAGCGGCCACGTCGATTCCATTTCTGGCGCGCTCGATCCCACCACAAGAACTCTTAAAGTGCGGGTCGCATTGCCTAATCCTAAACAACTGCTTAAGCCAGAGATGTTCGGGACGATCCATGTCAAGGTGGGCGCGCACAAGGCTCTAGTTGTTCCAGCAGCGGCAGTGATCCGAGAAGGAAATGCCACGACGGTTTTCGTCCACAGCAACGGGAAAACGGAGCAGCGCGCAATAACGACAGGGCAAAGCGTGGATGGCAAGGTCGAGATTCTAAGCGGCCTGCATGGTGGTGAGGAAGTCGCGGCGGAAGGCGCCGAACTGTTGCAAGGAGGCTCGAGCGAGTAATGCGTGGCCTGGTAAGAACCGCCCTCCGTTATCGGGTTATTGCGTTGATCGGTATGGCAGCGTGGCTTGCCGCCGGAGTCTGGGCTTTGCTCCGTCTCGATATTGAAGCGTATCCCGACCCATCTCCGCCTTTGGTGGATGTGATTACGCAAAATCCATCCTGGTCTGCCGAAGAAATGGAGCAGCAGGTCACCGTGCCGATTGAAACCGCACTCAACGGCATTCCCCGATTGCAATACGTCCGCTCGATCAGCATGTTTGGACTGAGTGATGTGAAGCTCTACTTCGATTTTGACTCCGAGTATTTTCTCGATCGTCAAGAAGTCCTCAACCGACTGCAAACGGTTTCTCTCCCGCAGAACCTGGAACCGCAGCTCTCGCCGTGGTCGGCTATTGGAGAAATCTATCGTTATCAGCTCAAAGGCGAAGGTTACAGCCTGAACGAGATCAAAGCCACCCAGGACTGGTTCGTGCGTCGCGAACTCAAACAAGTGCCCGGGATTCTCGACGTGACCACATTCGGTGGGACTACAAAGCAGTATCAGGCCGAGATCGATCCACGGAAGTTGCTGCAATACAACGTCACCCTTCCTCAGGTGCTCACGGCAATCCAGGCGAGCAATCAAAACGCTGGCGGCAACTACCTTCAGCTCGGCGACCAGAACGTCAATGTGCGCGGATTGGGGCTGCTCAAAGGTATGTCGGATCTCGGAGCGGTGTTGATTGCTGAGAGAAATGGCGCGCCGATTTATCTGCGAGACATTGCCGACATTCACGAAGGCTTTCAACCGCCGCTTGGACAAGTGGGGCGCGATGCCGAAAGCAACATCGTGAAGGCAACCGTCTTGCTGCAACGTGGAGAACAGTCCTTGCCGGCACTCAAAAGTATGAAGCAGAAAGTTGCCGAGCTGAATGGAGGACTACTTCCGCGGGGCATGAAGATTGACACAATCTATGACCGCGAGGCCCTGATCAATGTCACCACGGAAACGGTGCGCCACGTCGTTCTGGCAGGGCTTGTTCTTGTAACCGTTTTGCTACTGGTGTTTCTGGGTGATGTACCACTCACTTTGGTGACTGCGCTGACCATTCCGTTTGCGGTGCTGTTTGCTTTCGGCTTAATGTCGGCGACGGGCCGCTCTGCCAACCTGATCTCGATCGGTGCAATTGACTTCGGCATTATCGTGGATTCCGCCATCGTAGTACTGGAAAACATCTATCGGCGGATGCACGAAGCGACATCCGAGGAACACAGGTTTGATCTGATCGCTGAGGCAACCGCCGAAGCAGCCAAGCCGGTTCTGTTCTCAACCCTCATCATCTTGGTCGCTTTCATTCCACTTTTCACCATGCAGGGTGTGCCCGGCAGAATCTTTTCTCCAATGTCTGTCACCTACGGCTTCGCGTTGACCGGGGCGTTGATTTACGCATTGATTTTCGCTCCTGTCTTGGCCTCGTACCGGCGAAGCATCAGCAGTGGACATGCGGCTTATACCCGCCTGGTGCACTGGTTAAAGCACCACTATCAGCGACTGTTGATTCGCGTTATCTCACGTCGGAGATTTGTCGTTTCCGGGGCTGCAGTTTTCCTCGTCGTTTCGTTGTCTCTGTTTCTGGTCATCGGCGGAGAGTTCATGCCGAAATTGGAGGAAGGCAATCTGTGGGTACGTACCACGCTGCCGCAAGACATCTCGTTTGACTACGCGGTTCATCTTGCAGACGAGATCCGCAAAATTCTGGGCTCCTTTTCCGAGGTGACCCAGGTGGTCTCTCAAGTTGGACGTCCTGACGATGGGTCCGACACTACCACCTTCAACAATATTGACTTTCAGGTGGATTTGAGTCCGGAGTCCTCCTGGAAAACAGTTCGCAGCAAGGATGAACTGATCGAGAAGATGAATGAAGCGCTCCAACGCTATCCCGGAATTGCCTTCAACTTCTCACAAAACATTCAGGACAACGTGGCTGAGGCCATGTCGGGCGTCAAAGGCGAGAACTCAATCAAGCTCTTCGGGGACGACATTGATGTTCTGGTGAAGACAGCTGCACGCATCGAGAACGTAATGGCCGACGTACGAGGGATCGCTGACCTCGGTGTCGGAAGGGAGACTGGACAAACCAACCTGGTTGTCTCCATCGACCGGGCGATGGCGGCGAGATACGGCCTGATGGCTGTCGACGTCAATGCCGCTGTCGAGGCTGCAATAGGCGGGACTGCGGTTACACAGATTCTGGAGGGCGACAGGAGGTTCGATTTTGTGGTCCGCTACAAACCGGAATTTCGCCAGAACCCTGAAGTGATGAAAAACATTCTGGTTGCGACTCCTGACGGCAGCCGCGTACCGCTTGGGCAGGTCGCCAGTATCGGTATTCGCGAAGGTGCCTTCATGATTTATCGCGAGAATGGCAGGCGCTACATCCCTATCAAGTTCAGCGTCCGCGAACGAGATTTGGCGGGAGCCATTCAGGAAGCCCAAACCAAGCTCACCCGCTCGGTGCATCTGCCGGAAGGCTATCACTACGAGTGGGCTGGGGAGTACGACAACCTTCGCAAAGAACAAGAGCGACTTACCATCATTATTCCCGCCGCTCTGGCAATGATCCTCGGACTGCTCTATGTCTCATTCAATTCCATCCGTGACGCATTTGCGGTTCTGTCGGTGCTGCCTTTCGGCATCGCAGGAGGCATCCTCGCTCTTTTGGTTTCGCATACTCCCTTCAGTATCTCCGCCGCAGTGGGTTTTGCGTCAGTGTTCGGCGTCGCGACTTTGGGTGGATTGGTGTTTGTTGCGGGCATTCGCCGAGCGGAAGCACATGAGCACGGGATCAAACACTCCATCATCCGCGCGAGCGTTGGAGAAATGCGCGCTGTCCTGATGGCGTGCTTGGCGGCAAGTCTTGGACTGCTGCCCGCCGCAGTCTCACACGGCATCGGCGCTCAAGCCCAGCAGCCGCTCGCTCGTGTTGTGGTGGGTGGAATGATCACCACCGCGCTCGCCATCCTGATTGTAGTTCCCGTGATCGCAAGTCTGGGTTTAGTTACGAGCGAGGCAACAGATCTATGAGGAAGCTCGCGAGCTTTTTGAAATGCGCTGTTTCAGCAGTGCTATTGCTTGGTCCTGCGGCTGCGCAGACGCACACCCTTTCACTCGATCAGGCCATCGACCTGGCCTTAACCAACAGCCCTGCACTGAAGGCTGCACGCTCACAGATTGATCAGAACCGCGGCCAGGAAACGACTGCCGGATTGAGGCCCAACCCTGTGCTGCAAGGTGACGCCCAATTCTTACCTATCTTTACTCCCAACAGATTTTCTTCCGACAACTTCAGCCAAGACCAGCAGTACGACGTTGGAATTGGATATCTGTTTGAGCGAGGCGGCAAGCGCCAGAAAAGAGTACAGGCCGCTCGCGACGCCACAGAGGTGACGCGCTCCGACGTTCGTGACGCCGAGCGCAATCTGGCATTTTCAGTGGCACGGCAATTCACGGCTGCCTTATTGGCGAAGGCCAATCTCGATTTTGCTATCCAGAATCTCGAGAGTTTCCGCAAGACAGTTGAGATCAGCGAGACACGCCAGCAAGCCGGCGACATCAGCCAGGGAGATTTGCTACGGATCAAAGTACAGCGCTTGCAATTCGAGACCGACGTCAGCGCCGCCCGAGTTGCCCTTCAACAAGCCAGAGTGACACTGCGTCAGTTGATCGGCTTCGATTCTGTTGCCGCTGACTATCGACTCGTGGGCGAACTTAGTTATCAGCCAGTCACTGAGACTCTCGAACATGCCCAAGCCACTGCACTCGAGAAACGTCCCGACCTCGCTGCTGCCCGACAGGGTATCGTCGCCGCCCGAAGTCAGACCGTGCTTGCCCAGGCGAATGCAAAACAGGACCCGACTGCAAGTGTCAACTATTCCCACACTGGGGGCGCGAGCTCGGCATCGTTCTTCTTCAATATCCCGCTACCAGTCTTCAATCGCAATCAAGGAGAGATCGCACGTTCTCGTTTCGCAGAAAGCCAGGCGACATTCGATGCCAAAGCGGCTGAGGAGACAGTACTCAGCGATGTGCAGAGTGCCTATGAACAGGCAAAGGCAGCCGGGAGCATCGTGGACCTCTATGCTTCCGGTTACTTGAAGCAAGCGCAAGACTCCCGCGAAATCACAGGCTTTGCCTTCCGCCAAGGTGCTGCATCACTCATTGATTTGCTCGACGCGGAACGTACTTATCGGAATACGGAGTTTTCCTATCGCCAGGCGTTGGCGAATTACCAGTCCGCCGTACAGCAGTTGCGGCAGGCCGAAGGGTTGACGCGATGACAGTTGGAAACAAGGCTTCTCGGCTATTTGGGAGATCCAGATGCGGAATTTAGAAATGGTGTGGCGCCATCGGGTCCGGATCGCCTGCCGATTGGCTATAGCGATTGTGCTCTTCACGACTCCGCCGGGCCTCGATGCAAAAGCATGGCTCAACGGACACATTGTCCAATTGCGACCGGATGGCTTCATCTTGCAGACCAGATTTTATCCGCAAATCAATGTTCATCTCTCGGAACTGACATTGGTTCGGTGCAAAAAGCACCTCCTGAAGACTACTGATTTGGAAATGGATGATTTGGTTACGGTCGAAGATATCGATAAGGACGGCATCATCGAAGCCACCAAGATCACTATTCACCGCGATTGGTTGAAATGCCGAGAAATTAAGGGGAAAAAGCCTGCTCACTGCAAATGCTAAACCACTTCCTCAAATCAACGATCTCCGTTATCGGACTAATTCTTTGCGCTGCGGTTGGTGTTTTGGCGCTGTCAGCGTCCCCGGGGTGAAACTGCGTCAGTCGCAAACCAAGCTGAGTTCGCGTCTGGCCGTCATCTCATTCTCCTGCTGGACACGAACCCGCATCAAAACAAAGTGGTTTCAGATGAGCTCTCAAGAGAACTTACGAACCAGCCGTTCGACATGGAGCTGATGGAGTTCGAGACTGGGCTCCATTTCTTTGTGCAGTATCGGCGCTGTGAAATGGAACCACGGGGGTAGCACCGATGACGTGGTCCACATGCCGGGAAGAAGATAACAAGCAGATTCCTCCTCCGAATTTATGCTGCACGGGAATCGGAACGAGGCGTTTTCGGATCGTCCGGCTTCAAACATTGACTCTTCAGCCGTTCCTCTTTCTCGTTGAGCAAACGAACAATTTCCTGCGCTAGACGAAGAAGTCTCTCCGAGTCTTCTTCGACTGCCGCTTGTTCACAAAGGTCCATCCAGGGTTCCCGCGTTTGGTCCTTCATACGACGATTTGCCTCGCTTTCTATCTCACGAGTCGCAAGCCGTTGCTGTATTAAGCTCTCCGCTTGAATGCCGCCCACCTAATCCTCCGAAGTACAGGTCAGCAAAAGCACACGCAATGCCAAATCTTCGTGTACTGGCCTAAATCACTGGAATTGAGCTACAAAGTGGCAAAATAAAGGGTTTCCTGTAGGGCGGCGATCCCATTCAGGTTTCTCCGTTTGGTACGGGTTCATTGCTTTGAGTCAAATTTACAGGGGTTCACTGAATTTATTACGGCATTTCCTGTATCCCTGAATCGAGCATTGTTCGCTACGATACGTCGGCCATGGAAGCTTGGATTAGAGAACTCTGTCGCCTGATCGGTGCGGAAAACGATCGTGATCGGCTGCAAAAGCTAGCTCGTGAATTGGATTTTGCTATCACCGAATTCAATTTGCAATTGCAGAACAAAACCTTTTCCGTTGCGATGTCTTTAGGCCATTCGTCAAAACGTCCGCTGAAAACATCGGTCAAATATCACTGAAAGTTGCGCCCAGAGGCTGGCAGACTGGCCGCGGGGAAACGAAAGCCCCAACATGGCGCCGCGGATACCGGGCCACCGTCGCACGATTCGACTAACTTCCCGCGAGAATTATCCCGTTTATTTCCAAGAGGCTAGGGACTCCGATTTCTCGACGGAAGATCCAGGGCTAGGTCCCCGAGGAAGCATGACCAATCAAGAAAGCCAATACTTTGCCTTCTCAGCTGGGAACACCCCCGGGAGGCCAGTTCAGCCAGGGCAATCCAGTTCGACCGTGACGCCTTTTCCCGCTACCCATTCCCATCCGATGTTCCCGTGGCCAGAGAGAGAGACGTACCAGCGCATGTCCCTGCACGACGACTGTAGGTTGAGCTTGACTTAACCATACGGTCAAGAACAGAAAAATGACAAGACAAGTAAGGACGCTTTGTGTTTTTTTCATGTAATCGCTTGATGATGATGTTCCCTCTGGGTGGCGATCGTTCGCAGGTCCTCCAGCACCGGGATTGTATTTCTCTAAGGCAGGACGCTGACCCCTTAGCTTCTGTTTCGCTACAGAGCCGCATTGAAAGGAGCACTAGAGCGTCCGAGTCTTACCCGCGATAATAAGGGCGTGCAATGGCAAACTTGTCCTATCGAGACGGTCTTACCGGCAGAGCGTTCGAATCAAATTTCTAAAGCTCGCGTATGACGAGCGTTATCTTGTTGTGCACATCTTTCGTGAAGAAGGTATCTGTCTTCCAAAAGTCATCCGTTACGCGATGACCACGGTAATTGCCGGAACGTGCCATTGTTCAACGGTCTTGAATCATTCAATCTTGATTGTTAAGAGTCACTCAAACCAATTGAGATTTGAAATTTTAGGGAGAGCAGTTTTGAAGTTTCTTCGCGCGGTGTGGTATGGGAATGATGGCCAGGATGTTGCCGAATACGGAATTATGCTGGTCGTGCTTATGATTATTGTGATTGGCACCGTCCGCCTGATCGGAGCAAACACCAGCAATGTTTTCTCGAGTGTCAGCAGCACAATTCGATGAAGCGATGGGGCACCGTTCAACATTTTAGTGGTGTCCACAACCGGTGCGATTACGGGCTTGATTGGCGGCTCTTTGCTATCGAGAGGGCAAGCGGGGCCGGCCCACCGTTTGCATCATCCATTCATTACAGCTGACCGAAGCCTAGAGCGCCCTTTGTATGTTAGAGCGGGAAAAGCTACGCCTTGGCGGAAGAACAGAGCAAACGGGTAACCGCAATCGCCTTAGAACAAAATCGGCCCTCAATCCGAAAATCAAACAACTAACTGTGGTGAGGACTAAAATCATGTTCCTGCTTTCGGCTTATCGTTCCTGATCAGAAAGCCCTTCCCGCAATGCCAGCACACCGTCCTCTTCGCATGGATAATTCCATCGCAGTCTCTCGGAGGTTGAGTGATCAGTGAAATTGTCATGATCTCAATGCTTGGAATTATTTTTCTGGCTTGTCATTCCTGATTAAGAATTGCTTGTGGCAATGTTTGCAGGATACCCGTTTCAGAAAGACGAATTCCATTGAGGTTTCGACTGCTGTAATCTTGTCGCAATGTGGACAGAGAAACGGTCGGTCTTGAAATACCGGGACCTCAGTGTCATTGGTCGGAGGCTTTTTCATGCCTGACCTCAAAACGGACCAAGGTTGGCTCGCGCCCCACCGGTTCCTTGGGCCGTGCGGACCCGACATATCTCCGGGGAGCGGAGCGGAATATGTCTGCCTTATCGGATGCCCCCGCGTAGCCACGGTCTATACACACTAGGATGTAATCGTACGGCATTGAACAATTAGGGCCCAGCAATACTGCTGCCCTGGAGTTAGAGCAGAATCGGAATAAACAGATTTGAGAACCCTAAAAGAAGCCATTTCGTCGCTCTCATTCTTACGTGGAAAAATCAAGAACCTATCGAAGCGGGACCGTTAGGCGGTTCTTTCAGAATCAAGCATGGAAATTGCGGCAGCCTGAGCGGAGAGTGATTCTTTAGCTAGGCGGATGTGCTCCTCTAACGCCGAACGAAGCTCGTTTACAACCCGCTCTACATCGTCGTCTTTCACGGCGACTGCTTCACCGCAAAGTTTGCGGATACGTGTTTCAGTGAAGTGGGGCACAGCCTGCGTATAGTATCGAACAAGCGTAGAGCAATGAATACATCTGATGCCTTAGCGCCTAAGACGCACCAGCATAATACTTAATTGCACAAACTTCTTCTCTGCTGGTGGTTTGTTGCTTTCGTTCGGTTCACTTCCCCCAAAATTTCATGGCCCTTGCCATCGGCATCTAGCAGAAAAGCAAATTCAAGACCGCATCGCTTACGCTTAAAGAGGGCGAAGTCGTGGCTTACGCCGTCTTTCACGAAGTCAATTTTAAAATCGCGATGGGCACACTCGGAAAACTTTCATAAAGCCGCTTCCACCCGCACGGTCTAGCAATTAGAAAGCGTTACTATGTAACTTACTACTTCTAACTGCATCGGACTTAGTGTGATCATCCTTCTTACTTAGTGCTTGGCTTTTGCCCGACTAACGTTTGAACTACTTTCAATGTAATATCCGCCGTCTTTACACCGAAGACTGTATGTGTTTGCTCCTAGACGTTCGCTATCGTACGAATGCTTTAAAGCAAATCTGGCCGCTAGCCAGGGGGCTACTTAACAACTCGGGGGATGGGTTGGGTAGCCTATTTTCATTCGCCCCTTGCGAAATTGGCCGTCTCAGCAGCAGTCGCGGCGGCCTTGGCAGTTGACGAAATGGTACTTCAAAGTCGTTGGCGGTCTACCGGCTTCATTCCTCGTCCGTGTCATCCCTAATTAGAAGCTACTCGCGGCA
>Ga0163162_10003873_pt1 | contig 14362 bp, 11 predicted proteins | sample S55metaG_FD_115310 | JGI IMG/M metagenome (GOLD analysis project Ga0163162, IMG submission 115310) | Switchgrass rhizosphere microbial communities from Kellogg Biological Station, Michigan, USA - S5-5 metaG | ecosystem: Host-associated > Plants > Roots > Rhizosphere > Soil | place: USA...
AAGCGCCATCGGAACGGGAGCAGCCATCGGAGTCGCACGTATTGCCGGCCGGGGTGTTGGGGGCGTAGGGACCAGTGTCATGCCATCTCCGTCATCGGTCTGGAAGAAGAAACCACCGTCCTTCGATGCCTCCGGTGTGACTGTTATGGTCTGGCGGTTGCGGTCGCGAACGATCGTCAACGTAACGTCACCCTCTTTCTTTTCATTTACGGCACGGATGAGGTCGCCATCGCCTTTGACCGTTTTGCCGTTGATCTCGACGATAATGTCACCAGCTTTAAGTCCGGCTTTTGATGCGGGCGAATTTTCGCGAACTTCACTGATCATCACGCCGCCGTCAACTCCAAAATGCTAAGCTAACTGCTTGCCCAGCGGCGTCACGCCGATGCCGATCTGACGGCCGGCGCCTGTCTGCCACGTGAAAGCCTTTCCTTCGCCATTTGGTAATGTAAAAGCTTTGAAGTCGCCCTGCGGTAGATCTTTAAACTCGGGCATCTCCTTGAGCTGTGGGAAATTCTTCATGTCAGGCATGTCTTTCATCTGCCATTTGAAGTCCGGCATTTCCATTTTGCCCATCGGCCCGGGCGTCATGAATTCGAAATTACCATTCTCAAATTTAGGTGTCGGTCGTTTGCCGATGGTGACGGTAATTTCTTGTTCCCTGCCCCCTCGCGAGACGGTCAATGAAACCTGATGATCGGCAGCGACCTCACCAACGAGACGTGTTAGTTTGCGGCCACTGGTGATCTCTTCACCGTTGAAACGGACGATCACGTCACCATTTTGGATGCCGGCTGCCGCCGCAGGCGAGTTTTCAAGGACCTTTTCAACTGCGACACCGCTAACGGTGCGAAGGCCGAACTTGGCAAAATTTTCCTTTGTGACTTCCTGGGTCTGGACGCCAAGGTAACCGCCGTCACCGTCGAATGACCACGCAAAAGCCGTCGGAGCCTTTTCTTTTTCCTGCTTTTCCTTCTTAGCCTCCGGCGTCTGGCCAAAGGCGATGATAAAACTCGACGTAACTATCAGAACAGAAGTAAGCCATTTGCTGAACATAAAACCTCCAAATTTATTTTGAAATTTATGAATAAGTTGTCTTAGGGCGTTTTTACGCACCGGATATGATTTTTGTTGCGGCGAGAGCGCAAAATGGTTGCTTTAACCGCGTGACAATTTTGCTAATCTTTCTGCCGCCGCTTCGAGCGTTTCGTCCTTCTTACAGAAACAGAACCGCACCATCTGCGAACCCATTGCGGCATCGTGATAAAAGGACGAGCCGGGTACGACCGCGACGCCGATCTCGCGGATGAGGTGTCTTGTGAATTCGACATCGTTAGCAAAGCCAAACTCAGAAATGTCGCACATTACGTAGTACGCGCCTTCGGGAAAATCGCATTTGAAACCCGCGTTCTGTAAAACCGGGACAATAAAGTCACGCTTCTTTTGGTAATCGCGTTGGAGTTCGTCGTAATAGCTGGCTGGCAAACTCAGCGCGTAGGCACCTGCGTGCTGGAGCGGATTGGCCGCACCGACGGTGAGAAAATCGTGTACCTTTCGGATCGCCGACGAAATATCGGGCGGGGCAATGCAGTAACCGACGCGCCAACCCGTCACGGAATATGTTTTCGACAGTGAATTAACCACGACCGTTCGCTCACGCATGTCCGGGATATTTGCCATGCAGATATGGTCTAAAGGATCTTCGTCGGCCTTGGCGTCAAAGATGATGTGCTCGTAAATCTCGTCGGTGAAAGCGAGAGCGTCATATTCCTTACAGAGATCGGCTATGAATTCGAGTTCGTTGCGGGTGAAAACCTTGCCAGTTGGATTATTCGGATTGCAGATGATAATCGCTTTCGTTTTCTCGTTAAAAGCCGCGCTCAACTCTTCGCGATCGAATACAAAGCCATTGTCGGTTCCATAAAGTGGCACATGCCGAGGCGTTGCATCGGAAAGGATCGCATCCGGCGAGTAATTTTCGTAAAACGGCTCAAAAACGATAACCTCTTCGGTCGGGTCTACTGTTGCCATCATCGCGGCTATCATCCCTTCCGTCGAGCCGCACGTGACGGTGATCTCGGTTTCGGGGTCGAGGTCTATGCCGAGAAACCACATCGTCTTCTTCGCAATGGCATCGCGAAAACTTTTAACGCCCCACGTGATCGCATATTGATTATAATCGTCGGCGATCGCCTCCATCGCTTTTTGCTTGACGTCCTCAGGCGCCGCAAAATCGGGAAAACCCTGGCCGAGATTAACGGCCCCGTACTTCAGCGCTTCACGCGTCATCTCGCGAATGACGGATTCGGTAAAACTCGCGGCTTTGCGGGAGACTCTATTTTTGGAGATCTTGGGTTGCATAATAAGAGAATTTAACCACAGATGCTCGTGGATTTACACAGTATAGTGGAAGCGTGTCTTAGTCACGATAACCGTCGGGGTTCGCCTGGTGCCATGCCCACGCGCTTTCGATGATCTTTTCTAACTCCGTAAACTGCGGATCCCAACCAAGAACCTCTTTGCCTTTCCCTGCGTTCGCCACCAATCTGGTTGGATCGCCTGCACGACGAGGAGCGATCTTTGCGTCGATTGGCAAGCCGGTGACACGGCGGGCCGTTTCTATGACCTCATTGACTGAGTAGCCATTTTCGCTTCCGAGATTGATGAAATCTGATGACTTGCCGGCCGCCAGATGATCCAGTGCCAGCATATGTGCACTCGACAGGTCTGACACATGAATGTAATCACGAACGGCGGTGCCGTCAGGCGTCGGATAATCGTTACCAAATATCAAGACAAACGGGAGTTTGCCTTGAGCAGCGGACAAGACAAGCGGTATAAGGTGTGTTTCGGGGTCGTGATGCTCGCCGTGCGTTGCGGTCGCGCCACTGGCATTGAAATAGCGAAGAGCGACGAATTTCAAGCCATGAGACGTGTCGTATGCTTCGAGGGCACGTTCGACCATCAACTTTGACCAGCCATAGGGGTTTGTCGGCCATTGCGGATGGTTTTCGTCCATCGGCGTGTATTGCGGCTCGCCATAGGTCGCGCAAGTCGATGAAAAGACGAATTTCTTGACGTTGTGTTCAAGAAGGACATCGAGCAGGCTGAGTGTCTGAACGAAATTGTTTTCGAAATACTTTTGCGGCTGCTCCACGGACTCGCCAACGTATGCATAAGCCGAAAAGTGCAAACAGGCTGTTATCTGATGCTCTGCAAGGATATTGCGAACTATGACTTTATCACCGATGTCGCCCATGTAAAACGGCACATTCTCGTCAAGGGAGGAGCGATGGCCGTAAACAAGATTGTCGATCACTATGACGGCTTCGCCCCGGCTACGCAGGTCCTCGACCACGACGCTGCCGATGTAGCCCGCTCCGCCCGTTACAAGGATCGACATGTTTGATCAATTCTCCACAGATGCAAGTTTTTGCGTCGCGGTCATTTTATCATATGACTCGAGGTCTTTACCTGCTCGGAACAAAGACGGTAAACCGTCCGTTCCTAATGGACATCAAACTCGTTGTCAGCAGCAGGCGGACAGAATAGGTTGTTTTGGGGGTATATGTGAGCTAAACTCTTACCCTGTAATCGCGGTTAGAGGTTTTTACGATGAAATTGAAATTATTACTCTCGCTTATTGTTTCGTTCTTTCTGTTTTGTGCAGTTTCGGCCCAACCGCCTGCGGCGACACCTGAACCGTCTAAGGGGTATCTTCTTTGGCCTGGCGATGAGATCACAGGCAAAGTGTTGGGCGAATCGGATTTCGATTTCGTTGCAACCGTAAATGAGGACGGCAAGATCGAGTTGCCATTTTCGGACAAACCGGTCGTCGCCAGATGCAAGACCGAAAGAGAGCTCAGGACTGAGATCACTGAGTTGCTGGGAAAATACCTTAGGACCCCCCAACTTAACCTTCGTATCACCGACAGAAAGGGCCGTCCGCCGGCAACAGTGTCGGGCGAGGTTAATTCACCGACGCAGGTTACACTGATGCGAAAAGCGACATTGCTCGAGTTGCTGTCGGTCGCCGGTGGAACCAAAGAAGAAGCCGGAGGCACTGTTCAGGTTTTTCGCACGCAACCGCCCGTTTGTGCGGATGCCAGCGAGGATGCAAATTGGAAAACAGCTATAAATGACGGCACGGATGTTCCCTCCCGACTTTTCAAGATTAGCGACGTAAAGGTTGGCAAAGAGGACTCCAATCCAATTATATATCCCGGGGATCTAATAGTCGTTCAAAAAGCAGCGCCGGTATACATCACCGGAGAAGTGGCTAATCCCCAAGGGATTTATCTGAAGGATGATGGCCTTACGCTTTATGAGGCGATCGCGAAGCTTGGCGGTCCCAAGCGCGAGGCAAAAACAAAAGACATTAAGGTTTACAGGCTGAAGGCAAATTCGAAGGATCGCGAGATCCTATCGGCCAACTACGATCTCATTCAGAAAGGCGAGCAAAAAGATCTCGCGCTTGCTCCGTATGACATCGTTGTGGTGGACAAGGCCAAGGACAGCATTGCTCAATCAATCCTGAAATTAGCTGTCGGGGCGGGTAAAGGTGTCGTCTCTAGTATGACGGGCGGCATTGGCTACAAAGTTCTGTACTAGACCGGTCGCTCTGGTCCTTGTAAAACCCGTCGATTACATCACGATATCTTTCGTCGACTACCCGGCGCTTTACTTTGAGTGTTGGTGTCAGCTCGCCGTTCTCCACGGTTAATTCATGCTCAAGAAGAGCGAATTTCTTCACCTTTTCATATTGAGCAAGGCCCGGCGTCACCGCCTCGATCTGGCGTCTGAATAGATCGAGTATGCGCGGATGGTTGCAGAAGTTGCGCGGCGTCCCTATATCCAATTCCTTCAATTTCGCGTAACTCTCGAGCATTTCAAAATTCGGCACGATCAATGCGGCAGGGAATTTGCGCTCATTGCCAACTAGCACCACCTGATTTACAAACCGCGATGACCGCAGCATCTGTTCTATCGGTGACGGAGCGATGTACTTGCCACCAGAAGTTTTAAAAAGCTCCTTTTTACGATCCGTAATCGTTAGATAACCATCAGCGTCGATATTGCCGATATCGCCGGTCTTGAACCATACGTCATCGGTAAAGGCGTCTTTTGTCGCACCGGGCTTGTGGTAATAACCAGCCATTATGCCAGGGCCCGTTACTTCTATCTCGCCGTCGGCGGCGATCCTGACCTTCACATTCCGGATCGGTTTTCCAACGGTGCCGACCTTAACATCTTTCGGATTGTTGGATGAGATAACGGGCGAGGTCTCGGTCAACCCGTAGCCCTGCATGATCGAGATGCCAGCACCGGTAAAGATCAAAAATATCTCATCCGGCAAAGCCGCTCCACCGGTTATGCAAAAACGCAGCCGGCCACCAAAAAACTCACGCAGCTTTGCAAATACGATCGTGTCGGCGATGCTGTGCTTTGCGGCGAGTGCCATGGGTATTGATTGACCATCTCCGACCAACGCCGCATATTCCTTGGCGACATCGGTAGCCCAGTCAAAGATCAGCTCATTGACGCGGCCTTCCTGAGCAGCCTTGAGCCGTGCGCGCTCAAAGACCTTTTCGAAAATTCGCGGCACACCAATAAATATGGTTGGCCGTACCTCTTTAAGGTTTTCGGGGACCTTGTCGATCGACTCGGCAAAGTACACGCACATTCCGTAGCGAATATAGACGTACATTCCGGTGCGTTCGAAAACATGCGCGAGCGGCAGGACGGAAAGCGAGATATCCTGCCCCGAAAATGCATATTTTTCGCTCGCATCTACGACGTTCGAGATGAGATTTGAGTGCGTGAGCATCACCCCCTTGGGCTCACCGGTCGTGCCGCTGGTGTAGATCAGGGTCGCGATATCCGAGGATTCGATAGCGTTTCGCAGTTCCTCGGTGAGGGCAGGACATTCGGTTTCGAGCTTTTTGCCGGCCGCCTCTAATTGCTCAAAAGAAAGTACGTTTCGACCATCGGTGCCGGCCGGGTCAAATAAAACGATCTTTTCGACCGAGCTGCAATCCTTTACAGCTGTACGAATATGTTCGTAGGCTTCGCGATCCTGAAGAAAGAGAAGACGTGCCGCAGAGTCGTCAATGATATACCGCACCGAGTCTGGTGCGAGAGTTGTATAGATTGGTACGTCTATAACGCCTGCGAACTGGCAGCCTGCATCCGAAAGCGTCCATTCGGGTGAATTTGGAGCGAGGATCGCTACACGGTCGCCTTTTCGCAGGCCGAGCGAATAGAGACCCAACGCGATATATTCCGCTCGCGTGACGATCTCGTTGGATGAGATCTTTTTCCACTCGCCGTCTTTTTTATAATTCAGTGCGCCGGGAAGGTCGAATTCCGCCGCGGCTCTTACGAAAAGCTCGGACAGCGTGGCCGGCTCCCTGGCAAAAACGAGCCCATCCTTCTCGATAACGACCTGGTTTTCCAGAGTTTCGATCATTTCACCAAGACGCCTCCGAAAAAGACCTTCAACACTTCGCCGGCCATCGGGGCAAGCGGATAGGGTTTTTTTGAGAGGACCCAATTTGTAACCATCTCGTCGACAGATCCGTAGAGGATCTTTGCGGCTACGATCGGCTTAATATCGGTGCGAAAAATACCGGCCTTTTGGCCCTCGTCGATAGTATCCCTGATGATCTCAAGATATTCGTGAAATCCGGCTGCTGAAAATTCCTGCATGAATTTGGTCGAGCCGCGAAGCTCGACCTGAAAAACGACTGCGAGATCACGGTCTGACCCTAGTTTTTCCAGATGCAGTTCAGCGATCCTTCTAAGCTTCGCGTCCGGTTCATTGATCGCGGCAAGCTCTTTCTTACCCTCAGCAATGAATTCGGCCATTGCCCGGTCGAATATGGAATGCAGGATCTCGTCCTTGCTCCTGAAATAAAGATAAACCGTGCCGTCGGCGATCCCCGCCTCGCCAGCAATGTCCGAGACCTTTGAATTGAAATAACCGCGTCCCGCAAAAACCTTGATCGCGGCACGCAAAATAGCCTCTCTTTTGTCACTGACGGCGGCTCGATTCGACGAACCATTACGGGCTGGCTTTGGCATAGTGATGATTATGAATGAGTCTTCATTCAGTATGCCTTTAGGCTATAACAAATGCGAATTTGAAATCAAGGAAAAGTGGTTTTGGCTAGGGATTTTTATCGAGGAAAACAAGAAGCCGGTTTGAGACAGACAAATCTCAAAACCCGAGATCGACAAATAGATGGCGGAGAGGACAGGACTCGAACCTGCAAGCGATCACTCGCGGTAGTTTTCAAGACTACTGCCTTACCAATTAGGCTACCTCTCCCAGCGTAGCGGCCAACTTGAAAATATAACCCAAAAAGAGCAGGCAAACAAATTGTTTTAAGGAAATTGAAATAGTCACGGATCGCTAAAGCAAAAACACGACATTCGATTAGCGAATATCGTGTTCTTTTCTTACTTTATTTGTCTTTATTTATTTGGCGATGCCATTGCCGCCACCGTTGAGGTCGAATCGTGGCTGTTCTGCGACGCGAGCAATTTCGATATCTGCGAGTCAATACCGGCCGTCTTGTCCCAGCCGCTTGTTTTCATTTGAATGCCGCCGGTCTGATCTACTATGTAATACGCCGGAAAACCCATATCTATATTACCTGCACGGTCTCGGTCGGCATATTGGAGTACGACGCCAAAGCTGTTAGGCAGGATTGTGAAATCAAATGGCGTATTCTTAATGTAAGCCGAAACCTTTGCTTCGTTATCCATCGTCAAAGCCAAGAACACGACGTTCTGATTTTTGTAATGCGCGGCCAGACGATTAAGTTTGGGGATTTCTTCGTGACAGATGGTGCATTTGCTTGACCAAAATGTAATGACGACGACCTTTCCTTTATAATCGTTAAGATCATAGGTATTGACGTCCATTCCATCGACAGCGAAAGCCGGGGCGGGACTGCCGGTTCTAAGGCTCTGTTGCGCAAAGGCGGAGATGGCTAAGGTAAGGGTTATGAGGATGATCGGGGCGAGTCGCATATTATTGTGTGTTTGCTTTATTCTAACGATGTTAAAGAATGTATAACACTCTCTACTTAATATAAACATCTAATCGTCATAATGTCCAGAAAATACACGTCTATTTTTTCGTCGTTGGAGTGCCGTAAATACTGTGTTTTAATGAGTTTTGGCATCCCGCTATCGTGAGTACTCCGTGTTAAACTTCATAAATGCTTCTCGAGTCACTCGAAACCCAGGGTTTTCGCAACCTACAGGGCTCCATTGCGTTTAGCGATGGTCTCAACGTCCTTGTTGGCGAGAACGGACAGGGCAAGACAAATTTGCTTGAAGCCATAGGAGTACTCGCCTCGACGCGTTCGTTTAGGACGGCGAAATTGCAGGATGCGATCTGTTTTAGCGGCGAAACGGCGATGGTTAAAGGAGCGGTTCGCGAATCGCCCGAGATCGTCCGTGAGTTGCAGGTAGTGATCGCCGGAAATACAAAAACGGTAACGGTAAACGATAAAAAAGAGACGATTCACCGATATTTGGGACAGCTTCACGCGGTCGTGTTTAACTCGGACGAGCTTGAGATCGTTCGCGGGTTGCCGGACGCACGCCGCCGCTTTCTGGACGCCGGGATTGTTTCGCTTCATCCGCCATTTGTTCAGGTCTTTGCCGATTACAACCGGGTGATCAAACAAAAGAATGCCCTGCTGCAGTCGGCCCGCGACGGCGAGTTCCCTTTAGAAAAGGTTGGCGAAATGCTGGGGCCGGGGGACGCACCACTCACAACTCTGGCGGCAAAGATCCACCGGGCGCGAGTGCGATTTATTGAGCGGATCAACGAGGTGCTTGAGAAGAAACTCTTCGGCCGCGAGGAACTAACGGTCCGTTATCTGTCATCGCTCGACGGTAAGGGCGACCTGACCGATTACCAAAACCTGATAACGGAGCGTCTTGCGCTTCGGGTACAGGCTGAGATCGCGGCCGGGCATGCGTTGATCGGCACACATCGCGACGACATGGAGTTGAATTTTGACGGGCATGACATACGCAAATTCGGCTCGGCCGGGCAGCAGCGAAGCGCCTTACTTCTGCTACAACTCGCCAACATCTCAGTTTTTCACGCAACTCGCGGTGAATATCCGCTCTTTTTGATAGACGACATCGATGCGGAACTTGATTACCGGCGCATCGGCCGCCTGCTCGATTTTCTGGATGGAAAGCCACAGACGTTTGTGACCACTTCGAAGGAAAGTTTTGTCGAAAAATTCGGCTCAACGGCAAGGGTTTTCAAGATTGAGAATGGTACCGCAAATACAGTCTGAAATATAGATTTTTATTGCCTTTCCCCGCTGTGTTTATTCCTCAAAAAATGCTAAAATAATCCTTCGGTTTATGGGGAAATTCCCATCCGTTAGGCTCGCCGCGGGACAGTAATTCAACGGTTAAAAAAACGATAGAAGGCGAAATTATCAAAATAGAAGTTTAGGTACGAGGATATTAAAATTGGCTAAAGCAAAGCAGGAATACGGAGCAGATCAGATCACAGTTCTAGAGGGACGCGACGCGGTGCGAAAGCGCCCGGCGATGTACATCGGCTCGACGAGTGAGATCGGACTCCACCATTTGGTTTACGAGGTTGTAGATAATTCGGTTGACGAGGCTCTCGCAGGTTTTTGCGACACGATCGAGGTCGCGATCCATATGGATAACTCCATAACCGTCATCGACAACGGCCGCGGGATCCCGACGGACATGCATAAACAAGAGGGGCGTTCGGCCGCCGAGGTCGTGATGACGATCCTCCATGCGGGTGGCAAATTCGACACCAATTCATATAAGGTTTCGGGCGGCCTGCACGGAGTCGGGGTAAGTTGCGTCAATTTTCTAAGTGAATATCTGCGGCTCGAGATCTGGCGTGACGGCAAAACGCATGAGATGGAATTCGAGGCCGGCATACCAGTCGCTCCGCTAAAGCAAACCGGAACCACGTCAAAACGCGGCACCAAGATCACTTTCCGGCCCGACTCGAGCATTTTTGAGACGACCGTTTACAGTTTTGAGAAATTGTCCGAAAGGCTTCGTGAAAAAGCGTTTTTGAACAAGGGCATCCGCATCCACATCAACGACGAACGTGAAGATCCGGAAAAATCACACGAGTTTTATTACAAGGGCGGCATCGCGGAGTTCGTAAAACATCTTAATCGTAACAAGGCCCCGCTGCACGACGAACCGCTCTATTTCGAAGTTATCAATGACGACCTTTCGATCGAGGTGTCGATGCAGTATAACGACAGCTATGACGAAAAGATCTTTTCGTTTGCCAACAATATCAACACCGTTGACGGCGGTACACATTTGTCTGGTTTTCGCGGTGCTATAACTCGTACGATCAATAACTACGCCGAAGCATCCGGGATGATGAAGAACGCCAAGGTCGCCCTGACCGGCGACGACGTTCGCGAGGGTTTGGTAGCTGTTATCAGCGTCAAGATACCGCAGCCTCAATTTGAGGGACAGACCAAGGGCAAGCTCAATTCGCCGGTTAAGGGACCGGTCGAGTCGTTTCTGAACGACAAGCTTGGCGAATTTTTTGAGCAGAATCCGGCCGTGGCAAAAAAGATCGTCGGGAAGGCTGTAGACGCCGCCCGTGCCCGCGAAGCGGCCCGCAAGGCCCGCGAGATTGTGCGTAAGAGTGCGCTGGGGACATCAACCTTGCCAGGCAAACTTGCCGATTGTCAGGAAAAGGACCCCGCATTGTCCGAGATATACATCGTCGAGGGCGATTCGGCCGGAGGTTCGGCAAAACAGGGCCGTGATCGTAAAAATCAGGCCGTTTTGCCGCTCAAGGGCAAGATCCTCAACGTCGAAAAAGCACGTTTTGACAAGATGCTCGGCCACGGCGAGATCAAGGCTCTCATTACCGCTCTCGGCACTGGTATCGGCAAGGAAGATTTTGATGTTACAAAATTGCGTTACCACAAGATCTGCCTGATGACCGACGCCGACGTCGACGGCAGCCATATCCGCACGCTTTTGCTGACATTTTTCTACCGGCAGATGCCGGAGTTGCTAGAAAATGGATACGTTTACATCGCCCAGCCGCCGCTTTATAAGGTAAAGCGGGGCAAAAAAGAAGAGTACATCAAGGACGAAAAAGCGATGTTTCGATACCTGATGCGGATGGCGACGGGTGATTCGCAGATCAGCTCGGATGGCAACCCAATGGAGGGACGCCTTCTGTCAAAAGCTCTCGAACAGACCACGGAACTCAAAAACTATGCCGAGCGTGTAGCTCGCCGCGTTTTCAACGACGCCCGGCTCGTTGAGCTCCTTCTCGAGGCTTTTGCCGGCGCCGACGGGGTTATTACCAAACATCAGATGCGTATCCGCAAGGTTTTTGGTGAGCAGGAGTTGATGGCAGAGATCGAGGCCAAACTATCGGACGCCGGTTACAACACCGACCTTACCAGCGACGATGAGCACGGATTGTGGGAGATAGATATTGCTTATCCAAATGGCCAGCGGCTCAAGATCGACTGGAATTTGGCGAGCTATGTCGAGTTTCAAAAGGCCATCGAGCTCAAGAAATCACTCGAGATCGATTTTCCGGGCCCGTTCGTTCTCGGCGAGAACGGCAAGAGCGAGACTATGGACACCCGCGAGGAACTGCTCGAAAAAGTGATGGCCATGGCGAAAAAGGACCTTACGATCCAGCGGTACAAGGGCCTTGGCGAGATGAACCCAGAACAGCTTTGGGAAACGACAATGGACCCGGAAAAACGGACAATGCTGCAGGTGCAGATCGAGGACGCGATCGAGACCGACAGCATCTTCACCGTCCTGATGGGCGATCAGGTTGAACCTCGACGTAAATTTATCGAGGACAACGCTTTGGATGTGAAAAATCTGGACGTCTAACGGATTTTCACCAGACACATTGATACGCAGCGGAAGAAGGTTTTTCCCTGCGTTTTCAATTTGAGGTCACATGAAATTCGCAAAATATACATTTCTTATCGCCGGCATATACGGGTTGCTGGTGATGCTGCCGCAGTATTTTCTTGAGGAAAAGATCGGCATGGACCAACCGCCAGCGATCACCCATCCCGAATTCTTCTATGGCTTTATCAGCGTCACGGTCGCATTTCAGATCGTATTTCTGATAATTTCAACGGATCCTATGAAATATCGACAATTGATGCTTGCGTCCATGGTCGAGAAGTTCCCCTTTGTAATCGCCATAGCGGTGCTTTATCTGCAATCGCGAGTAGGCTGGCAAATGGTAGCCGCGGCGGTGATCGACGGGTTTCTGGGTATACTATTCGCGGTAAGTTACCTGAAAACGCGACCCGGTCAACCTACGCACTAACGAGCGATCAAATCGAGCCGAGGTGTAAATTTATTGAGGACGATGCGCTTGATGTTAAGAATCTCGACGTTTGATCTTAACAGGTGTGTGATCCTGTAAACTTTTTATGAAACGCTGCCCGGAATGCAGACGTGACTATTTCGACGATACGCTGCTTTACTGCCTTGATGATGGTGCGTCCCTGCTCGAGGGGCCCGCGTCCAGTTCAGAATCGCCGACAGTGGCCAAAATCTCATCCGAGAGTCCCACGATAAAAATTCATACTACCAACGGAGTTGTTGGTGAAGATCGACCTAAAACAAGTCAAAAGTGGCCTTTGATGGTGTTAGTATCTATTATCCTTGCCGGCGTCGCGGGCTTTTTGGTCTACAGTAGGCAGTATTACAAGCCGGCAAATACGCAAAACACCTCAAACGTCTCAAGCCAGTCACCAAATGAGCTTTTTTTGCGCGGCAAGCTAAAGGCTCGAAGCGACGATCGGGACGATGTTGAGGAGGCGATCAGGTCTCTGGAACAAGTGGTCGCACTCGACCCAAACAACGCCGAGGCTTATGCATATCTGGCGCAGGCCCTTACTACTAAGGCTTTTCAATTCGCGCCAGCCTCAGAACAGAAACAGATCAGCGACAATGCGGAACTCGACGTAGAAAAAGCCCTGACGCTAAACCCCGATCTGGCCGAGGGCCATTACGCCCAGGGTATCATCCTATGGACCCATGCAAAACGTTTTCCTCACGAACAGGCAATTCAGTCCTTTAAGCGCGCCATCGCGCTAAAACCCGATCTCGACCAGGCTCACGAACATCTGGGAATGATATATCTCCATATTGGACTTCTAAACGAAGCTGCGATGGAGATCAAAAAGGCCATCGAGATCAATCCGAATAACACAATGGCGCGGTTCAGGTCCAACAGCATCAATACATATCTAGGGAAGTACGAAGATGCGATGGCTATTTTAAAGACCGTGCCTCGCGATCAAAGTCCGGCTCTTGTCGACAGCCGCGTCGCTGAGGTACTCGTCCACCTCAACCGTTTGGAAGAAGCAAACACGATCGTTGATAACTATTTGAAAACTTATCCGCAGGACGAAGGAGGTAACGTAACAAGCGTAAAAGCGCTAATACTCGCTAAGTATGGAAAGAACGAAGAAGCTGAGGCGATGATCGAGCGCGCAATAGAGGTAGGAAAGGGATTTGGACATTTTCATCACACGGCTTATAACATTGCCTCAGCCTACGCCATTATGAATAAGCCCGACGAAGCCATGCGATGGCTACAGGATGCAGCCGACGACGGCTTTCCGAACTATCCCTATTTTGGGATAGACCACAATCTCGACAACCTGCGCGGCGACCCTCGTTTCGTTGAATTCTTGTCAAAAGGAAAGATCCAAACGGAAAAGTTCAGGACGTTGGCAAGTAGTTAACGCTCACTCAGACAGTTGGTTTATGCGTCCCGGGTGGGCTAGTGGGCACCCGTGTACATGGCAGAAATATAGGTTGTTGGTCTGATCAAGACACGTCTTGGCGTGATACGCCGTCAATCTCAAGCACCAAGTCGGCACCGTAGGCTCTGGCCGGGGTTTGGTAGCCGGGTGTGAAATTACCAGCGAGGATCTTTTCAGCGATGTTCAGAGCGGCGATAGCAGTGATCGTGTAACCCTCGGGCCCCTGCTGGCGTGATACGACGCGGTTGCCGTTCAGATCGCTTGCCTGTCCCCACATTAGGGTTTTGCCTTTCGCGCGTTCGTCGTCACTGGGGCCACCGGCGGGTATCTGCTTTTGCAGGTAGTCCTGAAATGGCTTTGTCGCGAGCAGCCAGCCGAGATAGCGGCTCATCTTCATCATCTTTAGGTTTGACGGGGGAACGACGGTAAAAACCTCGATATTCGGTATGCCCGTCGAGTAATATGCCGTGGCGACATCGCCCCAGGGAATGGTCACGCCGGTTTTTGTGACCTCGCCAAAGTCGATCTCCTGCGTC
>Ga0163162_10003874_pt1 | contig 14361 bp, 9 predicted proteins | sample S55metaG_FD_115310 | JGI IMG/M metagenome (GOLD analysis project Ga0163162, IMG submission 115310) | Switchgrass rhizosphere microbial communities from Kellogg Biological Station, Michigan, USA - S5-5 metaG | ecosystem: Host-associated > Plants > Roots > Rhizosphere > Soil | place: USA: Michigan...
CGCCGTATCCGGACTGTCCGATTCCCCTTGCCTTCTACCCTGTGGTGAACATCGCTCTCATGTGGTTCGGGGCGCCGCTGGCTGCGTACCTCTTCCGGCGCAACGTCCTCATCGGCCTCAGCTTCTGGGGACTGCTGTTAGCCAACGGACTTCTGCACACCGCCGGGGGCATCGCGGCAGGTGCATACAACACGGGCCTCTGGAGCGCCGCCTTCTTGTTTGTTCCGTTGTCCCTCTGGGTCATTTACGTCTGCGCGATTCGCGGACCGTACAGCGGCAAGGTCGTGGGCGTGGCGTACGCCGCTGGAGCCCTCACTCATGGATTGCTTTTCATCGGCTACGGATTTTTCAAGGCCGGGTTGATTGGCAGTGCGGGCCTGCTGGTCTATGCCGCCGTGATCGGTTTCACGCCGATCATCTTGGCGGCCATTGCGAGCCGGTTCTTCAAGCCTGATTTGTTGCGGCCAGTTCCGATGCAGTAGGCGATTTGCGCGACCGTGATGGAGACGCCGATGCGGCATCCGTGTGAAGCCGCTATCGGAACAGGAGCGGCGCGAACTCGTTCAGGTACGCGCGCCAGTTGGGCCACGTGTGCCCACCCTCGGTCTCCTTGTATGTGTACCGGATCTTGTGCTTGTCCAGCAACGCGAGCACCGCCTTGGTGCTCGGCATGACGAAGTCGTTCTTGCCGGTGGCGAACCAGAAGAGCTTGATCCGATCGTTGAGCTTCGGGTCGGCGAAGAGCGCTGGGTTATTGCGCTCGAAAGTCGCCGCGCCGTCCTGCCCGAACCACCCGGAGCTGAAGACGCCGAGCTGGCTGAACTTGTCGAGGTTCGTTAGGCTAATGTTGAGCGTCTGCTGCCCACCCATCGACAGCCCCGCCATCGCACGGTTCTCCCGCCCCGGCAGCGTGCGGTAGTTCTTCTCGACGTATGGTACGACGTCGGTGAGGAAGTCACGCGCGAAGGCGTCGGGCGCCGCTGGAGCGCCGTTCGCCCCCGGCGGCGTGTGGCCGGCCGGCATTACGACGATCATCGGTTTCGCTTTGCCAGCGGCGATGAGGTTGTCGAAGATGAAGTTCGCGCGCCCCGCCATGAGCCACGACAGATCGTTGTCGCCGGCGCCGTGAAGGAGGTAGAGCACCGGGTAGCGCTGACTGCTCGTCGCGTAGCCCGGAGGCGTGTACACGTGCATGCGCCGGGGCAGACCGAGCGCCTGAGATTGGTAGTGAACCGCCGCCACCTGCCCGTGCTGCACCGGCTTCTCGGCGAAGAACTCGGACGCGGCGCCCGGCACCTCCAGCAGGCTACGCACCGTGCTCATGTTGACGCGCGGCCGGTTGTTCCGCGGGTCGGCCACGAAGACACCGTCGACGTCGAACCAGTAGATGTACAGGTCCGCCGGCACCTGGACGGTGAGTGTCCAGACGCCGGAGTCCGCCTTCGCCAGCGGCTTGCCGGCGAACGGCGCCGGGCCCTCGCTGCGCATTGTGACCTCGGTCGCCTTCGGCGCATAGAGCTGGAACGTCACTTGCCCGTCGGCGCCCAACACCGGCGACTGTAGTGTATCCTGCACCCGCAGCGTTCGCGCGTTAGGTGGCTGCGCCCCCGCCCCCGCCGTCATCGCTAGCGCCAGCATTCCGGCCCCCACGGCCGCGCGGCACAATGTCCTCAGTTGCATCGCAGTGTTCTCCGGTGGTGGGTTGCTCGTTCGAGACGCCGTGTGGGCGTCAATCAAGGTAGCCTAACGATGGTCACAGCGCGCGTTCCACGCGGAGCGGATATGTTGCGTGTTCAGAAGTTGAAGCGATCGATGTTGGTCCGATTGAACACGAATGGAGCGCCTAACAGCACCTGGTCGCCATCGACAGCGAACGTCCCGAGCGAGCCTGCGTCGAACGTCGTGTCGCCCCGCTTGAGACGGCCGGACGCCACCGCGTCCGCCGTGACGACGGCAAGCGACCCGAGTTTCACGGTATCCCACAGCACGATGCTCTCGATGACGCCGTCCTTGATGTACGGGCGGCACATATTCGGCAGCGACAGGCCCGTGACCTTCACATCGGTGCGCCCCGACTGCTTCACCGCCTCTGCCGCGCCGGGCACCGCCGGCGCCGCGATGGCCATGATCACCTTCACGTTCGGGTGCACCTTCAGCACGGTCTGCGTCTCGGCGAACGCGCGGTCCCGGTCGCCGTCGCTCGGCTGGATCGCGACGAGCCTGAGCTCGGGATACTTCGCGGCGAGCCGCTGCCGGATGTACTTGATCCACTCGTTCTGGTTCGCGGCAGAGAGACTCGCGGTGATGATCGCGAACTCCCCCTTGCCGCCCATGATGCGCGCCGCCTCGTCGGTGAGTGTGTTCCCGATCCCTTGGGGGGTCGCCTGATTCACGAAGAAGTCGCGCGCGTCCGGCTCAGCGTCGGCGTCCCACGTGACGACTTTGATGCCGCGCCCGCGTGCCTTGCGCAACACGGTGGAGATAGCCGCCCGGTTCTCGACGCTGACGGCAATCGCGTCCACGCCGCGCGTGATCCATGCCTCGACGACCTCGTTCTGCTTCGCGGGGTCGAGGTCGGTGGGACCATCCCAGAGCAGCTCGACGCCTAACGCCTTCGCCGCCGCGTCGGCACCCTGGCGCGCGCTGATGAAGTACGGATCACCTTTCGCCTTGGGCATCATGGCAACCAGGTGGCGCTTGACGGTCGGTGCGGCGGCCGAGGTCGCCGCCGATTGACTGGAAGCAGTGGCGTTAGGCGCCCCGGCAAGCGCGGCCCGGAACGCGGTGACCAGATACCAGTTGCTGCCGGCGACGATGAGGGCGCCGGCGAGAATCACGGCGCTCAGGACGGCGACTTGGGAGTTCCGCACTTCGTCCCCTTCCTCTCTGATGGCGTGAGTGCGCCGGTCGCCCCCGATTCCGGCGCCCATGACGACGCCCGAACGGCGCGTCAGGCGGTCGAGCAGGATTGTGCCGACGAGCAGCACGCCCGTGAGGATGCCCGCCAGTTCCGTCGGCTCCCCCGTCAGGCGGAGCCCATTCTGCAGCACGACGATCGCGAACAAGCCGAGCAGCGTGCCAAGCACCGTGCCCCGGCCACCGAAGATCGACGCACCGCCCAACACGACGGCTGTGATTGCCGTCAGCTCGTAGCCCGTCCCGGCATCCGACTTCGCCTGCCCCAGGTGCGCCACGTAGATCACCGCCGCCCCGCTGGCGGCGAGCCCGGATACCACATACGCGAGCGTAAGGCGGCGCCCCACCGGAACGCCGGCGTAGCGCGCGCCCTCGGGCGAGTAGCCGATGGCGTAGAGCGTGCGCCCGTGCGCCGTGCGATGCAGCCACCACCAACAGCCAACCGCTGCCGCGACGAGGACAACAAGCTGCGTCGGCACCACGCCGCCCAGATACCCCTGCCCGAGGAACAGAAAGCCGGCCGGAAAGCCCGAGTAGTTCTCGATCCCTCGCGTGAGCCCCTCCGCGACACCGCGGAAGAGGGAGTACGTGCCGAGTGTGACGATGAGCGGCGGGAAACCGAGGCGCGCGATCATCGCCGCGTTGAGAGCGCCGCCCAGCACGCCTAACGACAGAGTGAGACCCGTCGCGATCCAGATCGGCACACCTCCGTCGCGCCAGAGGGCGCCGAGCACGACCGCCGAAAGCCCCATCATCGAGCCGACGGAGAGGTCGATGCCGCCCGCGATGATGATCGGCGTGAGCGCGAGAGCGAGTAGTCCGACCTCGACCGCGAGGCGAGTGATCTCGAAGGCGTTGGCCGTGCCGAGGAAGTTGTGTCCCGTGAGCCCGAAGACCGCGCACTCCAGCGCCACCACGGCGAGAAGCACCCACTCGCCGTTCGGGAAGAGCCGCTCGCGAAGCGGCGCATCCGTCTCAACCCGCAGCGGGCCGCGCGCGGCTGACGAAGCGGACATGCGATTCCAGACCTCCGATCACGGCGTCCGAGACGAGCGCGGCGAGGATGATGCCGCCCTGGATCGCCTTCTCCCAGAACGGGTTGATCCCCAGGAACGCGAGTCCAGTGCCGATGGTGCCTAACAGCGCGACGCCGAAAAGAGTTCCGAGCAGCCGACCGCGTCCGCCCGAGATCGCGGTACCACCGATGACGACCGCGGCGATCGCCTTCAACTCGAGGCCGACGCCGGCGTTGCTCGGCACCGACGTGAACCGCACTGCATTGAGCGTCGCCGCGAGACCCACCAGCGCGCCCAGGACGACGAACGCGCCGAGCAGGACGCGCGACGGCTCGATCCCCGCGAGGCGCGCCGCCTCCGCATCCGAGCCGACGGTGTACAGCGCGCGGCCGGCGCCTGACGAGCGAAGCCCCCACGCGAACAGGGCGAGCACGGCGAATGCAACGCCGACGATCACCGTCTGCGCGGCGGCCGGCGCGAGCCCGAGCCACTGGAAGTCGCGGGGCAGATCCTGCACCCACGCACCCTCCGTTGCCCACCGAAGCGCGTCACGCCACGCAACGAACATGGCGAGCGTGACGATGATCGACGGAAGCCGGAGCACCCCCACGAGCACGCCGTTGAGCGCCCCGAGAGCCGCGCCGAGCGCCACGATCGCGAGCGGCAGGAGTGTCATGGGCACGCCGGACCTTGCCAGCATCCCCGCCGCCACACTGCACACCGCAAACTGGGAGGCAACCGAGATGTCGACCTCGCCACCGAGGATGACCAGCGTCATCCCGACGGCGACGAGCAGCGTCGCGGCGTTGTTCAGCGCGACGTCGCGCAAGTTGCCGGCGGCGAAAAACGACGGCGCCGCGATGGCCACGGTCAGGAGGAGCCCGGCCAGTGCCGCCGCCGGTGGCAGTTCGCGTTTCAGCTGCGTGCGCCGCGCGGTGGTCATGCGGCCGGCGCCGCATGGCCGCCTAACGCCGCGGCGAGTAGGTGCTCCTGTGATGCCTCGTCGCGGCCGAGCACCTCGACCACGGTACCGCCCCGCATGACTGCCACGCGATCGCTCATGCCAAGAATCTCCGGGAGCTCCGACGAGATCATGACGATTGCTACTCCCTGCTCCGCGAGCCCTACCATCAGCGAGTGGATCTCCGCCTTTGCGCCGACGTCGATCCCCTGCGTCGGCTCATCGAGGATCAGCACCGACGGCTTGGTCAGCAGCCAGCGGCTCAGCGCCACCTTTTGCTGGTTGCCGCCGGACAGCGACCCCACGCGTGTGAAGATAGACGGCGTTCTGATGCCGAGGCGGCGTACGTAGTCTGCCGCCACCGATCGCTCGCGCGCGAAGTCGAACGCGCCAAGCGGGCGGCCGTCCGAGAATCGGTCGAGGGCGGCCAGGGTTACGTTCGCGCTCACCGGCATTTCCGGCACGATGCCGTGCTGGCGACGGTCCTCCGGACAGTACCCGATGCCTAACGCGATCGCCTCGGCCGGACTGCCGATGCTGACACGGCGCCCCCGCACGCGGATCTCGCCGGCGTCGGCCGGCGTGAGGCCGAACACGATGCGCGCGAGCGCCGTGCGTCCGGCGCCGACCAGCCCTGCCACACCGACGATCTCTCCGGCGCGCACGTCGAGCGTCACGTCGCGCACCCCGGCCGGCACGCACCCGACCCCGCGTAATTCGAGCATTGGCTCGCCGATCGCCACCGCGTGTTTCGGGAAGACGGCGGAGAGCTCGCGACCGACCATCATCTGGATGAGCTGGTCGCGGGTCACGTCGCGCATGTCGCGCGTACCGATCGTCTGCCCATCACGCAGCACGGTCACGCGGTCGGCGATCTCGGGTAGCTCCTCGAGCCGATGCGTGATGTAGATCAGGCCGACGCCGCGGGCTCGAAGCTCGCCGATGACGCGGAACAGGTTCCGCGCGTCGTCGTACGCGAGCGACGCCGTGGGCTCGTCGAGGATCAGCACCTTCGCATCGGCGCCTAACGCGCGCGCGATCTCCACGAGCTGCTGCTCCGGCATACTGAGGTCACCCGCCTCGGCATCCGGGTCGATGCGCGCGCCAACGCGCGCGAGAAGCTGCACGGCCCGCGCGCGGCGGGCGCCCCAGTCGATCCGCCCCCACGCGCGGTGCGCCTCGACACCGGTTGCGAGGTTCTCGGCCACACTGAGCTCGGGGAACAGCGCTGGCTGCTGGTAGATCGCCGCGATCCCCTTCGCCTTGGCGGCGCGCGGCGAGTGCTGCAAGAGCGGCCGGCCCTCGACGACGATCTCGCCGCCGTCAGGGCGCACTGCACCCGTGAGGATCTTGATCAGCGTCGACTTGCCCGCCCCGTTCTCGCCGACGAGCCCGTGCACCTCGCCTGCACGGAGCTCGAGCGTCGCTCCACGCAGCGCGCGCACACCGCCGTACGACTTGGCGACGTCGATCGCTTGCAGCACCGGCCCGCGGTCGGGGGCGATGAGCATTGGCAGACCTAGCGGAGGAATGCCGCGGACAGCCCACCATCGATGTTGATGATGGCGCCAGTGGTCTTGCTGAAATGGTCGGTGAGGAAAAGAGCAATCGCCTGGACCTGGCTTTCGAGCGTCACCGGCTCGCCAGTGAGCGTGCGTTGCGCGTAGAACTGCGCGAGGCGGTCCCTCAGCGCCTCCGTGCTCTCGGCCGTGTCGTGCGGGAGCCCGTACTTCGCGAGCGATGCGAGGACTCGCTCGCGCGGGAACATCGACGAGCCCTCGAGCACGGTCGCCGGCGCGATGCCGTTCACGCGCACGAGCGGCGCGAACGCCACCGCCAGCTCGCGCACGAGATGGTTCGCCGCGGCTTTACTCGTGTCGTACGCGAACGAGCCCGCCTTGGGCACCACCGCGTTGACGCTCGTCGTGATGACCAGGCTCCCGTTCAGCCCCTGCGCCTTCCAGATGCGGTAGGCCTCGTCCGCCACGACGTACGGACCCGTGACGTTGATCGCGAACGCCTTCGCCCACTCCGCGTCGGCGACCTCGCCCTGCTCGTTAGGGTTGGGGTAGTAGCCAGCGGTCACGACGACGTGATCCACGCCGCCGTACGCGAGCGTGATCGAATCGAGCATCGCGCGGACGGAGTCGCGATCGGTCATATCGGCCTGAAGGCCGATGACCGGTCCGGCCCCTGAGACGCCCGTACCTGCCACTCCGATGCCCGCGCCCACCTTCGCCTCGACGGCGCTTGCCGTTGCGATCGCGCTTTCGCCGTTGCGGTCCACCGCCGCCACCGTCGCGCCTTCGGCGACGAGCCGCGACACGAGCGCGCGTCCAATCCCGCTCCCAGCGCCCACGTCGACCACTACCTGCCGGTCGAGCGCCCTCTCGGGCGGCATGCGCTTGAGCTTCGCCTCTTCGAGAAGCCAATACTCGATGTCGAATGCCTCCTGACGGTCGAGTGCGCGGTAGCGGCTGGCGCGTTCCGCACCACGCATGACACCGATGGCCGCGTTGTAAAACTCCGCGGTGACGCGACTCTCGGACTTCGACTTCCCGAACGCGACCATACCGACGCCCGGGATGAGAATCACACTGGGCCATGACAGGCGAATCGGCGGAGAGTCGTGTCGCTTGCACGCCGCGTAGTAGGCAGCATAGTCGCTGCGATACTTGTCGAGACCCGCATCCAGCTTTGCTCGCAGTGCATCTACACCGTCGCGCTGCGGGTTCCAGTCGACGTAGAGCGGCTTGATCTTCGTACGAAGGAAGTGGTCGGGGCAGCTCGTGCCCACTTCCGCGAGCCGCGGCGCGTCGACACTGCTCACGAACTCGACCACTTCGTCGCGCGTCTCCACGGTCGCGATTTGCCGCTTCTCAGCGCTCACCTTACCACGCAACCACGGCAGCAACTCGACGAGCACGCGATCGCGCTTCGCGCTGTCGACCGGCTTGACGCGCGCACCGCCGAAGTCGGGTGCGCTGTTCGGGCACGCGTCCAGGAACTCATGCGCGCGACGGATGAGATCGAGCGTCAGCTCGTAGCACTCGCGGTCGCCGTCAGCCCAGTTGATCAGACCATGCTGGCCCAGGATCGCCCCCTTCGCGTTAGGGCAGTCGCGCACGATGCGCTCGAGCTCGAGGCCGAGCTCGAACCCGGGGCGCTGCCAGGCGGTCCAGATGACGTCGCCGCCATAGATCTCCTGCGTTAGGCGCGGGCCGTCCTCGGCCGTCGCCAGCGCGATCACCGCCACCGGGTGCATGTGGTCAACGTGCGCATTCGGAACGAACGCGTGCAGGGGCGTGTCGATGCTCGAGACTGTTGGATTTCGGCCGAAGGTCGTGTATGGGTACATGTCGACCATCGCGTCTTCGGCCGGCGTCTTTGCCCCTCGCTGCGGATAGCGCGCGTAGGCGTCACGCAGCCCGAGCACCTGGTCGAGGTAGAGCGACGCGAAGTTGGCTCGCGTCGCCGTGCGCAGGTCGCCCCCGGAGCCCTTGACCCACAACACGCGCACCGGGTCGCCGGTGATCGGGTCCTTCGCCGCGATCTTCGAGGACGTGTTGCCGCCGCCCGTGTTCGTGATGCGCGCATCGGCACCGAGGAGATTGGACCGGTAGATGAGCCGCTCCACCGGATCCATTCGTGCGGCGATGTCGTCGTCCCACCGGCTCCGGAGGTAGTCGTCCGTGGCGCCGCGCGCTGCATCCTTCGGCAGTTGAGTGATCGTCATGGGAATCGGGGCCGAAATGACTCAGGCAACAGAGACAGGTGGCGCGGGCTTCCTCGCGGGCGCCATCGGCGAGTGCTCCACGAGGTGTGAGCTGCGGCGGGCCAGCTCGCGAAGCGGCATGTCCGTGGGAACGTCTCCCATCGTGCGTGCCTGCACGAGCAAGTTGCCGAGGACGGTCGCTTCGATGGGTCCGGCCACGACGCGGCGGCCGACGACGTTGGCGGTGAGCTGGTTGAGCAGCGCGTTCTGGGCGCCACCGCCGACGACGTGCACGACCTCCGTGCGGCGACCGGTGATGGCGTCGAGCTCATCGAGCGTTCGCGCGTAGCTCTGCGCCAGGCTCTCGAGCACGAGCCTAACGAGAGTCCCGCGGCTAGTGGGCACCGGCACCTGTGCGGCCGCGCACGCGTCGGCAATCTTCGCGGGCATGTTCCCGCGCTCGAGGAACGGTGGCGCGTTCAGGTCGATCCCGCGCGACGGCGCGGCGGCCGCCGAGGCCTCTCTGACGAGCGCGTCGTACCCGATGCGATCACCCTCCGCGTTCCACTCGCGGATGCACTCGTCGAGCACCCACATGCCGGTGCGATTTTTCAGCAGGCGAACGGTCCCGTCGAGCCCCGCCTCGTTCGTGAAGCCGGCATCGCGCGCGGCGTCGGTGAGAACCGGAGCGTGGAGCTCCGCGCCGACGAGAGACCACGTGCCAGAGCTGATGTAGGCCCACGGCTCCGCCTCGATCGCAGGCACGGCGGCGACCGCGGCCGCCGTGTCGTGCGAGCAGCTCGCGATGACGCGCGGCAGTTCCCTGACCGAGTGCGGCACCAGCTCGCGCTGGACTGGGCCGAGTACCGTGCCCGGAGCAACGATCGGCGCCCATCGCGCCGGCTCGTCGCCAAGGGCGTGGATCAAGTCCTTCGCCCATAGACCGGAGGCGGCGTCGACGAGCTGTGTGGAGCTCGCGATGGTTCGCTCCGCGATGGCCAGTCCACTCAGGCGGCAGAGAAAGTAGTCGGCCAGGAGAAGACGCGTCGCCGTCCGAGCCACGAGCTCCGGCTCGTCGTCGAGATCTGCGACGATCTGCACCAGCGTGTTGAACGGCAGGAATTGGATTCCGGTGCGGGCGTACACCGCAGCCGCGCCTCCGGCTCGCGAGAGCGCGTCGTACATCCGTCCGTGCGTACGCGGGTCGCGATACGCGTACGGCCGGCGTATCGGGCGGCCGGATGCATCCAGCGGCTGATAGTCCACCGCCCACGAGTCGACCGAGACGGATCGAAGCTGCGGCGTTTCATCGAGCGCGAGGCGTAGCGCGAGCTGGATCTCGCGCCAGAGCGCGTCGGCATCCCAGTACAGATGTCCGTCTTCCTCGACGAGTGGCGTGCGAAAGCGATGCACCTCGTGCATTACCATCCGCTCGCCGTCGAGCGTGCCGATGACGCCCCGCCCGCTCGACGCGCCGAGGTCGATGGCGAGGTAGCTCGGCAGGACATCGGCGTTAGGCATCATCGGGCACACCGAGGCTCGATCGAGCGGCGTCCGCGCCCCCGACGCGCTCACGCGTCTTTGCGGCGCGATACCCGGAGGCGCGGAACATGGCGACCGGATCGAGCGCCGCGTCGTTGCGTCGCCTCGCTTCGGCGACGAGGGGTCGGGCGTCGGTCTCGAACGCGTCCTTCAGCGTACGCTCCGCCATGGTCACATCACCGGACTCCTGGTAGGAGGCAAGCGCTGCATAGTCGACAAGCCAGGCCTTCGCGTAGCCGAGCTGGAGCTGGTCGACGGTCTGCAGCATGTCTTCCAGCGGATCCTTGAGGTTGTGGCTCTGGTCGATCAGGTAGGCCGGCCGGAACGCGGTCAAATGCTCCCGTTCGGCGAGCACCAGTTCGTGAAACACAAGGAACAGCCCGTACGGCTTGATCGATCCGGCTGTGAGATCGTCGTCGCCGTATTTCGAGTCGTTGAAGTGGAACCCGCCCAGTTTCCCGGCCCCGAGGAGGCGCGCGACCACCAGCTCGATGTTGGTGTTCGGCAGATGATGTCCGAGGTCGACGAGGCACTGGGCTCGGTCACCTAACGATTGCGCCAGCAGCAGTGACGACCCCCAGTCCGGTACGATCGGTGCGTAGAACGCGGGCTCGTACGGTTTGTGCTCGATGAAGAGCCGCCAGTCGGGCGGGATGGCATCGTAGACCTCGGCCAGACACTCGCGTACGCGGTCGAACGTCCCGCGAAGCGGGATTTGTCCCGGGTAGCTCGAGCCGTCGGCGAGCCAGACCGAGAGCGCCTGGCTGCCTAACGCACGGCCTGCTTCGATCACGTGCAGGTGGTGCTCGACGGCCTGGCGCCGGACCGCCGGATTGGGGTGGCTGAAGGAGCCGAGCTTGTAGGAGAGGCGTTGCCCCGGCTGGTCTTGAAAGGTGTTCGAGTTGATGGCGTCGAACCCGAGTCCTAACGACTCGGCCAGCGACCGCACGGCGGCCGCGTCGTCGTGCTCGTCCCACGGGATATGGAGCGACACGCGCGGCGCAGCGCCGGTGAGCCGGTGCACGACCGCCGCGTCTTCGAGCCGTTCGGCCAGCGTGCGCGGCTCACCCGGGCCGGGGAACCGGCCGAAACGCGTGCCGCCCGTTACCAACGCCCACGACGGCACCGCGACGGCGAAGCGACGCACCGCCTCGACGATGTCCTCGGCGCGCGCCCCTGGCACCGCGCGACGCTCGAGCCGCTCGGTGACTGCCTGGTAGTCGCGCTCGTGGTCCCGTTCTGCGTCGCGCGACTGACGTGGGCTCGGCACTGCCGGGCCGGACAGCGTAGTTGACATGTTCCCTCAGAGACGCGTCATCCCGGGTCGACAAAAGTGCAGCAGCACAGCGACCGGGAGAAGAACGAATCGCTTCTACTCGGCAGAATGTCGATCCATGGCGGAAGAAGGTGAGCCGCTCACCGAAGGCGACCAGCACCACTCTACCGTGAACAACTTCACAACTTTGCGGTACGGACCTTCGCGACTCGCTATGACTGCCCTAGCAACCGTCACTCTCCGATCAGGGGGCGTCCTACGCTCGCGCCCGTCACCAGCCGATTTGGGCCAATGCATCCCGACATAGAGAAGAGCTAGCGCAATTAACTGGTGCCCGACGGTGGCTCACAACGCCCCAGTCGTTCGACTCCGATACGAACCCGACAAGCAACAGGGCAAACGCCTTGGACCTGTGCGCGGACTGGTATCAGCGCCACAACCCTGGCGCGATAGCGGAAGGCGCCGGATCATCGAGACCGCACAGCGGTCGAGGACTGAACACACTATGATCGGAGAGACATTCGACACGCTAAACCTTCACCGTCATTGGGGGACATTTCTCCAGACGGTGAGCTGGGCGCATTTCGTCACCCTAACCACGACAGACATCGTCTCAACAGATCGGTTGCGTCTCGGCGCCTAACGACACCTTCAATCGCAGCCGATTCACCGCCGGTGTCGAAACGCAGTTCACGCGGACGGTCATGGTCGATCTTTACATGGTCCGCCAGGACGACTCGAGCGCGTCGGTCGAGCGACTCTACGCGTTAGGGCTCGCGCTGAACCTCACCTACTGACCCTGCCCGATGCCGACGATTGCGTGGGGCCGGCGTTGCCGGCCGATGTGACACCAAAGGCCAATTATGACTCGCGCCCGAGCCGTCCTAGGCTGCATGACTGCCGGCGTTCGCCGGCGTCCGTCACCTTGGGAGGAGAACATGAGAACCCGACCACCCTCGCCCCGCGCGGTGCGCATCGTCGCGCTGACGTGCGCGTTCGCGTGCACGTCCCTGTCATTGATCGCGTGCAAGGCGAAATCGGACGCCGGCGAAGTTGCGCTGACCGACACAGCCGCGTCGGCGGCGGCAACCGTGGTGCCGACAGGTGACACCGCGCAGCCGGTCGCGGCTCCGAGCGCTCCGGAGCCGGCCGCTGCGAAGACACCGGCCGCGAAGCCAAGCGCTGCGAAGCCGAGCGCCGCGGAACCGGCCGCGGCCAAGCCGGCCGACGCGCCCGCCCCACCGCCTGTGAAGACTTATCCCCCGTTCGACCCCAAGGCGTCCGCGTCGACGATCGGCGTCATCGTGTACCCCAAGAAGGAACAGACGATTGAGCAGCAGCACTTCGACGAGAACGAGTGCTTCGCGTGGGCGAAGACGAATACGGGAATCGACCCGACCGTCCCAGCAGCGGCGCAGGCTGCCGCCGCGCCGGTTCCTAAGGGCGGGGCGGTCAAGGGTGCCGCGAAAGGGGCTGTGGCGGGCGTGGCGATCGGCGCGGCCGCCGGCGATGCAGGCAAAGGAGCGGCGATCGGTGCCGCCGCCGGAGGGGTGGCCGGCCGCCGGGGCCAGAAGCAGACCGAAAAGGCAGCCGCGACCGACGCGCAGCAGCAGGCGGCGTCGGCGGAGGCGCAGCGCCAGAAGAAGTTCGCCGACGGCTTCACCGTCTGCATGGACGGGCGCAACTATTCTGTCTCTGTCAAGTAGATCGATCGGTCACGCGCGCTGGCGTGCAGAAGTTCTGCCAACTTCCAGGCGCCTAACGGGCATTGTCTTGCCGTTCATCGCCACCGCTGTGAGCGGCCGCTACAGGCTCGGCGTGCGTGACGCTCATCGTGTACTCCGGCTCCTGCGTCTGGATGCCCTTCGTGCCGCGGGAGCCCAGGCGGGCCCTTGGAACTCCGTAGCAGAGAAAGCCGTCTGCGCGTGCGGCGCAAGGAACGCGTCGTGCCTCACGCCCAGAACTTGGCGAGTCGCTCGATCAGCCAGTAGCTCGCGAGCGCGCCAATGAGATACGCCGATGCCGTCGCCCATCGCCGACGGCCCAGCGGGGCAACGCTTGCGCGGCGCGCGACCCAGGCGACGAGTAGCACGGCGGTCACGAACACGAGCTGCCCGATCTCGACGCCGACGTTGAAGCACAGGAGCGCGAGCGGGATCGCGTTATGCGGCAGCCCCACTTCGGCCAGCGCCCCGGCGAAGCCGAGGCCGTGGAGCAGCCCGAAGGAGAACGCCACCAGCCACGGCGCGCGCGCGGCGAGCCCGCCCCGGCCGCGCTCCCCCTGAATGATCTCTCCGGCGACGAATACGATGGAGAGCGCGATGGTGGCCTCGACCGGCGGACCGGGTACGTGCACGACCCCCAGCGTCGCGAGCGCGAGCGACATCGAGTGCGCGACGGTGAAGGCGGTGATCGTCGCCACCAGCCGGCGCACACCGGCCACCAGGATCACGAGCGCGAGCACGAATAGCAGGTGGTCGAAGCCCGTCAGGATATGCTCGATGCCGAGCACCGTGTAGGTCGCCACCACCTCGAGCCGGCCCGGGCCCGGTTTCACCACGAACCGCGGGCTGACGCTCAGAACGCGCTGGAGCTGCACCGAGCCGTCGGCCCGCGACAGGCGGACGAGGACATCGATCCGCGTCGTGGGCAGCGCGGGAAACTCTACCGCCTTGCCGTCGAGCCCGCCGGGAATGCGCACGCGCCAGCGCTGCGCCACGGTCCCGGCGGCGTAAAGACCCCGTACTGGCGTTAGGCGCACCGTTCCCGTTGGAAAGACCGGGGCAAGCGCAAGCGGCGTCGCCTCGTCGAGCGCGGGGAGCTTCCACAACACGTCATACGTGACCGAGTCCACCTGCACGAGCTGCAGGTAGGCGGGCTTGAACTCGTCGGCCGACGCGGCACGCGCGGAGCAGAGGAGCACCTGCGCCACGAG
>Ga0163162_10003875_pt1 | contig 14359 bp, 13 predicted proteins | sample S55metaG_FD_115310 | JGI IMG/M metagenome (GOLD analysis project Ga0163162, IMG submission 115310) | Switchgrass rhizosphere microbial communities from Kellogg Biological Station, Michigan, USA - S5-5 metaG | ecosystem: Host-associated > Plants > Roots > Rhizosphere > Soil | place: USA...
ACAAAGATCCCAGTTGGCATAAAAATGGGTCATGCAGCGTTCTTTGCGGATAAGGAACCCATGGCAGACGGGATAGAATACAGATAACATCATTTGCCGGAACCGGGCAAATGCAGCCGTATCCCAGCCTGAATAGGTACGCATGATCTCTCCCGCGTTGGCCATCTCATATCCGTAAAGACCTGCCGCCAGCACCCGGTCGTTGGTACCTGCGAGGGCTTTCAGGGAATCCGACCATCCATCCAGTATCCGGATGGATGCATTGGCGTAGGCGGTGTCGCCGGATATTTTCCAGCGAATGCCCAGCGCATATGCGGCGGCAATATCATTGTAGAGAATACCGTAATTTTCAGGATGGACACCGTCGAATCCCCTGTATACGATGCTGGTGGGGCGGGCGATATAACCGGCAGAGGCGTGCCTGTTGGCCTGTAATATATTCCAGCCTGAAACCCACGGTTCCGCGCCCTGCCCGATCTTTTCCCGCATGCGCTCGAAATCGGACTGCTTCTGCAGGAGTCCGGGATGAATAAAGGATTGGCCCAGGGCAGGAAAAGCCATCAAAAAAAGAAGCGGGTATACAATTGTTCTCATAAGGTACAATACATTATACGGGTTCACCTACTGCTGACTGTGTTAGCGCCAGTAACATGACATTAAAAAGATTGGTAAAATATTGAGACGGGTAGTGGCAACTAATGTGCCAGAAATAATGGGCGTCCTGGATTATCTCCCTGAACAAGTTAACGGTGGCAACTCATAAGAGACAGGGCTACTTCCCCACACTCACCCGCCACACCGTATTGCCCGCATCATCCGCCACCAGCAGCGACCCATCGCGCAGCACGATCACCCACTGGCCGGCAGGTTCTTTTCATAAACGGTTCAACGTTTTTTGGTAAGGTCAACCAACTTGTCTTTCGCCAGCACGATCTCCGTGCCTGCCAGGATGAATGCGCCCAGTCCGTGCGTGTCATTCGTCTCCCAGGGCCGGGTGTAATAAAAGCGGATATCCTCTGCTATGTTAGTGCCGATGCAGACATCCTGCAGCTCGCCCTCGGCCGTTACTTTGGTGCCAAGTCCTTCCCACCCGTTCTGTGCAATGCTGATATAGCTTTTATCGATCCATCCCTGGTTGACGGCATGCGCTACGGTATAGGTGAACATGGCAGTCTCGGAAGATTCCAGGTAGGAGTCGGGCCTGTACAACACCTGGTGCCAGAGTCCGCTGTTGTCCTGGCACCGGGCGAAACCCTTGATCTGCCGGAGCAATATCCGGATGACGCCGGCCGGCACCTATCTCATTGCGCATTTCAACGTGGGTAAGGTGATAGAATATAACAAACAATGGGATTCCATCTGGTCCATGGATGCTCCTTCCACCTGGGGCGCTGTCCGGCTGGAGAATGGCAATACGCTGATCAGTGGTAACCAGCATGGATATGTGCGGGAGGTGAATGCGGCAGGCGCCATCGTCTGGGAGATCAATAAGGATGACCTCCCGGGTTTTCCCCTGTATACCGTACATGGCGTGGCCCGGCTTTCCAATGGCAATACACTGTTCTCCAACTGGGGAGGTTTTCTCCGGAAAGAGGATTGGAATAAAGTGGTGCAGGTGATCGAGGTGACGCCGGAGAAAAAAGTGGTATGGGCGTTGTATCAGTGGAAGGACCCTGATCTGGGGCCTTCGTCGTGTGTACAGGTGCTGGATGATGGGGGGATGGCTTTTTTGATATGCCTGGCCCGGGCAGATCGCATCAATTCTAGCACGTATTGTGAAATTGTCTTACCATTCTCGGAGATTGCTACGGGAAGCTTTTTGCGAAAGGCATTGGCCGAATTCCTTCATTTAGGTGTGCTTTCACCCATCGTCCGCACTAACTCTAAATAACCTGTTCCCATTTTGCACAGCGTAAAATGGTTCAATGCCTTTTTATAAGCATTCTCCGTTAAGAATTCGCACAATTGCTTGTTTTCTAATAGTTCAAATAGCAACTGCTCGATTTCTAAAGGCATTAAAATCCTTTCCCCATTTTTGTCATGATGTACTGGAATTTTTAAACAATCGGATCCGTGCTCAAATATTTCTTCTAGGCCATCTACTGCGCTTACAATGAGAGGCACTTTCCAAAACATCATTTCAATGGCGGCATAGCTGCATTGCTCCATCAAGGATGGTAAAATACCTACATCCGCCACCGAATACCATTTTTGCATCCATTCACGGCTTACAAAATCAGTCAACGTAATTTTGCCCCATGTCGGTGCAGCTGCTTTTAATATATCTCCCAGAGCCCCGGTACCTGTCAACACCAATCGGCAATCAGGCAGTTTGCTCAATAGTGATTTAAAAGCATCGATCAGGAAATATACCCCTTTGCTTGAGGTCAACCTTCCGGAATAAAGAATGATTCTTTCTCCATTCATGATCCCAAGCTCACGCCTTAAAGTTTGATTGTCAAACTTCCTACATTCGGGAGGGGAAATACCATTATAGATAGTCCTCAACTTATCATCCTGTATATCAAATGCCGACCTGAAATATTCATTAGCCTGCGATGTCACCGTAATGGTAATATCAGAAATATTCACCATTTCCAACTGACTATTCGTGCCCTCAAATGCAGAAGGGCAAAACGCAGTATTCCCTTTTCTCCATTCCATTGCAAAGATATTGTCTTCTACTTTGATACGATCTTTCCACGCCCATCCGTGATGAACGTATAATATTTTACAAGGAATAATGTTTTTTATTTGCCTTGCCAGGTTCAATTCAGCTATCGAATTAAACCAACACACAATATTGGCCAAATTCTTTAGATAAGGATATGCTACCTGCAATATTCTGGTAGTGAGGACGTGTGCTATCATATTATCCTCGCTTGAAACAAAAAGACCATTTTCAGGGCTTGGGATATAGAGCACATTCATCCTGCCTTCATGTACGAATGTACATTCGGAATATTTATCCGTTTCTGTTAAAATTACAGTGATGTTTATATCTCGTTGGTCTTTAAAATAAGTAATTAACTCATTTATATGAGCCCCAAGGCCAAAAAAGCCTTGCATTCTGTCACAATAGAAAAGCAGGAGGTTTGTCATATGGAATTTGTCAGACTCTCTTATATTGATTTGCTCCATGGCCAGGTTGAGATCTCGTTTAGCAGTGCATCCCTGGAAAGAGAACAGGTTTTGAAATAGATTTCATAGCTTTTTGCCAAGGCTTTTTCGTCGAAGAAATACGAATTGCTGCCTCTTGGGTGATATAAATGGTATAAGGGACCCTTGGCCCGGGAAATGCAATAGCCTATTTTATTTATCCTTTTTGCCCTTTCTGCATCTTCATGCCCCCAGCCCTCAATGTTTTCATTATCCAATCCACATTTTTTATACGCTGCTATGTTGAATATGAAACAGCCGCCAACTGAAGCATGCGTATTAATTTCATATATACTGGAACCGGTTGTCAGAAAATCGATCTCCACCTCTTCTTTAAAGAGACGTCTGTTGTAATAATCTACATGCATGCAACACCCGTCATAAGGATATGCAAATGAATACTTATTCGAACGAATAAGCGATATCGAAGTTTCTAATTGCGATGGGGAGACGATTACATCGGCATCATAGATGATCCCGATGGGTGTCAGGCACCGCCATATCATACGATTGTTTATTTCTGAATGGCGAAATACCGGGTCTTTCGAAGTTGTAAACGTGTAATGAGAATTTTTTTTAACAAAATCCGAGGCGTACGGTTTTGCATCTGATTCCAATACACTTATATTTGTGTCAAAATACTTTTTTAAATATTTTATAATAATCTCAAGATTTTCGATCCTATAGCTGCTATCTATTCGAACCGGGATTAAAAAAGTTGTATCTTTTAATGTTGTCATATTGAAAATATTAAAAAGAAATATTGATGATATTCAGCCAATCATAATTATTGGTTTGTAGACTTAATAAGGGTAGCATCACACCGCAAAGTCCTTTCTGCAGACCGATGGGGACGGCTCTATATGCTTTATGGTAAGGGAATAATGACTTCAGACTATTATGGCATAATATACCTTCTGTATGCTCTTGAAGTCTGATGCTTAACTCTTCTATCGAACCATCTTTTTTAAACCTGATAAATATCAATCTTAAGTACATGCTGATAATGGCCGCATCATAAAAGTCGACTTCATCAAACTGGCATGCACCTTCCCGTATGAACTTGTTAAATGAAGTTTCAACGGCATCGGTGATAAATGGGTTAGCATTATCGGAATTGCAATAAAACAAACAAAACCAGGCGTGTATGAGGTCCCATCTAAATGGGATCGTATTCAAATAGGTAAATAGGTTTCCAGAGAGTTTATTCAATAGTTCTGTGATTTTCGGTCCATAGATGTCAAGATGCTGGGCTTTTCTCAGAAATAACAGCACACCACTTATTCCGTCATAGATGGTAAAGTCAGGTAATTGCCATGTTTCGTGTGATTCAACTGCAAGGGCTATTTGATCAACGCACGCTATAATAGATTCCTTATAGCGCATTACCTGAAAATCTGTGGCAGGAGTCCGTGCGCTCAACCGGCGTAAGAAATATATCCCTATCCCACTTATGCCGTTTGAAATATTTATTTCCTTCAATTTGGCACCATAAACTGCGCTCAGTAAATATGGCTCTATCTCTTCCAATATCTCATTCGTATTTACTTCTAATAGATCTTCCTGACTAAGGTATTCGATCAATGTCCCCAAGCCTGCTATGCCGTTGCCAAAAGTAAGCGGGGTATATATATTTATTTGTGAAAGAGCTTCTTCCAGCAGTGAGAATGAAATAGTGTCTATCCAATGGGCATCTTCTTTTTTTTTATTGGCGTACATATATAAAATTGCTGCAGCTTTTCCATCGATCATTCCGATTCTATCACTAAAACTGGCATTCAGAAGAATATAATTGACGCTTCTGGTATTGATATTATTTCGTAACTCTAACATATTTACAGCATTATTTCTCCTCTTAGGATCAGAAGTAAGGGTGAGCTATCTGCATTAAGGGATACACGGATCTTTTTTTGAAAAAAGCCGGGTATCCTTGAGTCATAACTACCTTTTATAAATGCAGTATCTTGAAATGCAATGGGATTTTTATCCCAAGTTGCAACGGTGCAGTGACAATCTACATCTACATTTAATATCAACAGCGGGGTTCTTGTGGTATTTATGATCTTAAAAGTTGCTTCTGCGGGACGACCACGTTTGATTCTTCCAATATTGATCACTTCTGTAAGAACAGAAACTTTTGTATTAGCCAGGTTGGAGGTGCTTCTCTCTTCGTGCAGAGTATTCGCCGAATCGCGTCTTTTTGCGAAAGAATAGATGCTATAGGCAATGATAGAAAGAAAAACGGTCAACAAAACATAAAGCGCTCTTTTTTTCAGTATTTCAGGAAGAATAAATTTGGTCATAATGAAAAATTAAAACGACCTTAATTTAAAAGTTGCCAGGATTGGATTATCAGTGTTTTTTAATTGAATTAACCTTTCATCCAAATAGGAATGATTGGATCCGGTGTTTTGTCCGGAGGCTTTGTTTGCGGTAAGCTGCTCCCGCAACCCGGCAGCAGACATGAATGAGATAAAGGTATCCCCATTTTTTAAGCCTACAGGCGCTGTCATCAACGAAAAAATAGAACCTTTTGATTCGCTGGTTTTTACCTTTTTGAAATTTTTCCTGCTCTTGTTATAAAAGCCGATGTTGTAATTTGCTTTTTCAAAATAGGAAAACGAAAGGAACGAGTCGTTTTCTATTATTGAGTTGCCCAAATATGCATATTTAAGTCCTTCTTTGAGAAATAGATCGTATGATGATTTGATTGAATCCGGCATAGCGTTCTCTCCAAAAGAGTATATGTATTTTGGATATATCTTATCGTTGTTTATTTGAAAGACTGTGTCGGCAAAAGGACAACTAAAAAGCAGGCCTTCTTCGTTTTTAGTCAGAAACCCTGAAAATCCTACTTCTACATGAAACAAATTTGAAAAATTGAATAACCGCCGTTCGACTTTTCCTCCGGTGTCTACAACTAACAGATCAAACTGTTTTGACAATGGGCTCTCATTTTGATTGATGAAATAGAAATAATGATTCCCCAAAGTATCGAATGAGCTGGCGGCCAGATCGTTTCTGATACTTCTGATATATTTTCCATTAAGATCAAATTCCAGCAGTGATCTCTTGTCGTTACATAACAGCAGTAACCTTTTAGTAGGAGGCGAAAGTATAAAATCCTTAAGGGTGGTAAATTCTCCCGGCCCCTGTCCTAGCTTCCCTATTGAACCTACAAAGCTTCCATCGGTATTAAATACTTTCAAACTGGAATATGTTCTATCGAGAAGATAATAGCGATCCTTATAAAATATGGCTTTGTCTATCGTGGCAAGCAAGCTGCTATCCGTAGTTTGGAGAGGTATGAAATGAATATCCTGGACGCAATCTTCGAAGTTTGTAGTTTTACCTTCCTGTAAGCTGATATAAGTTGTTAGGCTTGGTTGCTGAGCTTCCAGTTCCCATTTTTTTTTACCATTACATGAAACTGCCATAATGAACAAAAAGAAGAATATGAATAGGCTACCGCCAGTGTTTTTTAAAAAAACGGTGTTTGGGGATTTGGTCAGCATATGCATTTTAGTTAGCCATTTAGACGGAGATATCCGCTATTCATATTCTTTTGGTGGAATTATTATTTGTATTCATTGACAATTAGGGCAAAGGAGGTGGAGGACAGTGTGTGGCGACACATTTACTGTTCCCGGAAGTACAGCCGGTGTAATAGGCATACACCACACCTTTGTCAACACAGTTGCCTGCCAGGGCCTGCAGTTTGCCGCCTGTGGTGGTGTCTACCTGCGCCTGAATGGAAAATGAATTGAGTAAGCCTACACTCATGGCCACAACCCCTGTTGCCATTGTGATTTTTTTAAGCATTTTTTGATTTCCGATCATGGTAATGTTTTTAAAATAAATAAAATGGTTAAAATGGAGTTTCGTTCTGAGCTTTAGGGAATTGGCGGGGGAGGGCATTTGGTTGCTACACATTTGCTAAATCCAGTGTTGCATACTGTATTATAGGCATATACATGCCCTTGAGCGTCATGGCAATTGCCGATTAGTGCTACAAGCACTCCCCCGGTGGTGGTATTCACCTGCGCCTGGAGTGAAAAAGTATTCATGAGACCTACACTCATGGCAACAACGCCTGTCGCCAAGGTGATTTTTTTAAGCATTTTTTGATTTCCGATCATGGTAATGGTTTTTAATAAATGAAAATGGTTATTGCTTTGTCATTTAAGGCAACGGCGGAGGAGGGCATTTTGTCGACACGCATTTGGTGGATCCAGTCTTGCAATCAGTGTAAAAAGCATATACGTGCCCTTCCCCGTCGGTACAATTACCTATCCATGCTGCAAGTTTTCCGCCGGTGGTGGTATCTACCTGTGCTTGCAGGGAAAAGGCGTTCATCAAACCAACACTCATGGCGATAACGCCTGTAGTCATTGTAATTTTCTTTAGCAAATTTTGATTTCCAATCATAATTTTCAGAATTTTAGGCGAAAGTTTAATATTTAGCTCAGTGAACTATGAAGGTATTATAGCGCACTGCAAATTTATTTCAGTAGAAAAAAATATTTTCAAAATAATGAGGCCAGATGCTTCACTTCCAAAAACGCATAAAAAACCTTCCTTCGCACTTGTAATAATAAGACTGTCTATTCTTTGAGTACACAATTGGAGCGCCGAACTCCTTCATAATAGTTAGATAGTTATATAATGTGCGCTCTGAAATGGATAGTTTCGAGGCAAATTGCTTAGGTGTGCCAGTGCTTTTCGTAAAAATGAGATGGTCTATATATTCGATATGACGCAGATAATTAATAGACATAAAGTATTTTACAGGCGCATATATATCCCCTGGCAGTTTACGTGGGATAGTATTCCTTAATTGTTCTTCAGACTATTTGCAGGATTGATCCTGGCTGCTTTTAGTGCTTGAAAACTTATAGATATCAATGCAAGTGATAAAACGATAATTCCTGTACCAAAGAATGACAGCCAGCTGATACTTATTCGATATGCATATTGTTCCAGCCACTTATTCATGGTCCACCAGGCAATAGGAGAGGCAATGAGCAAGGCTGCAATAACAAGTTTTAAGAAATCTTTAGATATCAGTATAAAGATCAGACCTTTGCTGGAGCCCAATGCCTTTCTTATTCCTATTTCTTTCATTCTTAGTTCGACGGAGAAAGTTATCAGGCCTAATAATCCTATGCATGCCAGGAAGACAGCTATGCAACTAAAGAAAGAAAATAGCTTTACTAAATTGTTTTCTCCCGTATATTGTTTTTCCAACAGATCGTCTACCCAATGAAAGTTAAGCTCCTGTCCCAGATAAAACTTTCGCCATAGGTGTTCGATAGTCCCCAGAACCTGCTTCTGTGTGCCGGGATGAATCCTTACGAGTATGCTTCCAAAGCTAATATGTTCATTGGCTTTTATAATACATGGTTTCATCACTACGCTAAGCGATTCGTTGTTGAAGTTTTCCAGGATCCCGACGGGTGTTCCGTGGATCGTTTTGTGCAATGTCGAATCCAGATTTGTAATCCCTAATAATTGAGCTGCGTATCGGGTAAGCAAAATTGATTGGTGGGCTGCTGCTTTAGTAAGTTCGTCATTTTGGGTTAGATCATATAGATCTGGACTAAGCATATCCGATGGGATTCGGGGGTCTAAAAACCGCCCTTGCAGCAGGTGCAGTTTTAGTGTCCTGGCAAGATCGATATCTCCTTCAATATACCAGAATACCTTATTGCTTTTTTCATTAGATACACTTACTTCTACTGTTTCATTGCCTCCTCCGAAAGTGGGTACCCATTTGGTAATACTTACATCCTGTACGCCTGGAAATTTCTTTAGTTCCTCTTTAAAGGACTTGCCAGTTGTTTCCAGGTTGGAAAAGCTGATAGCTAATAAATTGTTATGATCATACCCCAGATCTTTGCTGTTTAAGAAACACAGTTGTTCGTACACGGTTAGGGCTGCAATAATAATGGAAATGGAAAGTGTAAATTGACCTATGATCAGGCATTTTTTCAAGAGTTGATTGCTGAAATTTTTGTGGAAGTTTCCCTTTAAGACCAATATAGCCCTGACCTTGGAGAGGGTGATAGCAGGATGCAATCCTGTAATTATACTCACAAGTCCAACAAACGAAAAGACAGAGATAAATAGCTTTAAATTGTTCAGGATGCCGATTGTCAGGGAATGCCCTATAAAGAATTCAACTCTGGATATACATAGCAGATATAGAATCAGGGCTAAAATAAATGAAATAATGAAAAAAATGAGTGTTTCAAGAAGAAATTGTTGAACTAGCTGGCTTTTTGCCGCTCCAACCACTTTTCGAATGCCCATTTCAGGAATCCTTTTTATGTTTCTGGCCGTGCTAAGATTTACAAAGTTGAAGCATGCAATTAATAATAGGATAATAGCAACAGAGGCAAAAATGTAAATACCAGTAAGATTGCCAATTACCTTCTGATATCCTTTTGCAAATTCGGAATGCAGATATACGGATGTCACCGGCTGGAGATCGTAGGTATTTATTCCACCCCCTCCGGTATAAGCCTTGTACCAACTATTGAGTTTGCCATTAAGTTGTTGAACGTTCGCATCTCTTTTTAGCAGAACATAAAGGGGGTAAACATATCCGCTCTCCAAGGTAGGAAGTTCATTCTGATCGGAGGGAAATTCAGCTACTATAATCGCCTCAGACCTTAAGTGAGAATTGTAAGGTATGCCGGCGATGACACCTGTTATTAAATAATTTTCAGAATTCTTTGTTGATGTTTTGCCTTGTATTATTGTACCAACCGGGTCGATTTCGGGAAAATATTTGTCTTTTAATTCCTTTGATATCACCAGATTTTTATATCCGGGCTTAAATATCTGAGGAGATCCTGATAATACTATAAAATCAAAAACACTCCAGATCGAAGGCTCTGTAACTATACTTTGGAATTGTACTTCATTCCTGCTGTTATTCAGATAGATTTTTTTTTGCTGAAGTAATATCCGGCAAGTGTTTATTACTTCTGGGAAGTTTTTTTGTAAAGAGAGTCCTAAGCCGGATGGGGCTATTGGATACTGTTGCTGCGTTCCATTGCTTTTTGAAATAACCCGGTATATGTTTTTCTTATTTTTCCACGAGGTATCGTATGATAGTTCGTTGATTACCACATTCGAAAGGACCAAACATCCCGTAAGGCCAATGGTGAGACCAATTATGTTAACGAGCGAATAAGTTCGGTTTTTAAGAAGATTGCGAATAGCAACTCTAAGATAATTTCTTAACATAAGGTTTAAATACTTGAATATAAGAATAATCAGTAGCCTGCCAGTTCTACAAAAAAACCGTTTGGGACTGTTGCAAAAAAATACAAAGTCTAAAGTACACTACTAAATCAGCGATTTACCAGGATACGTATGTTTGACAGTGAGTTGGTAACAAATAGAAGATATGTTTGAAGGTAGTATAAAACGATTAGCATTGCAAGTCACATTTCATAAACGTGTATGAAGCGGCAATGGGCGTGTCAATTTGATAAATAGGCGTGTCAAATCGGTATTCTCAGGTTGTCTGTTTTGGCATTAATATTTTGTATTATATAATGGTTTGAAGGAGCACCCTCGTCTCTGCCAATCTCCTCAGTGAGCGGCTACCCGCCACACCGTATTGCCCGCATCATCCGCCACCAGCAGCGACCCATCGCGCAGCACGATCACCCCAACTGGCCGTCCATATGCCTCATTCTTTGATTCATCTGCAATGAACCCCGTCAGGAAATCCTCCGGCTTGCCGGGCCTCCCATCATGAAAAGGAACGAAGATCACCTTGTATCCGGAAAATTCGCTCCGGTTCCACGACCCATGCTGCCCTATAAAAGCGCCGTTGCGATATTTTTCAGGAAAGGACTTAGCTGTGTAAAAAGCCAGGCCTAACGAGGCCGTATGCGCGCCTACGGGGACATCGGGCACCAGCGTCTTAGCCACCAGGTCGGGGCGCTGGCCTTTCAGCCGGGGGTCTTCATGAGGGCCGAAATAGGCGTAAGGCCAGCCATAGAATCCTCCCTCTTTTACGCTGGTGAAGTAGTCCGGCACCAGGTCGTCGCCCAGGCTATCCCTTTCGTTCACGGCCGTCCACAATGTCCGTGTCCCCGGCTGCCAGTCCATGCCCACCGGGTTGCGGATGCCGGAGGCGAAGATACGCTCCCCCGACCCGTCGGGATTGATCTCCAGGATATCCGCCCTTCTCGCCTCCTGTTCCATTCCGTGCTCTGCATTGTTGCTGCCGGATCCCACCGACACATAGATCTTCGAGCCATCCGCATTAGCGATCAGGTTCCTCGTCCAGTGATTGTTATATCCGCCCGGCGGCGTTTCTATGATCTTCTGCCCCCCACCGGTGATATGCAGTTGACCGGCCGAGTATGGCCAGCGGTAGACGCCATCCGTGTTGCCTACATAGAACCAGCCGTTCAATAGCAGCATGCCCAGGGGCTGGTTGAGGCCCGTCATGAAGGTATCCCGCAGCTCGGGTACGCCGTCATGGTTGGCGTCCCGGAAAAGAAGGATGTCGTTGGCGCTTTTTTTACGGCTGGTTTGCGACTCGGAGACCAGGAGATCCCCGTTGGGCAGGATATAGAACCACCGGGGACTGTTCATCCGGCCTGCATATTTGGTGACGGTGAAGCCGGCGGGGGCAATGGGGGTCTTGCCTTCAGGCCATCCGATGACCTTGCTGCTGCGCTTGGTGGGCTTGGTAGCATAAGGTTCCGGCAATTGCTGGGCATGGGCTACGGATAGTAATGCGGTTGCAATGACGAGCAGGTATGTTCTTTTCAACAGGCACGTTCCTTTCAACAGGTTTGTTCTTCGCATAAGAATGTTATCGTTTTTTTGTGAGGTCCACCAACTTGTCTTTAGCCAGCACGATCTCCGTGCCTGCCAGGATGAAAGCGCCCAGCCCGTGTGTGTCATTCGTCTCCCGGGGGCGGGTGTAATAAAAGCGGATATCCTCCGCGATGTTGGTGCCGATGCAGACATCCTGCAGCTCGCCTTCAGCCGTTACTTTGGTGCCAAGGCCTTCCCATCCGTTCTGTGCAATGGTGATATAGCTTTTGTCGATCCATCCCTGGTTGACGGCATGCGCCACCGTATAAGTGAACATCGCGGTGACGGAAGACTCCAGGTAGGAGTCGGGCCTGTCCAAAACCTGGTGCCAGAGGCCGCTGTTGTCCTGGTACCGGGCGAAACCCTTGATCTGCCGGAGCAACAGCCGGGTGAGGGCAGCGCGTTTGGGATGGTTGGCGGGAAGGTAGTCCAGCAGCATGGTCTGGGCCAGGGCAAGCCATCCGTTGCAGCGTCCCCAGCGTCCCACGCCATTCAACCCTTCGTCACTGTAATAACAATGGAAATAGAGGCCCGTGGTGCTGTCATACAGGTACTTGTTAAAGTTCTCCACCTGCTGAATGGCGAAATCGAAATACCGCCGGTCGCCGGTGACCTTGCCCATCCGGGCCAGGAAAGGCACGCTCATGTACAGGTCGTCCGCCCAGAGGGTCATATTATGCGGGTGGTCGCGGGAGAGGGTGCCGTCGGGTAGTTTGCCCTGCTTATTTAAAATATAATCGCCTACCCGTTCCAGGTAGTCCATATAATCTTTTCGTTTGTCGAAGCTATATACATCCAGCAGCCCCGCCGACATGGCGCCGCAGTCGTCCAGGGAGCCGATGCGGAATACGGGCCGGTATTCCACGCTCTTTACACCCGCATCGAACTGTTTTTTAAAAAAATCGAGATTGCTGAAGATGAGGTCGAAATTCTTCCGGGAATAAGCGGCATATTTCGGGTCCTTCAGCACGGCGGAAGCCTGTACCATGCCCACCGTCAGCACGCCATTGACATATTGCCATTTATTGAACTTGCTTTCGGCCTTGACATCCGGGGAGGAGGCCACCCCTTTCAGGGATTCGAATTTCTCCCCTGTCTTGCTGTTGACAAAACGGAAGCTGGTGGTTTGGATAATATGATCGGCTACCTTGCGCACCAGGGCTTCGGCGTCCGTTGCGACGGATGATTGCGCCCGGACGCCGCCTGTGTAAAGGAGGGATGCGAACAGTAAAAGCTTTAGATGGTTCACTTGCATGTTGCGGTTTTTATTTTTTGATCACTTATTTGCTTGTCGCGCCTTCAACTGCGCCAGGTACAGGGATGCCGGCGCCAGGCCATCCATATTTTGCCCTTCCCATTCTCCATCGGGCCTGCCTTTGAGCCGGCCTTCGTATTTAGCTCCCTTCAATCCTATGCAATAGTTCCTGCCGGAGGCCCATGGGCTCTGCACCGCCGCTCTTTTCGCCGTACAGTTCCATAAGATCTGCCATACGCCGGACCAGCCATGGCCACTGCCCCAGTTGCCCCTGTCCTGTATATTGATCTCGCCGTCTGTAGTGATATTGTCATACAGCGTGCCCATTGCCCACCGGTGATGAGGGCCAATGTCGGCATGTGTTCTCTCCGCACTGCACTGGTAGAATACATTGGGACCGCAGACCCGCGCACCCATCACATAATCGTGACGGCCTTCCGTGGCATGACAATCGGCAAACAGGTTCATCTGCCCGGTGTTGCAGAAGGAATAACGCCGTCCCCCGGTGATCTGCGATTTGGCGTCAAAACAGCTGCAGTCGAGCACGGATATATTACGCGAGAGATTTCCCAGGTTGACACAGGAATAGCCAAAATACCGGGACGTCACATCCCTTACCCAGCCATTCTCCACCTTATTGAAGGACACCGCATCCCATCCATGGTCTTCGGCTGTATCACTGGCATATTCGGACTCGCAATACAGGTGCTCTATACCCACCCGGGTGATGCGGCCTGCAAAACGATATTTGAAGATCTCGCCGCCGCCGTATTTTTTTTCCAGGGCCATCACCATGGGGTTGTCAACAAAGATGGTATTGCCCCGGACAGCTGTGACGGTCCTTTCGAACCGGAAGTCGAATTCATGGGCCTGCCATTGTTTGGTGCCCTGCCGCTCGTCGATGGAATCCATTTTCAGGTCCCTGATCCAGGCATCTGTCCCGGGCCGGAAGACTATGATCCGGTCGCCAGGCCTAAAACCCTCTCCGGCATGCACCTTGAAAGAAGTGGCTCCCGCCGGTACGTAGTCGTCGATAATGGGCATACGGCTCTGCCTATCCTCCTCGATATCTCCGCTGCCGGATACATCGATCAG
>Ga0163162_10003876_pt1 | contig 14358 bp, 13 predicted proteins | sample S55metaG_FD_115310 | JGI IMG/M metagenome (GOLD analysis project Ga0163162, IMG submission 115310) | Switchgrass rhizosphere microbial communities from Kellogg Biological Station, Michigan, USA - S5-5 metaG | ecosystem: Host-associated > Plants > Roots > Rhizosphere > Soil | place: USA...
AACAACCCCAGCGGCAGTTTGATGGGAGGCAGCCGCAGCTTTTCTCCGGACAAGAGCAGCGCCTCCAAGGCCAGGCCTAAGAGGACTTGCGAAGGCGCGATGCCGAGGACGATGGCCACGGAGGACGCGAACGCCAGCCAGCGTGCAGCTTGCAGCGTCCACGACGGAGATGATTCCGTGACGTCCATGTTGGACCTTATTATCCCAAAGCGCTCTGCCAGTCGCCGAATCGTCAGTATCGCGGGGTACGATAATGTCACTGGCGATGAAACTAACGGCTCTATTCATGAAAGTGCCGGAGGGCTATGTGGCGTTCATAGAAGAACTGCCTGGCGCCAACACTCAGGGTGAAACTCTGGAGCAAGCTCGCGAGAATCTGCAAGAGGCGGTTGTGTTGGTGTTGGACGCGAACCGAGCCCTCACCGAGCAGTCGCTCGAAGGCGCCGCTGTACTACGCGAGACCTTTGTCCTTCCCATGGCATGAAGCGGGTCGATCCGATCCGTCATCGGGAGCGGTGTGGTTGCGAATTTCTGCGGGAAGGAAATAATCACACTGTTTATGTCAATCGTACGGCCAGAAAATCTTCATCGGTCCCCCGCCATTGCGAGATAAACGATTTCCTCGCCCGCAAGATTTGCGCCGATCTCCAGATCGCGAAGCCGTAAGGCCGCGGACCGTCTTTTGAATCCTAAAGCAGCTTGAACAGCCGGAAAACGCTGGGGCTGGCGATACCGGCCAGCGCCGGCAGGAAGCCGGGGGCGACGCCTTGGCGGCGAAATTCGCCGTGCACCGCGTGCCCTCCCAAATATAAGAAACTGCCGCCGGCAATCGCAAGCAGCGCGTTCAGAACGTGCGGGCCAAGATGCGGCGCGAGGCCCAGCTCCAGCGCGGCTCCCGCCAATGTCGCCGATTCGGCGAGGAGGCACCAGCCCAGCGCCGCCCGGCGCGATTCCATGGCGGCCCGGACGATGACGCCCAGTGCGAGACCTTCCGGAATTTTGTGAATCGCGATGGCCAGGACGAAGGGCATCCCCAGATGTGCCGAACCGTTGGCCACTGAAACGCTCCAGCCATCGAGCGCGCTATGAATCGCCGCAGCGATCAGGAGCGGCGGCGCGAAACCGTGCAACTCGGCGGCACAGTGATCGTGATCGTGAGGATCGGAGCAGGCTGGGCACACCGGATGGATAAATCGGTCCACCGCCCAGAGCACGGCGAAACCGGCGGCGATCCAGACTAAGGCGTTCATCCAGGTTAAAGCATCCGCCATTTCGGGCAGTACCCAGAAGATGGCCACACCGATCAGAATGCCTCCGCTGAAGGGTACCAGACGCTTCGACCAGGCATGCAGCGACGTCAGCCAGACACCCGCGATGGCGCTCAGGTAGGCGATTCCGGTTATGAAGAGTGGCAGATAGAAACGCAGACAAGCTCCTGTGAGCTAAAGCTTACTAACGGCCGGGAGGGGCCGCGCGCCCGACGCCGTCGTTAGATGCATTCATTGTAGCTTGCGCTCCGAAAATCAGCCTGCGCCTTGATCGAACTGCTTCCGCTGGGCGTTCAGCAGGAATTGCTGTGCTATTCTGGAAGACGCCGATCTGGCAATGCGGGGACGTAGTTCAGTTGGTTAGAACGCCGGCCTGTCACGTCGGAGGTCGCGGGTTCGAGCCCCGTCGTCCCCGCCATTCTTTTCAAACACTTCCAAATCTTTCCTGCATCCCTCGACCTTCTTATTGCGCGGTAAGCCGAGAACCTTTGCCAGGCTTCTGATTGCCATCCGGTAGTTTATCGCCATGAGGCGAAGCGAGCGCTTCCACGCCGGGAGTTTGCAGAGCGAAGCCCTTACGTTCCAGTACTAGGTCTCTGTCTCATACCAATTACGATAGGACATCTGATCGACCAGGGTTTCCCAATTGAGGTAAACTGTTCTCCTAAGCAAATTGAGGGCGGGAAGTTGGAAGTCTAGGATGAACAGCGATAGTTGCGGAAGAAATTGGATGCCGGCGTCGATGATTCTTGGGTTATTGGCACTCCTTTTGGCCTCCCCCTCCAGGGCATTAGGGTACGTAGATCCCGGGAGCGGGTCGTTCATTTATCAAGCAATGTACGCCGCATTTCTCGGGGGCGTGTTCTACTTTCGCAAGATTCTACTCCGATTTTTCAAAAAGCGGAACAAGTAGGCATTCCGCGGTAAAGTCATGATCGCACTTAGCGACCCAACTGGAGCCGGAGTGGTGTCCGCTTCGTTTCGGGACCCAGCCGGGAGAGTACTGCGCTCAGCTGGACGGATACTCCGTGTCGTGAAACCCGATAGCGCGGCAGAGCTGGAGGCGTTTCTTACCACTCGGGCGGCGCGCGAAGCATTGGATCATGGCAAACTAGTGCGTTCTGCCCGCATCCCTTTCGAAAAAACGGTTGCGCTTCAACTGACTGGCGAGGTGCTCTTCGAGCACGAGCGGATCCCCTTCGCCAGCTACCCCCATGAGTGGCCTTCAGAAATGCTGGCAGCCGCGGGAGCGCTCACTCTCGAACTTTTTCAGAGCGCGCTTCAGGAGGGTTTTGGGCTGAAGGATGCCACTCCTTACAATATTCTGTTTCGTGGTCCGCAGCCGGTATTCGTAGATGTACTCTCCTTCGAGCGCCGACAAGCGCTGGATGCCACCTGGATGGCTTACTCGCAGTTCGTGCGCACTTTCCTGTTGCCGCTGGTGGCCCATCGGCATTTCGGACTGGCTCCCGCAGATGTCTTCGCCGGCCAGCGCGACGGCCTGGATCCCGGCACGTTGTACCAGTGGGCAGGATTCTGGAAACGGCTCACTCCTCCCTTTCTAGGCTTGGTGACGGCGCCCCGGTGGCTAGCTGGCCGGGCTACGGCGAAGAGCTATCATTCCAAGCCCGCACCGTCGCCCGAACAAGCACGTTTTATCCTCGATCATCTGGTGCGCAGTTGCGAGCGGCAATTGAAGAAAGTGGCGCCGCGAGCGAATGAATCGGTGTGGAGCGGCTACTTGGATCACAAATCCCTGTACTCGCCGGCGCAGTTGGAAGTGAAAGAACAATTTGTACGCGAAGCCTTGGAGTTGGCCGGACCGCGGACGGTACTGGATATTGGGGCCAACGAGGGCCGGTTCAGCTTGCTGGCAGCGCAAAAGGGCGCTTCGGTGGTGGCAATCGATAGCGATCCCGCCGTTGTGGGAACGACATGGCGTAAGGCCCGCGGCCAGAACTTAGACGTACTTCCTCTGGTGCTGGACTTCACCCGGCCGACGCCAGCAATTGGATGGCGCAATCAGGAGTGCGACTCGTTCCTGGATCGGGCGCGCGGCCATTTCGACATGGTGATGATGCTGGCTGTGTTGCATCACATGCTGGTTACTGAACGCGTGCCCCTGGATGAAATCCTAAAGCTGACGTCGGAACTGACTCGGAATTATGTCTTGATCGAGTTCGTCGCACCGGAAGATCCGATGTTTCAGCGGATCGTTCGCGGACGCGAAACGCTCTACAGTAATTTGACTTTTGAGGGGTTTGAGGCGGCCGCCGCGGTGCATTTCGAGCTGATAAAACGTCTCAAAATTGAGGGAGTACATCGATGCCTGTACCTGTTCCGGTCGAGGAACACTCGCGCCTAACGGACGTCTTGTTTTGTCTGGTGCTGGGCAACCTGTGCTTCGTGCAGCGGTGGTTTGACCTGGAAGTTCTCCAAGTCCGAGAGCTCGATTTTTACCGGTCAGCACCCAGCGACCCAGGGTTGCTCATCGCGACCTTGATTGCCTCTTCCATTCTGGCACTAGGGTTCTGGCTCATTGCCCAGTGGGTTCGAAGAGTAGACAACCTGCGGCTCACGGCAATCGCTCGCTGCGGCACGCTTCTGGTTATGCTCTACGCGCTCGAAATTCTCCGGCGCTACTGGTTCTCCGAGTTGGGATCGATCCAATGGGACGTTAACGGTATCTTGATAGCTCTTGAAGTCATCGTGGCGGCCGGCGCCGCCGCCGCCGCTTTGGGAAACCCGCTCATTTTCAATTTCGCCAGGACCGGGGTTGTTCTGGCCGGCTTTCTAATTCCTGTGATGCTAGTCGATTTTTTCTGGGTACACCCGCAATCACAATCCACCGTGTTCCAGCCGCAAAGCGGGCTTCCGATGTTGCACGTTCGTCCCGGGGTGGGGAAGAACCGCGCGCCACGTGTGGTGTGGTTGTTGTTTGACGAATTCGACCAGCGCCTGGCGTTTGACGAGCGGCCCGCTTCCCTGAAACTTCCCGAGTTAGATCAATTGCGCGCAGAGTCGCTGGTTGCGAACCGAGTGCTGCAACAAGCCGACTTCACGATTGTCGCGATTCCGTCGCTTTTATCGGGCCGGCCATTCGAGGGCTACCGAGCGATAAATGCCCGCACGTTGCTGGTGCTGCCGCCAGGTAGCAAACAACCGTTTCGCTGGGGAGACCAGCCAAACCTATTCCAACAGGCACGCCGACTGGGTGCGAATACTTCGCTAACCGGCTGGGACCTGCCTTATTGCCGCATGATCGGTAATTCCCTGGTGCATTGTTTTGATCAAACGGGCGGCCGCACCCCGTTTGCAGTGCAGTGGGAAATGCAGGCATCCGAAAAAAGCGTCGGGGAAAGTGTCGCATTTGAGTTTTGGTCGCAGACACAAAACCTCAGGGACTTCTTCCATCCGGGAAGCCGCGCTGTTTCGACGGATGCGAGCGATGCTTTCGTGCAGCGCAAGCAACTCCAGCAATTTCTAATCCTCCGCGACCACGCCTATCGGGAGATTTCGGATCCGCAAATGGATTTTGTATTCGTGCATTTGCCGATCCCGCACCCATTCGCGATCTACGACCGCAAGCTTGCCGATTTTGCGCTCAACTCCCATACCAGCTATCTGGACAATCTGGCGTTGGTGGATCGCACCGTGGGCGAAGTCCGGCGCACCCTGGAGCGGGCGGGCTTATGGGAATCCACAATACTCATGGTTACTTCCGATCACGCCCTGCGCCCACGGATCTGGCAAGACCGCTACGATTGGACCCCTGAGATCGCGGATTTGATGAAGCGGGGGGGATCGCCCACTGTTCCGTTTATGCTGAAGCTAACAGGACATCATCCAGCGGCGGTTTACGAACCGTTTATTTCCAACGTCACCGCCGCACAGTTGAGCGTGGCCGCACTTAGTGGAAACGTCACCACGCCGCAGCAGGCGGCCGACTGGCTGATGCGCCAAAGCGAACAACCGGCAATTTCAGCGCGCTAGACATGGATCCGTAAAGCCGCCGAACGCGAGTTGCTGACCGAGGAACCTCTCGATTGCTACGTGGCGTACCCTCGGCAGGTTCGCTACAGGTTGGTCGTCGTGATAGCGGAATCCTCCCCGACTGGTTCCCATGCAGGCACCTCATAGACCGCGGCAGACTAGAAGGACGACGGCTCTAGCGCGGAGCCCAGCGCATCGCGGCAGCCAAGAATCCCAGGGTACCGAGCGCGATCAACGCGCCGTGCGGAAGACGCATGGCTTTATCCGAGCTCACGTCCAGCTCGGGAGTTTCTTTGTAGGGCGCGCGGCCGCGGCCCAGGCTGGTGATGATGATCCCAAGATTGCCCAAGGTCTTGCGCAATCGCCCTTTGAAGGCCACCAGGAGGAGCCCGGCCACGGCGCCGGCCACCGAGGTGAGCAGCAGAATGCCGAGCCAGTTTCCAGCTCCCGCCGCCGCCCCCACGGCGGCCATCAGCTTGACGTCGCCCGCTCCCATGGCACGCAGCAGGTACAGAACGAAATAGACACCGAACGCCACGCCGAGCCCTTTCAAGGAAAACCACAGCCCGTTGATCTCGAACAGAAAGGTATTCAGGGCCACGCCGAGTAGCACTCCGGAAAGCGTCAGCCAGTTCGGGATGCGCCGGGTACGAATGTCCCAAAAGGCGGCAACGATTACCAGAACCTCCAGGAAGATCCGAATCGCCGGCGGGGGAAGGCTCATGAAAGCGAGGGTTCGGAGGTAGACTCCGATTTGGAAGCGCTACGCGTCGAGCCGGTCTCGGCGGCCCCCAGCAATTTATAGAGAATCTTGTTGCTAGGCAGATTCGCTTCGACGTAGTCGACGCCGTTGCCGGTGATCACGTAATCGCTGGACTGATCCATCTCAAGCAAATTGCGTTCCTTCAAGTACCACATCGTGAACAACAAATGCTCACGCGGAAAAGACATGATGGATTCGAACTCGAGCAAGGAGATGCCTGGGTCGTCGGGATCGCTGCGCCTCCGGGTGTAGAGCAAGCACAGGATTCCCATACGGCGATTGGCTTCGCCATCCACGCCGATGGTGAAGTCCTTGGTCTCGAACAATTCCATCGGTTTAGCGCGGTGGTCCTGGTAAAGCGTGTCGTAGGAGCTGCGCAGTTCCGCGTTAGAAAGAGTATCGAACGCCTGATTGAGCAGCACGAAGCGCTCGGTATTTCCAGTTTCAGGGTTATCCGGATGGTAGCGCTGCGCCAGCATCTTGTAGACCCGGTGAACCGTCTCCGGCTCGGCATTGGGGCTGATCTGGAGGAGCTCGTAATAGTCGACAAAGCCGGGTTCGGACATAATTTGATATTTCCTTGACTATACCGCTTATCGCGCGCGGGGCGCGATGCTCTTCAGGACGCAACGATTTGTATACTATAGCAATCGTGCCGTGCCCTCCGAAGCGCGAGGCAGGAGTTCTGTTTACCAGGTACAGGGTCATGCACCAGATGGTCATCGTTCTGTTCTCACTGATCCGGGCTCGCCTGCGCGACAGGCCGCTCGAAACGGGATGAGGGCGAATATGCGTACGCGGGCCAACTCATGCGGCAAGGCATCCCGCCTTACCAGTTCGCTTACAACATGAAATTGCCGGGGACGTATGCGGCATACGCGGCTATTTTCACGGTCTTCGGTCAGAGCACGCGTGCGCGGTCGCAAGCCATTCCGATATACACTGAGCTGGAGAGTTCATCGACTCTCCTCCGATCCCGGAAATGTATACTGCCATTTCTCAGTGCCGTATTTGCGGAAATCAGGAACTCGATCCAGTACTCGACCTGGGAATGCAGGCATTGACCGGCATCTTCCCCAAAGAGAGACAAGCCGCGGTACCGCGGTCCCCGCTTGAACTTGTGAAATGCCGGGATGACGGCTCGCCCCAAACGTGCGGGCTTGTCCAACTAAAGCACTCCGTTCAACCCGGCGAGATGTACGGCATGAATTACGGGTACCGCTCCGGCTTGAATCGTTCCATGGTCGACCATTTGCAAGAAAAGGCCACCAAGATCAAGAGCACGCTCTCGCTGGTACCGGGCGATCTGATTCTCGATATCGGCAGCAATGACAGCACGCTGCTTCGGGCCATGGACGGCCCTGGGCTGCGTCTGGTCGGAATGGATCCCGCGGGAGTAAAGTTTCGCGAGTACTACCCAGCTCATTGCCAACTGATCCCGGATTTCTTTTCGGCAGACCGGTTTCATAGGGAATTCGGCCAAGATTCCGCCAGAGTCGTGACATCTATCGCCATGTTCTATGACTTGGAGGACCCACTGGAATTTGTGCGACAGGTATACGAGGTCCTATCTGAAGATGGCATCTGGGTTTTTGAGCAGAGCTACCTGCCCGCCATGCTGGCAAGGACTTCCTACGACACCATCTGTCATGAACACATCGAATACTTTGCTTTTAAGCAGATTTTATGGATGTTCGACAAGGTTGGATTTACGGTGCTCGATGTGGAGCTGAATGACATCAATGGAGGCAGTTTTTCCATCACGGCGGCGAAGAAAGTGGCCGGCTATACCCGCAATCAAGCGGAGGTCCAGCAGCTGATTCGCGAGGAAAAAAGGATTGATCTGAGCGGCAGGGATATCTACCAGAGGTTTCGCGAACGGGTTCACAAACACAGGGACGAACTTCGCCGATTTCTGCAGCAATCCCGGAACATGGGCGAGAAGATCTTCGGCTATGGCGCCTCTACAAAAGGGAATGTATTACTTCAATTCTGCGGCGTCACGACCGAAGAGTTGCCATGTATCGCGGAGGTCAATAGCGACAAATTTGGCGCTTTCACGCCGGGCACCGGGATTCCGATCGTTTCCGAAGAGGACGCGCGGTCGATGACTCCCAGCGGCTTCCTGGTCCTGCCCTGGCACTTCCGCGACAGCATTATTGCCCGTGAGAGCCGATTTCTGGCTGGCGGGGGCAAGCTAATTTTCCCTCTCCCGAATATTGAGGTGGTTGAGAATTGAAGAAAGCTCTGATCGTTGGGTGTAACGGTCAGGATGGGGGTTATCTCGTTCAGCATCTGGAAGCCCTGGGCTACGAGGTTGCCGGTATCGACCGCGGCGTGGCCAAAGGGCCTTTGGGTGCTATCGATATTCGGGATACCCCGCAGGTTCTGAACCTCCTTCGATACGTCGCGCCAGACGAAGTCTACTATCTTGCAGCTTTTCATCACTCCTCGGAAGACTTGCCTCTAGACGACCACGAGTTGTTCCGCCGAAGTTTCGAAATCAACACTCTCGCCTTGCACAATTTCTTGCACGCCATTGCGATGGAATCCCCGCGATCGAGGCTCTTCTATGCGGCATCTTCGCACGTATTCGGAGACCCATCGGAAAACGTGCAGGACGAAAACACGCCCTTGAATCCGGTTGACCCTTACGGAATCTCGAAGACAGCGGGGGTGCATCTTTGCCGCTCCTACAGAAGGCAGCGGAAGGTCTTCTGCAGCGTCGGTATTCTCTACAATCATGAGTCACCCCGTCGTCCCGCTTCCTTTGTCTCCCGCAAAGTCGTCCGGGCGGCGGTTCGGATCAGCAGGAAGGTGCAGGACAAACTGGTGGTTGGTGACCTCGATGCGATGGTCGATTGGGGCTATGCGCCCGATTATGTCGACGCAATGTGGCGAATTCTGCAGCTAGATGAACCGGAAGACTTTGTAATTGCCAGCGGCGCTCTACATTCAGTGCGGGAGTTAGTGCAGACTGTTTTTGAATCTCTCGGATTGGATTGGACAGCGCACGTCGGGGTAGATTCGAGTGTGACTGGAAAGAGGCCGCTTGGTGTCCTGCGGGGAAATACGGGCCGTCTCGAATCCCGGACTGGTTGGCGTCCCGCGACCGCGTTCCGGGAAATGATTTTGGAGATGGTCAAAGCGGAGATGCAAAATGAAGTGTGACGCGTAAATACTACACGTTTCCAGTAACCAGGCAGCCCGTTCCATGTCAGCCGGCTGAGACTTGTAGTACTAAAGTATCTATAACCGTATCCTCCATTGGTAGTCTTGCCTAACTCTCTGAATTTCGGTACTTTAGATAAACTGTAGTATAGGCAAGGTCGTGTAATTTACATCGTGCCGTGAGAACGTGAAGGTGGAGATGTTGAATGGACGCCGATAGAAAGCTGCTGGTCTTTGTCGCCACTTATAACGAAGCGGAGAACGTGGAGGCTTTGTTCCACCGGATCCAGCGGCTGAACCTCGGCGCCGGAATTCTATTTCTGGACGACAATTCTCCGGATGGCACAGGCCGCATAATCGATCGCATTGCTGCTGAGAACTGCAACGTCAATGTCATTCACCGCTCAGGCAAACAAGGCGTCGGCAGTGCGCACTTAGCAGGCATCGCATGGGCCTATGAGCATGGATACCAGACCTTGGTCACGATGGATTGTGATTTCACTCATGCTCCGGAGCGAATCGTCGACTTTCTCGCCCATGCCGGTGAATATGACATATTAGTCGGATCGCGCTATCTGCAAGAAGGGAGCTTGCGAACCTGGAACGTCTTGCGCAAGACCCTGACGCACCTCGGGCACGCGTTGACCACCGGTTTGCTGCGCATGCCTTACGATGCGACAGGGGCATTCCGTCTGTACCGGCTGGATAGGATACAGTCAGGCGTTTTCAGCCTAGTCTATTCGAATAGTTACTCCTTCTTTTTCGAGAGTCTATACATATGCTGGCTGAATGGAGCAAGGATTCACGAGATTTCGATTGAGCTTCCAGCCCGCACTTATGGCCATTCCAAGATGGCGTGGAGAGACGTCCTGCGCAGCACCGTGCTGCTGGGCCACCTCTTCCTGAAGACTCGAATCGATCATCGGGCGCTCCTCTACGCCGAGCCGTTCACAATTTCCGGGCAACTGGAACCAACTAAGGCGCAACAGGAATGGGATGCGTACTGGTTCGAGAAGAAGAAGCCAGGAGCCCTGGTTTACGATCTGATCGCCGCCTTCTACCGCAAGTTCATCATCAGGCCCAGTCTCAATCACTTCGCGGGAAAATACTTCCCCCCAGGTGCCGAGGTCCTGCACGCCGGGTGCGGGGGTGGACAGGTGGATACCGACATTGCGCGGACGCTGCGCATCTCCGCGCTGGACATTTCCGGGCAGGCGCTTAGCATGTACCGCAAGTGTCAGCCTCAGAGCGAACGCCTCATCCATGGAAGCCTATTCGGGATCGCAGCGCCCGACTCAAGCTTCGATGGCATTTACAACCTGGGCGTCATGGAGCATTTCACGGAGCCGGAGATTCATTGCGTTCTCACAGAATTCAACAGGGTGCTGAAGCCGGGTGGAAAGATCGTCCTCTTCTGGCCGCCCTCATTCGGGGTGACAGTGCGAGTACTGGCCGCCGTTCACTGGGTGTTGCGCAAAATAGGCAGAAGTGAAATCAAGTTGCATCCCGACGAAATTACTCATGTTCGTTCGCGAAGGCAGGTTCGGGCCTATCTTGCAGCGGCGGGGTTCTCCCTGTTGAATTTTCACTTCGGTTGCCGGGATCTGTTTACCCAGGCTGTAGTCGTCGGCCAAAAGGGCGGCTCCGCCCCGCAGGCCTATACAACTGACGCTGCCAACGAAATCGGCAGTGCCAAGCGTATGCCGATGGGCATTGAAACAAGCGTGGTGGGACGACCGTGAAACGGGCTCTCATTACAGGGATTACGGGACAGGACGGTTCCTATCTGGCGGAATTACTTCTCAATAAGGGCTACGAAGTTCATGGAGTCAAACGGCGATCGAGCAGCTTCAATACTGAGCGCCTCGACGACATCTACTCGGACTGGCACGAACAAGATAGCCGCTTCTTTTTGCATTTCGCCGATATGAGCGACACCGGGAGCCTGTGGAATCTGCTGTACGCCGTGAAGCCGGATGAGGTGTATAACCTCGCGGCGCAGAGTCACGTTCGCGTGAGCTTCGACATTCCGGAATACACGTGCGACGTTACGGCCAACGGAGCATTGCGTCTGCTCGAGGGTATCCGCCGAGTCGGCCTGCCTTGCCGCTACTACCAGGCGTCATCTAGCGAGATGTTTGGCTCCGCTCTGCCGCCGCAGCATGAATGCACAATATTTCATCCGCGGAGCCCATATGCCTGCGCGAAACTCTTCGCCCATAACATTACCACCAACTATCGTGAGAGTTATGGGATGTTTGCGTGTAGCGGAATTCTCTTTAACCATGAATCACCTCGCCGCGGCGAGACCTTTGTGACCCGAAAGATCGCCCGGGCCGCCGCGCGAATCAAGGCCGGGCTGCAGGAAACACTGTACATCGGCAACATGGATGCGAAGCGCGACTGGGGATATGCGCCGGAATACGTAGAAGCCATGTGGCTCATGCTCCAGCAGGATGAGCCGGACGATTATGTAATCGGGACGGGAGTGAGCCACAGCGTTAACGAGTTTGTCGAAAGGGCTTTCGCGCATCTCGGCCTCGACTGGACGAAACACGTGACGATCGACCCGCGTTATTATCGCCCAGCCGAAGTGGATAGTCTTTGTGCTGACCCTTCCAAGGCCCGCCGACACCTTGGCTGGCACCATCGCACGGAGTTTCCGCATCTGGTCGAGATCATGGTGGATGCCGAGTCCCAAGCCATAGCCCCTTCGTCTTCGGGCGGTGGAAGTCAATTGGAAGATCGGCACGCCCTGGGACGGTTGGGGTAATGTGTTCGGAAATAGCTCAAAACTATAGTGAACGCGTAGGTTTGTTCCAACCTTTTGTGGCGGACTCCTAATGATGGTTCGCTCAAATTACAAAGCGGTGAGCGTATCGGCTCGCTCACCATTGCGTGTCGATCCACCAAAGCAGCACATCGTCAGGCTGGTTCTTCCGGGTATTCTATTGGCGCTCGTATGCCTGGTTCCTTATTTGAACAAGGCTTACACCATCGATGATCCATGGTTTCTTCTTGAAGCCCGCCAGATCCTGAAGACTCCACTTCAGCCGATGTCCTTCGGGATTTGTTGGATGGGAAACGAAACCTGCAGTCGGGCGGGCAGCTTGGGTGCTGGAGCGGCACAGGGATTAATGGGATACCTTCTGGTTCCCGTGATCCTGGCGGGAGGAGCGGAGTGGATCGCCCATTTACTGCAAATCCTGCTGGCCTGCCTGGCGGTTCTTGCGATGGTGAGACTCGCGTTGCGTCTCGGCTGCGACCGTGTACAGGCTGCCTTGGCGGGAGTCATGCTTGTAGGCATTCCGCCATTTCTGTCGATGGCGAGCACGGCGATGCCGGATGTGGCCGCTCTTGCTCTGGGACTCACCGGCATCGAACGCTTACTGGCGTGGAAGGACGAACAACGCTGGCATCAGGGGGCAATTGCCAGTTTGACGCTGGGCCTCGCCCCCTATGCCCGTCCTCATTTGGCTCTTCTGATTCCGCTTGGCGCGCTATGGCTGTTCCAGGAGCTTCAATTCCGGAAGGCGCTGGTGCAACTTCAGCGGCAGGCATACCTGTGGACGCCAATTCTTATTTCCGCCTCCATCCTCATAGCCGTGAATATGATGACCCGCGACCGAGGTCCGGCCTATGAATCGGCGAATCCAATGGTTGGACCGGAGAATATCCCGCGGAATCTGTATGCGTACTTGCTCTATCTGTCATTCACAATTCCATTCGCGGCGGTGTGGGTCGCAATCCATTGGCGCAGATCTCCGCTCCTGATTGTCCTCCCTTGTATTCCCGCGCTCATGTCTATGCCGCTCCTGCTGACGAGTCTGGCGCAGGCGGGGCATATAGCGGGAGCGTTGTGCGCTCTTGCGGCGCTTGTTCACATGGTCGTTCATTACGCACGGGCAGGGGATTGTATCGGCATGCTCCTTAGCCTCTGGATACTGATTCCCGTGCCGGCTATCCTCTACATCCATTTCCCGATCAAATACATGGTGGCAGTATTGCCTGCAATTGTCCTCATTCTGCTTCGGACGCTCTCGACACTACAGAGGACTCGCGAGTTGACAGCCTATGGGGCCCTGGTATTCGCGTGTGCAGGATATTCCTGTGTGCTGCTGAGAGCCGATAATGACTTTGCGGAGTACGGCCGCCGGGCCGCTGCGGAGTTGATCGCCCCGCACGTGTCCGCGGGCGAGAAGGTCTGGTACGGCGGGGAGTGGGGTTTTTACTGGTATGCCCAGAAGGCCGGCGCCAGGATTTCCAAACCCGGCGAGGCGGGCCCGAATCCGGGAGAGTTGCTTGCGGTTGGCTTGATGGAGGGCGGCGATGTAACACGCGATCGTTTCCCGAATCGCGAATTGATAGACTTGCGGCGCTACGATTCGCCTCACGGCCGCACCATGGGATATGGCGGAGGCCTTTACAGTAACTATTACGGCGATGCGCTTTGGGTATGGAACCCGGAAACAACCAACGTTTACGAACTTTGGCGCATTCACTGAACCCCCCAACCTTCCGGCGAAGAATACCCCAGCGGGGTTTCAATTGCAACACGGTTTAATATCGCCGGTCACCGCCGGCGGTACAGCGTGTAGTGCGTGACCACGGCCAGTTTCTCGTAGTGCGAGAAGAACTGCGCGAAGTGAGGATCGTGCAGAAAATAGTCCAGGTAGTCAAAGTCGCCGTTGCGAAATCCTTCCTTTTGGCCCCCGGTTTCGACGATGATCAGCTGCGGCGGGTGGAGGTCCACATCCTGGTTCAACGAATCGACCAGATACCGTTCGTATACGTCCATCTCTTGCCGCGAGCGATACGGATGGGGATTGTCCGCGGCCGGTTTCTCCGGATACAATCCGCCCAGCGTCCACATGTTAGGAAATCGCCACGCCAGGCTTGCGCCCGAATAGTTGATCAACGGAGAACTCACCCACAGCGATGTTGAGAGCACCAGAATCGGCATCCCCCGAGCCTCGCGTTTCACAATCGGCAGGAGAGGGCCAGTCATCTTGGGCATTTCGCGTATCTGCGTGCCTTGCGCGATTCCCAGCGCCACCAGCGCGATGATCATTGCGTAGGCAAAGTATCTTTGAGCGCCGCGGCCCGCGGCCCTTATGCCATCCAGAAACAGAGTGGCGAGAGCCAGGATCGCCATCACGCCAA
>Ga0163162_10003878_pt1 | contig 14357 bp, 7 predicted proteins | sample S55metaG_FD_115310 | JGI IMG/M metagenome (GOLD analysis project Ga0163162, IMG submission 115310) | Switchgrass rhizosphere microbial communities from Kellogg Biological Station, Michigan, USA - S5-5 metaG | ecosystem: Host-associated > Plants > Roots > Rhizosphere > Soil | place: USA: Michigan...
CGATCTGTCCGGTTGTGTGGCGATGCGTTTTGTCGACAACCATGGCAAGGTCACCGAGCGTTATCCGGCCAACCCGAACGGTTCGCCGCGCGGGATTACCGGTCTCACCAGCCGTGATGGCCGGGTGACAATCATGATGCCGCACCCGGAGCGTGTGTTCCGTGCCGTGCAGAACTCGTGGCGTTCGGAAGACTGGAACGAAGATGCACCGTGGATGCGTATGTTCCGTAACGCGCGCGTCTGGGTGAACTAAGGCCTGTGTACAAGCTCGCCTTTTTTGTTCCCGACAGTCATGTCGAGGTGGTCAAAGGGGCCGTGTTCGCTGCCGGTGGTGGGCGGATCGGTGACTATGATCACTGTGCGTGGCAGGTGCTTGGGTCTGGCCAGTTTCGACCTTTGGACGGCAGTCAGCCGTTCATTGGTGAAGCGGGGCAGATCGAGCGGGTTGAGGAATGGAAGGTTGAGCTGGTGGTGGCGGATGAGTTGATCGTTGCCGTTGTGGCGGCGTTGAAGCTCAGTCATCCGTACGAGACGCCGGCTTATGAGGTGTGGCGGCTGGAAGATTTCTGATCTTCTTGCTGCTGAAACAGGAAACCCGCTGAGAGTGATTTCAGCGGGTTTTTTGTGGCCGGTAATTTAGCTGACGGCGGTCATGCTCTTGTCCTCTTTAAGCATATTGATCAGCGTCTGCAGATACTTGAAACGCAGGTCTTTCTTGCCCCATCGATCAATGTAAAGCATGCCTTTGTCATCCACCTGGATGGGGGTGGTGACGATGTTGCCGGTGCCGGACTTGTGCACCAGTGTGGTTTCGCCCGGGCTGGGATGTTCGATCAGAAAGTCGCCCGGTTTGATCAGCTTGCCCCGGTCGACAGGCAAAACCGGTGTAGCTTTGTTCATTCCGGCAACAGCGACCTCCATCGTAAAATCGCCGCGTAACGCCCAAGTGCCACTGCCGGAGGGGGATTGCGAAATTCCCCACACTCCGCGATGGACACCCCTGGCCACTTCAGGCGCAGCATCACGTATATGCAGGCCGGCGGCACCGAGGGTATCGGCCAGGCCCGGCACGCCCAGGTTGTAATTGGTGTGGGCGCTGCCAACAAAGGCCACCCATTTGTGCGGCCCGTGTGCCAGTTGGTCGGCCTCGATCACCCGGGTCGCGAAATAACTGAACATCTGGTTTCGTGACAGGTTTGGGTCATATAAACCTTTGAGATGGTAGCTGGCGGTGCAATCGAGCGCCCTGATGCGCAGGTTGTATTTCGCGGCTGCCTGAACCACCTCAGTGTAGGTATCGTTACCGGTGTAGAGAGGCATGTGGCCGCTATCCTGATCACTCAGAAAGGTCTTGAGTCGCTCGGGCATGCGATGGGTACGGTAAAAACGGTCCAGGTCGGCCTGGTGCAGATCGGTCATCAGATGCTCCATATATAGCGTCTCGTACCCGGCCTCCTTGAGTGCCTTCATATGGACCTTGAGTTGCGCCTTACTCGATACATGGCTATGCGCCTCGCCGATCACCAGATTCAGACGACTGTCGGCCATTTGTCTTAAAAAAACCTTGAAATCGGTGTCATCGACAATCTGCGGCAACTTGGCGGCAGGAGGGGGAACGAAGTCGGTGAAAGCGTCGCTCGCCGTTTTCTCCAGGCGTGTGCGGCTGGCGAGAAAGGCATCGTATGCCTGCGCCTGCTTTTGTCCTACCGGACGGTATCTGGGGTCCATTGGGTAGGGTTCTCTACGCAGTTGAGCAACGTCGTCACGCATCGACACCGGTATGTCGAATTCGCTGAAGTGCTGAGCGTTGGGAGCGCCCGCTTCTGGTAGCTGAGGAAGTGCCCGCCGGGCCTTGTATGACGTGGCCAAGGCGACATGATAATCGCCTTTGGCCGTGGCATCGCCAGCGATGGCGCCGGGTAAGTCCACGCCAGTGCGTGCAGGCTGCCCCAGAGCGATATCCTCGATACGGATCGCGACGGCGTCGTGCAGGTCGGCCAGACCTGGCGTGTTATCAAACGTGGTCATGCGTGAATGGTCGGTCAGGGCAATCCAGCGTTCGTCAGGTCCGTCGGCCATATCGGCGGCAATGGTTTTGTACGAGTAGAAATTCCTGACACTGTTGTTGCGCTGGGTCAGTGGCGAAGCGTCGCTCATCAGCAAGGCTCCGTCCAGGTTGTAACTGGTCGAGGCGTCCAGTGCTTTGACCTTCAAACCTTTTTCTCGAGCCGTGTGCACCAGCGCCACGTAGGAAAATGGCGCTTCGGGTCCATGGCCCAACGCGTTATCGACTGCGGTCAGATGCGTTTTGATGTGCTTCCAGGACTTTCCTCGGTTGAACCTTTCCAGTTTGACGTTGAAGACGTCGCCCGGCAGGTATTCCACATAGATGCACTTGAAACCCCTGTCGATCAGCGCGTCCATATCGCTGATCAATGCCTGTTTGCTGGCGATGGAGCCAGGCTCCGCTCCGATCACCAGATTTTTCTGGGTGAAGGCATCGCCGCCGATCAACTGGGCAAATGAGGTGTCGCTGGCGACAGCGGGGACTTCGGCGCGAGCGGGCAGAGGCGCGAGTTGTTCAAAGTGACGCGTAGCATCCGTGGTCAATTTTTCGACTTGTTGCTGGTAGGCCTTGCGTGTGGAGGCGCGTTCCTCGACTGCGCCGTAGAGATAAGGCTGGGGTGAAGAACCCATGTAGTCCTGACCCCTTTTGATTATGTTTTCTCGGGTTTGCGGGTTCATCACCATTTCGATCCGGCCCCAGTATTTGGGCGGCATGCCATAGTCTTTGTGCGGGCCGGGTGTCTGCGGCACAGGTTCGTATTTCGGCGCACCGCCAGACACGCCACTGCGCACCATCACGCCGTCGGAGTTGGGCATGGCCTGGATCCCGGTCGACAAAAATCTGCCGGTTTCAGAGTCCCGGCGATGGAGCAGGTAACGACCGACGGCATCAGTCTTGTGCGATGCCCACAGCGGCCGGCCTTTATAAACCACCGGTCGCATGTCCGACGACGGCGCAGTGGGTTCAAGTTGATCGATCAGGGCCATGACCCGTGCCTGCTCGTTGGCGGCGCTGCCCGCGGTCAGGCGTAGAGGCCGGTTGACGGGGTTGAGTGAGCGCAGGGCGGGACGCAGATCGGTCAATACCGCCCCGGCACTGTTGAACAGATAACCGAGGAAATGTTGGAACGCTTCGCTGTTTTTTCCTTGGCGATAAGCATGCAGAGCGAGCATGGCGTCTTTGAATGCCAGCAGCAGGCCGGTGCTCAGACTCAACAGCGGAAAGGGCGCAGTGGCAATGGCGGTGACCCATTCGACACACGTCCAGATCAGGCCGGAAATCATCGCGGCGCGGCCGGTGGTGGTGGCGTGAACGTTGTCGATCTTGCGCTGCAGTTTCATGTTGTATAAGCCCTGTCGCAGGTCGCTGACTGGCGTCACCGCGCGGGTCGAGTCGTAACGTGCAAGGCTGGGTGTGGTTTTGTCGAGATCCCCTGGCAGGCTTTTTTTCGCGGCTTCGAGGAATGTGCGAATCCTGGCCTGGGATTCAACGCTCACCCGCCGGGTGAAATATTCGATCATGCCGTCCTGCTGTTTCAGCAGGTAATTGAACAGTCTGGCTTCGCGAAAGCTGATGCCATCGGGAGCACCTGGGGTGTAGAGCAGAACCGGGTTTTTGTCATGGCTGAACAGCCAGCTGTCGAGCACCCATTCACCGTCGATCATCAGTCGGTGAATCGGGTAGTTTTTTTGCCTCTGCCTCGATGTGTCACCCATGCTGTCGATACTCTGCTCTAGCCATACCAGATCATTGCTGGCGATATGGCCTTGCAGACGGCATTCCAGTGCCGCGTATTTCATCTGGCGCTGGGTAATGGCCAGCGTCGTATTGCGCCTGAAATCGTAACCCTCGCTTGCCGGGTCTTGCAGGTCTTTTTTGACCTTGGCGGTGTATCGTTCACCGATCCAGACGCCCCTGACCGAGCGCGCAACATTCTGCGCGGTCAGGTTGCTGATATCGATCCCCGGTGGCCCTTTGAAGCGCGCCGAGCGCGAAAATTTTTCATCGATAAAACCGATGCCGTCGGCATATCCATCGCGGTACAAACGGGTGTAGTTCACCGGTTCCGGCGTCGCCGAACGCACGATAGAGAGCGGCGAGTAGGCCCAGACAGTATCCGGGTCAACATCGTTGGCCGGGCGCTTGAGTAATTGGTTCAGGCGTTTTTTCGCTTGTTCATGCACGAACGCCTCAAAGCTTGGAAAGCGGCTATCCGATAGCTTGTGTGTGGCGAAAGCCTGCGACGCGCCCTCGGCCTCTTCAGATAATGTCGACAGCTTTCTGCGGTTGGCAATTGTGGTCGTGCGATACCACACGGGAGTGCCGAAATCATAGTCGTCGATCCGAGTCGCCAAGATGTGGTCGGCCATAGCCCGCAGGCAGACGAGATGATTGCCGGTGTTTTCGAAGGTGACCTTTTTATGTTCCTGGTCCTCAGGCTTGAGACTCAGACCAGAGAGCACTTTGTGCAGGCTTTGCCGGAAACGCAGGGGAGCACGGCTGATCAGGTAGCCGGCCATGCTGTTGGCGTCATCACTGTGCCCGGCCCAACCAAGGATATGGGTCTGGCATTCAAGTTCGTTGGCGAACGCCTGGAACTGCTGTTCTCGTGGCGCTTGTGGCGTGCAGAGCAATACCCGTGTAACGGCGCCGGCGCTGTCGCTTTGTCGGAGTACCCACAGATCCTGTAATTGCGCGCCGTGCAGGTTCAACGTCGCGGCACGCAGGCGTGAATCGCTGCCGCTGCGCAGGTCGCGGATAAGCTGCAAGTCACTGTCGAACAAATGGCCCTGCAGCACTGCTGTGCAAGCGAGCGCGAGGATTCGTTGATCCAGCATGTGCTCGAGGGCTGGCCTTATGGTCGAGCGCGCCTGCATCTCCTTCTGCAAATGGTTGAAGTCGATGCGCGGCTGCAGCTTCAACGCCTGCTCGACAAGCCATGCTGGCGTAACGTCCGAGTACGATGCCGGCAGGGGCGCATCGTTGTAGGTGAGGGTGGTATGGCTGAGAAACTCCGAACCCGACAATTCATCGCCGGTATGCGGTCCGCGCAGGGACAGATCGATCAGGTTGCGCCGATGCTCAAAGACACCGTACCCGGCTACCCGACGATCAGTGCTGATATGCAGGTTTTGGGGATCCAGATCATCGATTTCCAGATCGTCGCTGAGGCACTCAAGCCATTGATGCCGGGCCAGTGCCATCAGACTGGCCGCCGGTCCCATCAAATCGAGCAGTGTTTGCCGTGCCTGATGGTAGTTGCCTGCCTGCTGCGCCAGCTCGGTCTGTTTCATTGTGCTGGCGCTGCGATACCAATCCGGAGCGCTGTTGCGCAGGTGGCGTTCGAATAAGATTTGCGCTCGCAGTTCCAGGCGCTGCGTGAGGTCCGGCAGTGAGACCGCGATGGCCCGATCGAGGGCCGCCAGCAGCAGTGCAACCTCTTGTTGCGGGTTGTCGTCAAAGCTCAACGCGCGCTCGATGTCCTGCATGCGTTTATCGATCAAGGTATCGTAGGTATGTTCAAACAATGGTTTGCTGTCGATCGGCGTCAGTTGCAGCGGCCAGATCCCTGCGGCGCCGATGTTGTGATAACGCGTCGGCAACAAATGCAGGAATCCGTCGGGACCTGCGGCTTGTTTGAGGTAATCAAGCAAATGGCTATCGAGGTCGGCCAGAGAGTCGAAGTACTCAATGCCTCTTGTCGGTGTAAACAGCACAACATAGCCGACGCTTTGATCTGTCAAAAGGTCGCTGACCCTGGGGCGGTCCTTTTCAGTGATCACAAAGGCGCCGGCCAGCTCGACGGTGATTCCCTGATAAGCGAACTGCAGAGCGTACATGGCCGGACGCAGCATTGGCCCCAGTGTCGTTTTTTCCAGAAGTGCACCGGCTTGCGGATGCAGCAGACGATCCTTTACAGCCTGTCGTGCCTCGTGGCCGATGGCGGTGAAGCCAGCGTCGTACTTCAAAAAGGTCTTGGCGGGTTTGCCATCAATCAGGTCGCGAAGATCCATATTGATCAACTGCGTGTTGAGCCTGATCTTGAGTGTCGCGATCAGCTTCTTTCCTGCATCGCTGTGCAGATCACTGGTTGCCAGTGCCTGATAAAGCGCGCGGCTACGCTGCAGGAAATGTTCACGGTAGGTTTTCAACTGCTCGTTCAGGCGCTTCAGGTACGCCTGCTCGGTCGTCGGTGGCTGTTCAGAAAGCAGCGGGGTCTCGATCTTGAAAAGATGGTGGCCGATCTGATTGAGATCGTTTCTGACCTCTTCGGGCGTGGCTACAGCGGAAGTGCTCATCGGCACAGCCTCCATGCTGGTGGGAAGAGTCTTCAGCATGGCGAGGATGGCGGTGGCAGTGGTGGTACATATGTATTGAAGGACGCCGGCGCACCAGGTGTTGTCTGTCGCGCAAGGTTCGGCGAGCGGGGGCGTGGCGCCGAACTCGCTATAAGTCCGGCGCGCGCACCCTCATGTCAGACCTTGGCACCGACCTCGCTGCGATTGACCAGGCTCTCCAGCGCTCCACTCAGACTCGCTGCTTTATCGCCCACCAGCAGATGCCAGATCCCGCCTTCCAGCTGGCTGACACCCTGACAACCCAGTGCTTTCAACTGCGCCTCGGACAAGGCCTTGCCATCCGCCAATTGCAGACGAATCCGCGTCATCGCAATGCAGTCCAGTTGCAGCACATTGTCGCCGCCGCCCAGCGCATTCAGCCATTGCTGCGCTTCAACACCCGCGACCATCACTGCTGTTGGCTCATCAGCGCCAACAGCGGTTTCCATCAGGACTGCACGCCCCAGCGCAGGCATCGCCAGGCGAATCTCATCGGCAATGCTATCGGCCATCGGTCCGACCACCACCTGCAAACTACCGCCCTTGCCCGGACGCACAACTGCCATCGCACCCAAGGCTTTCAGATCCGCATCCGACGCCTTGTTGCGATCTACCATTTCCAAGCGCAACCGCGTAGTGCAGGCGCCGACCGTCAGTAGATTTTCCGCGCCACCGAGTGCCTTGATGTAAGCCCCGGCACGTTCGTTCTCGGTAAGAACAGTTTTCTCAGCCGTCGCCACATCCTCCCGCCCCGGCGTCTTCAGATTGAAGCGACGAATACAGAAATCAAACACAGCGTAATACACCACGGCATAGGCCAGCCCGACCGGGATCACCAACCAGCCATTGGTCGAACGCCCCCAACCCAGCACCATGTCGATGAAGCCGCCGGAGAAGGTGAAACCGAGGTGGATGTTCAGTGCATTGGTAATCGCCATCGACAACCCGGTCAGCAGTGCATGCAGCAGATACAACAGCGGCGCCAAAAACATAAAGGCGAATTCGATCGGCTCGGTCACCCCGGTCAAAAACGAAGTCAAAGCCATCGACAGAAAAATCCCGCCCATCACCTTGCGCCGCTCCGGCAGGGCATTGCGATACATCGCCAGACACGCCGCCAGCAGGCCGAAGATCATCATCGGGAACATGCCGGTCATGAACTGGCCGCCCTTCGGATCGCCAGCGAAGTAGCGCGACAGATCGCCCGTCACCAATGCCCCGGTAGTTGGATCGGTGAAGTTGCCGAAGACGAACCACGCCATATTGTTGAGGATGTGGTGCAGGCCAGTGACGATCAGCAGGCGGTTGAACACGCCAAACACGAACGCACCAATACTGCCGCTTTCCATCATCAGTGCGCCGAAGGCGTTGATGCCGTGCTGGATCGGCGGCCAGATATAACCGAACACCACGCCCAGACCGACCGCCGCAAATCCGGTGACAATCGGCACAAACCGCCGGCCACCAAAGAACGCCAGGTACTCCGGCAGCTTGATGTCCTTGAAACGGTTGTACAGCGCGCCGGCCATCAGGCCGCTGACGATCCCGGCGAGCATGCCCATGTTGATGCTCGCATCGAGCACCTTGAGCGTGGAGATCATCACCAGATAACCGATCACTCCGGCAAGACCGGCAGTACCGTTGTTGTCCTTGGCAAAACCGACGGCGATGCCGATGGCGAAGATCATCGCCAGGTTGGCGAAGATCACCTGACCGGCATCATGGATGATCGCGATGTTCAGCAGGTCGGTGTCACCCAGCCGCAGCAGCAGGCCGGCAATCGGCAGGATCGCGATCGGCAGCATCAGCGCGCGGCCGAGGCGTTGCAGGCCTTCGATGAAGAGTTGATACATGGCGTTTGTCCTTTTTGTTTTTGTTAGCGCAGAGGCCAATGTTGATGACAGGCGTGGCGCACGGCGGCGGCGCTGCTCAGCTTGAGCAGGTCGCGGCTCAGGCGCTGGCATTCGGCTTCGTGCACCTGGCGCACGCGATCCTTGATTTCACCGATCTGCACCGGGCTGACCGACAATTCGGTAACGCCCAGACCGATCAACACCGGCGTCGCCAGCGGATCGGAGGCGAGTGCGCCGCAGACGCCGACCCAACGCTTGTGCACCGCCGCGCCTTCGCAGGTCATGGCGATCAGGCGCAGCAGCGCCGGGTGCAGGGCGTCGACGCGGGCGGCCAGACCTGCGTGGTCGCGATCCATGGCCAGGGTGTATTGCGATAGGTCGTTGGTGCCGATCGAGAGGAAGTCGGCGTGTTCGGCCAGTTGTTCGGCTTGCAGCGCGGCGGCGGGGACTTCGATCATCACGCCGATTTCCGGGCGGTGCGCGATGTTCATCTCCAGGCACAGCGCATCGACGCGTTGACGAATGTGCAGCAGTTCGTCGACCTCAGTGACCATCGGCAGCAGGATTCGGCAGCGGCGCAGCGGGCTGACTTGTAGCAGCGCGCGCAGTTGCTGATCGAGGATTTCCGGGCGGGCCTGAGCCAGACGAATGCCGCGCAGACCGAGCACTGGGTTGGCTTCAGCGGGCAGCGGCAGGTAGTCGAGTTGCTTGTCGCCGCCGACGTCGATGGTGCGGATGATCACTGACTTGTCGCCCATCGCGTCGATGACGGCTTGATAGGCGCTGCGTTGCTCCTCGATATCCGGAGCGGTCTGGCGATCGACGAAGAGGAACTCGGTGCGCAGCAAACCGACGCCATCGGCACCGTTGGCAAAAGCGTCTGCGGCTTCTGCGCTGGAGGCGACGTTGGCGACGACTTCGATGTGTACGCCATTTCGCGTTTCGGCGGGTAAATGTGCTTTGGCTTGTTGTGCGTCGCGGCGTTGCTGACGGTCGATTTGCGCCTGCTGAACTTCAGCCAGACGTTCGGCATTCGGTGTCAGTTCGAGGCGTCCACCGTCGGCATCGAGCACCACCGCTTGGCCTTGCGGCTGATCAAGCAAGGCCGAACCCAACGCCACCATGCACGGCAGACCTTTGCCGCGCGCGAGAATTGCCACATGCGACGTCGCGCCACCCTCGGCCATGCATAACCCGGCAACGCCTTGCGCGCTGAGTTGCAGCAGATCCGAGGGTGTCAGTTCGTGAGCGGCAACAATGGCGCCGGCCGGCACGTCGTAATGCCAGGCTTCGCCGAGCAATGCCCGCAACACGCGTTGCTTGAGGTCGCGCAGATCGTTGGCGCGCTCAGCCAGCAGCGCGCTGCCGGTGTGCTGCAGCACTTCGCACTGCACATCGATCGACTGACTCCAGGCGTGAGTCGCCGCAGTGCCTTGTTCGATGGCTTGCTGCGCGGCCTCGAGCAGCGCTGGATCTTCCAGCAGTGCCAGATGCGCGGCGAAGATCGCTTCCTCGTCGGTGTTCCTGTGCTTTTTTGCGTGAGCGAGGGTGCCGTCGATTTCACTGCGCACCTGATTCAGTGCAGCGTCGAGCTCCTGCTGTTGTTGCAGCGGATCATGATTGCCCGCATCCGCTGGCAAGCTGATCGCGTTCAAACGAAACAGCGGCCCGCCGACCAATCCCGGTGCAGCACAGACACCGTGCAACACGCCAGCCTCGGCCGGACGTTTAAGCGGCGCAACACTGACCGGCGCCACCGCGTGATGATCATACGGCAGCGCCGTGGCCAACGCGGTGAGCAACGCTTGCAACGCCGCTTCAGCGTCCGGGCCCTGACAACTGACTTGCACTTCATCCTGCTCGCCAACCGCCAGCCCCATCAAACCGATCAGGCTGTTGCACGGCGCCGATTTGCCAGCGAAGTGCAGTTGCGACTGGCTTTTGAAAGCTTGCGCAGTTTGCCGAATCAACGCCGCCGGGCGGGCATGCAAACCACCGCGATGAGCCACCAGCACATGACCGTGAACCTCAGGTCCGCTGACTTGCGCGACATTCGCCGCCACGTTGTTACGCGCAACAATGTGCAATAACGGCTCGCCAACCTTCACCGCTTTCAGCATAATCGGCCGCACCTGAAAATCCTGGCTGTTGGTCAGGATCAACAGGCTCACGAGGCTTTTGCATTGCTGGCCGACCTTGTCCAGGTCATAGCGCAGCAACGGCTGCCCCTTGCTGACGCGCGTGCCATCCTTGACCAGCATCGAGAAGCCTTCGCCGTTCAACTCAACGGTGTCGAGCCCAAGGTGCAGGAGGATTTCCGCGCCATTATCTGCGCGCACGGTCAGTGCGTGGCCGGTGCGGGCGACGTGAATGATCACCCCGGCGCACGGCGAGTACAGGGTGTCGTTGGTTGGGTCGATGGCAATGCCGTCGCCCATCGCGCCGCTGGCGAACACCGCGTCCGGGACTTTGGCGAGCGTGAGCACCGGGCCGCTGAGCGGGGCGCTGAGGGTCAGCTCTGTATTGTTGTTGTGCATGGCTCGGTCTCATCAGGTCTGCAGTCATTCGGACTTAGTGCGTGCGGGTCACTTTGCTCAGATGGCGTGGCTGATCCGGGTCCATGCCACGGGCCACGGCCAGACCGGCCGCCATCACATAGAAACTCTGAATCGCCAGAATCGGATCAAGGGCCGGGTGTTCGGCGCGAGTCAGGGTCAGGTCGCGTTCGCTCACATCGTCCGGCGCGGCCAGCAACACGCGGGCGCCGCGTTGGCGCATTTCCGCCGCGAGGCTCAAAAGGCCAGCCTGTTCGGCACCGCGTGGAGCGAAAACCAGCAATGGATAGTGTTCGTCGATCAGCGCCATCGGGCCGTGACGGACTTCGGCGCTGCTGAAGGCTTCGGCCTGAATCGCCGAGGTTTCCTTGAATTTCAGCGCTGCCTCTTGAGCGATGGCGAAACCGGCACCACGGCCGATGACCATCAAACGCTCGCAATCACGCAACGCTTCGATGGCTACGCTCCAGTCCTGTTTGGCGGCTTCGCGCAGGCCTTCGGGCAGGGCGTTGCCGGCTTCGAGCAATTCGCTGTCCTCTTTCCAGTGCGCGATCAAGCGGGCGCTGGCGCTGAGGGTGGCGATAAAACTTTTGGTCGCGGCAACGCTGCTTTCAGTGCCGGCGAGCAGCGGCAGGCTGAATTCACACGCCGCTTCCAGTGGCGAATCGGCGGCGTTGACCATCGACACACTGAGCGCGCCACGCTTGCGCAACAGACGCAGGCTGTTGACCAGGTCCGGGCTCTGCCCCGATTGCGAAAAGGCGAATGCAACCTGACCGCTGACCTTCAACGGCGCCTGCTGCATGGTCACCACCGACATTGGCAACGATGCCACCGGCACACCCAGTTGTTGCATGGTCAGGTAGGCGAAGTAGCTCGCCGCGTGGTCGGAACTGCCGCGCGCGACAGTCATTGCCACTTGCGGTGGCTGACGGCGCAGGCGCCCGGCGATCTCGATCATTTGCGCGTCGAGCTGTTGCAGTTGGGCTTGCACGGCCTCGAACGAGGACAGCGCCTCCTCAAGCATTTTTGAAGTCAATGTCTTCTCCTTCGACCATGACGGCGGTCAGTGTGAGTGCGCGGTCCAGCCGCACGCAGTCGGCCCAGGCCCCGGGTTGCAGGCGCCCGCGTTCAGTAATGCCGAGGTAGTCGGCGGGGAATTGCGAAAGACGTTGTGAGGCTTCGGCGATCGGCAGACCGATCTTCACCAGATTGCGCAGGGCCTGATCCATGGTCAGGGTGCTGCCGGCCAAGGTGCCGTCGGGCAGGCGCACGCCGCCCAGGCATTTGGTCACGGTGTGGCTGCCGAGCTTGTATTCACCGTCGGGCATGCCGGCGGCAGCGGTCGAGTCGGTGACGCAATACAGGCACGGGATCGAACGCAGGGCCACGCGAATGGCACCGGGATGCACGTGCAGCAGATCCGGGATCAACTCGGCGAATTTGGCGTGGGCCAATGCGGCGCCGACGATGCCCGGCTCGCGGTGATGCAGCGGGCTCATGGCGTTATAGAGATGGGTGAAACTGGTCGCGCCGGCATCCAGAGCGGCGACGCCTTCCTCGTAACTGCCGAGGGTGTGGCCGATCTGCATGCGCACGCCACGGCTGCTCAGCTCACGGATCAAACCGTCATGACCGGCGATTTCCGGGGCGATGGTGATCACGCGGATCGGCGCCAGTGCCAGGTACTCTTCGACTTCGGCCATCAACGCGGTGTGGGCGAAGTTCGGTTGCGCACCGAGTTTTCCCGGATTGATGTACGGACCTTCGAGGTGTACGCCGAGGACCCGCGCAGCTCCTTTCGGACGCTGTTCGCAGAATGCTCCGACTTCTTTCAAGACGCTCGAGATCTCGGCACTTGGCGCGGTCATGGTGGTGGCCAGCAGCGAAGTGGTGACGAAACGCACGTGGGTTCTGGTGATGGTTTCGAAGGCGCTGGCGCCTTCCATGATGTCTTTGCCGCCGCCGCCATGGACGTGCAGACCGATGAAACCGGGCAGCAGATACGGCAGATCATTGGTTGCCGGATCGCAGGGTACGCCTTCGATCGACACGACTTTGCCGTGTTCGTGGATCAGCCGGCCGCGAATCCAGCCGCTGGCGGTGAGGATGTTGTCTTCGGACATTTTGGTTCTCGCTTTGGGCCGCCTAGCGGCGCAGCTCTGCAACAAAGTCGTAGTAGTCGTTGCGGCAATAGGTGTCGGTGACTTCGATCGGTGTGTTGTCTTCCAGATAGCCGACGCGGGTCATCAGCAGCATCGCGGTGCCGGGGGCGATGCCGACCAGTGCGGCGAACTCGTCAGAGGCGTTGATCGCCTGGATGTGCTGCAGGGCGCGGACGATCGGCTTGCCGATGCCGTCGAGGTATTCGTAGAGCGAATCGCCGACCAGTTGCGGCTTAGGCATGATCGAGGCGGGCAGGGTGCTCATCTCGATGGCCATGACCGTGTCATCGGCTTTGCGCAGACGCTTCATGCGCGCGACCTTGTCGTTCGGCGACAGGCTGAGGCGGATCAGTTCTTCATGAGTCGGCAGGGTGATTTCACGTTCCAGCCAATGCGAACTGGGTACGAAGCCCTTGAGGCGGAGCATTTCGCTGAAACCGGAGAGGCGCGAGAGCGGCTGTTCGAGGCGTGGGGTGATGAAGGTGCCGGAACCTTGCAGGCGACGGATCAGGCCTTGATCGAGGAGGACTTCCAATGCCTTGCGTGCAGTCACCCGGGAAATGCCCAGTTGCTCGCTGAGGTTGCGTTCCGAGGGCATCGCCTGCTCGGACTTCCACTGCCCGGCATGAATCGCTGCTTCCAGATTGCGTGCCAGTTGCAGGTAAAGCGGCGTCGGCTGGGAGTCGTCCGGGCGTAAGGTATGGAGGTCGTTCATGTAGGGCATTTCCGTCGCGAGTATAGGATTGTTGTGGCTCGCTTGTGGGGCGGAAATTAATACCACTTGAATACCATGTCAACGCGCGGAAATGGCCTTTGGCCCAATGGAATGGCGGGTTTTACAGGGTGTGGTGTGAATTGGTATTAGAGGTTGGCGTTAAAAAGCAAAAGATCGCAGGCTGCGACAGCTTCTACAGGGGAAGTGGTATCACCTCTGTAGGCGCGGCTGCAGGCTGCGATCTTTTGATTTATTTTTTTGCAGGTGACCAGTGGTCAGGGATCAAGGGCGAATTTCGACCATCGTGCCGTCCGGTACCAGATTCCATACTTCGCGCATGTCGACGTTACGCATGGCGACGCAGCCATCAGTCCAGTCGAGGGTGGGGAACAGGTCTTCCGGGGTTTCTTCCGAATCCGGGGTGCCGTGGATCATGATCATGCCGCCGGGCTCGACGCCTTCACGTCGGGCGCGGGCCGAATCGCTGATGTTCGGGTAGGAGATGTGCATCGACAGGTTGAATTTGTCGCTGGTCTTACGCCAGTCGATCCAATAGAAACCTTCTGGCGTGCGCTTGTCACCCTCTATCAGTTTCGGACCTTTCTTCGCGCCTTTGCCCAGCGAAATGCGATAGGTCTTCAGCGGCTTGCCGTCAGCGATCAAC
>Ga0163162_10003879_pt1 | contig 14352 bp, 12 predicted proteins | sample S55metaG_FD_115310 | JGI IMG/M metagenome (GOLD analysis project Ga0163162, IMG submission 115310) | Switchgrass rhizosphere microbial communities from Kellogg Biological Station, Michigan, USA - S5-5 metaG | ecosystem: Host-associated > Plants > Roots > Rhizosphere > Soil | place: USA...
AGCTTGTTGCCGACGAAGAGATTCTGCGTGATCCATTCGATCTCTTCGGTGTTCATCAGGTAGAAGCCGCCCCACCAGCGCTCGAAATCGAGGAAACGCGGCGGCTCGGTATCGATGTTGGCGAACACGTGGTAATACTTGTCCCAGAACGTGTTGGCCGGATTGAGGTTCTCGAAGTTCTGCACGAGCCAGGCGCCATCGAACTTGCCGGCGCCAAGGTCGGAGAACAGCGACGCGAGCCACGTGCCGCCGAGCAGGCCGCCGGAGTAGCGCATCGGGTTGTCGCCTTCGTCCTCATTGAAGGCGCCACCCCAGTACGACATCGGCGCGCCGTTGATGACGATCGGACCGGTGTCGTCGGGACTGGCGGCCGCGAGCATCATCGCCGCCCAGCCCCCCTGGCAGTTGCCGATGAGCGCGGGCTTCGGCGCGCCCGGATGCAGTTCGCGCACGCGGCGCACGAATTGGCGCTCGGCCTCGCATACGTCGAGCAGCGTCTGCCCGGGTTCGGGCTCGGGACGGAAAAGCACGAAGTACACCGGGTGGCCTTCGCGCAGCGCGACACCGACCTGCGAATCGTCCTTGAAGCCGCCGATGCCGGGGCCGTGGCCGGCGCGCGGGTCGATGATGAGGTACGGTCGGCGTTTCGCGTCGACCTTGACGCCTTCGGGTGGAACGATGCGCACCAGTTCGTAGTTGACCGGACGCGCCAGCGTGCTGCCTTCGAGGATCGACTCGTAGTCGAAGTGCAGCACCGGCGGCTGGCCCGCGCGCTCGCGCTCGATGTACTCGTTGCCGCGCTGGCGCAGCGTATCCCAGAACAACACCGTGCGTTGCGCGAAGTCCAGCGCATAGCGGGCGCCGCCGGTCCAGATGTCCCAGGGCCTTACCGGCTTGGAAAACAGCTCCTTGAGGCTTTCGTCGTATACCTTGCGCACGCGCTGTTCAAGGCGCTCCTGCGCGAGTTTTGCACGTTTCTGCAGCAGCGTGGCGGTCTTCGTCGCAAGTTGCTGCCGTTGCGAGATTCTGCTCAGGGGAGCGTTCATGGCGGCCTCATGGGAGGGCCCCGAAGCGGGGCCGCTATATTGCGGTGCAATATCTTACCGCTATAGTGCGGCGCAATATCCAGTTTTGCTGCCAGCGCAGTTGATTCAGGTCAATAACGACTTCGCGCGGATCAGGCGCCCTGTTCGATCTTGACGGCGGCAACGGCGCTGCGATCGCGTCGGAATCCATAGCCGGCGTAGATCGCCACGCCGATCAGCGCGTACGCGCCGGGGACCGATGCCGGCATGATGTCGCCGCGGCGCGCCTGCGCGAACATGTCGAACACAATCAGGACGACGGGGCGTGTGGGGAGGCGCCGCCGCCGGACGCTTCGTGCGACTGAGCGGCTAGGCCTGCGCGCTGCGCATCGCCGTGCCGGCGCGTAGTGTCCGCATCGGCATGCGGCCGCTTGTGGCGTCGCGCCAGTACTGCCATAGCGATGGCGCCGGCGATCAATCCGACGTGCAGCGTAGCCATGCGCCAAAGCAGGAGCGCGGTCGCAAGGCTTGGGCCCGGCACCCAGGCGATCAGCGTGGCGCTCAGGCCGAGTTCCGCGCCGCCGGCGCCGGCCGGCACCCCGGTCCAGGATGCCGCCTGCAACACGAATACCTGGAGCAGGAAAATCAGCAGGAAGGACACCGGGAAGCCGAGCAGCAGCAAGGCAAGCCACAAGATGCCGTAGCGGGTCACCTGCTGCAGCACGGTCAGCGCGAAGATGTAGAAAAGAAACAGCGGTCCGGCCGCGAATACCAAGCGCGCGTCGGCATGCATTTTTTTCAGGAACTCGGTCACGGCGTGCTGCGCGCGCGCCAGGCGCGGCCACCTGCGGCCGAACGAAATGGAGCCGAGCCAGCTTGCCAGGCGTCCGCGCGCCAGCCACGCAACCAGGGCCGCCAGCGCAATCAGCGCGCTCGTGGCCAGCGCGACCCTGCTCAGGCTGGGCGGCACGTCGGACCAGATCAGGCCGAGCGCCGCGAGTGGCAGCGCGACGACGAAGAACAATACGTCCATGCCCTGGTCCGCCGCCGTGATCGCCGCCGCGCCGCTGGCCGAGGCGCCGGCCCGGCGCAGGTAGTACACGCTGGCGGCGTAGCCGCCGACGCCGCCCGGCGTCGTGATGAAGGCAAAATCGGTCGCCAGGGAAATGCCGAGCGAGCGCAGCAGGCTCGCGGGCACGCCGAGGCGGTGCAGCAGCAGTTGCAGCTTGAGCGTGCGCCCGACCCAGCTCGCGACGATAAGCGCAAAAATACCAAAGTATCCTTGTATAGAAAAATGCAGGGCGGCGAACAGCGCGTCGCGGCCGCCGAGCACGATCGGCACGATCAGCGTGGCGCCGACCGCGGCGACGATCAGCAGGCGGCCGACGCGATGCGCGTGCCGAATCGCTGCCGGCGAGCCGGCTTTGGATCCGTGCGTCACGACGCCAGCCTTTTCTCCCCGGAGAGGTAACGGGTCTTCAGCAGGATGTCCCACAGCGGCGTGGTGACGCCGAAGTTGCTGTGCGGATGATAATGGTGGATGTGATGTGCCGCCGCCCAGCGCCTGGCCAGCGGAAGGCGGAACCGCACCGTGTGAAAGATCGTATGGGTCAGGCCGTAGGCCGCGTAGCCGGCTGCCATGCCGCCGGTGAACAGCAGGGCCGCCGATGCCGGCACGGCGATGCACAAGCCGCCGGCCAGGAGCAGCGCGACGCATGGCGGCAGGAAGAATGGCAGCGAATCGTGTGCTTGCGGCTCCTCATGGTGCTTGCGATGGCCCTGTTCGAGGACTTGCACCGAGCCGTGGAACAGCCAGCGGTGGAAACAGTATTCGACGAAGCTGAACAGGATGAGCCCGGACAAGGCAATCGAAATCCCGAGCGCCGGACTCAATTCGGCGCGGCGCAGCCCGAGATACAGCAGCGCGCAGCTGGCGAGCACGTCGGCGGCCAGGCCGGCACGAGCGTTCGCGCGCGTCGTCGACATGTGTTCGATTCCGCGCAGCGTGCGCTGCCATGCGCGCGCAAGGCTGGGCCGCGATCGCGCCGTCGCCGGTTGCCCGGCGCGCGACGGATCGGCGGCATCTCCAGTGCGCTGAATAGGGATTGTCATGGGTGAGTCAGTCGCTCCAGTTCGAAACCGGCGGCTGGGCGAGCACAGCCTCGGCGCCTTCGTCTCATGCAGATCGTTGCACGCGGCCCATCCGCGCGCAAACGCGCCCTAATTTTCGCGCCGCAAGTTTACCGGGCAAATGTTGCCGCCTTCTCAAATAAGGGGCAAACCGCCGGCACCGGTTTTCTCAGCAGGAACAGCACGCTGCGCATGCCAGCAGGAGCGCGTGCATTCACGCGCATTTGCGCCGGGTGTGGCGGGAACCGGCTTTGCCAATCCCGGTGCCGTGCGGATTATCGCCGATCGGGGATCGAACGCGCGCGCCGCCTCAGCGATGGCCCATAAGGAACAGCACGAGCCACAGGGCCACGACCGCTGCGATCAGCAGCGATACGGCTGAAGTCTGTTGCCTGCGCGGGTCACTCATGCTGCGTTCGTTCTCATCGTTTGAAGCGTTGCCTGCCGTTGGCATATCGACCGGAGCCCGGTGCGCACGCCGGTCGAATGTCGCGTGCGTCCCGTGCAATCCGCGCCCGGATGACGCGCGCGCGGCAGTCTGGCTCAGGCTCAGGCGCGGGCCAGGCAGAAGGCGTACCGGACGGCGATTTCGGAACAAGGCCATGGACGGCGCTCTGCTTGGCGGTCGCCGGGAACACAGCAAGTTGCGTGCCGTCGCCTGAACGGGAGAATTGGCGACGCTCTCGAGGCTGTCGCCGCTCGCCCGGACGAGTTGGGTGACCACCTGCGGCGATCCTTGACCACGAGTGAAGTCGGGCCGCTGCGCGGCCCTCGTGAGGAAGTGAGGTCGGCCGCTTGCGCGGCCTCGTTAGCAGAGCAGCAGCGCGCCCCTGACTTGCTCCTGACTCACGAGCCGCGTAGCGGCGGCCTCACGAGCGTACTCCGGCACGCGCCCTTACGAGTGCGCGCAGCGCACGACCTTACGCCATCACCGACCCGCCAATCAGAACGACATCCGCAGGACGGCGCGCGAACAAGCCGACGCAGACGACACCCGTGATCTGGTTCAAATCAGCCTCGAGCCCGACCGGATCGGTGATGCGCAGGTTATGCACGTCCAGGACCCAGTTGCCGTTGTCGGTCACGGTGCCGTCACGCCACACCGGCTGGCCGCCGCGGCGCACGATCTCGCGGGCGACGTAGCCGCGCGCCATCGGGATCACTTCGACCGGCAGCGGAAAGCGGCCGAGCACCTCGACGCGCTTGCTCGCATCGATCATGCAGACGAACTTGCGCGAGGCCGCGGCGATGATCTTCTCGCGCGTCAGCGCCGCGCCGCCGCCCTTGATCAGGCGTTTGTACGGATCGCATTCGTCGGCGCCGTCGACATACAGCGACAACTCGCCGACGCTGTTGAGGTCGACGACCGGGATTCCGAGTTGCTTGAGCAGCGTCGTGCTCTTTTCCGAGCTCGACACCGTGGCCTCGATGCGCCCGCGGATCTTGCCGAGTTCGTCGATGAAGTGGGCAACGGTGCTGCCGGTGCCGATGCCGACGACGCTGCCGTCCTCGACATAGCCGATGGCCTGTTGTGCGGCCAGGCGCTTCTGTTCTTCGGCGTTCATGCGATCTCCGCGTGGGTTGTCATTCGAGACCGAGGACGAAATCCCACTCGGGCTTCGTGACCGGCATGACCGAAAGGCGGTTGCCGGGGCGCAGCAGGATCATGCCGTTCAGCTCTTCGTGTTGCTTGAGCTCGGTCAGCGTGATGACGCGCTTGAGCTTGCGTTTGTATTTGACGTCGACCATGAGCCAGCGCGGCGCGTCGCGCGGACTGCCGGCATCGAAGTAGGCGCTTTTCGCATCGAACTGGGTCGGATCCGCATAGGCCGATGTTGCGACTTCGGCGATGCCGGCAATGCCGGGCACGGCGCAGCTGGAATGATAGAACAGCACGCCGTCGCCCTTGCGCATGCCGTCACGCATGTAGTTGCGCGCCTGGTAGTTGCGCACGCCGGTCCACGGCTCGCTCTTCTTGCGCTTCAGGTCGTCGATCGAGAACTCGTCGGGTTCGGTCTTCATCAGCCAGTAGTTCATGGCATCGCCAATCCTGATCACGGCAGTCCAGGCAATTCTGCGGCTTTCAACCCACTTGGGAAAGCAAAAGATTGAACCACGGAGAACACGGGGAAGACGGAGGAAAAAGCAAAGGCAACAGGAAAACGTGACCCATGTCCGGCAGAGCGATGCTGGTTCATCTCCCTCTTCTCGGTCATCCCTTGTTGCTTTTCTCCGTGTTCTCCGTGTTCTCCGTGGTTCAGTCTTCTCCCGACTTCATGGCGTCGGTTGCCCGGCGCAGTCGATCAGCTCGCGCTCGGTTGCGACAAAATCCATTTGTATATCCCAGGCTTCTGCCGGCAGCAGCGGGCGTTCGCAGAAACTGTAACCGATCCCGACCAGGACCGGCCTTGCCGGGCGCGGCTGGCCCTGCAGGAAGGCGAAGCTGCGGTCGTAGTAGCCGGCGCCGGTGCCGAGACGATGGCCACGGCGGTCGAAGCCGAGCAACGGAACCAGGACCAGGTCGAGGGCGGCCGGATCGAGCAGGTCGGCCGCAGCGCATTGTGGTTCCGGAATGCCGTGGCGATTGGCGTGAACTTCCGCGCCGGCGCGCCACGGCGCAAAGCGCAACCTGCGCTGGCGCTCGAGCACCGGCAGGTAATAACGCTGCCCGCGCGAAGTCAGTGCGCCGACGGCGACGTGCAGCGGCAGTTCACCGGCAACGGCCCAGTAGCCGGCGACGCGCTGGTCGACGATGAATTCGGGAAGTTGTTCGAGTATCGCGGCGACGCCGGTCGCGGCCGCGATGCGCTGCGCCGGAGTCAGGCGCGTGCGTTGCGCGCGCAATTCCTCGCGCAAGGCGCCGCGATCATTCACGTCCACGCGTGGATTCCAGACTCGGGAAAAGATGGAGCGCCTCCGCGATGCCGGTGCACGCCCAGACGACCTTGATCCCGAGGATCAGGTGGGGTGGCTCGCTTGTCTTCAGGCTTTCCGCTCGAAGCGGACTTGCACACGGACTTTCAGCACTGCCATCCCGGGGTCGTATGTAGGAGCAAGGCAATATTGTTTGGACACGCTGTCGCGCATCGCAGAGAACGCCGGGTCATTTTAGTCTTGGTGCGAGTGCCGCATCAAGCTTCGTGCGCATCGCCTGCAGATGTTGTGCCAGTGCGCCGGAGTCCGATTCGTTGTTCTGGCGCGCCTGCAACAGCTCGTGCGCGATGTTCAGCGCGGCCATCACGGCGATGCGATCGAGGCCTTGCGTGCGGCTGCTGCCGCGAACCTCGCGCATCTTGCCGTCGAGATAGCCGGCCGCGGCGATCAGGCCGGCGCGTTCCTCGGCGGTGCAGCCGATCAGGAATTCGCGATCCAGGATATTGACGGCGACCGGCGTTGCTTCGCTCACGCGTTGTTCTCCAGTGAGCGCAGGCGCGCGATCATTGCCTCGACGCGCGAACGCGCCTGTTCGTTCTTCGCCAGCAGGTTCGCGCGCTCCGCAGTCAATTGTTCCTGACTGACGCGCAAGCTTCGATTCTCCTCGGCCAGACGCTGACAAAGCTCGAGCAGACGGTCGAGCTGTCCGCTGATCTGCTGCAACTCGCCCAGCATGGAATTCCCCTCTGACATGAGCGGAACTATAGGCGGCTGCCTGTTGGCGGTCAACGCGTCAGGCCGGCGCCGGCTGCGAACGGCTGCGCTGGTGGCGGCTCAGGAACGCCAGGCAAGCCTCCGGCTCGAGCGGCGCGGAGAACCAGAAGCCCTGGATTTCATCGCAGCCGCGCATGTGCAGGTATTCGAACTGTTGCGCGGTCTCGACGCCCTCGGCGACGACGTTCAGACCGAGCGAGTGAGCCATGGCGATGATCGTCGAGGTGATCGCTTCGTCGTCCGGGTCGGTCGTGAGGTCGCCGACGAACGCGCGGTCGATCTTCAGCGTGTCGATCGGCAGGCGCTTGAGGTAGCTCAGCGACGAGTAGCCGGTGCCGAAGTCGTCGATCGCCAGCATCACCCCAATCGCCTTGAGTTCGTCCAGCGTGCCGGCCGAGCGCTCGGCCGCCGCCATGATGACGCTCTCGGTCAGCTCCAGTTCGAGGCGATCGGCGCGCAAGTCATGGCTGGCGAGAACCTGCGTGAGGCGGCCGGTCAATTCGCCGCGCAACAGCTGCAGCATCGACAGGTTGACGGCGACCGTCAGATGCGCGAGCCCCTGGTCGTGCCAGCGCCGCAGCTGCGCGCAAGCCGCGTCGAGCACGAAGTCGCCGATGCTCATGATCAAGCCGCTTTCCTCGGCCAGCGGTATGAACACGCTCGGCGGAATTTCGCCGAGTTCCTCGCTGCGCCAGCGCAGCAGGGCTTCGACGCCGGTGACGGCGCCGGTATTGAGCGACAGCTTCGGCTGATAGACGACGCGAAACTCGTCGCGTTCGAGACCGCGGTGCAGCGCGGCGATCAGGTTGGCGCGCGAGCGCGCGGCCGCGTCCATCGCCGCGGCGTAAACCATGTAGGTGTTGCGGCCGCTTTCCTTGGCCTGATACATCGCCGTGTCGGCAAACTTGAGCAACTCGTCGGGCGCATGGCCGTGGTCCGGGTACAGGCTGATGCCGATCGACGGCGAAATCACGACTTCCTCGCCCGATTCCAGGTGCAGCGGCGCGACGAAGGCGCGCAACAATTCGCGCGCGCTGCGCTCGGCGTCGTCGGCGCGCTCGACATTTTCCAGGACGACGGTGAATTCATCGCCGCCGATGCGCGCGACCGTGTCGGTCGGCGCGACGCATTCGCGCAGGCGAGCGCCGGCCGCGCGCAGCGTGCGGTCGCCGGCGGCGTGGCCCATCGAATCGTTGACGTGCTTGAAGCGGTCGAGGTCGAGGAACAGCACCGCCACGCGGCACCGGCGATGGCGCGCGCGCACGATCGCCTGGGTCAGCCGTTCGCTGAGCAGGGCTCGATTCGGCAGGCCGGTCATCGTGTCGTAATTGGCCAGGTAGCGCAGCTCCTGCTCGGCGCGTTTGCGGTCGGTGATGTCGTTCATCACGCACACGTAGTGCGTGCGCTCGCCGCTCGGATCGAGCACGGCGTTGATCTCGATCCAGCAGAGGAATTCGCTGCCGTCGCGGCGCTTCTGCCACAACTCGCCGCGCCAATGGCCGTTGCGGACGAACTGGTCGCGCATCGTCTGGTAGTGCTCGAGCGGATGGCGGTCGCAGTTGAGCAGGGCGGCGGACTGGCCAATCGCCGCGCTTTCGTCGTAGCCGGTCATGCGCGCGAACGCGCGGTTGATCGACGTGAAACGGAATTCCAGGTCGGTAACGCACACGGCTTCGGTCATGCTGTCGATGACTTCGGCCGCGATGCGCCGCTCGCGTTCGGCTGCGCGCGGCGAGGTAACGTCGCGCACCGTGCCGCACATGCGCAAGGCTTTGCCGTCCTCGTCGTACTCGACGATCTTGCCGCGCACGTGTACCCAAAGCCATTTTCCGTCGCGGCCACGCAGGCGGTGCTCGGACTCCAACTGGCCGCTGCGTCCGCTGATGTGGTCCGCGATGCGCTCGTCGAGCGCGGCGCGGTCGGCCGGATGCACGTTCGCGTCGATCCAGCGGCTGGTCGAGGCGGGATGATCGGCCGACACGCCGGCCAGGATGTCTCCGACGCCGGTGGCAACGAGCTGGTCCTGGCGCAGGTCCCAGTCCCAGAATTCGTCGCCCGATCCCCACAGCGCGAGGCGCAAGCGGTTTTCGCGCTCGGTCAGGGCGTGGTGGTGGCCGCGTTCCTGCTCGCGCCGGCGCGTGTGTTCGTGCCAGAGGCGCGTGATGACGAGCAATACGAGCGCGGCGTACAGCGCAAGCATCAGCGGGCGCGCCCACCAGACGCGATCGACGACCAGGCTGACGCTCGCGCCTTGGTCATTCCAGACGCCGTCGTGGTTGCTGCCGCGCACTTCGAAACGATAGTCGCCGGGCGGCAGGTTCGTGTAGGTCGCTTCATGCCGGTTGCCGGCGCGCGTCCAGGCATCGTCGAATCCGTACAGGCGGAAACTGAATTCATTGCGTAGCGGCGCGGTGTAGTCGAGCGCCGCAAATTCGAACCGCACGACGCGCTCGGACTGCGACATGACGAGGTCGTCGCCGCCCGGCGGGACGCGGCGCATGCCACGGTCCACCTGGATTGCCGTTATCGCGATCGGCGCGGCATAGCGGCTGAGCCGGATCGACGCCGGGTCGAGCAGGTTCAGTCCATCGCCACCGCCGAACGCCAGTTCGCCGGTGCTCAATGCGAGCGCGGCGCCGGCATTGAATTCGAGTCCCTGCAGGCCGTCCTTCAGGGAAAAGTTGTGGAACAGCTCGTGCTCGCGGTCGAACGACGAAATGCCGCGGTTCGTGCTCAGCCACAATACGCCGTTGTTATCTTCGAGCAGGCCGTTGATTGCCGCGCCGGCGAGGCCGTCGCGCGACTGGAAGTGGGTAAAGTGCGCGCCGCCGCGCGCCGATTCCGCGTCGAGGCGGTTCAAGCCGCTGCGCGTGCCGATCCACAGCGTTCCGTCGCGCGTCTGCAATAGCGTGCTGATGGCATCGCCGGACAGCGAACGGGTGTCGCCCGGCACCGAATGGAAACTGCGCAGGGCTTTTTCGCGTACGTCGTACACGCTCAGCCCGGCGAGCGTTCCAATCCAGATCCGTCCGCTACGATCTTCGAGCAGGCTGAGCACGTTGTCATGGGCGAGGCTGTCGCCGGCGTCTTCGTGGCGGAAGTATTCCCAGCTGTTCGCACCGGGCCACCAGCGCGCGACGCCCGCGTCCACCGTGCCGATCCACAGGCTGCCATCCTGTGCCGGCAGCAGCGTGCTGACATGCGCGGACGGCAGTCCGCGCACGCGAGCCGGGTCGATCGGCAGCGCTGTCGCGCGGCGCCGGTCGGCGTCGAGCAGATGCACGCCACTTTCGCTGCCGATCCACAGCGCGCCACGGTCAGCGGGGCGCAGCGCCGTGATCGAGCGCGGCGCTCGCGCAGCCGAACCGGATGCGCGCGCAAGCGGCTGGTCGAGCGAGTCGAACCTGCCGCTCGTGCGCTCGTAATGGCGCAGACCGTCTCCGCGCGTGCCGAGCCACAGATTGCCCTTGCCGTCCTCGGCGATCGCGCGCACATCGTTGCTCGCCGATTCGGCCGGTTCGGCGCTCAGGTCGACGATATAACGGAAGGTTGCGCCGCGCGGATCGACCGTGGCGAAGCCGCGGCTGGTGCCACCGATCCAGAGCAATCCGGAACGATCAACGAACAGCACGCTGTTGCCATTCTCGGGCAGCGACCCGGGCATGTCGGGGTCGCGGCGCAGGCGCTCGCTGCTGCCGTTGCGCGTGTCGACGATGACCAGTCCGGCGCCGGCAATCGCCAGCCAGAGGCGGCCGCTGGCATCCTGCACGATGCTGCGTACCTCGGTGTCGCGCGCCGCATCGTCATCGCGGCCATCGGGCCATATGCGCTCGGCGCGACCGCGCGCGCCGTCGACACGAAACAGGCCCGAGCGTGTCCCGGCGAAAATCGCCCCGTCCGCCGCAATCGCCAGCGCCGTGGCGCTGGCCACGGTGTCGGCGGCGATCGCGTCGGCAGCGTTGCTGTCCGGTGCGATGCGCAGCAAACCGGCGCTGGTTGCCGCCCAGAGCGTACCGTCCGCCGCGCAGACCAGCGCCGAGACCTGGTCGTCCTCGTGCGCGCCGTCGAAGCGGAACAATTCGCGTCGGCCATGATTGTCGACGTTGAACAACTCGATACCGGCGGCCGTGCCGACCCACAAGCCGCGCCGGCGATCGAATGCCAGCGCCCTGATCGCGCCGCGCCGTTCGCGGTCAGTCGCGTTGGCAGGCAGTGCAGCGCGCACGACCTTGCCACTGGCCGGATCGAGTCCGGTGAGGTCTGCCGCCGCGCTGCCGAGCCAGAGGCGGTCGTTGCCGTCCTGTGCGATCGCCGTGATGAAGTTGTCCGGCAGGCTGTTGGCGTCGTCGGCGTCGTGCTGATAGATCCGGTAGCGATAGCCATCGTAGGCGTTCAATCCGCCCTGCGTGGCGATCCACATGAAGCCGTCGTGGTCCTGGAAAAACGCGTTGACCGTGTGCTGGGCCAGGCCTTGGTCGTTGCCGCGTGCGTCGATGAAGTAGCGTCGTTCTTCGGCCGCTGCAGTGGCGAGCACGAACAGCAACAGGCAGGCGATCGGAAAGCGCAGGGCGCGCGCCCGCCAGGGTAGCGACGCCCGCGTACCGACGGGCGCACGACGGCGCGTTTGCCGGTCGCACTCGTGCGTACGGTACTGCGTGCTCCGTTCAGAAAAGGGCATGCGTGTCCGTGAAAGTCGCGCCGCGCCAGATCGCGCAGTGTAGGCAATTGGCGCACAGGCTGCCAGACGCCGCGCTGCCTCGCGGCGCTGGTACAATGAACCCCATCCGTCATGGTGCGATCCGCGTGACTGCGACTCTGCCAATAACCCATGCGCAACTCGGCCAATTGCTGGCGAACCTGCGCTTCGGCATAGATCCCAGCGACCTGCACGGCTCGCTGACCGGTTATCTGTGCGCCGGCGGCCGGGCCGACGCGCGCGGCTGGCTCGCGGCGCTGGAATTGCAGCCGGACGACAGCGCCGCCGCGGCCAAGGCCGACACCGCGGTGCTGCAGCAGCTGTTCCGCGAATGCTCGGCCTGGCTGCGCGACCCTGATCTGCGCTTCGAGCCGCTCCTTCCGGCTGCCGAAACTCCGGTCGACGTGCGCGCCGACGCGCTCGTCGAATGGTGCCGCGGCTTCCTCGGCGGCATCGGCCTTGCCGGCACCAGCCAGACACACGGCCTGTCGCCGGACTGCGCCGAGATCCTGCGCGACTTCAGCACGATCGCCGGCTCGCGTTTCGAATACGCCGACAGCGAAGAGGACGAAAGCGCTCTGGCCGAAGTCATCGAGTTCATTCGCGTCGGCGTGCTGCTGCTGCATTCCGAGCTGGCCGCCGACGCGCCGCGCGCGCGGGCGACGTTGCATTGAGCAGGGGCGAGGGGCGAGCGGCGAGGGGCGAGGGAAGATCAAGAGCATGCAAACACACTACAATTCAAGACGCGACGCTGGGCCTTTTGCGCTCTTACTCGCCCCTCGCCCCTCGTCCCTCGCCCCTGCTCCCCAATGATCGACCGCAAAGAGTACGCGCGCCGCCGCAAGCAGTTGATGCGAATCATCGGCCGCGATGCGATCTGCATCGTGCCGGCCGCGCCGGAGCGTTTGCGCAACAACGACAGCCACTATCCTTACCGGCAGGACAGCGATTTCCATTATTTGACCGGATTTCCGGAACCCGAGGCCGTGTTGGCGCTGATCCCCGGGCGCAGCCATGGCGAAGTCATCCTGTTCTGCCGCGAGCGCGATGCCGAACGCGAGGCCTGGGACGGCGCGCGCGCCGGCGCCGAAGGCGCGGTGCGCGACTACGGCATGGATGACGCGTTTCCGATCGCCGATATCGACGAGATCCTGCCCGGCATGATCGAGGGGCGATCGCGCGTCTATTATCATTTCGGCCGCGACGCCGATTTCGATGTCACCCTGATCGGCTGGGTCAATCATGTGCGCAGCCAGGTCAAGCGCGGCGCGCGCGCGCCGCACGAGTTCGTCGCGCTCGGCCATATCCTGCACGACCTGCGCCTGTACAAGACGCGCGACGAATTGCGCGTCATGCGCAAGACCGCAAAGATCGCTGCCGAGGCGCACGTGCGCGCGATGCGTTTCGTGCGCCCGGGCATGAACGAGCACGAGGTCGAGGCCGAACTCGTGCACACGTTCCGGCGCCACGGCGCAGTGCCGTCGTACGAGCCGATCGTCGGCGGCGGCGCGAACGCCTGCGTGTTGCACTATCGCGCGAACAACGCGCCGCTCAACGACGGCGACCTGCTGCTGATCGACGCCGGCGCCGAGTACCAGTGCTACGCCTCGGATATCACCCGGACGTTTCCGGTCGGCGGTCGCTACTCGCCGGAACAGCGCGCACTGTACGACATCGTGCTCGCGGCGCAGCGCGCGGCGATCGCCGAGGTGCGGCCGGGACGGCCGTTCGACGCCTATCACGAAGCCGCCGTGCGCACGATTACGGCGGGACTGATCAAGCTCGGCCTGCTCAAGGGCAGCCTCGACAAGAATCTGCGCGAACACACGTATCGCCGCTTCTACATGCACAAGACCGGGCACTGGCTCGGGCTCGACGTGCACGACGTGGGCGACTACCGCATCGATGGTGAATTCCGCGAACTCGAACCGGGCATGGTCGTCACGGTCGAGCCGGGCATCTACATCGCGCCGGATGCGAAAGGCGTCGCGGCCAAATGGCGCGGCATCGGCATCCGCATCGAGGACGACGTCGTGGTGACGCGCGGCGATCCGGAAGTCATCACCGCCGCCGCGCCGACCGATCCGGACGAGATCGAGGCGCTGATGGCCGCGTCAAAGTCCGCGTTGAAAACCAGAGCGAAAGATTGAACCACGAAGGACACGAAGAACACGAAGGGATGCAAAAGCAAGAAAGCGAATTTGTCGAAAGTGACAACTAGTCCCCTGGATTGACGTCCAGCTCGATCGCGAACGATGCTCTGCCGCTGGCGAGGGTCGTGGCTGACGGGGCAGAGTCTCCCGGGCGATCCGCGGAAGTTTCGCACCCACTCGCGATATTCTTCGCGCCGACCCCTGCAACAATCTGCCGAGCCGCACACACCCACATCTAAATGAATTTGCTCTTCCTTCGTGTTCTTCGTGTTCTTCGTGGTTCAGGCTTTGCTCTGCTCTTGCTGAACACGACATCTGCGGCCAGCGCGACGCGGCTCGTGCACTACGGACTGTTCGGCAACGTGCACGTCGCCGCGCCGCCCGGCGAGCCGAAGCGCGCGATCGTCTTCATCTCCGACAAGAACGGCTGGGATGCGCGCGCCGAGGCGCTGGTTTCGGCATTGAGCGACGACGGTGCGCTGGTGCTTGGCGTCGACCTGCCGGCGTATCTGAAAGAGATGCTGTCAATCCAGGACAAGTGCTCGTATCCGGCGGCGCACGTCGAGGAGATGAGCGACTGGATGCAGCGTCGCCAGCAGCTGAAGAACTTCACCAATCCCATTCTGATCGGAGACGGAGCCGGCGCGACGTTTGCGTACGCAATCGATGCGCAGGCGCCGAAGGGCACGTTTGCTGCCCT
>Ga0163162_10003881_pt1 | contig 14350 bp, 15 predicted proteins | sample S55metaG_FD_115310 | JGI IMG/M metagenome (GOLD analysis project Ga0163162, IMG submission 115310) | Switchgrass rhizosphere microbial communities from Kellogg Biological Station, Michigan, USA - S5-5 metaG | ecosystem: Host-associated > Plants > Roots > Rhizosphere > Soil | place: USA...
CCCGCTGTAGTTCAACACGACAACGTGACGTGCGCGCCCGCAGGCCTTGCGGATGCGCTGCTCGTCGGGGTTGCCCAGTTCGATCCACTCGAGGATTTCACCGGTCAGGTCCTTGCGCCACAGATCCGGTTCCTCGTCGCTGCTGAGGCCCTTGCCGAACTGCAGCCGTTCATCCGCATGCAGCGCAAACGCGAGCAGGCGCACCATCAGGCGCTCTTCGGTCTCGGAGGGATGCCGCGCCAGTGTCAGCGCATGGGTCGCGTAGTAGTGGCGATCCATGTCGCTGATCGCCAGCTCAGCTTTGTACGTCGTCGCGTTGAGCGCCATGAAATCGCCTGTAACCGTGAAGCGGCGATTGTAGGCTGTCCGGATGCGGCGGCGTCGACGCGCCGTTGTTCCCGCGAGACTGCTGCCATCCGTTAGAATGACACCAGACTGGGGGCATGACGGTGGAACGCGGGTGCTGAGCGAAAACACGATCGGACGCAGACGGTTCCTGCAGGCCGCGTTGGGCGCTGCCGTGCTGCCGCTGGGCTTGAGCGCGTGTGCCGGGCGAAAGCAGGGGCCGTTGCAGGTCGGCGGGCTGCCGGTCACCTGCAACCTGACGCTCCCGGTGGCTTGCGTGGCGCGCGAAACGGCCAACAAGGCGGCCGCCGCGGGAACGCCGACGTTCCATTATGAATACAGCAAGTTCAGCGGCTGGCCGGAGATCAAGGAATCGCTGATGACCGGTCGCATCCAGGCCGCGTACATGCTCGCGCCGCTGGTCATGGACCTGGCCGACAACAAGATTCCGGTGAAGATCGTCTCGCTCGGGCACCGTTCCGGCGCCGTGATCATGGTGCGCACCGAATCGCCGTACCAGCATTTCAAGCAGCTCGCCGGCAAGCGCATCGCCATCCCCAGCCGGTTCGCCGTCGACTTCCTGTTCCTGCGCAAGATGCTCGTGCAGGAAGGGATGACCCCGGCAGACGTCCAGATCATCGAAATGCCGCCGCCGGACATGCCTGCTGCACTCTACGCGAATGCCGTGGATGCCTACTGCACCGGCGAGCCGTTCGGCGCCGCGGCGCAAAGCGCCGGCTATGCGCGGCCGCTGCGCATGACGCGCGACGAGTGGCGCAACTACATCTGTTGCGTGCTCACGGTACGCGAGGAACTCATCGCGGAGAATCCCGCGCTGGTGCAGGACCTCGTCGATCACGTGCTCGGTGCGGGTATCTGGCTCGACGCGGAGCAGGGCAACCGCGACAAGGCCGTCGCGATCGCCGCTGGCCGCAACTTCTTCAATCAGGATCCGAAGATTCTTCAATTCGTAATGGAAAATCCCACCGACCGCGTGACCTACGGCGACCTGCGCATGATCCGCACGGAGTTCGACGACCTGATGCAGCTCTCGCTCGAGGCGGGCACGATCAAGCACCCGATCCCGTACGAGACCTACGTCAACGAGACGTTCGCACTCCGGGCGAGCGCCGCGCAGATCGCGCTTTGAAAGAGCACGACGCACGTGAAGCGCACGATCATCCTGCTCGCATCGCTGTTGCTCGGCGCGCCCTCCTTCGGCGCCGGCGAAGGCGCGACCCTGAAGGCCGGTATCTTCGAACCTGCCAGGGTGGCGCCGGATTTCACGCTGCAGGGTTCCGATGGTTCGAATCTGCAACTCAGCCGCTATCGCGGCAAGGTCGTGCTGCTCGGCTTCGGATTCACGTCCTGCGCCGCCGTCTGCCCGATCACGCTGGCGACGCTGGCGGCCGCGCACAAGAGTCTGGGTGCGCAGGGCAGCGAAGTGCAGGTCGTCTATATCACCGTGGATCCGCAGCGCGACAATGCGACGCGCATGAAGAAATACCTTTCAGGCTTCGATCCCTCCTTCGTCGGCGGCACCGGCACCGATGCGCAGCTGGCCGCGGTGCGCAAGGACTACGGCATTGCCGCGGAGAAAGTGGCCGGTCCCGATGGCGCATTCACGCATTCGTCCTTCATCTACCTGATCGATCGCGAAGGGCGCATTCGTGCGCTCATGCCGTACGGCCATGCGGCCGAAGACTACGTGCACGACGTGAGCATGCTGCTGGCCTCGCCATGAAATTTTCCCGCTGGCACTGGCTTGCATTTCTGTTGATCGCCGGCGTGCTCGGTCCGCTGGCGTGGGCGGCATTGACGCCGCTGCAGTTTCCTTCGCGCGAAGAGGTGTTCGAGATTCCCAAGGGCACGTGGGCGCGGCGCATGTCGGGCGACAAGGTCGAGATACTGCCGGCGCAGATCCGCCTCGCGCTCGGCGTGCACGACGTGCTGCTGCTGCGCAATCTCGACGATGTGCCGCAGGTGTTCGGTCCGACGATCATGATGCCGGGGCAAAGCTTTCGTTTGCCGTTCGAGGTGGCTTCGGACTACCAGTTCGCCTGCACTGCGCATTTGAGCGGCCAGATGACGATTGTCGTCGAGCCGCAGCCGCTGTCGCCGTGGGCGCGCCTGCGCTGGCGCGCCATCTCGCTGTGGAAAGCGGCAACATGACCGGACTCAAGCGCGTGCTGCCGTCGATCATCGTGATCGCACTCATCGTCGGTGCGTGGTGGGCCGTCGTCGTCGTCAGCGGTAGCGTCGTGTTCCCCACGCCATGGCAGGTGGTGACCGGAACGCTGGAACTGATGCGCGACGGCACCTTGTGGCAGCACATCGGCGCATCGCTGTTCCGCGTCGGCACCGGATTCGGCCTGGCCGTGCTCGTCGCCGTGCCGCTGGGCTTGTGGATGGGTTGGGTCAAGGGCGCGTACATCACGCTCAACCCGCTGTTCCAGATGCTGCGGCCGATCTCGCCGATCGCCTGGATCCCGATCGCGATCCTCTGGTTCGGCGTCGGCAACATGTCGCCGATATTCCTGATCTTCATCTCGTCGGTGTTTCCGATGGTCGTGCAGACCATCGCCGGCGTGCACACGATCGAGAAACGCTACCTGCGCGCGGCGGCGAACTTCGGCGTGTCGCGCGCCACGCTGTTCCGCCAGGTCGTGATTCCCGCCGTGCTGCCGCAGATCATCGTCGGCATGCGCATCGGCCTCGGCGTCGCCTGGCTGGTGGTGGTCGCGGCGGAGATGATCGCGCTGCGCTCGGGCCTGGGTTACCTGATCATCGATTCGCGCAACGCCGGCAACCGCTACGACCTCGTCGTCGCCGGCATGGTCATCATCGGGCTCATCGGCTTGCTGCTGGATCGATTGATGCGCCTGCTCGAAGGCTTGAAAGTCGTCAGGTGGCGTTATGCCCACTAGGGACATGTCCTCGAGGATCAGCGTCGACGGCGTCGGCAAGAGCTTCGCCACGGAGCAGGGCACGCTGCACGTGCTCGACAACATCAGTTTCGAAGTCGCCGACGGCGACATCGTCGCGATCGTCGGCCCTTCGGGCTGCGGCAAGTCCACGCTGATGAACATCGTCGCCGGGTTCGACCAGCCGGATCGCGGTTCCGTGCGCATCGACGGCGTCGTGCAGACCCAGCCGAATTCGCGCGGCATCCTGATCTCGCAGGCCGGCTCGGTGTTCCCGTGGTTGACCGTGCAGCAGAACCTGATGTTCGGGTTGAACGGCCACGAGCACGGCGACAAGAAGCAGCTCGCCGATCACTACGCCGAGATGGTCGGCCTGAAGGGCTTCGAAAGGCGTTATCCGCACGAGCTTTCCGGCGGCATGCTCAAACGCGCGGAGCTTGCGCGTGCACTCGTGGTGAAGCCCGAAATCCTCTACATGGACGAACCGTTCTCCGCGCTCGACGCACTGCTGCATCTGCGCATGCGCAACGAGTTGCTGCGAATCCTCGCACAGGAACGGCATACCGTTTTGCTGATCACGCACGACGTCGAGGAGGCGATTCACGTCGCCAATCGCGTCATCGTGCTTTCGACTCGACCGACGACGATCCAGACGACATTCGACGTTCCCTTCGCGCACCCGCGCAAGCTTTCCGGTGCACCCGTGCAGGAACTGCGCGCCGCGATCCTGCGCGAACTGGGTGTCGACAGCTACTCCTCCTGAGCCCACGCAGACAACGCCTTGGCTCTTCCTTCTCCCTCCGGGAGAAGGTCCCCACCTACAGCTGCATTTCTAATGTGTCGGCGAAATACCAATGCACATGGAGCAGCTGTAGGTGGGGGAATGAGGGTCGGGTCATTTATCGACATCGATACAGGCCCCGACCCTCACCCCAAACCCCTCTCCCGAAGAGAGAGGGGCTAAAACCGTTCCTCGAGCGAGGCATGCGAAACCTCTCGCAGCGAGCAACGCTCAACTTTCCGAGCTAGCTCACGGCGTCGGCGGAGCCGGATCGACCGGCGTGCCGCGTGCATATGCTGCGGCTGAAGCCGGGCTGCCGAGGAAGATGGCACCGGGCAGCGGCACTTCCGTGACCGCTCCTGCCGCGCGCAGCTGGTTCAATTGATCGAGCGTGGTGACGTGCGTCACCGCGTCCATCGTCTTGAACAGGACGACGATCGGCAGCCAGGTCGGATTGAACTCGCCACCGCGAACCGGCGGCGCCGCCGGCATCGAGGCGAGGTGGTCATGTCCCCACACGCCGTTGCCATAGACGGCGGGAACCATCGCTTCGGCCAGGCCGGCGACGGCCGGACCGTGATCCGGGCAGTTGTCCGCCGGCTGGTGCTGGCAGTTCACGCCGCCGATCGTGTTCGCGACTTCCGTCGGATACATCACGATGTAGATGTCGGCCACGTTGGGGCTGTTCGCATTGACGTGCGCGTTCTCCGGCGTCAGCAGAAAGGCGAAGCCACCGGTGAGATCGTTGTACACGGGTTCCACGACATTGTTGGCGAACTGCACTTCGCCGCTCGGCACCGCAGCGCCTGCATCGGCGCTAAGGACTGCCGTGGCCATCATCACCACGCCGGCGGCGGCGCTCATCCCGATCCTTGCTTTCAACCTGTTGAAATTCATCACTGCGTCATCTCCTGCTTTGCACATTTGAAAGTGCCCTCACGTTCCTTATCCGGCGGCGCAGCGCGTCGTGGTTCGTCGCGATGCCCAGTGCGCGGAAGGCTTGCGCACATTTCCGGCGCGCAGCGCTCCCTGTCCCGCGTGCAATGCGCAGCGCGGGCTCATCATTGGAAGGGAAGCGAGCGGCAATGCAGTAGAACGAATTCCGGTTCCGCGATGCGCCATCGCACGCGTATACATTTTGCGTGCAGGGCCATTCCGCCGAACTGCGCGTGGCGCAAATCGTCGTCAATCGACGTTTAACGCCTTGCCGCCGCGCATGTTGCTTTGCAGCAAGCGACAAATGGGGCCATCAGTTGATGCGTGGCGTGGGGCGGCAATGCCAGCGTCCGCTGGCCTTTTGCAACGAGGTCTGGCGCGGCCCAAAGCGACGTTGCGGTAATCGCCGGGCAAAAAAACTGAATCTGTTAAGCAAAGGCCAGCAACGGCTGGCAACTCGATCAAAGGGGACTGCAATGAACGCCATATACGTACGATTATTCTTCGCCGCGGTGCTGCTGGTAGTGGCAGCGACAAAGGCGAACGCTGCCAAGCCTGCGCCGGTCTACGCGGATGTCGTCATCACATACGCCGGCCAGACGTTCGGCTCCGGTGGACCGCTGCGGTACTTCGACGTGTCCGAGGCCGGCGGACGCATAGGGTTCGATCTCACCACGCTCGCAACGCCAGGCTACTCGCCGCGTCCGAACATCGCTCCCGTCGACCTGCCACTGGCCGGGAACCGCTGGGAGGTGGTGATGTTCTTCGACCACTCGCACGAGACGATTACCGGCACGTGCGCTGCCGAGTCGTTCTCGACGACGGAAGGCGACACCCAGGTTCAGCACATCTATCTCAATTGCGCCGACCTGGACACCTGACCCATTCTGCCAGGTGAAGTCGAAACGGCACGACCTTCGACTTCGGCCCTTACGGGCCTACGCTCGGGACGAACGGAATTCAAGCTCACGCACTACCTGATCCGTTTGCTCGTTCGCGCTAAACTCGATCATGCTGTCTACCTTGTTCAAGCCGGAGCCGACGCATGAGCTTTGAAGAGGACTTGGCCGCAAGCGTGCGTGCCGCGCTCGCCCGCGCCGGCGACGTGCGTGAAGTCCGGATGTTCGGCGGGATCGGTTTCATGTTGAACGGCAACCTGGTCGTGGCGGCGTCGCGGCGCGGTTTGCTAGCCCGCGTCGGCAAGGACCAGCAACGCGACGCGCTCGCGCGGCCGGGCGCGCGTCCGATGGTGATGCGCGGCCGCACGATGGAAGGTTACATCTACGTCGATCCACCGGCGCTTGCCGATCGCGCGGCGGTGAAACCGTGGCTTCAACTTGCTCTCGCGTTCGTGCGCACGCTGCCGCCGAAGGCCGCTGCGAAGAAGAAGGCTGCGAAGAAGATTGCAGTACGCGCGAAATAAAGCCGAAGTGATCACCGGCTACGCGAACTTGAACACGGCCTCGCGCGCAACGTACGGTATGTAGCGGAAATCGCGGATCACCGCGATGCTTCCCTCGATCGTCGTCAGTTCGATGAAGTACCCCGGGTGCTCATCCCCCGGTTTGCGATAGACAGCGAGCACTTCGACGCCGTCGAGCCAGGCCGGCCGCAGCCGCCAATCGGTGACCTGGTCGTAGTTCGTGAAGTAAACGCCTACGTCGCGGCGCCCCGCACGTTGTGACCGCTGGACCAGATCCAGGCGCACGTCGTCCGCGAGCATCGCGCGCACGCCATCCCAGTCGCGCGCATTGAACAACTCGGCATAGCGCGCGACAATCGGCGATGCCGGCCGCACCGTGACCTCGGCGACGTTCGCCAGTTCATCGCGCAGGCGCACGCGGCCACGATGCAGCGCCGCCTTGACTGCCGGCACGCTCAACTCCAGCAGCGTCGCGATTTCTTCGAGCGAGTGGCCGAGCACGTCCTTGAGGATCACGCAACTGCGCTGCGCCGGCGCGAGTTCGACGAATCGCGTCACCGCGGCACGCAGTGCATGCTCGCGCGCCAGCGCATCCTCGGGATCGGCCGCATCGTCGGTCGCGATGTCCGGCGCTGATTCGAGCGACTGGCCCATGCGCTGCTCGTAGCGGCGCAGGTGATCGAGCGCACGGTTGTGTGCGATGCGGAACAACAATGGGCGCAACCGCGGAAACTTCGGCCCTTCTCGGCCATCCATGGCCTCCGGGGCACTCGGGCTACTGCCCATCGGAAACTCCGGCAGCGCGTAGTACGCCCGGGCGAGCGTTTCCTGCACGACGTCTTCGCCGTCGGCGATCGAACCGACCATGCGCGCGCAGTAGCGATGCAACTCCGGGCGCAGGTCCGCGACCAGCGCGAGGAATTCGCGGCGGCTTTCGACCAGCCGGGCAGCCAGCGGCTGCTCTGCGTCATGCACAGGCGGTTCGGACTGCGTCATGCGGCAATCTTGTCCAGCAAGGTGATGCCGGTATCGCCCTTGAAGCCGAACGCGGTACCGGTGTCGTATTCCGGCTTCGTCAGCAGCGTTGCCACATGCTCGCCGAACTCACGCGGCGACATCTGTTTGCCGAATCCTGTGAGGAATGCCTCGGGCGTGATGCCCCTGAAGCGCGCATATGCCTCCGCGGCCTGCCGGCCGAGGTCTGTCTCGCCGATGATCTGCATCGGCACCAGCGCCTGGAAGCGAATGCCGAGGCCAAGTTTTTCGGAAACGACGTTCGCATACTGCGCCATGAACCAAAGCATACGCTTGGCACCGGCGTAGCCGCCGGAAAGGGGCGAGCCGCCCACCGCCGCGCCGCTCGATGCGATCAACACGCGGCTGCCGGCAGGCAGCGGCAGCGCGATCGCCTCCTGAATCCAGTGCAGTCCCGCTTTCACGTCACTGTTCCATGTTTCCGAGAACGCCTCCCAGGTCTGCTCGTGCAGTGGCGCCATCGTGAGCGGTGCGCCGGCATTCAGGATCAGCACACCCGGCCGCACGTCGTGCAGCAGTTTGTGCGCAAGCGTCCGATCGGTGACATCGCCGGCAACGGTCGCGACGCCAAGCCGCCGTTGCACTTCCGCGAGGCGCACAGGATCGCGCGCGACGGCTGTAACCTGCGCCTTGCGTGCGACGAGCGCCTCGACGATGCCGAGCCCGAGCCCGCTGTTGCCGCCGGTGACGATGACGCGCTGATCAACCAAGGTTTTCATGGATCGCTCCAGAATCGGGCCATGAGTGGCTCCAAACTCGAGAACGATCGAGGGAACTGAAAGGATGCGGTGGCGACAAAAGATCAGGGAAGGGTGGTGTTCAGCGGCACGCCCGGCGTCGTCGATGAGCGCAACGTCATTTTTCGATGGCGACGACATGCGCCTGGATCTTTCCGTCCACGGGGCCTGACCCGAATCGTTGCGCGATCGCGCGAGCGGCCGCGCCGGTTGCTTCGGCGAGACGCGAGGCGCCATGCGCTTCGATCTCATTGCGCAACGGTGTGCCCTGGCAATAGGCGATAGCGGGTATGTCGGCGGATTTCGCGCGACTGCGTGCCGCCACCGTTGCAATCTGTGCCGGCGTTGTGAAGCCGCCATGCGCCAGATCGCGTTCGATCGCCGCGCGCTCGTGATAGCCGTGTGGCGTGCGCGCGAGGAAACGCGGCGGGTCGCCGGGAAATACCGATTCGAGTGCCGTCGTCACGCTATCGGCGAATTCGTTTTGCGCGATGCGGTCCCACACGTTGAAAATGAAAATGCCGCCCGGCTCGAGCACGCGGCGCGCTTCCGCAAAGGCCCTGGCTTTGTCCGGGAAGAACATCGCGCCGAACTGGCAGACGACGGCATCGAATACGCCATCCGCGAACGGCAGGTCCATGGCGTCGGCCTGGCGCCATTCGACAGCGCGCGTCGTGCCCAGGGCCGCAGCGTGGTCGAGCATCGCCTGATTGAGATCGCTGGCGACGATCGTTACATCTTCGGGCAACCAGGAAGCCAACGCCCGCGTCACGACGCCGGTTCCGGCGGCGATTTCCAGAACTCTCGATAGTGATCGCGAGCGCAGACGCTGCACAAGGTCGACGGCGTAGGGCTCGAAGATCAGCGGTACGAGGTAGTCGTCGTAGATCTTCGGAATCGAGCCGGCGAAGATTTTGTCGATGTTGGACATGATGGTTCGCGCGTACTCTTCGGTGACGACACTATCGGCCGGACGCCGGCCTCTGCAGTTGTTCCAACATCTTGTGTCGCTCGGCTTCGGCCTCGAGAGTGAGCTTGTAGGTGACGTAGTACTTGTAGATGTTGCGCACGTAGGTCGTAGTCTCGATGCCGATCTTCTCGGCGACGACGACTTCGACATTGTTGAACCACTTGTCGGGATTCAGGCCACGCTTTCCCGCCTCGGTACGCATGCGCGAAATGTTTCCCGGCCCTGCGTTGTAGCTGGCGAAGGCAAACAGCGGGCGAACCTCATTGCTGAAATGCGCGTCCGGAAAGTATTTCGACATCAACTGATCCATGTACTTCGTGCCTGCATGGATGTTCGCCTCCGTCACATGGATGTCGCCGACCTTCATTTGCGCGCCGGTGTCCGGCATCAGCTGCATCACGCCGATCGCGCCGACCTGGCTCCGCGCGCTCTGGTCGAGCTGCGATTCCTGGTAGCCCTGCGCGGCCAGCATCAGCGGATCGAAATCGTACTTGTCGCCGTAACGCTGGAACAGGCCCAGTATTTCCTGGAAGCGCTTCCAGTCAGCGCTCTGCGTCGGGTCCTTCATCTGTTTCGTGCGCCGGATCGCCTGCGCCAGCCGATAGTCGTAACTGGCCGTCTTCGTCACCGAATTGTTGTAGAAATCCAGGAGCGCAGCGACCAGTTGCGGGCTGTTCTTGCGCACGGCCCAGCCGATCTGGCCGCCCTCGCGCACGCTCGCACTTGTGTTGACCTTCAGCTTAGGCAGGAGCGGGCCCCAGATCTGCGCCTTCCAGTCGTCGATGATCATGTAGTCGATCACGCCCGCATTGGCCATCTCGAGCATGTCTTCGTCCTCGAGCGCATCGGGGACGAGTCGCAGCGTGACCTCCGGCTTGTTGTCCTTGCGCAAGACCGCATTGAGCGCTTCGAGGCTTTCGTAATAACTCGACGACTTGCGCACGCTGACCGCCTTTCCGGAAAGCTCGTCGGCCGTGGCGATCGACGCCACCTTGGCGCCGGTGACGACAACCTCGCGCACCGGGTGCGACAGCGGATGCATGGCAAAGTCGGCCAGGGCCTGGCGCTCGTCGGTGACGGTCAAGTTGCCTGCCGCGATATCGCCAAGACCGGCATCGAGCGCCGGGATAAGCTTGTCGCGCGTCGTAGGCAAAATGTATACCGTGAGCGGACGCTTGCCGGTCTTATACTTCCGGTTGACGTAGCGTTCGAACTCGCGCACGAGATCGGCGGTGATCCCACGCTCGCGGCCCTTGTCGGTAAAGTAGAGCGTGCGGCTATACGGAATCAGCACGCGCAGCATGCGACGCTGGAGTATCTGGTCGAAATCACCCTTCCATGGCTTGCCAACAAGGCTCAGCTGCCGCTTCGGCGCCGCAGCCGCCGGGACTCCCGTCGCCGGTGGAGTAGGCGTTGCCGCTGCGGTGGGCGTCGCAGATTTTGCCGCTGTCGCCGGCGGCTCGGCGCCGGCCACGACGATACCCTGCATTGCCAGCATCGCTGCCAGCAGCGCGCGGATCCAATACCTGCGCGTCGACAGATGACGGGATTCCACTAACCACCCCCATGGTCGCAGCGTGGAGTATCCGGCGAACGCGGCATGGTGGCAATTCCGCGGAAGCGAAAGGCAACTGCTCCGTAAAAGCCCGCCAACGTACTGATCAACACGAAAACAGCATGCGTCGCGCAGCAGCTCATTCATGCTGCAGCAGGTTTCCAGGCGTGTCGACCGGTCGCCGTTCAGCGCCCAGCGTCGATACTTCCCGCGTGCGTGCCATCGCCGTGACGGCGCAGGCCCGCAACGAGCCTTAGTCAAGCGCCGTGCAGGCATTGGGTCTTGCCACGCTGCGCGGTTTGCGTTGGGGCGCCAACCGTTTTTGCAACCGGAGACAGATCATGACACATCGAATGACAGCCTTGGCTGCCGCACTGGTAGTACTTTTTGCCGGCCCCGTTTCCATCGCGCGTGCCCAGGACTACGGTCACGGCGATGCCGTGACCTGCGAAAGCCGCGACATGGGCCGCACGCGCTGCGCCGTGCCGTGGCACGACGCGCGCCTGGTCGACCAGACCTCCGACACACGCTGCGTGCGCGGCCAGAATTGGGGCATCGACAACCGCGGCCTATGGGTCAATCACGGCTGCGCCGGGCGCTTCGTCGCCGCGGGGCATGACTACGCCGACAATCGCCATGACGGCGATCACGGCGACCACTACCAGGGCGACTGGCGTCCGGGGCCAGGCTGGGACAGCCGCTTCAACGTCGGCTGCGAAAGCCGCGACTTCGAATACCACTTCTGCGCCGTCGATCTTGGCGGAGCCGGACGCGTATCGGTTGCCAGGCAGGTTTCCGACAGCGCGTGCATCGAAGGGCGCACCTGGGGCTCCAACCGCGCCGGCGTGTGGGTCAACAAGGGCTGCGCGGCTGAATTCAGCGTCGATCGCCGCTGGCACTGATGGAGCTGCACCGCGATCGCTGGCGATCGCGTTGACCGAGGCTTGAAAAAGATACCCGCCGCAAGGGCGGGTATCTTCGTTTTGGAGGCCCTCCCCTTGAAAGGAGTGAAACGGCGCGCTTGCGCGCCACGAGCGCAGCGAGTGAAGTCGAAACGTCGCCGAACCCTTCGACTTCGGCCCTGAAGGGCCTACGCTCAGGGCGAACGGATTCAAGCGATGAAGTCGATTCGTGAAGGCCCTCCCCTTCAAGGGGAGGTTGGGTGGGGATTGTGTTGAAACGCTAGCCAATCTTCCAGACGATCCCTCGATTGAGCCCGATCGTTTCTGTCACACAGACCCTCTCCTGCCAACTCACATCGGCGTTGTGCCCCGCGCATTTTCTTGCGGCGCAGCACATAACGAAGTCCGAATCGCACGCCACGCACGCCTTGTCGTATGATGCCGCCGTGCCAGTTCGCGTCCGCCGCCTGACGGATCGACCGCACGGCGGAGCATGGACAGGGGAACCGCATGATGGAAACGGTCGCAACGGACGCGTCGGCAGTGCCGGACGCACGCGGCAAAATGTATCGAGCTTGCCGCCGCCGGCAGGCGCGGACGACGACCGCTTCCTCGCCGTCATCGCGCACGAGATCGGCCACGAGGAACATCGCCACGTACTGCGCTCCGTGCTGCAAAATTCCGGCGTCGTGCTGATCAGCGTCTACTTCACCGGCGACGTTAGTTCCGCCAGCGCGCTCGTCGTTTCCGTGCCGACGTTCCTGCTCAACAGCCACTATTCGCGGACGTTCGAGGCGGAAGCCGACGACTACGCGTTTGCCAGCCTCGCCGCGCACCACATCTCACCGGGACGTTTCGCCGAAGTGATGGAGGCGATGCAGAAGGCCGATCCCCACATCCGGCATGAGGTTGGGTATCTGTCGACGCATCCGTTGTCTGTGGACCGGATCATGAGTGCGCGGAAGGCGGCGGAGAGGTTTCGATAGGCCGGCGAACCCTCTAGCTTGGGGCGCGAAGGGCCCGTCCTTGGCGACTCGAGCCGCGCGAATGAAACCAGCATTAGTTGACGTACCAAAGGAAACAGGGGTCAGAGTGCACTTTTACATTGATCCCACTTCCAAAAAAAGATCGGAGTGAGGCAATTAAGGCGGGCTCGCAAGAATAGAATGTCGTGAAAGGCAATCAACATCCAGGGAGAGAGCGGTGAGTAGATACTTCGATGATAAACGGAGCGTGAAACTCGGCGCAGTCGTGCGCGATGCCGTGATCGTTGGCCTGGTTCTCATCATGGTTCCGGCATTCTGGCCATTTCGCAGCGTGCCGACCGGCACGCGCGGCGTGCTCACGCAGTTTGGCGCAATCAGGCAGATCGAACCCGAGGGTCTCGTTTTCGTGCCGCCGTGGCAGCACATCCAGCTGTTCAGTATTCGCGCCGAGGCCGCTGACATCAACAAGGCCAGCGGCAGCACGATCGATCAGCAGAACGTCGATACCGACCTCACCGTACGCTACAACATCAAGCCGGACAAAGTCGCCGAGGTCTATGAGCAATATAGCCACGACGGCGACCTTCAGTCCTACGTCCAAACCGCGACGCAGGAAACCTTCAAGGCCGTGACCGCGCGCTACACGGCGCCGGAATTGATCAGCAAGCGCACGCAGGTGTCGACCGACATCCGCACGCTGTTGCAGTCGAAGCTCGACACGTACGGTGCAAACGTGATCAACATCGACATGCGCAATTTCGAGTTTTCCGCCGAGTACAAAGCAGCGATCAACCAGAAGGTCACGCAGGAGCAGCTGCGACAGGTCGCCGACAACAAGCTCAAGACGGTCGAGTCCGAGCAGAGGCAGAAGGTCGCCATCGCCGAGGCGGAAGCCAATGCATTGAAAGCAGCAGCAGACGGCAAGGCATATGCCGCAGTGGCGGAAGCAACTGCGGAGTCAAAAGGCCTGCTGTTGAAAGCCCAGGCGCAGGCTCAGGCACTGCAGGTGCAGAACGAAGCGCTCGCGAAGAACAAAGACGTGCTCGAGCTGCGCCGGATCGAGGTGGAGCTTGCGAAGGCAGAAAAATGGGATGGCAAGCTGCCGGAGGCAATCTATGCTGGCGCACCGATTCCGTTCTTGAACGTCAAAAGCGAACCCACGGCAAAGTAGTGCTCGTGCCAGGGAGGGAGGAAAGCGCGGTCAGAGCGCCTTTTTCAAGCCATCCTTGGGTAGGTCCATTCAGCCGTTGCTTGCTGTCTCGGTCGAGTTCGCGGCGAGCGTGTGATTGATTTCATCGACGATGCCATCGAGGCTCTTTCGCCATGGCTCCTGTGAATGTCGAGGATCCGGAAATTGGGGACGGAGGCAATTAACCCCTTTTGAGGCGCACATGAACCGATGCTCGATACCGCCGCTATGGGCTCGGGAGCGATGGCGGCAACCCAAACCGCGGCAGCACAGTGGCTTCGAAGCGCGTTATCGCGCGGATCCGGCCGTCCGCGAGAGCAAGGACAAGAAGGCCGGTTCCAAGGCGGATGCCCGTTGAGGTATGCACGTAAGTTGCGAACGCCGGCTGGCCGTTGGCTCGCGTCGGCACGAGGTTGAATCTGCGGCGCGCGCCAAACAGCAGGCCCAGGAAGCGCGCCACGATATCCCTGCCTTCGTATTCCAATTGCATCGGCGGCATGGACATGAAGACGTCGTCTGTAAACAGCGCAACGAGAGCGTCGAGATCGGCAGATTCGTACGCGCTCA
>Ga0163162_10003885_pt1 | contig 14343 bp, 4 predicted proteins | sample S55metaG_FD_115310 | JGI IMG/M metagenome (GOLD analysis project Ga0163162, IMG submission 115310) | Switchgrass rhizosphere microbial communities from Kellogg Biological Station, Michigan, USA - S5-5 metaG | ecosystem: Host-associated > Plants > Roots > Rhizosphere > Soil | place: USA: Michigan...
CCGGTGCCATCGCGAAATCGGTTGGGGTGGCGGCGCATAACAGGACCTTGGCGTCGTCGGCCACCGCTGCCTCGACGCTGACTTGGTTGATCGATCCGGTGACCAGATAGTCGGCGCCGAGCGCGATCGCCGCCGCCGCCGCGTACGGCGTGCCAATACCCCCGGCCGCTCCGATGCGCACCGCGCCCGCGGCCCGGAAGCCGCGGCTGAGCCGGTACCGCTCCTCGAGGAACTGCGGCAGCAGCTCAGGCAATGGTCGCCCGTCGGTGTGGCCGCCCGAGTCCGCCTCCACCGTGATGTCATCGGCCATCGGCACGTGGCGGGAAAGATCCGCCTGCTCGGCGCTGAGCTCACCGGCATTCACCAACGCCGACACCACATCCGACGGCGGAGGGGATAGAAACTTGGTGCCGACTTCCAGCCGGGACACCTTGGCAATCACCTTGTGGGAGATCGCGATTGCCTGCCCGCGTCGGCGAAGACCGCTGACCCGGTACCGCACCAGTGCCGCAGTGAGATCCATGAATGCCGACGCCTCGACCGCGCGGACACCGTGCTGCAGATAGATTTCGACGGTCTTCTGCTCCAGCGCCGGATCGTGCGGCGCGTGCAGCAGGTTCATCACGTACGACGCCCCGGCGGTGGCCGCCGACAGCTGCGCGGCGGCGCGCTCGACATCGGGAAGCGGCAACCCTCCCGCACCGAATGCCGCCAGCAGTCCGGCCCGCGCCATCGCGGTGACCAGATCGGTCGAGGCGATGCCGAGGGCCATGCCGCCGGCGAGGTAGGCCAGCTTGACCCGGTGGGCGTTGCGGAATGCGGCCGATCCCAAGCCCTGCGGGACGCAGGGGGGCAGGACTGCCAGCAGCCGGCCCCGTGCGGGAACGCTGCTCGTGATGTGGACGTGGTCGCTGACCGCAACGACATGGCAGGCCTCGTGGAGGCGGCTCAGCGCCTCGCGCACCGCCTCGGGCGAGTTCGTCGCCGGCCCGATCGCAGGCGCAAAGGTCTCGGTGATGGTAGCGGTCACTTGCAGCTCCTTGTCCCGCGGATCTCAAGGGCAACGCCGGTGAAGTGGTAGATCCGCATCCCGGGCTTGAAGACGCTGGCGTCGGCCAGCAGCAAGAGCCCGGTGCTCGTCTCCCGGATGTCGGTCACGTCGAGTTCGAACATCAACCGGGGCTCGTCGCGCAGGATCTGGCCGCGGTAAGTCCAGGTGAACGGCACGCCGGTCGGCACGGCGAAGGTCGTTTCGGGCCCGTCGGCCAATCCCGCTGCCAGCGCGAAGATCTGCAGGCCCTGCTGCACCGCCTCAACGCCGAGCGAGCCGGGCATCACCGGATCGGTGTGGAAATGGCAGTCGAAGTACCAGTCCCCGGGCGACACCCTGCGCTCCCCGGCCAGGTAGCCCAGCCCGTGCCGGCCGCCACTTTTGACGATGGTGGCGTGGTCGACTAGGTGCAGGTATCCCGAACCGGGCCGCAACGTCGGATGCAGTTGCAGTCCCTCGTCGGTCAGGTCGAGGTCGATCACATCCAGCTCTGAGCGCCGGCCGCCCTTGTCGATCCAGCGCGGCACGTCGACGCCGCTGTCGAGTCCGACCTGCGAAGCGAGCGCCTGATCGGTGAAGTAGCCGAACAGCGAGGTTCCTTCGTAATAGGGCACGTCGTCGAGGGTGATCCGGTAGCTGAACCGTTGCAGCACCTGTCCGAGGACGTGCGTCGTGGACAGCAGCGTGGTCTCCTGCACCCAGGTCTTGCCGCGCGGGTCGAGATCGGCGAGAAACGTTGCCGTTCCGTCAAGATTGCGCACCGACAGCTTCTCATCGGGCGGCGCGATGGTGGTGGTTCCCATGCACACCCCGGTGACCGCTGCGGCCTGCAGGGAGGACTCCATGACCATCGAGGCCGGAATGCCGTCGAACGAATTGTCCTCGAAGAACCAGCTGTCTGGATGGACGTCGTATTCGACGGTCAGCTGGCCACCGCGCAGGCTCGCATCAGCCTCCTTGACCGCATTGATCCGGTCGACCAGGCGGAACTCCCCGTTGGGAATGTACAGCAGGGTCCTGCCGGTGTACGTGTCGAACAGCGGTCCCATCGCCACCCTGTGCTCACCGTTCTCCAGGTGGCTGAGGTGGAACTCGTTGAGCCAAACCGGTTCTCCCCTGGTGTTGCAGCGGCCGAGGTACACCGGGGCGCCGTTACGCAGCTCGGGCCGGAAGATGCTGCCCGGACGCTCCCGGACCTGGACGGCGACGCCCTGCAGCGCGACGATCTGCGTGTTGCCGCAGCGCACGCTGACATCGGCGACGATCGTCGGCCTGGGCACCATCGTCACCTCGACGACGACTGCGTCGAGCACCAGGTGATCGATCGCCGCAGGCGGTGCTCCGGTGGACACCCCCACCTGGATCGCCTCGGCGGGAACCAGTTCCGCGTCGTTGAACACCAGGTGCAGGCCGAGGTGGACGGCGTAGATGCGCAACAGTTGTTCGGCCGCGTCCAGAGCGACGGCCGCCGGTGAGACGTCGGTGTGGCGGCCGGCGCTGAGGTTACGCACCGCGCGCAGGGCGCCCATCCGGAACGGGCCGCCCCGCACGTCGATGTGATCCACCGAGGACAGCAACGCCGCCTCGGGGTCGGCGATCCGGACACGGGGATTGACACCGGCGGGTTGCTGCCAACGGGCGCCGTACACCCCGGCGTAGTCGCCACGGGCCAGCAGCAGGATCTGTTCGCCGGTTAGCGAGACCAGTGAGGTCCGCTCGATCGGTTTGAAGCCGCGCGCGCGTGCGGCCCGAGCCGATCGGGGTGTCGGCGCCGGCAAGACGGGACACGCCGTCACAGTCTCCAGCCCGGCCCGGCCCTCGACGTCGACGAGTGCGGCGCGGTCAACGTCCAAGGTCCCGGTGATCGCGAAATCGACTCCTGCAGAACCGCTGTCGCAACCGGGTGTCGGTGGACGCACCGTCAGGTCGGCGCGCGGTGGCTGCGCGGGGACCTGGGGTCGGCCGTGCCAGGTGAGGTGCAGGACGTCCCAAACAAGCGGCGACTGGGGGGCGTGCCCACCGCCCACCGTGGCGCGTTGGTGTGCCGCGGCCTGTTCCACGGCGTACATCACCTGTGCCCAGGGACTGAGAGTCGTTGGTTGAGCGCCGATTCCCTGGGCCGCGGACACGGGCGTGGGGCTTCCGCTCATGAGCGCGTCCATCGCAAGGTGCTGCAGCGCTGTCTGGGCATTCAGCGCCGCGATGTGAGCCCGTGCCACCCCGCTGGCGATGGCGCTGACAGACTCCTGCAACGCGGGCGCGGCCGGCGCCCGCCGCTGGGGCGGCGCTGAATGGTATGTCCTAGCAGGCGGATTCGCAGGTCGAGGCGCTACCGACGCGGTCAAGTCGGTGGTCGCGCCACCAGCTGGTTGAGCGGTGTGCGCCGACGCCAACAGCTTCACCGAGGCCGCTGTCAGTCCCACCAGGTGGTGGTCAGCGATCTCGAGCAGATCGTTCCCGACCGCAAGCAGGCTGGCGGCGGTGTCCTCGAGGGGTGCCGGAGTCGGATCTGCGACCGTGGTCTTTTCGGCACCCGCGGGTTGACCGGCCGGCGCCGGAGTGGACGACTCACCCGCATAGGGGATGTTCACCGGCAGCCCGGCGCTAATCAGTTTCGCCAGTGCGCGGGCGATCGCCACGGCAGTCGGTAGGGCGCGCTGATCGATCGACACGGCGACGTGGGGCTGACCGCGCAGATTGGCCGATATCCATCGTGTGCAGTCGCCGCCGGGGCCGACCTCGATGAAGTACCGGAAACCCGAGTCATACGCAGCCTGGCACAGCCGTGGGAAGTCGACCTCGGAGCAACACATGTTGAGCACCGCGTCGGCGATGGCGTCACCGTCGCTCAGATCGACATCGCGTCCGGAGGCGAAGAACAACTCGTTCTGTGCGTCTGCAGTGCCCAGTCGGTGGTCGGTCATGGCGAGGATGCTCTCGCGCGCCCGAGCGGCCAACGGGACGTGCAGAACAGGACCGCCGCCGGGTACGGGAAAGTGCGGGCAGCTCAGCTCCGCGGCGACTTGGCCGCACTGGGTCGGGTCTCCGGCGACCACGACCTCATTGGGAGTGTTGACATGTGTGACGAACACTCGGTCGTGCCCGGCGACCACCTGGCGGACCCGATCGGCGGGTGCGGCCAGCGCCAGAGTCTGCCACACGTCCTCGTCGTGGGATCGGTTCCACTCGTAGCGCACCGCTGTGCGGCGGCCATACAGTTCGTCGGTGAACAGCGGCGATTCGCGCATGGAGCGGCCGGTCTCCTCGCTGTACTCCCATACCCCCATCCCCCACAGCATGCAGATCTCGCCGAGGCTGTACCCGAACGCGCCGTCGGGCTGGATGCCGAGCAGCTGGGCCATCGATGTGCTCAGCATTCCGAAATACACGCCGGCCGAGGAGATGTAGCCGAGGTCGGATTGCAGGGCCGCGGTGTGGGCGGCGATCTCGTCGGCGGTCGGCGGCCGCGCAGCACGCAGATAGCTGTCGGCGATGGCCAGGGCATGATAGGGCCGGGATTCGAATACTTCGGCGCCGGCGAGCAGCGCCGGGAAGAGCTCGCAAAGTCCCGCTTCGGCGCCGGGATACATGGCGAAGGTGCCGGGATACACCAACGCCACCTTCGCGCCGGGCCCGATGGTGTGCGGCGTGCAGAAACTGCCGGACGGAGTGACCCAGATCTGGCCGGCGGCGATCCGCCCGGCGAGATGCCGGCGCGCTGCATCGAGTTCTGCGAGCATCGCCGCGGTGCTGGTCGCCAGCAGCACCGCCCGTAAGCCGCTGTGGGCGGGTGCTTCTCGCGCAGACCGCAGCGAAAGTGCCAACAGGTCGGCGCCAGCGCTGAGTTCGTCGTGGATCCGCGAGGCGGCAGCCTGCAGCCCTAGTCCGGATGCCGCGTGCAGAACCAGCATCACCGGTCCCCCGCAGCCGAACCAGTTCAGCGGCAGCTTGTCACCGGCGGGGCAGCTACTGGACACGACGTGCAGCGCACCCGCATCGCGCTGCGGTGAATCGGCGGTGGCGACGATGGCGGCCGCGCGGCTGCCGCCGCTGGATCGGCGTGCCCATGGCTGTGCAGAAACGGTCAGGCACAAGGGCTGTGGGAGTTCACTCGCCGTCTCGCGGAGCTCGGAAGGGGTGGCGGGAAGCACGGCGCGGTGTAGATCGCGCACCGCTTCGGCGAGTGCGAGCACACCGGCATCGCCGGCTCCACCGAGGACACACGTACGATCCTTGCGCCCCAGGCCGCCGGCCACACCAGCGATGACCGCCGAAGTGTCCTGCGTGACCTGTATCCGCAGCTGGGTGACGTCGTCGAGCGCCACACCGGCATATGCGGCCACCGCGGCCAACGCGGCGCCCACCGTAGGGTCGGCGCCATCGGCGAGGGGTGTGGTCGCGATCTGCGCGTACGCGAAAGGACCGCCATCCGGACATGTCACCAGCAGCGCGGCACCTGCGGACACCATCAGCACCGCAGCACATTTCGGTTCGTCCAGCAGCCGCACCGCGTCGGCGAGCGTGGCCGCGATGGGCTGCCCATCGGGCACGGCCCGCCGCTGAAATCCCTCACCATCCGGCGGCGCCCACCACGACCCGTCCCACGCGGCGGAGTCGACGTCGACGCCCACCAGCACGGCGACATCGTCGACCTCGACGTCGGCCAGCCGCATCGCGGCATCGACTGCCGACGCCGGATCCGGCGCCACGGCATAGCCGATTACTGCCAGCAGGGTCAGCTGCGTGCGCTCGTCGGTCATCGCAGTGTCAGGCCTTCCCGGTCCGGGTGCCCAAAGCCGGCGCGATGGCGTCATCCAGGACGTAGTCGGCTCCGGCGGCGAACACCTCGTTGAGCGCCGCGTTGCCGATGACGCGGAAGCTGTCGACCACGCAGCAGACTTCGCCGGTGGCGTCACACACGACGATGTCGGCCACCACGATGCTCGGCGCCGGCTGACGGAAGTTCTCGGCGATGACGATGAACGGTGCGCCGAAGTCGGGCCTCCGGTACCCGTCGACCCGGGCCACCGCTGCGGGCAGACAGCTGATACCGAGGTGGTGGCGCACCCACACACCGAGAACCTGCAGCGCGACATCGGCGATCACGGGATCGAAGAAGTCCGTGGTGTATTCGGGATATCCCGTCGGCGGCTCGTTGACACAGCACTCGATGATCAGTTGATCCTCCGAGTCCACCAGAATCTGCTGCATCCCCTGCAAGGACGGGCCGTGGAACATGGTGCCGTCGTGGTAGGAGGTCACGGGCACGCCGTTGGTGCGTTCCGGCAGCGTTCGACGCGCAGGCTGGGGGCGCAGCTTGGTGTCGTCGGACACACTGAGCCGGTACCGGGGCCTGCCGGAGGGATCCCTGGAGAGAACGGCGATCTCGCCATCGCGCTCATTGATGCAGTAGCTCAGCTCGGCGGGTTCGCTGCCGTCGAGCACGATGCCCTTGAGCACCGAGAAGTCCCGCCAGACTCGTGGTTCGAACCCTGCGACTGCGGACACGGTGTTGATCATCCCGCCGAGCGCGAAGGCCGCCGGCATCACGATGTGGCCGGCGATCGCGTGATCGGCGAGCACCGGGTGGGTGTATACCGCGGCCAGGTCGCGCCGCACGGTGATCCCCTCGCCCACCGTATTCGTGGCGCGGCGAACCATGGGAGGTTCGGGGGCGCCCACCAGCTCGACGACCGGACCGCCGGGGCTGCTTGCGAGCTGGACCGCGCAGATGCGGGCGCCGCGGTCGAGATCGATCATCTCGATGCCGCGCTCGCGGAACAGGTTCGCCAGTTCGGGACGTACCATCCCGCCTTCCCACGGCCACCACGCGACCACGCCAACCGCGACATCACGGTGCTGGTGGGACAACCACACGCCCAGTTTGGCGAGCGCCTCGTTAGCCATGGCGTAGTCGGATTGCCCGGCGTTGCCGTAGAACCCGGCGACGGACGCGAACAGGACCACAGACCGGAGCCGATCGCAGTCGACCGCGGCCAGAAGGTTGTCGAAGCCGCGCAGCTTCGGACCTAGCACGGCGCGGATGCTCGATTCGGTCTTGTCGGGCAGACGCTTGTCCATCAGCGTTCCTGCGCCGTGGACGATGGCGGTGATCCGGTCGGCGGATTCCGACAACGCCGAGCGCAGCGCGTCCGCGTCGCAGACGTCGGCGCTGACATACTCCACGGAGTTGCCTTGTGCCGAGATGCGTTTCAGGGTGGCACGCACCTCACGCTGGGCGAGAATGTCGCGCACGGTCTGGTCGATCTCGCGCAGCGAGGGCTTGTCGTCATCATCGACTGTCCCTGCCGCATACGCATGCCGCAAGTCCGCGTCGGGCACCCCGACGGCCCACGCCGGCTCGTCCCGCAGTGCCGTGCGACCAACCAGCAACAGCTGCGCAGCAGTGGTGGCCGCAACGGCCACGGCGCACTCGGCCACCACCCCACGGCCTCCGCCGGTGAAGACGATGACGTCCTCGGAGGTGAAGGACTCGCCCCGGGGGATCCCTGTGTCGGCGGGACGCGCGGCACCGGCGCGCAGCGTGTTGCGCCCTCGGTCCGACCAACCCACTTCCGACAGTGCGTGATCGGGGTCGGCGAGTTCACGCTCGATGAGCGCAGCGGCGTAAGCGCTGGGCAAGTTCGGTGCGACGTCGATCAGGCGGGAGAACACCTTCGGGTATTCCATCCCGACCGTCTTCACCAGGCCGCTGACGCCCGCCGACACCGCGCCGGCTCGTTCGGGTGCCCCCATGCCCAGCTGACCGTCGCATCTGGTGACGACGATGAAGCCGACTCGGTGGCAGCCGGCGGCGGTCTCGGCGAGAGCGGGAAGAGCTTGTGAGGCAAACACGTTCGCCGCGACGAGGTCATCTTCGGCGCCACGTACGTCGGTTGTGTCGTTCATGACCCAGACCAACAGCTGGGCGTCTGATTGCGGCGTGGCGCGGTGCACCGTCCAGCCGATCTCGGCGAGACGCTCGGCCAGTGACTGCGCCAGCGGCGTGTCGGTGCCCGCGATCACGACGACGGGCAACTCGCCGTAGGCGTTATCGAGGTGGTCGGATGCAGGTAGCGGGACTGACTGGACCTCACGTCGGACCAGTTCACTCCCGCCTTCAGCTTTTGGGCCGCCCACCGCCTCCTTCGCGGGTGCGGCGGCTGCCGAGCCGATCTCGGCGATGAAATCCACGACGTCGTTGAGCGTTTCCAGCGCGAACAGCCGCTCCGGTTCCGGTGCGGTGACGTCGGGATACTTCTCCTGCACCGAGCTGAGGATCTCCACCCGTTTGATCGAGTCGATCCCCAGATCAGCCTCCATATGCATGCCCAGCTCGAGCATGTCCGGCGGGTAGCCCGTCTTGTCCGCGATCACCTCGATCAGCATTTCGCCGATCACGTCGGGGTCGGTCGGGATCTCCGAGGTGACGGGGACGACGTCGGCTACCAATGCGGCCGTTGCCGGCGCGGCGATCGGAGTTGCCGCCAGAGTCTCATGCCCATTGCGGTTGTGCCCGTTGTGTTCCCCTGGCGCGGTGCCGTTCGGCACTGCGCTCAGCGGTTCGTACGGGGCGATCCGGACGTGGTCGAGCCGGTGCTGCGGACGCACTGCCGGCGGCGCACCCGATTCCAGTTCGGCGAAGCTGCGCAGCACATCGCTCGCATGCACGTGCCCGTCGCTGATCGCCACCGATTGCCGAGCGACTGCGTCGATAGCAGAGATAACCTCGGGGCGGACTCCGGTGTGCGCTTCGCTGGCCAGCAGGTCACTGAGGCGGTCGGCCACCGACAGCTGATTCGACAGGTAGGCACGGTGCATCACCAGATGCTGCTCGGCGATCTGCCAGATCCCCGCGCCGGACGCCGCCGCAGCGGGAGCGTCGATGGATTCGACGTCGCCCTGGTGGGCGACGGAATCACCGGATCGCATCAGGTGTTCCGGCTGGGCAATACCGTTGTGCGCCTTTTCCACCGTTGTTGCTTCCCTTTCAATCCGGTAACCGTGGTCCAATGCGTCTTCATAGGCCTTGCGCCGACGCGGCGGCACGTACTCAGCCCCATTGAGCTGAATCGTCGCCGGACTGCGCTCGGCGGGGGCCTGACGCGAAGCGACGTTCGAGTTCAGGCCGGTCAACGGCACTCCCAGCGCCACCAGCCGCGCTGCGGCGCACAACAACTCGAACTCGCCGTCGGTGTGCTGACCGTGATCAACGGACAGCACCGTTACGTCGGGCCGGTCCTGGAGGCAACCCGCGGCCATCGTCGCCAGCACCGACTTCGGCCCGAACTCGACGAATACCCGGAAACCGTCGTCGTACATCTCGTTTACCCGATCGGCGAAATGCACCGGCTCGACGATCTGGCGGGACAGGATCGTTTTGTTGGCGTCCTCGTCGGCGCCGTAGCGGGCGCCGATCGTGTTCGCATACACGCGAAAAGCCGGCTCCTTCAACATATTCGATTCAAGAGCGCCGGCGAAGGCCTCCACCGCGCCCGCCATCAACGGAGTGTGGAAGGCAGCGGCGACCGCCAGCATCCGGGCGCCGATCTTCTCGGCCGAACACAACTCGAGGAATGCGCTTACCGCGTCGGTCGGACCGCCGACGACGACCTGCTCCGGTCCATTGAAATTGCACAGCGACAAGTCGGACCGCTCGGCGACCAGATCTCTGACGACGTCCGGGCCGGCGGCCACTGCGGCCATCGCGCCTGTGTCGCCGTCGGCGATGGCTTCGGCGATAGCGCTGCCCCGCCGGCACGCCAGGGAGCGGAAAGCTTCGTCGGACAGACTTGCCGCAGCCCACAGCGCGGTAAGTTCACCGAAGCTGTGGCCGATGGCGCCGTGCGGGGCGAAACCGAAGGACCGCAAAACCTCGTACTGCCCTTGCGACAAGGCGCCGATGGCGGGCTGGGCATATTCGGTGGCGCGCAGTCGGGCCTGCTGCGCTGAGATCTCGGCGGGGTCGAACGCCGAGGAGGGAAACACCCGTCGCCCGAGGCTGTCTCGCTCCTCGGCGGTGCCCCGCTCGGCCGACATCGCCTCATAGGCGGACAGCACCGCGGGGAACGCGACCGCGGTCCGCGCCCCCATGTCGGTGTACTGGCTGCCTTGCCCGGCGAACATGGCGGCCACCAGTCCGGTTGAGGCGCCGGGTTTTCCGACGAACACGCCGACGGGTAACCCGTCAGCTTCGTCACCCTCCAGGTAGCGCCGGGCGGCGCGCCGCTGTGTGGCGATGTCGTCGTCGCGACCGGCGACGATGAGTACCCGATGGCAGTCCTCGGGCATCGCGTCGGCGTCGGCCAGACGCGTCGGCGAGGAATCCATATCTGTAAGCAACTGCTCGATCGACGGCGCGTGCCAGCCGTACACGGCGAATCGCCGCCAGCCGGTCGCAGCGGCACGGAGGCGTTCGGGGGTCTCCTCTAGCACGCAGTGGAAGTTGGTGCCGCCGAAGCCGAACGACGACACCCCGGCCCGCCGGACCGGTGAATTCGGATCGGTGATCCATGGGCGCGCTTGCGTGTTCGGGTAGAACGGCGAGTCCGCCAGTGCCATCTGTCTATTCGGCGTGGTCACGTTGATTGTGGGAGGCAGGACGCGGTGATGCAGCGCCAGTACTGCCTTGATAATGCCAGCGGCACCAGCCGCGCATTTAGTATGGCCGATCTGCGATTTCACCGTTCCGATCGCGACACTCTGGTTGGGAAGGCCGTACGCGCCGAAGACCTGCTTCAGCGCCTCAACCTCCACCATGTCTCCGATCGGTGTGCCGGTGCCGTGGCATTCCAGGAGACGAACGGATTCCGGTGATAGGCCGGCGGCGGCGTAGGCGCGGTGCATCGCGTCGACCTGCCCCTCGACCCGCGGCGCATAGATGCTCTTGAACCGGCCGTCGCTGGAGGAGCCCATGCCTTTGATTACGGCGTAGACCTGGTCGCCGTCGCGTTCGGCGTCCGCGAGGCGCTTGAGAGCGACCATGCCAATGCCCTGCCCGATCAGCGTGCCGTCGTTCTTCTCGTCGAACGGCTTGATCGTGCCGCTCACCGACAGCGCCGGTGTCTTGGAGAAGCACAGATACATGACCGGGCTGTTCTCGAGGTCGCAGCCGCCGGCCAGCATGAAGTCTGCACGCCCCAGGGACAGCTCAGAGATGGCGAGATTGATTGCGGCAAGCGAGCTTGCGCAGGCAGCGTCCGTCGTGCAGTTCAGCGCGCCGAAGTTGAACCTGTTGGCGATCCTGCCTGCGACAACGTTGCCGAGTATGCCCGGAAACGTGTTCTCCTGCCACGGCGCGAATGCCAGCTTGTACTTCTCGGCGATCGCCTCGGCCTGATCGACGGACAACCCGCTGCTGACCAACACCTCCACCAGTAACGGCGTCTGTGTGCGGCATATCACGTCGCGCGCCAGAGGACTGGCACCGGCAGTGCCGAGGACGACGCCTGCCCGCTGCGGATCGAACCACTCCGCGCCGGGCACACCGGAGTCGACGAGAACCTGCTTCGCCAACACCAGACTCAGCAGCTGAAGGCCGCTGGTGGCCTCCACGGTGCTGGGCGGGATCCCGAATTCCATCGGATCGAAGTCCAGCGACGGGATGAAGCCGCCGCGCATGGAGTAGGTCTTGTCCTCCGCGCGCGGGTCCGGGTCGTAGAAATCGTCGATACGCCAATGGTCTTCGGGGATGTCGGTGATGCAATCGGTCCCATTGACGATGTTGTCTAAAAAGGCTTCCAGCCGGTCGGCGCGCGGGAACAGCGCGCTCATACCGATGACGGCAATGGGTGTGTCCCTCACAGAGCCGTTGCCGCTGTCACCCGTCGATACTGATTCAGTCATCGCCTCCACTTTCGGCCGAACATGGTTGGCGCCGTAGGTCTTCGAGCATGCGCCCTGCTGGAATCGAGTAGATCGCCGACGCTAATCTCAACTTCCGCCGACCATAGGCTGCGTCCTCGAAACGAGAAGATGTCCAGTCACCGCGCCATCGCATAGCCCGAGGCTGGTGGAGCCTGAACGCATCGTCGTCCGATTGCCAGACGATATGCGGCCACGGTCGCGGGTTCCGGTGCGACGCCGAGGTTCTGCTTGAGCAGTCTCGCGCACAGCGTGAACCAGCTGCGAGCCCGCTCAAGTTCTCCGAGCCGGGCATGGTGGGCGATCAGTGTCCGGTAGCTCGATTCATGATGACGGTCCAGGTCGAGGGTTCGGCGGCATAGGGCGACCAGCTCGGCGGTGTTGGCGTCGTTCTCGGCGATCTGCCGCAAAGCCTGCAGCGCTCGGACAGCCAGCGATTTGAAATACTCGCGATACTCAATAACCCAATCGTCACAATCGCCCTCGAGGAAATCGCCTTCGTACAGCCTCATGGCAGATGAGAGATCGCGCCATGCCGCCTCCGTTCGTCCCGACTTGGCAGCGTCTAACCCGTCGATCACCAGCCGCTCGAACTGCGTTACGTCGAGCCAGACGTCGTCGACCTCTAGCACGTAACCGCGGTCGCGATGCAGCAGCCGTACCGGTCCCGATCCGTCCCGGCTTGCGCCAAGCGCACTGCGTAGCCCATGGCAAGCGACTTTCAGTGAACTTGAGCCATCGTGCCACTCTGCGTGGGGCCAGAGCGCTTCGTACAGGCGATCATGCGGCACTCGTCTGCCGCGGTGCATCAAGAGGTATTGAAAGAGGCTCCGCGATCGTCCGGCTTTCCACCGCACCACCGACTGCCCGTAAAGTCGGACATCGAAGCCCCCGAAAAAACGTGCCGTCAGCACATGCGCCGCATTCAAGTCGCGGTCGTCGTCAATCGTCAAGGCCATAGTCATGATTCAACTCGTCCCTCGGGTTGTGAACATGTGTGTCGCCAGCGGCCGCGTCGGACGATGCAGCGACCCATCTCGGTGTCCACCCGTACCGCTGATCGATCCGGTTGCCCGTGATGTCCGGTGCGGATGCGTAGCGCCCGGCGCCGCAGGCTGTCGGGCAGTGCGAATCTGTTGGCGTCGTGCGGGGGCGGCGTCATGTTCATGAACGCGTTGGTGCTATAGGCGGTGCTCATCTTGTGCCCTTGGCTGTTGTCGCGGTCCGGGGTCGGTCGGTATACCGATCGGAGTGGCCACCTCCGCCCATCGGACACTTCTTGAGAACTTGTTTTCGGGACCAGCCGGGCGGGGGCGGCCGGCACCGTTTATGTCATCAGGCGGCGAAGCGGCAGGCCATGGCGTGCACACCACAGTTATGGTGGTGCGTACACCCGCGACAGGACCCCGAACAGCCAGGAGCCAGTTTTAGCCCATGGCAAATGAAGTAATGGACTGGGACAGCGCGTATCGGCAGGAGGGAGTCTTCTAGGGTCCGCCGCCGTGGAATATCGGTGCTGAAATTTATGAAATGTCGAGCACGATGAGCGGGAGCGTAACGCGGCGACCGACCGCAAGCATGAGTAGTTACTGTAATTTGACGCTCGCGACCGCCGGTGCTATGCGCGGAGAACGCGGCTACCTGCTGTCGTAGACCGCACGCGATATCCGCGAGTCATAAAGGCATTGTTCGACATGGCCATCGGCCATGTCGCGACCGTAACCGATGCGGGCGGCATCACTTCGACTTCGGCGCAGGTGCGTGCCGCTATCAGCGAGGCGGCAACACCGTCACATCGGATCGGGGTCTTGTAAACCCGCGGTGATCTCGGCGACCGCCGCGTTGATCCGCTCCCTGTCGGCTTCGATGGACTGCGTCGCGGCCGCAGTCGCGTTCTGCAGCGCCTCGTTGATTCGCTGCTCGACAGTGCGCGCGCCCAGGCGCAGCAGGCCGTCGGAGATGAACGCAGCGGTCAAGTAGTGATGGCCATTGAGCGTAACCTCCACCGTCTCGGCTTCGTCTGTGGCGGTAAATGTTTCGCTGTTCATCTTGTGCAGCTGATCATCCACTATCGACTGCAACCGCTGCGCCTGCTCGAGGACCGCCGCGACTTGCGGATGCATCTCGTCGCTCACTTGGATTCCCTGTCCTGGACATCCCTACGCCGGCGATTCCCAATCACCGCCTCGGTCCACGGGCGGTCTTCGGTGTAGAGGTCTTCGTCGGGTGACAGATTCGGGTCGCGACGTTTCTCCTTGCCCTGGTTGCCGCGCCCGCCGCCATGCATGGGCGCCATGCCGCCGCCGATCGCCCCGCCCGCCGCGCCGCCGGACGCCACAGCGCCAGCTGTCGGGGCACGGCCAGGCGCCGTCGGCGCTACCGTCTCGGCGCCCACCGCGGCCGACAACGGCATCGAGGGGGCGCCGCCG
>Ga0163162_10003886_pt1 | contig 14339 bp, 10 predicted proteins | sample S55metaG_FD_115310 | JGI IMG/M metagenome (GOLD analysis project Ga0163162, IMG submission 115310) | Switchgrass rhizosphere microbial communities from Kellogg Biological Station, Michigan, USA - S5-5 metaG | ecosystem: Host-associated > Plants > Roots > Rhizosphere > Soil | place: USA...
CGCGGTCTTCGAGAAAAAACCCCGCGGCACCGTCTATTTTCCGTTCGCGCGTGGTTTCCAGAACAACGTCTTCTTCTTCATTCAATTCTCGGCGTTGAACAAGACGACCATGCCCAGCCTAACGGATGCAGTCCGACGCGCTGTCCGTGAAACTGATCCTACTCTGCCGGTGCTTTCGTTGAAAACGTTCCCGCAGCATCTCGATTCGAACATGGAAATCTGGATTATCCGTACCGGTGCGACCCTCTTCTCCGTTTTCGGCGGCCTCGCCCTGGCGCTCGCGATTGTCGGCGTCTACGGCGTCAAAGCCTACTCCGTCGCGCGGCGCACCCGTGAAATCGGCATCCGCATGGCGCTGGGCGCGCAGCGGGAGACAGTGCAATGGATGATCGTGCGCGAAGGCATCGTCATGCTCGGCGGCGGAGTAGCGATCGGTTTGCTTCTCGCGGCCGCGACCGGCCGCATCCTTTCCGGTATGCTATATCAGGTCGGCGCGCTCGACCCCATTGCTTTCTCGTCCGCGCCGCTTCTACTCGGGGCGGCCACGCTCATCGCCACCTGGCTCCCGGCGCGCCGGGCCACGCGCATCAGCCCGATGACGGCGCTGCGCGCCGACTAGCATGCGCCGCACTGCTTTCTTTTCATTTGAACGTTGAGCGTTGAGCGTTCGCTTTTTCCCCCAGCATGCGCAACGTCGCCGGGTCCTTTTCCCCCCGAAAATACTTCTCGAGCAATTGATGGAAAAGCGAACCTTCCGTTGACGCTTCCGCGAAAAGCGTCGCGCAGGAGCGCAACTTCATTTCGTCCGTCGGCCCGAAGACCTCGACGGCCGAGTGACCTTCGAGCGCGAGCAGCGCTTCCACGCAAGTCGTTAGGCGTGTCCCGAGCACTGCGTGCTCGAGATAAGCCCTCGCCTCCGCCAGGCTCTTGATCGCATATCGCCGCGACATGGCACTGGAACCGAGGCCTTCGATCTGAGGAAAGATATACCACATCCAGTGCGACCGTTTCCGGCCGGCCCTGATCTCGACCAGCGCCCGCTCCTGATCGCCAGCCTGCGCGCGAACGAACCGCTCTAAATCATAGGGGTCGTGAGCGCTCACGGTGAAATCATTCTTCCGCCCCAATCGGCGAACCGTCGGGAATCCGCGCGGGCTTCGGAATCTGGAGCGCGTTGGGATCGCGCCGGAATTGATCGATCTGGGAAAGCAGATAGGTATTCTCCGCCAGCTCCGAAGGATCATTCGAGGAGCGTGCTTTCCACTTTTTCTCCAAATCGCTCACCCGTTCCAAAGCAAAGGCGTTGACCTGCGATTCCGTCTCTCGGTTAAGCGCGAGTTGCAGGAGATGATTGAGAAACTGCCTCTCCACCGCGCGCGCGATTTCCTTTTGCGGGCCGGTCTGATTGGCGCCGCGCTCAGCCGTTTGCAGAATCGCGTCGAAAAGCTCATTCAGCGAAAGTCCTTTCGGCATGCTCGCGTTCTGCGCCACGATCCGGGAGAGCCGCGCCGGATGCAGGAGCAAATCGAGCTCGGCTTCGATCCAGCTCTCTGCCGCAGCCTGCGGATCGAAAACCATGCCATTATGTGAATCGAACGACTCGCGATCGCGCGGATAACCGGGCGGCCGCGGCGGGAGGAGCGCGACCAGCTTAGCCGGCATCTCGAGGAAATCGGGGTGCAGCGTTTGTAAGACGGCGGCGAGCGCGGCGCGCTGCTGGTCGGCTGGAAGGGGCTCGTTAGGCGGCTGGCTATCGCCGCGCGCCGCGTAGGCGTAATTCACCCCGCCGATCAGCTTCGTCGCGGCCTCCGCCTGAAAACGGTGCATTAGGTAAACCGGCACGAGCACGTTTTCGAGCGTGGCCAACGGCGCACCGAGCGGAATATTTTTTTCGCTCAGACGCTCCAGTGCGAGCGCGCGCACTTTCACCAGGCGATTCAATTCCTCCGGCGCGGAAGCCCCGCTATCCCAGAGGTGTGCGAACGGGTTCGCGCTTCCCGGCGGCCGCGCATCGGCATCAGTGAGATAGCGAAAGCTTTTCGCGATGTTCTCCCGCAGAATCGCCCCAAGTCCGTCTGCCTCGTTCGTCCCGCTCGGAAAATCCTGGTAACCGTAAAGGATAGCGCGCTTGTCCCAAGCGCCGATCCCGTTCGCGTAAGCCCGGCTCAAATCGATGTTTCCCTTTTCGTCGATCGTCGCGAGCGGCGGCGGATAATCCATCACCGAAGCGCGATCCTGCGTGCTGGCAGCGAAGTTATGCTGCAAGCCGAGGGTGTGGCCGACTTCATGCGCCGCCAGTTGGCGCAGCCGAGCCACGGACAGTTCGAGCAGTCGCGGATCGGGCGTCGCGCCGTTCGCATATGCCTCCACCAATCCCTGCGCGATCAGGAAATCCTGTCGCACGCGCAGCGAGCCTAACGAGACGTGCCCATTGATGATCTCACCCGTCCGCGGATCGATGATCGACTCGCCATAAGACCAGCCACGGGTGGAGCGATGGATCCATTCAATCACGTTGTAGCGCAGATCCATCGGATCAACTCCCTCCGGCAGCTCTTTGACCTCGAAGGCGTTCTTGTAGCCCGCCGCCTCGAAAGCCTGGTTCCACCACGAGGCGCCTTCCATAAGGGCCGAACGGATCGGTTCCGGCGCGCCGCGATCGACATAGTAAACGATCGGCTCGACCGGCTCGCTCAACGCCGCCGCCGGATCCTTCTTGCGCAAGCGATGCCGGGTGATGAAACGCTTCACCAATAATTCCTGGATTGGCGTTGCGTAGTCGGCGTAACTCATCGCGAAATAGCCGGCGCGCGGGTCGAAAGTGCGCGGTGCATAGGAGCCGTCAGGCAATTCCACGAACGAATGATGCTCCCGCACCGTCACGGCCTGCGCCGTCGGCGTGACCGAGCGAATCCAGTCGCCCGTTGGCTCGCCGGTGAAAGTCAGCGTGGCCTCAAACTCAGTGTTCTTCGGGAAGTTCTTCGTGCACGGCAGATAGATCGCCGAGCGCGCGTCATCGACCTTGTAGGTGCCTTGTTTCTTGACCTTCAGTTTATCCGCCACCCCGTGCGCATCGTTGAGCAAGAAGGGCGTCGCATCGACGAGCACGCGGCCTTTTTCCTCCGCCTCCACCTTGAACCCCCAGAGAACCGAGCGCGCAAACGCCTCCTCGACGGAGCGCTGCTCGTCCTGGTTTTTCGTCACCGCGCGATAAGCGAGATTCCGCTCGATCAGCAACACCTTGGGCCCGACCCGCTCAAACTTTACCAGATGCTCCGGGCTGGCGGAGCTTTCGAGATCACCGAATTGCCCGCGATCAAGCCCGATATCATTCGAGCCGACACCCGCGGCGAGCGACACCACGTAGAGAAACTCCGAGTCGAAATTCGGAATCTCAAGCCAGACCTTCCCGCTCCGCGCGTCCCAATAAAGATTGAAGAATCCCGGCATCGCCTCCATCCCACGCGTTTTCTGCGCGATTGTGGGGAGCGGTTTGTTCTCATCCTTAGGCTCCTTCTCTGTTTTCGCCGCCGGAGCGGCCTGCGAAACAAGGATTCCGAAAGCGATCGCAAAGATAAGACGGCGCATAGGGACCGACACTGTAGCAGGCCGGGGGCGGCCGCGCGGTCTCAAAGTCGGGCGCTACGCTGCTTCGCGTTGACTAAACCTGACCAACCAGGCACGCGCCGAATAGTCGATGTGCGGCGCGCTCGTGCACCGGCGCAAAGGTAAGAAAGCCGGAGGGGCTGTTCGTAGGGGAAAGGCCTAAATTCTGGCGGCTCTAGAACGACCCATCCAATCGTGCGAATGTTTACGATTGCACTGCCAGACGAAATCGGTCATGCTGCAATAAAATAATAAACTTATGTTTTCAATAACCTCCCGCCAGTTCGCCACTCAAGGCCTTCGGTCATTAAGCTTCGTCGGATTTTTTTGCGCTTCGACGTTTTTCGGCGCTGCTCAGCAGACGGATTCATCCGCTTCAGTCCTGCCATTTTACCTGCAAGGGACCGGATCGCACTCACCCACCTTCAGCGACGTTTTCGACATGTTCCATTCCCAGGAACCTGTGGCCAAATCGGCGACCAAGGTGGGAATGCTATTCCCAGCTTCGGCGCCGGCAGTTTATCCAAATGAGTTCCGCACGATTGACGGATCCAGAAACGCGCCAAACGATCTCGGCCGAGCGGGGTCAGTTGATCTGCGCAACACCACCATTGGCTATGCCGACGGCATGGGTGTGCCGGGAGGCACGACCCGCAAGGGTGCGCGCGAAATCAGCAACCTTGTGAACTTCCAACTGGCGCCGATTCCCAACAGCGTCAATGTTTCCGGTTTCCTCTGGAATTGGGGCAACATTGTCGATCACGATATGGTGTTGTCAAAGGTAGCCATCCCCTCCGTCCACTTCGACATTCCGATCCCACAGGGCGATCCGGTCTTCGATCCTAAAGGCAGGGGCGGACTCTTTCTCACCTTGAACCGTACTGGTGCATTGATCGTGAACGGAATCCGGCAGCAGGTCAATTCCAACACCGCCTTCCTTGATGGCTCCGTGGTTTATGGGTCGGATAAGCTGCGCCAAAACGAGATGCGGACGTTGGATGGCACGGGGCACATGAAGACCAGCGATGGCAATTTGATGATGTTCAACGTAGACGGTTTGCCCAACCAGCCGCCGGCTGATCGAGGCCTCGATCCCGCCCTCTTTTTCCTCGGAGGCGATGAGCGGTCGAACGAAAACATCGCGCTCAGCACGATGCAGAACCTCCTGGTTCGGGAGCACAATTACTGGGCCGACGTTATCAAGGCCGGTGACCCGACGCTGGACGACAACGGGATTTACCAGCGGGCTCGCGCCTTCGTCGGAGCCGAAATTCAGTCCATTACGTATCGAGATTGGATCCCGATTCTCCTTGGGCCTAATTCACTTACAACTTACACCGGCTATAATTCCAGCGTGGATCCGCGAGTTTCGCTCGCCTTTTCTACCGCGGGGTTTCGCGTCGGCCACACCTTTCTTCCGCCGGTGATAAGCCGGCTGGACGGGAGGAACCGTTCCATAGGCGATGTAAGTCTCAACCAAGCGCTCTTCCAACCACAGCAAATCACCCATAGCGGGCTCGAGCCCTTTCTGCGCGGTCTCGCGAGGCAAATTCCACAGGAAGTCGACGTCAGCATTATCGATGGCGTACGCAACTTTGTGACCGGCGTTGGCACCGGGTTTGACCTGGCGGCGTTGAACATCCAGCGCGGCCGCGACCATGGCCTGCCAAGCTACAACCAGGTCAGAATCGATTACGGACTCGTTCCGAGGGCGTCTTTCGCCGAGGTTACTTCGAATCTTGATTTCCAAGCCCGGCTCGCCAGCGCCTACTCCTCGCCCGATGATATGGACCTCTGGGTCGGTTGCCTCGCCGAAGATCACGTCAACGGCGGACTGGTAGGTGAAACTATGTGGACCATCTTTAAAGACCAGTTCCAGCGCACACGCGATGGGGACCGCTTCTGGTATGAGTCCTATCTGGACGCCACTACGCTAGCGCTCGTTCAGCAACAGACTCTGGGGATGATAATCAAACGCAACACCACCATCACTACCGAGATGCAGGACGAAGTCTTCCACGTGCCTCAATAGGCGCGCAGTCTCGACGTGGTGGTGCCCCAAATTTGCGTGATCCATTCGCCGAGCTGTCCGGATGCTGGGATGGCGGTTCGCCACTTTGATCTGCGCTCGTAACCCTCGTGCGCTCTCGGAGAACAGGCTTCTTGCCTTTGAAAAACTGGCTACGCGCCGCAGGGCGATTAGCTCCACCTGGTTAGGCCACGATGTCATCCTTTGCTCGGCGTCGGTAGTGCCGAATGACAACGACTTGTGAGTAAAGGATCCAAGCCAGCATCAGCGTGGCCAGCAGCGCCAGCAGGTTAAAAGTGAATAGCAGCCGCGACTTGCGCGTGTCCAGCCGGATCTGCAACGCTGCGCAGTCGGCCCGCACCCCCTGAGCGCCGGCCTGAGCCTCGCCCAGCCTGTTGTCGATGCGCTGCGTGAGACCGATGAGCACGGTGATGGTCTCAGCGCTGACGTCATTCTTCTGCGCCACCGCCAGGGCCCGGAGCGTGGCGCGTAACTGCGTCGAATCTGCGGACAGTTCTTCGAATCGATTGAAGGCTTCGTCCAGTGCGGCCAGCTGCGGAGCCCGGTCGGCCATCATGGGCAAAGCGTTCAACAGGCTCACCGCGTTGCCGATTTTCATCACCGCATCTCGCACAGGAGGCAGCACCTGCTGCATTTGCGCGATCCGTGGCGCGAGGGTCGTCTCCAGGCGCTCGCTCAACGCGTTGAGCACCGGGCTGTTCGCATCAGCGTGCGCGCCGACGGCGGTGATGCTCTCGGAGGCCTGTCGTACTTCGGTCCGGCTCGTCGCAATGAGGTTTTCCACTCGCGTCACCCCGGCATCGACAACTCCTACGGCAGTCTTAATGAGACCAAAGCCCCTTAGCGCAATTTCGGTTGCTTTGTAGTCGACCCACCACACACCGAAAATGCCAAACAGGTTCAGCCCAATGAATAGCACGGCGACACTGACGGCGGCAGAGCGAACTGTCTTCTCAAGGATTGCCATGCCGATCGTTCACGATGTGCGAGTGCGCCTAACGACCGAAGCTCACCGGTAAATGAGGCGGTTGGCAATAAAAATATCGGCGGAGGTGAAACTCCGGCGAAATGGTTTAAGGCCCGGAAAGGGAGGTGGGTTATGATCGAGACAATCTTCGGCCACCATTTCATCCATCGCAGCCAAATTGCCTTATCGATCTCCTCGTAGAATCGACGCACCAATTGCTTGTTTTCGTGGGGTGACATGTTTACCTCATCTAACCAAAGTAAGATCCGCCACGGCTATCGGAAGCAAGGCGGAACGGCACCACGTGGCACCCTGCCCTCCGCCTGCGTCGCACATAAGTAACCAAGCGCTGGGTGCTCCAGTCCATTGACAGGGAAATGTCATTTCCCGGTAAAGGCTGCGTAACGAGTGATCGCTTAAGGTTGCCGCATGACATTTCGCTCCTGGCTGATCGCGGCAGCCCATCCGGCGACCGCGCGTCGCGCTCGTCTGACTTCGCTTATCGTCGGAACCATTCTGACTGCAATCAACCATGGGCCGGCGCTCCTCGCCAACCAGATGACCTACGAAAGAATCTGGCAGATCCTTCTCACCTTCCTCGTACCCTATACGGTTTCGACCGTCTCGAGCGTCGCCACCCGCCACGAAATGAAGGGCGCCGCACACACTCGTGCCCGGAGAGGTGCGGAAGATCTTTGCGCGGCCGCTGACGCCGCCTAATCGGAATTCCGTGGCGGAACTGTAGCATTCACCGCGCGCCCTCAGCCGCCCTGATCGAGAGCTTCTGCGGTGCCGAGGTTATCGCGTTCTCCGCTCAATTCGCCCTTCGGCGCAGGCGCTCCAGAGCGCTGCTCGCCCGGACGCGGCTCTGCCATTGTCAGTTTCTGTCCCCGGCGCGAGAAGCCTTGTCCTCCCACATTGACGCACGTGCAGCCCGTGCCTTCTGCACAGCCCTGGCAGCAGTAGGTTTCGCCGTCGTGGGTATATCCTTCTCCAGGCCATTCATTCTTTGGCATCCTGCAACCAGGACACGCCGGCATCGGACTCGATTTCCCTGAACGATCGCTTTGTTTTCTTGCCGCTTTCAATCTATGCGGGGCCTTTCAAGCATTATATCGTCTACCCCTGTCATAGCGGACGTGACTGCCGATATGGAGAGCGCTCCCGTGCGCAAGCTACCAGTTTTACAAATTCCTGGCCTACGTCTTCCCGCACAGTCTACTTTGTAAAACCCACATGCGCCGCTGCGCTTTCCTCACACTCGAAGACGCGGCCGGGTACGTCATCGACGATGAACTGGCTTACGCGCCGCTGGCTGCACTCGGTTGGCGGGTCGATGCGATCCCGTGGCGCAAGCCTCAGGCCGAGTGGCACACCTACGACGCGGTCGTCATCCGATCGACCTGGGATTATGTCAACGATCCGGACGCATTCCTCGATGTCCTTGGTGAGATTGAGCGGTCCGGCACCCCGCTCTTCAACGGGCTCGACCTCGTCCGCTGGAATATTCGCAAGACGTACCTTCGCGAGCTCGCTGAACGCGGTGTCCCGGTCGTGCCGACGATCTGGCGTGACCGGCTTCATCGTGGCGAGTTGGCAGAGTTAATCGCAAAAGTCGGAACGGCGGAAGTGGTGATCAAGCCGGTTATTGGGCTGAATGCTCGTGGCGCTTTTCGGCTCGACGCGCATACCGCGCGCAGCCGAGACGCTGAGCTGAGCGATTATTTTGCGAACCGCGCATTGCTGGCGCAACCGTTTCTTCCCGCGATTGTTAGCGAGGGTGAGTTCTCGTTGTTCTACTTCAATGGAGCGCATAGCCACACCATCTCAAAGCTGCCGAAGGCGGCCGATTTCCGCGTGCAGGAGGAACACGGCGGAGTAATCCGAGCCGTCGCGACCAAGCCGGCGTTGCGTGACGCTGGCGATGCCGCACTGCGCGCCATCGGCTCCGTGCCTCTCTACGTCCGTGCGGACTTCGTGCGCGCGAACGATGACAGTGGCTACTGGCTGCTGGAGCTGGAACTCATCGAGCCGTCGCTTTACCTGCGCATGGACGCCGGAGCGCCCGCTCGGTTCGCACGTGCACTGCACGAACGCGTGGTCGTCGCAGCGGCCACGCCTGACCGAGCCTAACAATCATCTCCCCCGAGGAGCGAATCGAGATGAATGATTCATTCCGAAGTCATATGAAAATCCCCTTTGCTCACATTTTCATGACTCCACGCCACGGCGCCTCTGCGATCTGGTTTCCAATTCAACTCCCTCGGTGCAATCTTCCATGCGTCACCGATGCACGATGCTAGTTTCGCGAATGCGAAATTTCATTATCGGATATGTTCTGGTGCTGGTATCTACAGCGTTCGCGCAGGTGGCGCCTGTTGCCGAGCGCGTGGCCAAACAGAATGCGCTCTTCGAAGAGTTTTATGAGACGGGACTCAAGAACTCGCCAGAGCGCGCCACCTCGTATGGCGACTACCGCTACAACGCGCTGCTCGGACAGTATTCGCTGGCTGAGATTTCTCGCCAGCACGCGGAAGCCGACGATTTCCTGAAGCGGCTGCAAGCGATCCCGACTGACGGGATGAGCGACACCGACCTGCTCAGCCATCGGCTGATGCAGCGGCAACTGGAGCAAGAGGATGTGAACTACAGCCTGCAGAACTACGAGATGCCCGTGAACCAGCAGAATGGCATTCACACCCGACTGGCCGATCTGCCCCTGAGCGTGCCTTTCGATTCCGTGCCGCACTACCAGGATTATGTCTCCCGGCTGCACCAGATTCCGCGCGTGCTCGATCAAACCATCGAAGTGCTGCGGCAAGGCGAAAAGGATGGGCTCATGCCGCCGAAGCTCGTGCTCGCGAAGCTGCCCGGCCAATGCGACGGCATCGTTGCCGCGAATCCATTCCTGCTCCCGGCCAAGAAATTTCCGAAGGAATTTTCCGATGCCGACAAGAAGCGTCTCACGGACGAGATGACGAAGGCGATCAACGACGAGGTTTTCCCAGCTTACAAGAAGTTCGCGGAATTCCTGCGCACCGAGTACGACCCGAAGGGACGCGACGAGCTTTCGATCGAAAGTCTGCCCGACGGCAAGCGGCGCTATGCCGAAGCGGTCAAGATGATGACCACCATGAACATCTCGCCCGCGGAGGTGCACGAGATCGGGCTCAAAGAAGTTGAGCGCATCACCGCGGAGATGACCAGATTAGCCGAGGCGCAGGGTCATAAGGATCTAGCCAGTTTTCGCAAGGCGATTAACGACGATCCGAAATGGAAGCCGCAGAGCGAGCAGCAGATCGTGGATGACTTTGCGAAATACATTCACCAAATGGAGCCGAAGCTGCCGGAGCTGTTCGGCCTCCTGCCGAAGTCGCCCGTAACCGTAGAGCCGATCCCGGACTTCGCCAAGGCTGAGTCGACCCACTACGTTTTGGGCACGCCGGATGGGAAACGAGCGGGCCGCGTGGTCGTCGCCGTGGCCGACCCCACCAAGCGCACGCTGGTTAACGATGAAGCTATCGCCTACCACGAAGGCGTTCCAGGTCATCACATGCAGATCAGCATCGCCCAAACATTGCCGGGTCTGCCGAAGTTCCGTCTTCATGGCTTTTACTCCGCCTACGCGGAAGGTTGGGCGCTGTACGCCGAGCAGCTAGGCAAAGAAATAGGCTTCTATCAGAATCCTGTCTCCGACTACGGGCGGCTGAACTCGGAGTTATTCCGCGCTGTCAGGCTGGTGGTGGATACCGGCATTCACGACAAGAACTGGAGCCGCGAAAAGGTGATCGAGTACATGCACGCCAATGACACGAACGATGCCCTGGCCCAGACCGAGACCGACCGTTATATCGCGTGGCCGGGACAAGCACTGGCCTACAAGATGGGGCAGCTGACTATTCGCAAGCTGCGCGACGAAGCCAAGGCCCAACTCGGTCCGAAGTTCGACATCAAGGCGTTTCACGATGAAATCCTCAATGGCGGCGCGATGCCGCTCGACCTGCTACAAGAGCGGGTGGAGCGATGGATCAAAGCGCAGCAATCGCCGGCTGCGAGTTCCGGCCTGTAGCGCTCATTCCATGTCGGGGTAAGGACCTTTACCCTCTTCGGCGATGAAGCGATCGATGCGCGCCGTCAGAACAGGCAACGGCACCGAGCCCAATTCGAGCACCATATCATGGAATGCGCGGATGTTGAATTTCGGCCCTAGCACCTTCTCCGCCTTTTCGCGTCCGCGCACGATGGCGAGCTCGCCCAAGTAGTAAGAGAGCGCCTGTCCCGGCCAGGCGATGTAACGGTCGACTTCGGTCTCAATTTCGTGCTCGGGCAGCGCGGTGTATTCGTGCATGTATTGCAAGGCCTGCTCGCGCGTCCAGCCCTGTGAATGGACGCCGGTGTCTACTACCAACCGCGCCGCGCGCCAAATCTGGTAACCCAGCATTCCGAAACGGTCGTAGGGCGTTTCGTACATACCCATCTCCACACCCAACTTCTCGCAATAGAGGGCCCAGCCTTCACCATAAGCCGAGATGTAATCGTGCTGCCGAAAATCCGGCTGATCCTTGTGCTCGAGCGCGATCGGTCCCTGAAAGGCGTGACCAGGAGCCGACTCATGCAGAGTTAGCGCAGTCAGATTGTAAAGCGGACGGTGCGGCAGGTCATAAGTGTTGAGGAGATACAATCCCGGGCCACCGCGGCCGGAGGTATAAAACGGCGCCAAGTCGGCCGGTACTGGTTTAATGGTGAACCGCATGCGCGGCAAATAACCGAAATACTGCGAGGACTTGCCATCAAATACTTTCGCGATCCAGGCGGCGCGATTGAGCAACTCCTGCGGTGACTTGGCGTAGAACTGCGGGTCGGTCCGAAGGAATTGCAGGAACGCCGGGAAATCGCCCTTGAATCCGCTTTCGTGCATGACGTCCACCATTTGCCCATGCAACTTCGCAACTTCCGCTTCGCCAATCTGGTGAATCTCCGCGGGCGAGAGATCGAGCGTCGTAAACTCGCGAATCTTCTGCCGATAGTAATCCTTGCCCTCGGGTAGCGCCTCCGCCGCAAGCGAGGTGCGCGTGTGCGGCACATATTCGTCGCGGAAAAACTTGAGCAGGTTCGCATAGGCTGGCTGCACGATCTCGCGAATGACCTGCGCCGCTTCCGTTTTGAGCTTCTCCTGATCGGACGCCGCAACTCCTACCATCGGTTCGCGGAAAGGCGTGTAGAGCAAACTGTCTTCGGGCTTGCCCTCCGCAATGGTGGCGATGGATTTATCACGTCCCTGCAAAGTCGCGCGCGGAGGCGAGAACTCGCGAGAAACTCCTGCTCGCATGTTCGCGATCTGCTCCTGGAAATAGCGCGGCACATCGCGCATCTGCGCGATCCAGTTCTTGTAATCCGTTAGGGTCTTAAAAGGCCGCCGCGCCGTGTAACCCAGGTCGGTCCAGAAAGCGGAATCCGAGTTCGCCGGCATCTCGTAATCGCGAAATTTTTGGTCGGCCACGGAATCTTCGATTTCGCTCCGGTAGATATCGTAGTTGACCTGTTCCTTGGGCGAGAGCGACGGCCGCGCAATGCCATCGAGTTTGTGCAGCACATCGTTCCAGTAAACGAGCCGCATTTGTTGGGTCGCCGGATCCACTTTTGGCAAATGATCCGGCACCGGCTTGAGTTCGCCCTCCAGCCCTGGGAACTGCTCCAACCGCCACTTCCATTCCGCGTTGTAGATGGCGCGTAGCGACGCATCCGCGTTTTGTGCTTCAGCAAACAAGGTCGCGTATTGCGTTAGCGCTACTCCCAGGAGAGCGATTGCGAGCGTCTTCGATCCTGACCCGCGTGATAGTCCGATTGCCATGAGGTAAACCTCTACCGAAGGAGCAAAGCACGCGCGAGGATTACCTTCGCCACGATCAATTTCGCGGACAACGTCGTTCCGAATCAAAAGGCCCACCAACCGCGCACGAAAAGTCCTGCAAAGAGCCCGAGAAAAAGGAGCGACGTCGCCGTCAGAAGTCCATTCCAGAATGGATTTCGACCGGCGAAACTGAACAGGATGAAAATCGGGAACAATGTCAGCGCATAGCGCGGTTCGCTCGCCAAAAAGCTGGCTGAAGTCACGAGCAACCAGGATCCTGTGATCCAGACGGCATAGATCGGCCGTAACTTTATCCAACTGATCATCGCGCAAAGAAGCCCCAGGCTCGCAAAGACCAGTTCCTGTGTGCCGACCATGATCGCGGCGGTTGGCGGCCGGAGTTGGTTTCGATAAGCCTCCCGCATACCTATCCAGGGCCAGGCGCCGGTCATATGGAAAAGCCGTTCCCGCATGGGCAGGAACGCGAAAGCGCTACCGGCGATCTTGAGATTCAAGAGGAGATAAACGGCGAAACCGGCTGGCACGAATCCAATCCAAAGCCATTGCCAGCGCCAGCGTTTCGTTTCCCAAAACTGATGCGCGGCCTCCGTCGCCAGCGTCGGCAACAGGATGATGCCGGTGGGGCGCGTCATCCAGCAAAGTGCGCCGAATACTCCTGCCATCCACCAACGATCATTCCGCGCCGAGAGGAGAGAAGCCAGCAGAAAGGCAAGGAAGAGCGACTCCGTGTACCCGATGTGCAAAAAGTATGCGGTCGGAAAAATGAGAAAGAACCAGACGGCCCGCACCGCTACCGCCTGCCCGTAGTCGTGCGCGACCAATCTCCGCAATAGAACCGCCGCCGCCGCCAGGGCGAGTCCAGAGACGACGAACGCCGCCACGAGGTAATCCCGGGTCACGAAGGCAAACACGCGCACCGTCCACGGAAACAGTGGATACAACCACGTCTTCAAAGGATCCGTGTTGCTGTAGCCAAACTCGGCCAGCCTCAGATAATGTGGCGAATCCCAGCGGTTCCAGAGTTCCAGCGACCGACGGAAGCCTATGCTTCGTTGGTTAGTCAGGATCTGCAAGCTCTCCGCGGCGAAAACAAGGAGCAGCAGCTTAATCGCAAACGTCCACCCGATTGCGAGCCAATCTTCTTTCGGCAGGCCTAGGAAGGAGCCCCTGCGGTGAGACTTCTGCGGCACCGTATCGGATTCGTTATTCATTATTGGGAAACCCCCGCGGCAAGCGCGCGAGAAATTGGCCGTGCGCATTCTGCCGAACTCTTCCTAGCCATGCAATGCGGCGGTCGCATTTTCCGCTGTGGGCCAAAATCTTCTGACTCTTCAGCCACTTTATGGGCGTTGTAAGGGGGGCGTAACTGTTTTGTAATGCCAATTGCATATTAGTTCAGCCCTTTTGACTTGCCACACCGCGTCCGGCTTTCCCACACTAGGCGTCACATGAAAACTGCCGCTGCTCTTCTCATCGCCTGCACACAAATTGCCGTTCATGCCGCGACGGCTCAGATACCCGTAGCTCCGGACAAGGTCACGAGCAGACAGGTGCCAAGGAATCTCGATATCACCATGCGAGCTGGGAACGAGGCTGAGACTGCAGTCGCCATCAGTCATACCAACCCCAAGCTCATCACGGCGGTTTCTAATCTTGACATCGACGGACTTTCTCATGCCTGGAGCACGGATGGCGGCCGTACCTGGCAGCACGATATTATCGCCACGGGATCTGATTCGCTCACCAAGGCCTGCTGCGACGCGCAGTTAGCTTCTGATGAGTTCGGCAACATCTTTATGACCTATCTCTCTTCCAGCATTGCAGTGAAGATGGCTATCTCGATC
>Ga0163162_10003891_pt1 | contig 14333 bp, 6 predicted proteins | sample S55metaG_FD_115310 | JGI IMG/M metagenome (GOLD analysis project Ga0163162, IMG submission 115310) | Switchgrass rhizosphere microbial communities from Kellogg Biological Station, Michigan, USA - S5-5 metaG | ecosystem: Host-associated > Plants > Roots > Rhizosphere > Soil | place: USA: Michigan...
ATTAAGTGATTTACAATGTGATAATTACAATGGATTTATAAGGTCAGTCCGGTTCCGATACAGCGCCTGTCCGTATTCGATACAATTGACTTTGCCCCTTTGCGAGAAACCCCACTCAAAAGGCGCGAAGGATCTACTCGGACCTTAAGCTTTTCACGGGGTTTGCCAGTGCTGCTTTGATGGCCTGAAAACTAACCGTCATGATCGTTAAGAAGAGTGTGACGCCAACGGCAATCGCAAAAATCCACCAGGCCAACGGCGCACGATAATCATAGTGATTTAACCAATTTTGAAGGAAATAACGAGCCAGCGGGATCGCAATCACGCAGGCGATTAAGACCATGTAAACAAAATCTTTCGACAACATTTTCCATAATCTAAATACAGATGCGCCCAACACTTTGCGCACACCAATTTCTTTGGTTCGCTGTTCAGCCACAAAAGAAGCCAATCCAAACAAACCCAAACAACTGATCAGTATCGCCAGGAATGCAAAAAAACCGGCCAGTGTTTTTATTCTTTCTTCATTTTCAAATTTGATATTGAATTCCTGGTCCACAAACTGGGTTTCAAACAGACTTTCGGGATTGAACTTTTTAAATATGGGCTCTATTGTAGCGAGTGCTTTCGACGGTGCAAGCGTTGGGTTTAGTTTCATAACCATCACCTGGGCGTTGCGATAGCTAAGCAGGAAAACGGTGGGTTTCACGTCGCTGTACGGCGACTCCATCAGCAAATCTTTCACCACGCCAATAATTTTCATTGGTGAACGGTTGTATTCAATCACCGTATTGAGGGGATCCTTCAATCCCATGAATTGCACCGCCGCATGGTTTAGAATGAGGCTGGCTGAATCGGACAAAAATGTTTTTGAAAAATCGCGACCGGTTTCGAATTGCCAGTTAACCGTCTTTCCAAAATCGTGTGTTACCCAAATGGTGCCGAAGGCCGCTACCATGTTGGGATCCTTGCCAGGCCAGGAGAAATCCGACTCATAAGAATAAACATTCGTCATAGGACCGGATGTCTTGGCCACTTGAAGCACCGCTCCCGTGTTTTTTAACTCCCGCTCCAGGAAGTCAAACCGATTATGCTGATTGACATTCTCGGCAAAGGGATAGCCAAATGTGGTGATGAGGCCATTGCGGTCGTAGCCGATGGGGCGGTCTTTTGCGAAAATAATTTGACGGTATACCACGATGGTACCAATGATGAGCGTAAGTGAAACAGTAAATTGAAGGACCACCAATACTTTGCGTGGCACAGCTGCAAACCGGCCGACCCTGAAATTTCCTTTCAGAATTTTGACCGGCTTGAAAGAGGAAAGAAAAATTGCGGGATAACTTCCGGCGAGCAAGGCCGTGATGCCGATGAATACGGCACAGGCAGCCCAGAACACGGCGTTGCCAAATGGGATCTGCATGAACTTTCCTGTTAGCTCATTGAAGGCGGGTAAGCTGAGTTGAACCAATATCAATGTAACTGCAAAAGCCAGCAATACGATGAGCAATGATTCGCCCAGGAACTGAATGACCAGTTGCTTGCGAAGGGAGCCGACTGTTTTCCGGATGCCAACTTCCTTTGCCCTTTTTTCGGAACGCGCCGTGCTTAGGTTCATGAAATTAATACAGGCCAGAAGCAACACGAAGGCACCGATGATTCCAAACATCCATACAAACTGAATTGAGCCGCCGGTATTCACGCCATTCTGAAATTCCTCGTACAGATGCCAGCGGGTCATAGGGAACAGAAAAAGTTCGGGCTTCTCGTCAGCCCTTTTGTTGTGGCGCTGAATAAGGTCCTTTATTTTACCGCTCAGTTTGTCAATATCGGTGGAGGTTTTGAGTTGCGTAAATGTTTGAAACGAAGAATTACCCCAATTCTCAACGGATGATTTCACCCAGGGGTAATCGTTCGTATACAGTTCCCAGGTGAGGAAAAAATCGGTGCGGCCGAATGAAGAGTTTTTAGGATAGTCGGCGTAAACACCACTCACTGTTGCCGAACTGTTGTTGTCGATGATAACCACTTTGCCTATCGGATCCTCCTTGCCGAACATGATTTCGGAAAGCGTCTGGCTAATCACCATACCTTTCGGATCATTCAGGGCAGACAGGTCACCCCTGGTCATCCTGGTCGAAAACATGCGCAGGAATTGCGGTTCAACAAACATGCCTTCGCGGGAAAACCTGTTCTCGCCGGTCTTCAAAAAATGTCCATAGCTCCATGATGCCATCGCGACATTGTCAAAATCACTGCCGAATTCCTTTCGCATGGTTTGTCCCAGCGCATAGGGTTGGTCCCAGGCCGTCTGAACATTGCCATTGTTATGACGGTTTACGACCACCCTTGCCAACCGGTTGGCGTTGGGCAGGTTGCGATCGAACGAGCGTTCATCGATAATCCAAAACGCGATGAGAAGAGATACGGCCATCCCCGTTGCCAAACCAATAATGTTGATGAAACCGTAAGCCTTATTTCTAAGGAGGTTTCGTACAGCAATTTTGAGATAATTGCGGAACATGGTATTCGGTTTTGGTTTGTATTTCACGCAAAAGCGCAAAGCGGGACGCAAAGGGCGCTAAGTCCCCGCAAAGCTCCCAAAGGAAATCTCTATCCTTTGTGAACTTTGCGCTTCTTTGCGATCTTTGCGTCCCGCCTTGCCCTTGCTCTCCTAAACGAGCCGGTCGATACGTCCAGGCATTAAACCTAAAAGCTCTTATTTCAAGGTCACATACACTCTGCCGCTTCCTGCATTGGCGTACACTCTTCCACCGCCGCCATTCAATGTGCCCACGATAGAATGTTCATCCGTATCTCCACTAAAATGATCCAGCCTGTCAACTTTCACCCTGTCACCATGCAGATCAAGGTTCATACCCTTGCTTTTGGGAAGGGTTAGATCGATGCTGCCTGATGAATTGGTAATCCTTACACTTTTGCCGGGGTTCACCAATTCCACGTCAATATTTCCGCCACTGGTAGATGTTTCCAGGTTTCCGGAAATATCTTTCAGGTCTACATTTCCACCGGAGGTATGTGCAGAAAGATCACCGTCTATCTCATCCCCGTGAACACTACCACCGCTGGTATTGGCATCAATGGTGCCTTTCAATTTTGCCAGGTGAAGTGAGCCGCCCGAAGTTCCCAGGCGCAGGTTGCCAGAGCAATTTTCAGCCGTGATGCTGCCGCCACTGGTATTCAGGTCAATATTGTCCTTGGAGTCGCGCAGGGTGATGCTGCCACCGGAAGTTCTTCCTTTGATCTTACCACTCAGTCCATCAACATTAAGGCTGCCGCCGCTGGTAGTAAAGTCTTGTGTTCCTGTCAGGGATTTCAGCGAAATGCTTCCACCACTTGTTGCCAGGTTGGTGGATACCGCCTGGGGAACATAGATACGGAAAGAAATGTTCAAACTTCTTTTCCAATCGTCGTTGTCCCTGTTTTTGCGTTTGGCCTTGGCTGTTAGTTTTCCGTCCTTGGCTTCAATCGTCAGGTCATAGTCTTCGTCCAGTCTTTTTTTGATCTCGTCTTTTGAAATGTTGTTCCAATTGTTGCCATTGCCCGTAATGATCACGTCAATCTTGGCCTCTGCCTGACTTACGCCGGTCACCGAAATGCTTCCACCGGAAGTGGAGGCTTCTACGTTTTGAATTTTTTCACCCGATAGTGACTTTGTGAGATAAGGTTCCTTGTCGGCTGATTGCGCCAGCCCTACGATCGCTGCGAGTAAAAAAAACAAAGAAAATGCTGCTTTTTTCATGATTATGTTATTATGATGGATTTTGAAACTTAAAGACTAACCTTGATGACAAGATGTTGCACGCTTAAAGGTAAAAGCTGAAGGGTAAAAGGTAGAAGGCAAAGGGTAGAGCCCCTTTTACCTTTTACCCTTCTCCTTTTACCTTCTAAGGCTGTGCCACAGTTCAACTCCTTAACTGACAATCGCTTTAAACACGGGCAGGCAGGCAGCTGTTCATTTCCGGACAGTTTTTGTCCGCTTACAGCACTGCGAAAACGCCGCCTATTCGCTACGCAGCGATTTAACCGGATTGGCCGTTGCCGCTTTCACAGCCTGGAAGCTGATGGTAAGCAAGGCTACCAGCGCCGCCAGCAATCCCGCCACCGCAAACACCCACCAGGGAATGCCCGTACGGTACGCGAAATCGTTTAGCCAATTGTGCATGGCATACCAGGCGATTGGAAATGCAATCACGGCTGCTATCGCCACCAGCTTCAAAAAATCTTTCGACAACAATTGCACGATGCTGCTGGTATTTGCGCCCAACACTTTTCGGATACCGATTTCTTTAACGCGTTGTGTAATGGCAAAGGCCGACAAGCCAAACAATCCCAGGCACGCGATTAAAATGGCAATGCCGGCGAAAATGGTGAACAGGGTGCTTTGCTTTTGTTCGGAAGTATAAAGCTTGTTGAAATTCTCATCGAGGAAGGTAGATTGATAGGGCGCTTCCGGAAGGAATTTTTTCCAAACACTTTCAATGTGCGCGAGTGCTGCCGGCATATTGTTTCCCGCAATTTTTATAGAAAGCCGGTTGTAAAAATTGCCATTTACGGGCAACACCATTACCATCGGCACAATCCTTTGATGCAATGATTCAAAATGAAAATCGTGAAATACACCGATGAGCTTTCCTTTGCGACCACCGTATTGAAAATTCTTGCCCAATGCCGCCTCACTGTTCTTTAATCCCAATGCATCTACGGCCGCTTCATTAATCAGGTAGGCGGAAGTATCCGTTCCAAACTCACGGGAAAAAGGCCGGCCGGCTACCATTTTGATGTTGAATGTTTTAAGAAAATCCTGGTCAGTGGCGAGGTATTTAATATCGGCATTGATAGGCGTGAGCGAATCGGCGCGCTCGATAGCAGCTCCCATGTTGTCGAGCAACCGGCCCGTCGGAATACGTGATGAGCGGGTAACGTCCTTGATCGACGCGTTAGCCAACAGGTCATTTCTGAAGGCATCATAGCGGTCGCTCAATCCGCCGTTGTACGCCATCGTAACAATATGATCCCGGTCATAACCCAGGTTCTTATTGTGCATGTAGCGCATTTGCAGGTATACGATGCCGGTGCTGATGATAAGAATAATTGAAATGGCAAACTGAACAGTTACCAATACTTTCCGGAAAGAAATATTTGCACCGCCTGCTTTGAACAATCCCTTCAACACAGAAACCGGTTTGAAAGAAGACATGAATATCGCGGGGTAGATACCGGAAATGATACCCACTACAAATGGAACTAAAATGATGGCTGAAATAAACTGCCAGTTCATGAACAGGCGCATGTTCAGTTCCTGTCCCGACACTTTATTCAGGGTTGGCATTAATATAAAGGTGAGTCCTATGGCCAAGAGCATGGCCGCAAATGCGATCAATACGGATTCACTGAGAAATTGTGCGATTAATTCTTTGCGTTCGGCACCCACCACTTTTCGGATTCCGATTTCACGCGCGCGCAAGGCAGACCTTGCCGTAGAAAGATTCATGTAGTTGATGCACGCAATAAGCAAAATAAACAGGGCGATGGCGGAGAATATATAAACCCTTTTTATGTCGCCATTTTCTTCGGCTTCAAAATCCAAATGTGAACGCAGGTGAATGTCGGTGAGTTTTTGCAGGTGCAGATCGGTACCCTGATTGGGTTTGTATTTGCCATAGTATCCAACCGGCATTCTTCTGTCCAGGAAGGCGGGGAATTGGGCTTCCATTGATTTGGCAGCTTCCTCGCCAGGCAGAACGAAATAAGTTAGGAATGAATTGTTTCCAAAATTAGTCTGAAGATTCTGTTCCCCATAAACGGCCGAATCACGCAGGGTGTTGAACGAAATCAGCAATTCAGGATGAAAGTGCGAGTTGGTGGGAAAGGCCTTGAACACACCCGAAATCTTGCAATTGAACTGGTTGTCCATTTTCACCTGCTTGTTCAGCGGATCTTCGTCGCCGAAATATTTCTTTGCAACCTCTTCACTCAGCATCACGCTGAAAGGATCAACGAGGGCCTTTTCAGGATTTCCCTTTGTCACTTTCACGTCGAACACATCAAAAAGATGTTCGTCTGCGAAATAAGAATTGCTTTCTGTGAAAATCTTGTCCTCATACCGCATGGCAATACTTCCATTGGGAAGCAGCACGGTCATTTTTTGGATCTGCTTAAAATCATTTTTTAACAGCGGGCCGAAAGGGGGCGCCACGGTTCCGAGTTGAAGGGTAGGTTCGTGCGTTTCGGGATTTCTGAACGTACGCGTTACCCGGTAAATATTCGACGCCTGCTTGTTATATTTATCATAACTCAGTTCATTCACCAGGTAAACCAGGATGAGCAGGCAACAGGTGAGTCCCACCGTTAACCCAAACAGGTTAATGAAGGAGATAAATTTATACTTGCGCAAATTGCGCATTGCGATTTTGAAATAATTCTTTATCATAACTTAAGTTGTATGTTTCACGCAAAGACTTAAAAAGGACTAAGATTTTATTCAGTTCTTAAACTTTTTACCGGGTTCATCAGTGCTGCAGAAATCGCCTTAAAACTCACCGTTGCCAATGCAATCATCAATGCCGACGCACCTGCGATGACGAAAACCCAAACGCCCACGTCTACCCGGTATGCGAAGTCCTGCAGCCACCTGTGCATGGCCCACCAGGCCACCGGGAAGGCGAAAAGCAGCGCGATAGCCACCAGCTTCAGAAAATCGCCCGACAGCATTGTTACGATATTGCCCACTGTGGCACCCAGCACTTTCCTGATCCCGATTTCCTTAATACGTTGTTCTGCGGCATATGTTACCAGGCCAAACAATCCGAGGCAGGCGATGAAAATGGCCAATATTGCAAAGCTGACAAATATTCTTCCTATTCTAACTTCCGACTGATAAATGTTATTGAAATCGTCATCCATGAATGAGTACTTGAAAGGCATACCGGGCGCCATCGCCTTCCATTTTCCTTCAATCTGTGAAATAAGGGATTGAATATTCTTTGTTTCTACCTTAAAGGCCATCGCCCCCCGCTGCTCACGCAGAAAAAGTGCGACGGGGCTGACCTGTTCCCGGAGTGAGCTGAAATTAAAATCCTTTACTACCCCAATGATGGGATGAGGTGTTAATTTTTTGTCAGGGAAATCATCCATTCCATAAAGATTTCTTCCAACCGGGTCTTTAAACCCCAGCAATTTTGCTGCTGCCTCATTAATAATTACGCCCGTGGAATCGGTTGGCATATCGCGTGAAAAATTCCTGCCCTGCGCCATTTGCATTCCCAAAGTTGGAATGTACCCTTCATCTACCTGCCAGGTTTGCATGGAAGCCGCTTTCTTATCATCAATTACTGCCTCGGGATAAAGTGGCATATCAGATCGCCAGCCATTGGTAGGTAAGTAACCTGTCATGGTAGCATTTTTCACGCCCGACAATTTCAATACCTCATCGACGAAAGGTTTTGCCACGGGCCAGGTATTTTGCAAGACCAGCACCTGGTCGCGATTAAATCCCAGGTTTTTTGAGCGGATAAAATTCAGTTGTTTATATATCACCGCCGTTCCCACAATCAAGATGATTGAAATCGCAAATTGAATAACCACCAGGCTGCTACGCAACCAACCCGTTTTAAAACCCTTGGCCAACTTTCCTTTTAATACGGTAATGGGTTGGAAAGAAGAAAGATAAAAGGCAGGATAGCTACCGGCCAAAAAGCCCACCACCAAAACCAATATCAACAAAGAGGGAAACACCCAGGAATGTGTGAGCAGGCTTATGCCCATTGCCTTTCCCGACAACTGGTTAAAATAGGGCAGCAACAAAATAGCCAATCCAAGCGCCAGCACCAGCGCAATACAACTGATGACCATCGACTCTGTAAGGAATTGCCAAACCAGGTTCTTTTTCAGGGAGCCCAACACTTTTCGCAAACCCACTTCTTTGGCACGGTTGGAAGAACGGGCCGTGGATAAGTTCATAAAATTGATGCATGCAATCACCAGGATAAAAATGGCTATTGCCGAAAAAATATATACGTACTGTATGCTGCCATTGGCATCCAGCTCGGCAGTTTTATTGGAGTACAGATGAATTTTCGACAATGGCATCAGGAAGTGATCGTTCCTGTTGCCACTCTTCTTAAATTCCTCCATCGATATCCCCAACATTTGTTTGGCCTGCGGACCAACATAGCGCACATTGATTTCATCGAGCTTGGCCTGGAAAACGAGCGGATCAACACCCGGCTTCAATACGATATAAGTATTTAGATTGTTACTTACCCAATTTCCCAACTCCCAGGATGGAATGGCGCCATTGATGGAAATGAAAAAGTCGAAATTAAAATGAGATTCGCGTGGAATATTTTTGATAATGCCGGTAATCTTCAGGTTCTTCTCGTCGTTGATGACCAGGCTCTTTCCCACCACATTGCTGAGGGTGTTAAAATATTTTTTCGCCATGTCCTCAGTAATCACAACGGTATTGGGTTCTACGAGGGCGGTCTTTGGGTCCCCTGCGATCATGGGTAAGGTAAACACATCGAAAAGAGTCGAGTCAGCATAGATTACGCGATCTTCCTGTACATCCACATCTCCCTTTTTTACGCGCATGCCGCCGTACCCGCGCATGCGGGTGTATTGTTCAACCTGCGGATAATCGCGTTTCAATGTGGCTCCCATCGGTTCCGGGGCCACTGCCAATATAAAATGTGTACCGCCGAATATCAGGTCACCATCTACCCGGTATATGCGATCGAGTTTGGTATTGTACCTGTCGTAACTCAATTCATCCTGCACAAAAAACAGGATCAGCAAACAGGTGGTCAAGCCAATGGCCAGACCGATAATATTTATTGCCGAGAAGCCTTTGTTCCTCCAAAGATTGCGAAATGCAACTTTTATGTAATTTCTGATCATTCTGAAATGATTTAAAAGTTTACAGAAAAGATGATCAGGGGGAATAGATTCCCGCGAGGCATCTTATTTTAATAAGTTCCTCTTTATATATCAGGCTGTTGATTTATCATTCGTTCCGCAACGACTTCACCGGATTGGCCAGTGCCGCCTTGAGGGATTGGTACGAAACGGTAGCGCCTGCGATAACAATGATCAGCACCAGGGGAACCAGGAAGAACCACCATCCAATTTCAATATGGAAGGCATAGTCGTTCAACCAATTCCTGAGCAGGTACCAGGCGATGGGTATGGCCACCAGGCCGGCTACGATCACTAATTTCAGATAATCCTTTGTAATCAGCGATACCACTTGTAAAATAGAAGCGCCCAACACCTTGCGAATACTCAGCTCTTTCGCCCGTTTGGCTACCGTAAATAAACTCAATCCAAACAAACCCAGGCAGGCCACTAAAATGGCCAGTGCCGTAAATAACAACAACACTGTGGAAAATAACCGGTCGTTGTTGTACTGTGCCTCATAGGATTCGTCTAGAAAGCGAAAGGTAAACGGACTTTCGGGGAAGCGCGCGTTCCAAACTTTTTTTACTGATGCCATCAATTGCGGCATATTCGTGGTTTGCACTTTCACCGAAAAATTTCCAAATTCATTTTCAACACCAGGATAAAATATGATGGGATCATAGTTGAACTGCAATGATTCCTGGTGGTAATCTTTCAACACACCAATCACAGTGCCCGTGGTATTGCCCGCGTGCAGCTCCTTGCCCAGTATTTCCTCATTTTTTCCAAAACCAAAAATCTTCACTGCCGTTTCGTTCACAATCAGGTTGATGCGGGTGTTGGAGTTGGTTGATTTGGGATCATTGTCAAAAGCCCGTCCCGCCACTATCTTAAGGCCATAGTCGGGAATAAAATGATCGTCTATGCCGAATACACGACAGCGCTTTTCTGCCAATGAAGTGCCAAGTGTAAATCCTTCCGACCCTCCCACTTCGCCGCCTGGAACAGAAGTTGAAGCGGTAACGGACTTAACGCCGTTCAATGCTTTCAGATCGTTCATGAATGACTGGATAGAAATAATTTTGGTGCTGTCCATTCCGATTGTTTGATTCAACACCAGGGTTTGCTTAATATCCACGCCAATGTCGCGGCTGCTCATAAACCTTAGTTGCTGGTAAAATCCAATGGCGCCCGCAATGAGCACAATGGCAGCGGTGAATTGTATTACCACCAGCGATTTCCTGAGGAACTGCCGGCTGGTGCCTTTGCCGGCAAAGCCCGGCGAGGATTTCAGGGTTTGAATGGGTTTGAAAGATGACATCACGAATGCCGGGTAAAAGCCGGCCAACAAGGTTCCTATCAGGAATATCGCGCCGATCATCAACCAAAATTGTGCGCCCATCTCCCTCAAATCAACTGCTTCCCTCTTCACCAATGTTGCAAATGGCGATAACACGATCGTAAAAAGAAATACCCCAATGCCAATGGCCAGCAAATTGATGAACACCGATTCCGTCATAAATTGCCTGATCAACTGAAAGCGATTGGCGCCAATTACTTTTCGTACCCCCACTTCCTTGGAGCGATCGATGGCACGTGCGGTAGAAAGATTCACATAGTTAATCCAGGCAATGAATAGGATGAACAGTGCTGCCGCGGCGAGGTATTTCAGGTAACTCAGATTTCCATTGCCCTCCAGTTCGTAATCGTAGGTGGAACGCAGGTGAATATCTTTGATGGGTTGTAATTGTAAACTCAGCTGGTAGCTTCTTTCTTTCATGTCGGCACCGCGATACCTTTCAACCATGGGTGGCAATTTTGCTTCCAGCGCTTTCACATTGGTGCCCGGCTTCAATAATATATACGTGTAAAAATCGCTCCAGCCCCAGCTGCCGTCTGCATCGCCACCACCTACTTTAACCAGTTGAATGTATTTCTGAAAATTCAGCAGCACATTAAATTTCAGGTGCGAATTGGCCGGAAGGTCTTTCAATACACCCTTTACTGTATAATTTTCATCGTTATAGCGAAGGGTTTTTCCCATGGCGTTATCGTTGCCAAAATATTTCTTAGCTGCCGTCTCCGTAATCACCGCATCATTCAAATCGGCCAGACCGGTTTCGCCGTTACCTTCCTTAAAAGGAAATGAAAAAATCTTGAAAACGGCGGGATCGACATAATACAATGAACCCGCTTCAAGAATTTTGTTTTCCCCGGCCTTTACCACACCATAGCGTTTGCGAAATCGCACGGCCTGTTCTATTTCCGGAAATTCTGACTTCAACGTTTTCGCCACGGCAGGATAGGTAAAAGCGAAGGTTTGAATCTTTCCGTCTTTCTCGGTAACCGTCATGGGTACACGATAAATGCGGGTTTCGTGATCGAGGAAATCGTCGAAACTATACTCAAACCTGATATAGTTCATGATGAGCAGGAATGCCGTGACGCCGATGGCCAGACCAACGATATTCAGCGCCGAGAACCCGCGGTTGCGCCAGAGGTTCCGAATCGCTACTTTAAAATTGTTCCTAAACATGTTGATAAATTGAGGTTTTAAAGAAAACCACGTTGTTGGTCAATCTTAGTTCTATTCCGATCTTAAACTGGTTACGGGATTTCTCAATCCCGCGCGAATGGCCTGGAAAATAATGGTGCCGAGGGCAATGGCCATCGCCAATACACCCGCCAATACAAACACCCACCAATGTATGGGCACATGGTATGGAAAATCTTTGAGCCACGAATGCATTCCCCACCATGCCAGTGGCGTCGCAATTAAAATGGCGATGAAAACCAGGAACAGGAAATCCTTCGACAACAAAGAGGCGATACCCGCAACGGAAGCACCCAACACTTTTCTAACCGCTATTTCTTTTAGTCGGTTTTCAGCCATATAGGTTGCCAATCCAAACAGGCCCAGGCACGAAATAAAAATGGTGAGTCCGGCGAACAGTGCCGCCAGCGTTCCTGTTCTTTTTTCATCATTGAATTTCTTCGCATATTCTTCGTCGATGAAATTGTATTCAAAAGGATACTCCGGATTGTATTTTTTAAAAATCGCCTCAGCTGCCTTCAGGTTTTGTGCCGTGGGATTGGCTGGATTGAACTTAATGTGCATTACGTTGAACCATCCCTTCGCACCCTGGATTACCATGGGCTTGGTGGGCTGATAAGGCGATTGTAAGATGAAATCCTTCACTACGCCAATCACCGTCCAGTTCTCGCCATTGTTCTTAATTGTTTGTCCGAGCGGCGACTTAAAATTCATTGCTTTCACGGCAGATTCATTTAAGATCATCGCGTTGGAATCGGTGGGAAACTGTTTCAAATCGAAATCTCTTCCGGCTATCAACTTAAATCCAACCGTTTTCACAATGTTCTCGTCCACGCAAAACATGTCGAAGTCTGTTTTATCATTCACATCTTTTCCGGGCCATTCAATTCCCCAGGTATCACTCCAGCCCTGGGTTACCGGCGCACTGCTTTTGGTAACTGCTGTTGCAATGCCCGATGCCAGCAGTTCATTTTTAACGAGGGGATAATTTTTCTCCAGGTCGCCCGTCAGGAAATGATAAATTAGATTGTTTCTGTCGTAACCCGATTCCCTGTTTTGCGCATAGTCGATTTGCTGTTTTACAATGATGGTTGCCACTGTGAGCAGAATCGCAAAGCTGAACTGGATGATCACCAACACCTTCCTGGGTGTTACCAGCGCTTTAATCGGACGAAACGTTCCCTTTAAAACTTTCACTGGCATAAATGAGCTCAGGTAAAAGGCAGGGTAACTGCCGGCCAGTATACCGGTGAAGATCACAAATCCCAATCCCTTCAGCCAAAATGGAATGCTTGCCCAATCAATGAATAATTTTTTATCCGTCAGCTGATTGAATCCGGGTAAGGAAAGTACCACGATCAACAGCGCTACCAGTCCTGCAAAAAATGAGATCAATACGGATTCTCCGATGAATTGTCCGATGATGGAACCGCGCTGCGCACCCACCGTTTTTCGAATTCCCACTTCCTTTGCTCTTTTTTCACTTCGTGCTGTGCTCAGGTTCATGAAATTGATGCATGCGATGAGTAAGATGAAAGCCGCGATTACGCCGAACAGTGTTACAAACTCAATGCGGCCGCCCTCTTCCACACCTTTCACAAACTTGGAATGCAGGCGCCACCTGCTCATGGGGTACAGGAACATTTCGCCGTCTTTATCCTCCGGATCATATTTGCGGCGCATATCCTTCACCTTGGGTGCAATGGAAGCGAGTGTTGCATTGGGCTTTAACATCACATAGGTGCGGGTAGAATTGTTGCCCCAGTTGGTTTCTGCATTTCCATCTTCCTGGGACCGCAGGTAGGCCCAGGGTAGCAGGTATTCAAAATCGAACCTTGTATTTTCAGGCAAATCTTTTAGAATGCCTGTTACTGTAAAATTGTCCTTGTTGTCAATCTTGATCACCTTGCCCATGGCATCCTCGTTACCGAAAATATTTTTCGCCAGCTTTTCGGTAAGCACAATGCTGTGCATGTCGTTCAATGCCGTCTTAATATCTCCTTTTAACAATGGGAAACTGAACATTTGCAAGAAACCCGAATCCACAATATTTCCCGTTTTCGTTATGCGCTTGTCGCCCACACTGAACAGGTAGCCGGAGGGCCAGTTAACCCGCACCGTCCGTTCAACTTCCGGAAAATCTTTCTGCACAGCGAGGGCCATGGGTTTCGGTGTGGTATTCCAACACTGCAACTTTCCGCTGAAGGTGGCACGATTCCAACCCTCATAAATCCGGTCTTTGTTGGCATGGAACTGGTCGTAGCTCAGTTCATCCTGTATCCAAAGCAGAATCAAAATGGCACTGGCCATACCTACGGCCAATCCCGAAATATTGATAAATGAAAAGGCCTTGCTCTTCAGCAGGTTTCTTGTCGCAATTTTGAAAAAGTTCCGAATCATAAATCCACATTTATATTTATTCCGATCTCAAGCTCTTAACCGGACTGGTTAGTGCGGCTTTTACGGCCTGGAAGCTAATGGTCAATAATGCAATGATCAATACCGAAAAAGACGACAATGCAAACACCCAGGGTTGGATAGGAATCCGGTAAACAAAATCCTGCAGCCAAACATGCATTGCCCACCAGGCAAATGGAAACGCAATCAGCGAAGCCACCAATACCAATTTCAAAAAGTCTCTCGACAACATTCCGATGATCTGCGAAACTGTAGCGCCGAGCACTTTACGTATGCTTATTTCGCGGATCCTTTGCTGGGTGGCATAGGTTGCCAATCCGAGTAAGCCTATACAGGCAATGAAAATGGCCATTATTGAAAATGCGGTAAATACTTTTTGCGTTGTTTGTTCAGACCGGTATTGCGCAGCCAACTGCTGGTCGAGGAAAGCAAAATGGAA
>Ga0163162_10003892_pt1 | contig 14333 bp, 12 predicted proteins | sample S55metaG_FD_115310 | JGI IMG/M metagenome (GOLD analysis project Ga0163162, IMG submission 115310) | Switchgrass rhizosphere microbial communities from Kellogg Biological Station, Michigan, USA - S5-5 metaG | ecosystem: Host-associated > Plants > Roots > Rhizosphere > Soil | place: USA...
ACTTTTAACATGGCTGATGGCGAAACTTTTTTCGCAGCGAGCGGAACGAACGTCAAAATGTTCTGGGATAAAAAAGTTAATATAGGCGATTTATTTCTCGTGACCGGCGGAAAAAAATCAAGAATATTTGCAAATGACACACCACGTGATCTAAATATTATTCATGGCGCCACTTCGCAAGGCGCAAATTCCATTGCGATTGATACGGCAACCGGAAAATTTATTATAGTTGGTGGCGATTTCTCAAAAGACTCGATAAGCAAAGACAATTGCACCTTGTTTTCCGTCCGAAGAAATGCATTTGAGAAGCCCCTCAAACCACCATATGGATACAAAAGTTGCGTGGAATTCATCACCAGCACCCGCGTTATAAGTTGCGGCACTTCGGGCGTGGATATTTCAGAAAACGGCGGAAAAAACTGGCGTCATATATCCCCTTTAAGCTTTCATGTCTGTAAAAGGGGGAAAACCGGGAAAAACGTTTTCCTCGCTGGAATAAATGGCAAAATTGGCCATTTAAATTGGTGATTTCCTGCCTCCCGATTTGCCTAATTGAAAGCCGTAGAGTATTTTAGCGCGCGGAAAAAGAGGCCTTTTTCGGCGTCAAGCAATGGGCTGAAGCTTTAGGCGTTTATCCAATACTTTATATTTAAATCGTCCCTTTTACAAAAACCTTAAACCCTGTCAAACACATCTTATGGAATGGATATCAATCTTGAAGTGCCCTATCACCGGAAGCGATCTTCGCGCCCTGCGGGCTGATGAAATCGCCACCCTCAATGGCAAAATCTCACAGGAACAGTTATGGCAGGCAGATGGTAAATCCTTTACAGAACCTTTGCAACAAGGGCTCATCACAACCAACAATACATACATCTATCCCATCATTAAGGACATCGTACTGTTGCTAAAGGACCTTGCGGTAACTGACGATAAACAAAGAATAATCCCGGATACAATTAGTGACGACAAAAAACTGGTTAAAAATTTCTATGATCAGCGCGGATGGTTTGCTGATGAAGAGGGAAATTATGAAGATGCTGTTATTTACGAGGATCTGCGCGATGTTTCCAAACAGTATCTCAAAAAGTGCCATGACCGTGTCAGTAGGTTCTTAAATCCATCCGGGAAATATATGCTGGATGCAGCTTCAGGGGCTCTGCAATACACCGACTATCTTCAATACTCTGCAAACTACCAGTACCGTGTATGCGTAGATTTTTCTTTCCAGGCTTTAAAAGAAGCGAAGAGAAAATTGGGAGAAAAAGGACTCTGTATTTTGTGTGATATCACCAATCTCCCATTCAAAGATGGCGTGATGGATGGTTTTGTTTCACTTAACACAATCTATCATATTCCGAAAGATGAACAGGCGACCGCGATAAAACAATTGTATCGTGTCCTTGCACCAAAGGGAAAAGGTGTCGTGGTCTATGACTGGTTTAAACATTCTCCCTGGATGAATTTTTGGATGCTTCCTTTCAGAGGATTTGTTTTCATCAAGAACAGAATTTTAGATGGTTTTGGCAAGCTCACTGGCACCAAAGGTGCTGAGCGAAGGCTTTACTTCTATGCACATACACCAGAATATTTCAGAAAAAATTTACCACCATACGAACTTAAAGTGTGGCGTTCGCTCAGCGTTCATTTTATGCGCTATTATATTCATCCCTGGTTTTTTGGAAAACAAATCCTCGAAAAGGTTTACCAAAAAGAAGAACGCGAACCAGAAGTTTGCGGATTAAAAGGAGAATACCCGATGCTCGTGTTCGAGAAAAAATAAGCCCCAAATCGACTTATCGACCATCGCCCCGAACTGTCTGCACGCAAATCAAGTTCCAGATATAATAGTGAATAATTCTATTCAGGGAAAAGTTACCGTCCTATCATCTGTCCATTATCCGCCCATCAAACGCCCGTCATATATCCATCCACTACTCGGTCAACACGTGAGTCTTGTTACCCGGACTTATCTACTAACTTAGCACCAAATCATAAAATATTGTATGCTATTTCGCGCAATTAAAACAATCGTTTTCCTTGTCATCTCTAATAGTTTTATGACCATGGCATGGTACGGACATCTGAAATTCAAAGAGTATTCCTGGGGAAAAAATCTTGGACTAGTTTCAGTAATCCTAATTAGCTGGGGACTTGCGTTTTTCGAGTATATGTTCCAGGTGCCGGCAAACCGAATCGGTTACAAAGGAGATGGAGGTCCGTTTAGTTTGGTGGAATTAAAAACAATCCAGGAAGCGATCACATTGATCGTATTCATGATCTTCACGCTAATATTTTTTAAAACAGAACGACTTGCATGGAACCACGTGGTTGGATTTATGCTGATAATCGCAGCAGTATTCGTGGTGTTTAAGAAGTGGTAGGTTTTTTGGAATGTGCTGTTGAATCGTCTTTCCATTCACATAAAGACACGAAGAGCGATCTTGCGAAATCGACAGCGATTCGACAACATTGTGTAAATAACTAATTCAAATGCCTAAAATCAACAGGCACCAGCTTACTCACGCCTGGTTCCTGCATTGTCACGCCATAAATGACATCGACACTATTCATCGTCATTTTATTGTGCGTGACGATAATGAACTGGGAGTTCTCACTAAACTGCCTGATCATATTCGTAAACTTGTTAACGTTTGCATCATCAAGTGGTGCGTCAACTTCATCCAAAATACAAAATGGCGCAGGCTTTATCAGGTATATGGCGAACAATAACGCGGTTGCGGTCAAGGTTTTTTCACCGCCACTTAGTTGCGTAATAGAAGATGGACGTTTGCCCTTTGGTTTTGCAACGATATCAATTCCTGTCTCTGCGAGGTTTTCTGGATTTTCTAAAATCATGTCCGCGGTGTCTTCTTCTGTAAACAACGCTTTGAATACTTTTTGAAAATTATCACGCACCTTTCCGAATGTATCGAGGAATTGTTGGTTCGCAGTGGCCTCTACTTCCTGGATGGTTTGTAACAAACTATCCTTCGCACTCACTAAATCATTTTTTTGTTCGGTGATGAATTCAAAACGTTTCTTCATTTCCTGGAATGCCTCGACAGCAGTAGGATTGATCTCACCCAAATTTTCCAATCTTTTCTTCATCCTTTCCGCTTTCTCTTGCAACTCTTCTACCGGAACATCACCCGATCTCGGTTGGTCGAGAATATCATCGAGATTAATCCTGAACTCAACATTTAACCGCTCCTTCATACCCGCCAATTGCAGCTTTAATTCATTGAGCTTGTCTTTAATTTCTCCAAGCAGGTGTTCAACCTGTTCCTTCTGTTTTGTTTTATGCCGGAGTTCGCTTTCTTTCTCACTTAGCATGTTACGCAGGTTGTAGTAGGACTGATCCGCTTCATTCAATTTTCTCTCTTCTTCTTCTTTCTTCTGTAACAATTCCAGCAACTCACGCTCTGCGGTTTCCAGAGATTGCTGGCTCTCTGCAATACTTTCGTTTGTTTGATTTAATTGCGATTGATTGGTTTCAATTTGTCCACGAAGATCATAAAGTTGCTTATTCCTGAATTCCAGTTCCTGCTTCAACGCAGTAATGCGACTCTGCTGCCGTGCTACCTGCAAATTGAATTCATTATAATTTTCCGACGATTTGGAAAAATCGTTCTCGGCATTTTTATAATCTTCTTCGGCAATATTAATTTTTTCGCGAAGCTCGTTCAATGCAATTCTGATTTGCTGCCATTCTGCGCGAACACCTTCGACAGAAGCTGCTGTTTCCTGCAAACTCTGCTGCAATTCTGCAATTCGGTTTTGTGAGCTATACTGCAAATTGTGCAGGTTCTCCATTTTATTGTCGAGCGACGTCGTAAGATTGATCAACACATTGATATCTTCCTGCGTTTGTTTGATCGCCTGTTCCTTTAACTGCTCATTGTAAGTAATGACTTCGTTGTTTCTTGCCTGGATATGTGCACGTAATTGCGCAACCACTACTTCATGGGCCGCAATCTCTTCATTCAGCTTTTCCAGGTTTTTTACCCGACCAATTTTCTTTCCTTCAAATAATCCGACACTACCCCCGGTTAACGAATATTTTCCCTTCACATATTTTCCATGTTTCTCCAACACGACGGCGCCATTACGCGGAACTGAATTGAACCATTCAAGTGACAAATCATTTTCTGCAATAAATACATTTCCTAACAAATGTTCAGCCAGTGGAAGATATTGGGGATCTACTTCAATCACACTGATTGCAGGAATAGTTCCTTGAGGAACTTCATGCGTTGATGCATTTGCATGATCGAATTTATTAAGGAGGAAAAAATTCGCTTTCCCTTTTTTATGTTCGTCCAGCAATTGTACCGCCTGGAGGCCTTCTTCAAGGTTATTGACCACGTAATAGTTGAGAAATGGATCAAGCACATTTTCTACTGCTGCTCTAAATTCTTCCTTTACGTAGATGATATCAGAAAGAATTGGCGCTTTATGGTTCCATTCAGGATTTTTATGAAGGAATTTAACGCTTTCGGGATAGCCTTCCATCGAGTCAATAAGGCTCCTCAACAAATCATATTCGTTCTTGCGCGCATCCAGTTTGCGATTTTCATCTGCAAGCAACTGGCGAAGTTCCTCCAATTTTTCCTGCGTCTGCGCAATCTGTTCTTTTGTTTTTTCATGATGCTCCTGCAACTGCGTCAAATCCGTACGCTTTGTTTCGAGCTCCTGTACTTTCACTAATTTCTCTTCTTCCAATTGTTTTAACTGACTATTCCGCATTGCACTTTCGTCTTCGATTTGTTCAATGCTTTGCGTGATATTCTGAATCGACGAGTCCGCGACAGCGATACTTTTTTCGACTTCAAATTGGCTGCGCTGCACTTGTGAATTTTCATTACGGAGACCATCAACCGCAGTTTTTTGCTGATCGAATATCTGTCTTGTCTCATCAACCGATACTTTCAACGCAGCTAAATTTTTCTGCAAATCATTCAATTTATTTTCTTCTTCTCCGGCTTGCTGTTCTGTAAAAACGATACTTTCTTCAAGGCCTTTCACCTGTCCTTCGCTCTTCTGCAAAAAATCCTGCAAGCTTCCAGTTTTTTCTTCGAGAAAATCGAGTCTTTGCGTAATCAGGTTCTTTTCGTTTTCCTTGTTGCGCAACTCCTGCACCAGCTCATTGAAAGCATGCTGCATCGATTGCAGCTCTCTCTCTTTGTTGATAAACCCGAGTTTTTCCTGTTCCAGTTCTGCTTCCTGTTGTGCGATCTCCGCTTCCAATTGGACCCTGCGATCGGTTTCTAATTCGGACTGCGCATTCAGATCCTTATAAGTAATGTTGAATCCTTCAAGTGCAGCTTTTGCGAGTTCAATACTGAGCTCACGATAATCTTTTTTTATCTCGTAATATTTCTCTGCTTTTTTTGCCTGGTTCTCGAGACTTTTCAGTTGGTTATTGATTTCAAATAGAAGATCCTCGATTCTTGCCAAATCCTGCTCGGTAGCATCCAGTTTCTGCCGTGCCTCTTTTTTTCTTGTTTTGTAAATGGAAATTCCTGCGGCCTGTTCGAGCATGCGACGCCGACTGTTCTCTTTGTCTTTGATGATATCATCCACCATGCCCAATTCAATGATCGCATAGCTGTCAGTGGATACGCCAGTATCCATGAAAAGATTCTGGATATCCTTTAGCCTGCAAGAAACATCATTCAGGCGATATTCGCTTTCACCACTCTTGTAGAATTTTCGGGTAATGGTGACCGTGCTAAATTCAGTGGGAAGAAGATTTTTTGTGTTTTCGAAAGTTAGACTTACTTCAGCCAGACCAGATGCTGATCGGCTCCGCGAGCCGTTGAAGACAAGACTCTCGAGGTTTTCAGAGCGAAGATGACTTATCTTCTGTTCACCGATGACCCAGCGGATACTGTCGACGATATTGCTCTTACCGCATCCGTTAGGACCGATGATACCGGTGACACCTTCATTGAAAAGAATATTGGTTTTGTCGGGAAAACTTTTGAAACCCTTGATTTCTAGGCTCTTTAGTCGCACAGGCTATGAATTATTTGTGGTCGTTTCGCAAACCTACGTTAAAATGCTTAAAATGCTATATCCCGGTGCCAGCTGTTGATAATTGGTGAATAGCGTTTCGCTCAGTTGTACCCGTTAATCAAGTCGGTACGATCCAAAATCGACCGTTCATGAACGGTGAATTAAATAGAAAATAGTAGTAGTTTGTACACCATTCATCCAACCATGACATGTCGCTATTTATTGAATTTTTCGTTTGTGTGTTTATTGCTATGCTGTTTTGTAATTGATTCATGCCTTAATGCTGCTTGTGCCCAAACTGCGCATAAAAAAAGAAAAATTTTTATCAGCGCATCAGGAAAAGATTCATATGCGGGTTCGAAATCAAAACCCTGGCAAACTCTGCAACGCTTAAAAAACACAAAACTTTTTCCCGGCGATGAGATTTACCTGCAAGCAGGAAAAACTTTTTTCGGATCGTTAGAATTGAATGAATCGAATAGGGGATCAAAAAAATTTCCTATTACAATTACTTCCTACGGAGAAGGAAAGGCCACGATCGGGGGAGGCAATGTAACTGCAATTACTTTGGATAAAACCAAATTCGTCTCTATAAAGAATCTCATCATCAAAGGCAACGGACGAAATAATGGAAATTCAGGAAGAGGAATTTATATTTCTAACGCATCCAATATCGAAGTCAGTGGTATCGAAGTCAGCGGATTTCAAAAATCAGGAATAGAAGTTGAAAATAGTTCGGACATTCAAATCAAAAATGTACGGGCTTACAATAATGGTTACGCAGGAATAGCTATCACAGGAGATCAATTTCCAAAGTTCAGTAATTATAGAATTTATATTGGCTATTGCAAAGCAGAAAACAATCCCGGCGATCCGACCGAATTAAAAAACCACAGCGGAAATGGTATAGTTGTGGGTCTTACAGCAAATGCCGTCGTCGAATATTGTGTGGCGACAAACAACGGCTGGGATATGCCGCGCAAAGGAAATGGACCAGTTGGAATTTGGGCTTGGGAATCCGATTCAGTTGTCATTCAACATTGCATTTCTTATCGCAATCATACCTCGCCCGGTTCGATGGACGGCGGAGGATTTGACCTCGATGGGGGTGTCACAAATTCACTCGTGCAGTACAATCTCAGTTACGAGAATGAAGGATACGGATTTGGCATTTTCCAATTTAATGGCGCCACGCCCTGGCATCACAATACTTATCGGTACAATATAAGTTTTGACGATGGCAACACTACCGTTCACGGCGCAAGCGTATTATGGTGGAATGGTTCCAAGGACAGCAGCCAGTTTCATGATTGCTTTTTTTATAACAACGTTTTGTATAACAGTAAGGGATATGCGCTTGGTGTGATACCCGGGGAATATATCAACAATCATTTTTTCTTTTTGAATAATATCATTGTGGCAAAAGACGAATTGATGAGCGGCGATAAGATTGTTACCGAAGAATTTTACGGTAACGACTGGTGGTCGCTGGATTCCAAATTCAAAATGAATGGCGACACCGATTTCCTAAAGTGGAGCAAACTTACCGGCATGGAAAAACTCAGCGGAAAACAAGTGGGAGTAAACGTCAATCCGGGGTTTGTGAAATCAACTCTTCCCGCAATTGAGGACCCCACCAAAATGCACCATATTCAGAATTTCAGACTTCTGCCCAATTCAGTGCTGCGAAATTGCGGAATCGACTTAAACAAATTATTTGATATCGAGTATCCAAAAAAGGATTTCTTCGGAAACGATATTCAAAAAGGAAAAGGTGTGGAACCAGGAGTGTTTGAGATGGACTGAGAAGTGAGTTAACAGGTGGCAGTTGACAGTCCTTTGTGCAACTTACATCACGTGACTGCCAATTGTCACCTGCCTCCTAATTCTTCGCCGCAGCTCTTCTCCTTAACTCACTAACCGGCATATCAAGTTGCCTGCCGATAGGTTTGCCATCACGATACGTAATTACCTTTAACACCACGGCCTCTTTCGCAATAGGCATAGGTGATGTGTATTTTGGATAGAAATTATCTGGATTCGAATTATCAAAACTGTAATAAATATCTAGCCCATCTACTTCAGTAGACAGATCAACCAGCAAAGAATCATTTGCATCTTTTTTCACGTTGAATATCGGGTCAAACATTGAGCGCGCATATTTAATTTGTTGAACATCCATTCTTCCAAAATTATTCTCGACTTTTTTCGCAAAACTGTTCCAGTTCTTTTTTTCCTTTGGTGACCATACTGATTCCGCAACCGCCAATCCGCGCGGCCAGATCATGTATTGCATATGCCTGGTATTATATATTTGCTCAGTCCACAAATTTGCTTGTCCACCTTTGATATATTTTGCGTCCACGCCTTCCGGTACGGGATCAAATTCATATGTTTTTTTCAATCGCAACGTTGCATATACGGGAGGTTCAATGATTCGATCACCTTGCATATAATCGATATAAACAAAAGTGCTCGGACTCATGACAACTTCATGTCCCAGTTTTGCAGCTTCGATCCCGCCTTTTATTCCGCGCCAGCTCATCACTACAGCATTGGGTGCTAACCCACCTTCTAACACTTCGTCCCATCCCATAAATTTTTTTCCTTTTGACTCGACGATTTTTTCTACGCGTTTCCCAAAATAACTCTGCACTTCTTCCATGTTCTTCAGGTTATTTTTCTTCATGAGTTCCTTGACAGCATCACTCTTTTCCCAGTACGTTTTAAATGTTTCATCACCGCCCATATGGATATATTCAAATGGGAAAAGGTGTGCGATCTCGGTTAATACCTTATCGAGAAACACATATACATTCTCGTTAGCAGGACAAAGATTGTCGTCCACCAACGCAATATGATGTGTCCAATCTTTAATTTCTTCTCCGGATCCTACACCGTGATTATCGACACCATTTGAGCAGGATAATTCCGGATAAGCTGTGATAGCGGCAAGACTATGACCAGGCACATCAACCTCGGGAAGAATATTTACAAATCTGTCCTTCGCATATTGAATGACCTCCTTGATATCTTCCTGTGTATAGAATCCGCCATAATCTCGTTTGTCATTAGGCGATGGAACAGTGAACGTGCCAAATGAACCGACTCTTTTCACACTCCAGGCTCCCACCTCCGTGAGCTTCGGCAGACTTTTAATTTCAATGCGCCATCCTTCATCGTCAACCAGGTGCCAATGAAACAAATTAAACTTGTAACGCACCATATTGTCGATAAAATCTTTTACTTCCTGCTTGGTAAAAAAATGACGCGATACGTCGAGCATCAATCCTCTCCAGCCAAAACGCGGATAGTCAGTGACCTTTACGCAAGGTGCCTGCCATGCGATATCTTTTACCATTGATTTGCTCTCGATTTCTTTTGGAAGTAGTTGAAGCAATGTTTGCATTCCGTAAAATAATCCTGCAGGTTTGTTTGCACTGATGACAACTGATTTTGCCGTCACGTTCAATGTATATCCTTCAGCACCCAGCGTGCTGTTTGCAGTCTTATTTAATGCAAGCTGTATCGTTGCCGGATCGCCTGACTTATTCATTGCAACAACGCTATGCCCTGTTGATGCAGACAAAGTTGCTTTGAAAATATTTACAGCTTCTTTTAATTCCGGGTTTGCGGGAAACTCTATCGTTACATTTTGCGGCAGTACAAAGACCCCCTCAGTTTTTTCAATATTGACCGGCTCGGGTATGATGCTAATTTCTGGTGTCTGACTAAATGATGTTGTGTAAATAAAAAAAATGAACAGAAAAATGAATTGCTTTTTCATATAGCAGTTAAATAATTTTCGAAAAATTTGTATGGGTGAAAATAAGTACTTTTATTTATGTTCATGAAAATTTTCAACTATTTCTTTTGCTTTGTATTCGTTGTTTTTGCTGCATTGCAATACAACGATCCTGATCCCTATATATGGATTCCGATCTACATGTACGCTGCCATATTATGTTTCAAGGCGGCGAGAAATAAATTCTATCCAACTGCTTACTGGGTGGGCATTACAGTGTACGGCATTTATGCGATATACAAGTTTTTTTGCAAGGATGGCGTGCTCGACTGGATTCGTGTTTACCACGAACAAAACATTGCTGAAACAATGAAAGCATCAACACCGTGGGTAGAGGAAACGAGAGAGTTTTTTGGTTTGGTGATTTTGATTGTAGTTCTTTTTATTAACTGGATCAGAAGTGGATCAATCAAAAAATTCCAATGACAGCGAGTTTTTATTTCACACAGCAAGGAATTTTCCTTTGTGTCTTTGTGCGAAAAAAAGGCCAGTAATTATTTTACCTTGCCATATCGCAGCATCCTGATCTTCATTCCCGCGCGGCTATCGTCAATCAGTTCATGTAATCTCTTGATTCTAGTCGCTTCCTGTTTCGCAGTCATCACCCAGCGACTTGCTACTTTTTTGTATGATGGAGCTTGCGACTGAAAAAACTTCCAGGCCTTTTTATCCGCTTTTAATTTTTTTTCAAAATCTTTACTCAGGTTGACAGTTTCATTTTCATATGAGTAAACCCCCGATTTCTTTTCCTTTCTTTTTTTATACGCTTCAAGTCCCGCTGCCAGCACCAATCCATTTTTAATAAGCTCTTCCATTTTTTTAATGTTGATATTGCTCCAAATACTTTCAGGTTTTCGGTGCGTAAACCGGATATAATAACTTTCGTCGTCAATAGATTTTCGCATCGCATCGATCCAACCAAAACAAAGTGCCTCATGAACCGACTCGGGCCAGGTGATGCTTGGCTTACCAGATTTTGTTTTATAAAAACCGACGAGAAGTTCTTTCTCTTTTTTGTGATTTTTCTTAAGCCAACTTCTAAATTCCGCCGGTGTTTTGAAAAAGGTGATGTGCATTAGACTTATTGTTCAGCAAAGGTATAACCGGTTGCGTTTTCACGCAAAGGCCCAAAGCATAAGAAGGTGCAAAAGGAGTGCAATAATTCAGCCATCCGGGTCTATTTTCGAGCATCTTTGCACCTCGCTTATTTTGCGACTTTGCGTGAAAAGCCCAACGACAGGCTTAACTTCAACCTACCTTAAAAAATATTATCGAGAAAACAATACCTTCGCATCAACCTTCATCTTAAAAAGATCGCTTATGAATACGTTTATTGTCCCGATCGATTTTTCAGAAACTTCAAAGAATGCTGCACGGTTTGCAGCGCATTTGTCATCGCTGGTTTATAATGCACATCTTGTCCTGTACAATGTTTTTGATGGGATTCAGGCCGGGTCTGATAGTTCGAGATTGTCAAGTGATGACGAAGCCAGGAAAGCGATTATGGAATTGGCCCTGAGAAGTGTGCAGAGCGAATTGACTCCAATCACCGACGCAAAAATCACTTGCATTGCCGAAGAAAGCAATGATTTCGTCGACGCGCTCGAAAGTTATGTCCGTCGACAGGGTGTTCAGATGGTGATCATGGGAATTACAGGAGCAACAAGGCTCGGTCAAATATTCATGGGGAGTAATACACTCAAAGTAGTTAACCGTCGTTTTTCGCCGGTTGTAATTGTTCCCCCGGACGCCAGCTATAAAGCAATGAGAAATGTGATGTTCATCACCGATTTCAAAGACGTTGATACAACTATCCCAATCGCTCCTATTCGCGAAATTCTCAACTTGTTCAAACCAAACCTGCACATCGTCAATGTAGATCATGAACACTATGTCGAATTGACTGAGGAATACAAAGGCGAGCGCGCGAAGCTACACGAAATGATGAAGGAATTTAATCCCGAATATTACTTTATTCGCATGTATGATTTTATGGAAGCAATCAATCAATTTGTTGCAGATAAAAGCATAGATATGATTTTGACTGTTCCAAAAAATCATTTCTTTCTTTCAAATGTTTTCAAAACGACACATACTTCGAAATTAGCCTATCATAGTCATGTGCCAATTGCGGCTGTGCATTCTTGAGCGAGAATGAGAAGTTTTTGGTTATTGAAAATGTGGAAATGTGATGGATGCGTCGTCATTTCCACATTTCCACATTTTCACATTTCCACATTTTCACATTCACACATTCACACATTTTAAATAACCATCAACTTCTCAGCCTCGCTCACACCGCTGGTTCCTGTTGACTCAGGCAATGAAAACTGCCCAATCCCCAAATAATCTCTGTTGAATCAATTCCGACCGTTTCGCGATCAGGAAAACATTGCCGTATAATTTCAACCGCGCGGTCATCATTGACAGATCTATAAGTAGGGACGATCACTGATTTATTCGCGATATAAAAATTTGCATACGAGGCGGGGAGCCGTTGATCGTTGTATATAATTTCATCTGGCATTGGCAATTCAACAATGTTGAGTTGCTTACCACTGAGCAGACGCATTTTTTTTAACTGCTTAAGATTATCCTGAAGCAATTTGTAATTCTCATCATTCTTATTTTCTTCCACGACGGTTATGACCGTGTCTTCGTTTACAAAACGAACGGTGTCATCAATATGTCCATCTGTATCATCTCCGACAATTCCCTCATCAACCCATAACACCTGCTCCATTCCATAGTAGTTCAGCAAATATTCTTCGATCTCCTTTTGATTTAGTTGCGGATTTCGATTTTTATTTAATAAACAACATGTCGATGTCATGACAGTTCCCTTTCCATTGAAATCAACAGAACCGCCTTCCATAATAATTCCGGGATAATAAACTGGGATATTATAATGCTTTGCAACGAGTGTTGGTACGACATCATCGAGATCAAAGGGAGGATATTTATTTCCCCACGCGTTGTAGTTCCAATCGACAATCACTTTTTTTTGTGTCGCATTTGGATTAATCAAAAAAGCTGGTCCATGATCACGGCACCACGCGTCATTGGTAGGATGAAAAAAGAATTCGATGTTAGAAAGATTTATGCCCTCTTCATTCAAACATTCAATTGCAAAATCTCTCATCAATCTATCATTGATATTGATGCAAACCTTTTCACTCTTCGTAAGTTCCTCGATAAAACTGCAATAATATGGATAGATGGCCTGAATCTTTCCGGGCCATGATTCTTCCTTATGCGGCCAACTTAACCATGTGGCGACATGCGGAGCAAATTCTGCAGGAAAATAGTAACCGAGATCTTTGGGAGAAGGCATCTGGAAAGTTTTAACTCAATATGAAAATTGTGAAATGTAAAAACGTCAACTGCAAATAATCAGGTGTTTCATTTTTGAAGTTTCACGTTTTTCGTCTTGCGTCTCAGGAAAAAATCATTCATCAATAAATCTCTTTGTAATTGGCTGATAAGAATCTATTCTGCGATCACGCATGAACGGCCAGTGTGTTCGGTAACTGTCGGTTTTCGAAGTATCGATTTCGTGAATGATCACTTCCTCATTTTCATGTGATGCCTGGTAGATCACCGTACCGAATGGATTCGCTATAAATGACCCGCCCCAAAATTTCATTGCTCCATCCTGTTCAAATCCGACGCGATTCACACTCACTACGTGCACACCATTCGCGACAGCATGACTTCTTTGAATCGTCTGCCACGCGTTAAATTGTTCGGTATTGGTTGCATCATCCTGGGATGTTGCCCATCCAATCGCGGTAGGATAAAATAACACTTCTGCGCCCATTAACGATGTAATTCTCGCGGCTTCAGGGTACCACTGGTCCCAACAGATCAGCACGCCAATCGTTGCAAATTTTGTCTTGAACACTTTATACCCAAGATCACCGGGAGTAAAATAAAATTTTTCATAATATGCAGGATCGTCCGGAATGTGCATCTTGCGATATTTACCGAGATAGGTTCCATCGGCATCCAAAACCGCAGTTGTGTTGTGATAAATTCCCTGAGCTCTTTTTTCGAATAACGATGCAATGATGACAACACCCAATTCACGTGCAACTGCCGAAAGCTTTTCTGTAGCCGGACCAGGAATTGGCTCTGCCAATTTGAAATTTTCGTAATCTTCCACATCACAGAAATAAAGCGACGTGAACAATTCCTGCAAGCAAACTATTTGTGCACCTTGGGCTGCGGCTTCTTTTATTTTGTCAATCGCTTTTTGCAAATTGGACGCTTTGTCCTTCGAACAGCTCATTTGCACCAGGCCTATTTTGATCTTACTCATTATTAGCTTAATTAAAGGGTGCAAAAATACAATTAAATACGGGGACAAATGTGGAAATGTGAAGCAAATGTGAAGAATGAAGAATGTGGAAATGTGAAAATGTGGAAATGTGAAAATTCTGAAGGTCAATCTTCGATTATAAGCGAGTAATTTTTTATAATCGAAGATTGACCTTCAGAATTTTCA
>Ga0163162_10003893_pt1 | contig 14330 bp, 12 predicted proteins | sample S55metaG_FD_115310 | JGI IMG/M metagenome (GOLD analysis project Ga0163162, IMG submission 115310) | Switchgrass rhizosphere microbial communities from Kellogg Biological Station, Michigan, USA - S5-5 metaG | ecosystem: Host-associated > Plants > Roots > Rhizosphere > Soil | place: USA...
AGGCCCGGGCCAGCCGCCGCCGGGATGGCGGGACGCCCTCGCGATCGAGCCAGGCGGACGCTTGCTGCTCGAGCTCCTCGAACCCCTGCGCGAGCTCGTTCCCCGGCGTGGCGTCGAGGAGCGCGACCCGAGTGCGGACCAGATCGAGGCGCAGCGGAGCGACCAGGAGCCCCAGCGCACAGAGGATCCCGGGCGCCGGCGGGATCAGGACCCGCTCGATGCCGAGGTCGCGGGCCAGCGCCGCCGCGTGCAGCGGCCCCGCGCCGCCGAAGGCGACCAGCGTGTGGCCGCGCGGATCGTAGCCCTTGCGCACGGAGACGACCCGGATGGCGCCAAGCATGTTGGTCTGCACGACGGAGACGATTCCCCGCGCCGTCTCGATGACCGAGGCGCCGAGCTGCGCGGCGAGCCCGGCGATCGACTGCTCGGCCAGCTCGCGCCGGACGGTCATGCGACCGTCGAGGAGCTGCGTGGCGCTCAGCCGCCCCAGCACGACGTTGGCGTCGGTCACCGTCGGAGCCGTCCCGCCACGCCCATAGCAGGCCGGGCCCGGGTGCGCGCCCGCACTCTGCGGCCCCACGCGCAGCGCGCCACCGGAATCGACCCACGCGATGCTGCCACCACCGGCGCCGACCGTCTCGATCTCCAGGCTCGGGATGCGCACCGGGTAGCCGGCGATCGTGCGCTGAGCCCCGATGACCGGTCGTCCGTCCTCGACGCGCGCCACGTCCGTGGAGGTGCCGCCCATGTCGAACGTGATGATCGAGGCCACGCCCGCCCCCGCGCTGACCCAGGCCGCGCCCATCACACCAGCGCTGGGCCCCGAGAGCAGAGTGCGGACCGGTTGCTCGGCGGCGGCAGTCACGGAGATGATCCCGCCGTTCGACTGGTTGACGTACGGCGGATGGCGGATCCCGAGCCGCCCGACTTCATCCCCGAAGCGCTGCAGGTAGCGGCTGACGAGCGGACCGAGATAGGCGTTGATCACCGTGGTGGAGAGCCGCTCGTACTCGCGAAACTCCGGCGACACGTCGGCGGACAGCGAGACGAACAGCCCGGGGAACCGCGCGCGGATCTCGGCCTCGACCAGGCGCTCGTGGGTGGGATCCACGAAGCTGTAGAGAAAGCACACGGCCAGCGCCTCGATGTCTTCGGCCTTCAGGGCATCGAGGGCCTCGCGGACTTCATCGAGCGAGAGCTTCTCGACCGCGGTGCCGTTCCAGGCGAGACGCTCGCGGACTTCCCGCCGCAGGTAGCGCGGCACGAGCGGCACGGGCTTGTCCGCCTGCAGATCATAGAGGTGCGGGCGCTTCTGGCGGGCGATCTCGAGGAGATCGCGAAAGCCGCGAGTGGTCACCAGCCCGGTGCGAGCGCCCTTGCCTTCGAGGAGCGCGTTGGTCGCGACGGTGGTGCCGTGGGCAACGAAGGTCAGCGCCTCGGGGACAACGCCCTCGCGCGCGGTCAGGGATCGCAGCCCGTCGAGAATGCCGAGCGCGGGATCGTGGGGCACCGAGGGAAGCTTGAACACCGACAGCGCGCCACGCTCGTTGTCCCACAGCGCGAGGTCGGTGAAGGTGCCGCCCACGTCGACGCCGATCGCTAGCACCGCGCCTCCCTCTACACTCGTTGCGCGACTGTAGCGCCCAGAGCACGAACCGTCAAACGCGCCCCTTGACGGCGGGTCCCTTTTCCCCCATTCTCCCGGCACCGAGAAGGTAGGTAGTACCCGCCCTGATCGCAGGTTCGCTCAAGTCCGCTCCCCGCAATCTCGACGACGAGGGGGTGCACGAGCGCATGGGACTTCTCGCTCTGGAGAACCTGCACCTGAGCTTTGGCGGCGTGGCCGCCCTGGCCGGGGTGAGCCTTGACGTTGCGCGCGGCGAGTTCTTCGCCGTCATCGGTCCCAACGGCGCCGGCAAGACCAGCATCTTCAACTGCATCAGCGGGATCTACGCGCCCACGCGGGGCCGGATCACGTTCGACGGGCGGGACATCACCTGGCTGAAACCGCACCAGCGCGCCAAGCTGGGAATCGCGCGCACCTTCCAGAACATCGCGCTGTTCCGCGGCATGACCGTGCTCGACAACGTGAAGATCGGTCGCCACGTTCACCTGCGCTCCGGTGTGCTGGCGTGCGGCCTCTACTACGGGCGGGCGGCGCGCGAGGAGCAGGCCCACCGCGCCACGGTGGAGCGCGAGATCGTCGATCTCCTCCAGCTGCAGGACATCCGGCACAAGGTCGTGGGCACGCTGCCCTACGGCCTGCAGAAGCGCGTGGAGCTGGCCCGGGCCCTGGCGCTCGATCCCGTGCTGCTCCTCCTCGACGAGCCCACTGCGGGCATGAACGCCGAGGAGACCGAGGACATGGTGCGCTTCATCCTCCACGTGGCGCGGGTCAAGCGGCTGACCGTGGTGATGATCGAGCACGACATGGGCGTCGTGATGGACATCTCCGATCGGGTGGCCGTGCTGGACTTCGGCAAGAAGATCGCCGAGGGCACGCCCGCCCAGGTGCAGCAGGACGCCAACGTCATCAAGGCCTACCTCGGCGAGGACGTGGAGGTCGCATGACGCTGCCGCAGATGCTCGCGGCCCACGCCCAGGGCCACGGCCGCGGCCAGGTCGCGATACGCGAGAAGGAGTTCGGCATCTGGCAGCAGGTGACCTGGGCGGACTACGCGGCGCACGTGCGTGCCGTCTGCCTCGGCCTGGAGGCGCTCGGCCTGCGGCGGGGCGAGGCGCTGGCCATCGTCTGTGGCAACCGGCCGGCGTGGCTCTACACGGAGCTGGGCGCCCAGGCGCTGGGCGCGATCCCGGTCGGTGTCTACGTCGACAGCCTGCCCGAGCAGATGCGCTACATCGTCGAGCACTGCGACGCGCGGATCGTCATGGTCGAGGACCAGGAGCAGGCGGACAAAGTCCTCGGCGTCCGGTCCCATCTTCCGAAGCTGGAGCGGATCGTGGTCGACGACATGCGCGGCCTCGAGGACTACCGGGAGCCGCTGCTCATCAGCCTCGAGGAGGTGGAGAGCCTCGGCCGCGACGCCGACGCGCGCAAACCCGGGCACTACGACGCGTTGCTCGAGCGCGGCGTGCCGGACGACGTGGCGCTGCTCGCCTACACGTCCGGCACCACGGGAGATCCCAAGGCGGCGATGCTCAGCCACCGCAACCTAGTGGCGATGGCCACCGGCGTGACGCAGGTCGATCGGGTGCGCGACACCGACGACATCGTGTCGTTCCTACCGTTTTCATGGGTGGGCGAGCAGCTGATGAGCGTGGCCATTGCCCTGCACGCGGGCGCCACGGTGAGCTTCCCGGAGGCGCCGGATACCCTGCGCGAGGACCTGCGCGAGATCGGGCCCCACGTGATCATTGCGCCGCCCCGCTTCTGGGAGGCCATGTGCTCGGAGTACCAGGTGAAGATCGGCGACGCCGGTCGTTTCAAGGCCGCCGTGGCACGCGTGGCGCTGGGCGTCGGCATGCGCGTGGCGGAGCGCCGGCTGCGGCGGCAGCGAGTCGGCCCGGGCCTGTGGGTGCTGGGCGGCCTGGCCCACCTGCTGACCTTCCGCGCGCTGCTCGATCGGCTGGGGCTGTCGCGGGCCCGGTGCGCCTACACGGGCGGCGCCGCGCTGGGACCGGAGCTGTTCCGGTTCTTCCGCGCCATCGGGCTCAATCTGAAGCAGGTGTACGGCCAGACCGAGTCCGGTGGTATCTCCGTGCTCCATCCGGACGGCGACGTGCGGCCGGAGACCGTCGGCAAGCCGACCGCGGACACGGCGATCAAGATCTCCGAGACCGGCGAGATCCTCATCTCGAGCCCCTCCGTGTTCCTCGGCTACTACAAGAATCCGGAGGCCACCGCGCAGGCGCTCGACGGCGGCTGGCTGCACACGGGCGACGCGGGCGTGGTGGAGGACGACGGCCACCTGGTGGTGATCGACCGCATGCGGGACGTGCTGCGACTGGCCGACGGCTCGCGGTTCTCGCCCGCGCTGATCGAGAACAAGCTCAAGTTCAGCCCGCACGTGCGCGAGGCAGTGGTGGTGGGCGAGGGCCGGCCGTTCGTCGTGGCGCTGGTCCAGATCGACATGGGGGTGGTGGGCAACTGGGCGGAGAGCAGCCGGGTGCCGTTCACCACGTTCAAGGACCTCTCCGGCAAGCCGGAAGTCTTCGCGCTGATCGGTCGGGAAGTGGCCCGGGTGAACGACGACCTGCCGCGCTCGGCCCGGATCCACGCCTTCGCGCTGTTCGACAAGGAGCTGGACGCCGACGACGACGAGCTGACGCGGACCAACAAGGTGCGGCGCTCGACCATCCTCGGCAAATACCGCGACCTGATCGACGGGCTCTACGTGAGCGCGGCGGAGGGTGTCAGATGAGCGAGCACCTGGTCTTCCTGCTACAGCTGGTCATCGCCGGTGTCGCGGTCGGCGCCGTCTACTCGCTGATGGCGCTGGGCTTCGTGCTGATCTACAAGGCCTCGACGGTGGTCAACTTCGGCCCCGGCGAGCTGGTGCTCTTCGGCGCCTACGTGGCCTGGGCCACCATCCTGAACATGAAGCTGCCGCTGGCGGTGGCGCTGCCGCTGACGCTGGTGGTGGCAATCCTCTTGGGGCTCATCATCGAGCGCGGCGTGCTGCGGCCGCTCATCGGCGAGCCGATCATCTCGGTCATCATGGTCACCTTCGGCTTCGCCAGCGTCGTGCGAGGCGTGCTCAACATGACGTGGGGCAGCGACACCCGCCCGTTCCCCGCGCTGTTTGCCTCCGAGCCATTCCGGGTCGGACCGATCCCCATCTCGCCCGTCCACCTCTGGAGCTTCGTGACGGTGGTGCTCCTGCTGGCGGCGTTCTCGCTCTTCTTCAAGTTCTCCTTGCTGGGCACCGCCATGCGGGCGACGGCGGACAACCAGCAGGTCGCGCAGTCGCTGGGGGTGAGCGTCAAGGGGATCTTCGCGCTGTCGTGGTGCATCGCCACGGTGGTCTCGGCGCTGGGCGGCATCATCCTCGGTAGCGTTCGCGGTGGCGTGGACTTCTCGCTCGCCGACTACGGGCTCAAGATCTTCCCGGTCGTCATCCTGGGCGGCCTCGATAGCGTGGCGGGCGTGCTGATCGGCGGCGTCATGATCGGCGTGCTGGAGAACCTGTCGGGCGGCTACCTCGATCCGGTCTTCGGCGGGGGCGTGAAGGAGGTCGCGCCCTTCGTGGTGCTGGTGGTGATCCTCATGATCCGGCCTTACGGGCTGTTCGGCCGGGTCGACGTGGAGCGCGTCTGATGCAGTGTGGTGACTTCCGCGTCAGCTACGCCTCCGACGAGCGCATCTTCGAGACACGTCTGCCCATCGCGGGCGTGGTGGCGCTCCTGGCGGCTCTGGCCTTCGTGCCGCTGTTCGCCGGGACGTACTGGCTCGACGTCCTGAACAGGATCGGCATCGCCATCATCGGCGCCGTCGGGCTCAATATCCTGGTCGGCTTCACCGGGCAGATCTCCATCGGCCACGCCGCCTTCCTGGCCGTCGGCGCCTACGCCACCGCAATTCTGGGGAGCAAGGCTGGGCTGCCGTTCTGGCTCGCCATCCCGCTGGCCGCCGTGTTGACCTCGGTCTTCGGGCTCGTGTTCGGTGTGCCGTCGCTGCGCCTGAAGGGGCTCTACCTCGCCATCGCGACGCTGGCGGCGCACTTCATCACCACGTACGGCATCATCCACTGGGAGAAGATGACCAACGGCGTGCTGGGGTTCAACGTGACGCCAGCCACGGTGTTCGGCGTCCCCCTCGACTCCGACGAGCGGGTTTTCTACCTCATCTACGTCCTGGTCATCCCGTCGGTGTTCTTCGCCAAGAACCTCTTTCGTACCCGGGTGGGCCGCGCGTTCATCGCGTTGCGAGACCGGGACGTGGCGGCGTCGGTCATCGGCGTCAGCCTCTATCGCTACAAGCTGCTGGCGTTCGTCATCAGCTCGTTCTACGCGGGCGTGGCCGGGGGGCTGATGGCCTACCACTCGCGCATCGTGTTCCCAGACGCCTTCAGCCTGCTGGTGGCCATCGACTACCTGGCCATGATCATCATCGGCGGCATGGGCAGCATCCTCGGCTCCATCTACGGCGCCGTGTTCATGACGTTGCTGCCCGAGGTGCTCAAGCTCAGCGCCACCTCGCTGACCGGGGTCTATCCCAACGCGTTCGGGCTGATCGCCTCCGCGCGCGACATCATCTTCGGCCTGGCGATCATCTTCTTCCTGATGTACGAGCCCGCGGGGCTCGCGCAGATCTGGCAGCGGTTCCGGAGCTACTGGAAGCTCTGGCCCTATGCATACTGACCCTCAGCGTCCTGACAAGGAGGCCGTCATGCGACGAATCATGTCCTCGCTCGTCCCCTCCGTCACGCTCGTGCTGCTCGCGCTTGGTCTGGGCGCCGGCCCCGCCGACGCGCAGGTCATCAAGATCGGCAACCTGGTGGACCTTACCGGACCCACCTCGGACCAGGGCAAGGACATCGCCCAGGGCCGCAACGACGCCGTGCAGTACATCAACGAGAAGGGCGGCGTCAACGGCCGGAAGCTCGAGCTGGTGAGCGTGGAGTACGGCTTCCAGCCGCCGCGCGCCGTCGCCGCGTACAAGAAGTTCGTCCAGGACGACAAGGTGCTGCTGGTCCTCGGCTACGGGACGCCGGACACCGAGGCGCTGCGGCCGTTCATCACAAAAGACAAGGTGCCGTACATCTCGGGCTCGTACTCCGGGCACCTGACCGATCCCAAGCAGACGCCCTATAACTTCCCCGGCGGCATCGACTACACGAGCCAGATCCGCATCTTCCTCAACTGGGTGAAGGAGGGCTGGAAGGACACCAGTCGCAAGCCGAAGGTGGCCTTCATCTTCGCCGACAACGGCTACGGACGGGCGCCCATCGAGTCCGGCCGCGCGTATGCCAAGGAGATCGGCGTCGACCTCGTGGACGAGGAGGTCATCCCGACCACCCTCACCGACGCGACGTCACAGCTCTTGACCATGAAGCAAAAGGACCCCGACTTCGCCTACATCAACACCAACACCCAGTGGGTGCCGGTGGTGCTCAAGGATTCGCTCAAGCTCGGACTGCGCACGAAGTACGTGGTCAACAATTACGGCATCGACGAGCGCACGCCGGCGCTGGCCCGCGAGGCGGCCGAGGGCGTGTACGGCATCCAGGACGTCGCGTACTGGGGCGAGAACGTCCCCGGCATGAAGACCTTGATGGATTGGCATCAGAAGCACCATCCCAACGACACGCACGCCTCGCCCTACATGCGCGGCTGGCTGTGGACGCTCATGGCCGCCGAGGCCATCAAGCGTGCGGGGCCGAACCTCACCGGGGAGAGCGTGAAGAATGCCCTGGAGAGCCTCAAGGAGTGGGACACGTGGGGCATCACCCCGCCCTTCACGTACACCAACGAGGACCATCGGCCGACCAATCGCGCGCGCCTGGTGGTGATCAAGGACGGCAAGGTGGTGCCTGTCAAGGAAGTGTCGGTGGAGCGTGACATGAAGTGGATCGGCAAGTAGCGGAGGCCGATCGAAGCCCGATGCTCCGGCTCAACAACGTCCAGGTCATCTACAGCGACGTCATCCTCGTCCTGAAGGGGCTGTCGCTGGAGGTGGCCGAGGGGCAGATCGTCGCGCTGCTCGGCGCCAACGGGGCGGGGAAGACCACGACCCTGAAGGCGATCTCCGGCCTTCTCAAGACCGAGAGCGGCCGCGTGACCGACGGCAGCATCGAGTTCATGGAGCGGCGCATCGACGGCCTGGACCCGGAGGTCATCTGTCGCCGCGGTATCGTGCAGGTCATGGAAGGTCGCAGGGTGCTGGAGACCCTCACCGTCGAAGAGAACCTGCGTATCGGCGCCTACACGCGCCGGGACGCCGACGGCGTCCAGCGCGATCTCAAGATGATCTACGACTACTTCCCCGTCCTGGTGGCCCGTCGCCACCAGGTCGCGGGCTACCTGAGCGGCGGCGAGCAGCAGATGCTGGTGATCGGCCGCGCCCTGATGGCGCGGCCGAAGCTCTTGCTACTCGACGAGCCGTCGCTAGGGCTGGCGCCGCTGCTCGTGCGCGAGATCTTCGACATCATCCGCAAGATCAACGACGAGCAGAAGACGACCTTCCTGCTTGTGGAGCAGAACGCCCAGATCGCTCTCCGCATCGCCGACTATGGCTACATCATGGAGAACGGTCGCATCGTCTTCGAGGGCCCCGCCGCCAAGCTGCGCGGCAACGAGGACGTCCGCGAGTTCTACCTCGGCTTGAGCGAGGCCGGCCGCCGCAAGAGCTTCAAGGATCTGAAGTTCTACAAGCGCCGCAAGCGCTGGGCGTTCTGATGCTCGTCCTGCTGGTGGTCGCGGCGCTGCTGGCCGGATGCGCCACGACCGGCGCGCCTGGGGCCAGCGAGCCCGGCATCGCCGTGCAGGGCATCGGCCGCTTCAGCCTGCCTCCCGACACCGTGACCGTCGATATCGGCGCGGAGGCGCGCGCCGCGCAGCTCGCCGACGCCACGGCGGAGGTCGACCGGCGCATGCGCGAGGTGCTGGCGCGGGTGAAGGTGGCCGGCGTCGACGTCCGCACGATTGGCTACAACGTCGAGCCGATCGTCGACTCGCGCCCGCAGGCCGGGGATGCGGGCAGCCGGATCATCGGCTATCGCGCGACGAACATCATCCAGGCCCGCACGCACGACGTCGCCGGGATCGGCCGACTCGTCGACGCGGCCGTCGCCGCCGGCGCCAACGTGGTGCGCAGCCTGCGCTTCAGCCTGGACCCGCCGGATCGCGCCGAAGCCGACGCCCGCCGGCTGGCCCTGCAGGACGCCGCGAGCAAGGCCCAGCAGCTGGCCGCCGCCGCCGGCGTGAAGCTCGGCCGCCTGCTCGCCGTGACCGAATCGTCCGGCGGCGTCCGGCCAATGGGCGTGACGATGATGGCCGCACCGGTCGAGGCCGGCCAGCTCGACATCACCGTCATCGTGCAGGCGCGCTACGCCATCGACTGACGCGCCCCGCGCGCGTCCGGGGCCTCCTTAGGGCCGGTGCACCACCTCGCCGAACATGATCGTGTTGCTCGTCCCATCGGTGATGCTGACGGGCTTCGGCGGCTTCACCGCCGCGGCCGCCTTGAGCTGGCCGCCCTTGACCTTGGTGGCCCGATCGGGCTCTGACGAGAGGTCCTTCGCTTCCGCGCTCACTCGCTGACCGGTTCGCTTGCCCATGGTGGCCTCCTGACGAGTCGTGCTCTCGCGCTTCTGATCCCCGGAGTGGCAAGCCGCGTTCCAAACCGAGAGTGCTGACTGATTGCGGGTTTCCCGACGCCGGATCAAGGAGGCTGCCGCGTTCCTCGAGGCCGAACGGCGCCGGGTTCGGGCATCTCGCCCGGAGCCTGGGCCACCGAACCGGGGTGTATACTTCGGGCTGATCGTCGACTGGGTCGGTCCGACACCCGGAAAGGATCGGGGCTATGACGACCACCGTTTCGGCGCCCATCACTCGCCCCTACGATTCCACGCGCGTGTACCAGGACGGCATCATCGCCGGCATCCTGGGTGCCCTTGCCGTCGCGCTGTGGTTCCTGATCTTCGACAGCGCGCGCGGCCGCCCGTTCTACACCCCGAGCATTCTCGGCACCGCGCTGTTCGGCCGCGGAGCCTCGCTCGCGCCGCTGGAGGCGACACCCGTCTCGATGGACATGGTCCTCATGTTCACGTGGGTGCACGGGCTGGTCTTCGCCGCGCTCGGAGGAATCGCCGCCTGGCTGCTCGCCGTGGCCGAGCGCTCACCGCACGTCGGCTTCGGGATCATTCTGTTGTTCGTCGTCTTCGAGGCCTGCTTCACGATGGCCGCCTACCTGCTCGCCGCGCCCATCCTGCACGCGCTGACGTGGCCAGCCGTCGTCATCGCGAACCTGCTCGCGGCGGCGGTGATGGCGGGGTACCTGTGGTGGCGACATCCTGCGCTGCGCGTGGAGCCGTAGCGGCTGGGCCCTCAGCTGGCCTCGTCGCTGCTGCTCACGGCCGCGGCCTGATTGTCTCGACCGTCTTGGCCTGCGCGCGTCCGAAACGGTAGCGCCGCCATAGCCGGTAGCCGATCAGCGTGGTGAACGCGAGCGCGACCGCTCCGACGAAGAGCCAGCGCCGCCGATCGGTGGTCAGGAACGCCACCGCGCGTTCCCCGATGAACCACCCGACCAGCACCATGGCGCTCGTATAGGCCAAGGTGCCGATGGCGTCGAGGGCGACATACCGGGCATAGGTCACATCCGCACACCCCGCGCACGCCGAGGCAAACAGTCGCACGCTCGTCGAGAAGCGGCTGAAGAGCACGGCGGCCGGGCCAAACCGCCGGAAATATTTCAGCGTTGTCTCGACGCACGCCTCCGAGGCCAGCGTGACCCGGCAGTAGAACCCTAGCAGCCGCATGCCCAGCACCCGCCCGGCAAGATAGGGAATGTGATCGCCCAGGACCGCCCCCGCGGTGCCCACGATGACCAGCCGCACCAGGTCGATCTCCGTCGCCAGGAAGGCCGGGGTGAGGACCAGGATCACGCGACTGGGGAACGGCACGCCCGCCGCCTCGATGAACGAGGACCAGAAGACGACGCTGAACGGATGATCTGCCAGGAAGTTGAGATAGGGCCGAAGGTCCATGGCCGATGGGGACTCTTATGCAGGCTCTGGGCCGTCGAACACAGGCCCGTTTGACGCCCTTCCGCATGGCCTGTGGAGGTCCGTGGCCAGCGGATGCAGGACATCGATCGCCCAGCCCACGTCCAGGCGCTCACCCAGCCAGCCCGGCGTCGCGGTATGCGCGTGTAGGGTCAGCCCGTCCGAATGATTCCGCGCTCGGAGCAGCTTCCCGGGATCGCCCGAGATCTGAGGAGGTGGCGGGACGTCGGGAATAACGTGACCATCCGGCCATCGGAACCGCAGCTCGCCATCCGTGTCGCGATCGACCTGGTAGCCCTCCTCGTGAACGCTGCGATGGTGACGGCGACACAGCATGACCAGATTGGAGAGCGTGGTGGGCCCGCCGTGAGCCCAGTGGTGAATGTGGTGGCCCTGAACAAAGCGCAATCCACATCCCGGGAAGCGGCAACCATGGTCACGATGCTGGAGCGCCCGACGAATGGCCGGAGGAATCGTGCGGGTCCGGGCCCCGATCTCCATCATGCGGCCGTCGGCGTCATGGCGCATCACCACCCGGCTCGCATCGCACGCCAGGCGCTGGGACGTTTCCGCGGGAACGCGCGTGCCGCCTTCGAGAACGGACTGGCCGGGAGCCTCCGCGTCGGCCAGGACATCGGCATCGACATGGACGACGACCTGGTAGCGCTCGCCCGGAGTGCCAGGATCGATCCCATGATGGAGCGCGGTCTCGGCGATCAGCGCCAGCGCATCGGCCTGCTGCTGAGCCATGGTCGGCGGTTCCGCGGAGGCGTCCGTCGGGCGAGGTGTGACGTTAGCCCTCTTGTAGAGCGCCTCGCGGGCAGCAGCCAGCGCCTGCATCAGCAAAGCGCCGGCTTCCGGCTCCAGCCGCCCACGAACGATCACAGTACCGTCTGCGTCTGGATACACCTGCAGCGTCCGGCTCGCATGCCGTCGCGCCGTCTCGCGGGCCTCGGCCTTCCGGTCCACATACCGCCAGCCGCGAACGATGCGCTCGACGTGCTCTGCCGTGCCGGCGCGGCCGATCTTGAGCAGGCGCTCTTCCGTCTCGGGCGTGGCCACGCGAGTCAGCGCCCGGACCTTGGCGTAGGAGAGCTCGCCGCGCGCGAGCGCCTCCGCCAGCCGCGGCAGCTTCTCCAGCGCGCGCGCCACGCGGACCCGCTCGCGCGCCGCGCCCCCGTCGAGCCCCACCCGCCAGGAGAGCCACGCGGCGCACGAGCGGAACCCAGTGTTCCAGCCCTCGCGGGTATCGAACTCGCGGATGAGATCTAGGAGCCGCGCGGTGGCGGCTTCGAGGTGCACGGAGAGCTCCGCGATTTCGTCGCCGAGCTGGTCGATCGAGCGTAGAAGCATAAGCGGCCTCCTTCGATGGGACGAATCTACACCTGGGATTTGGAGGGGGCTGGGAGGCGCGAGGAGACGCGATTGCGGCGGGTCGCGGATTTTTCTGCGTGACATGTCGATATCGGCGCCAAAGGGCTTCCGTGTCGCGCTGGGCCGGCGAGTAGAACGGATCGACGACGCGCGGCTGCTGTGTGCTCAGGAAGCTGTCAAGCGGAAAACGCGAGATGGATCTGAAATACGGCGAGATCGATACGCTGCCCGATCGCCGATATGCGTACCAGGTAGAAGGGCACCTTGCTCCCCACTCTTACGATCTCCCGAGGATTGAACCTCACGATTCAGGCCACTCCCGAGTCATGAAGTCAGTAGCAACGACGACAAGATCTTGAAAGGCCCGAGCACCAAACAGCGTGCCGTAGTTTCGGCGGATGCCGATCGACTTGTTGTGCAAGAAGCGACGGACCCGACCAAGCTCATTGACGGTCGGTTGCCTGGTGGCTCTGACCATCGCGTCAGTCAATGCGATTAACAACCTTTTGGAGCTATCGCCGTGGATGTAGGCATCGGTCCCACTGAGATCGCTTAGGGTCTGCTGGACTCTGAATGGCTTGGCCTCGAAGAGAAACCATTGATGGGCCGGGCGCCAGCGTGCGGTGGCGACGGTGAGTCCAGCCTCGAAAGGCATGTTGAATCGCGGTGCGCCGCGGCTGAGCTGAACCCGGCTGAGATCGTGGAAGGAATACCTACAGGCAGAGATGAGCTCCAGGATCCGGTCCAGACGGCGTGTGGGCCCAGGGATCTCGAGCGTAGCTCTCGGGCGGAGCCCGAAGCCGCAAAGGCCCGCGATGAACGTCAAGAACAAGGGCTCGTAGCGCTGATCGTAGGGGATGTTCAGAAAGACGTTTTTCGGAGAGTACCGCTCGGCGATCGGTCAGCTTCGGCGTGCTGCGCGCCGCCTCGCTGCAATCCGTGCCTTGGCGCTGCGCTTGCCCCGGCGCGCCTTCTCCTTGGGAGCGACGGCGCGACTGCTGCCATGGCGTTCCAGATACTCGGTCACCATGGCCCGAAGTTCCCGGTATCGCTTGGGCGAGACCCCGAGTACACGGGCCGTCGCGGCCGGGGTGGGGTAGGGCGTCGTGATCACCGCCCGGGGTCGCAGGGCCATGGCCCACTCTACGCAGCGAGCGTTTTTTGTGTCAACGTCCACGCGAGGATACACGGGTGTTGTAGACGCTCATCACCCCGGTTACCCTGCCGTGACTGACGGTCGGGACAACCCCGCACCTGGTGGCATGCGGGGCACAGCTTTGGTCGCTCGCCCCTCGGCAAATTCACAGGCTCCTCGGAGGAGATGGTCATGGACAGAGAGCTCGATGGGTTGTTGAAGCGCAAGCTGTCCCGGCGTGACTTGTTCCGCAACGCCGGAGTGGCAGGTATCGGTCTCTCCGCCCTGCTGGATCTGCCCTGGCTGCCGGCGACGTCGACTGCACAGACCCCCGCATCCACGCCCAAGATCGGCGCCCAGCTGATCGGCAAGCTCGAGGGGCCGACCACCATCACGGATCAGTCCAAGTTCCCCAAGACCTTCAAGGAAGCGCCGCAGGTGGCGGAGCTGGTGAAGGCGGGGAAGCTGCCGCCGGTCAAGGAGCGCATCGGCGAGGACCCGCTGGTCATCAAGCCGGTGCACGAGATCGGCCGGTACGGCGGGACTATTCGCCGGGGATTCACCGGGCCGGGCGACTGGACGGCTGGTGTGCGTTTCTGCGGAAACGACAGCCTCGTGCACTGGGACGTCACCGGCACCAAGCCGACGCCGCTGACCGCCAAGAGCTGGCAGTTCAGCGATGGCGACAAGACGCTGACCATCAACCTGCGCCGGGGGATGAAGTGGAGTGACGGCAAGCCCTTCACCGCCGATGACTTCGTGTTCTGGTTCGAGGACCTCTACCGGAACAAGGACCTGAATCCGTCGCCCTCGCCCTATCTGACCACCAAGAACGGGCCGGCCGAGCTGGAGAAGGTCGACACCTACACCGTGCGGTGGAAGTTCAAGGATCCCTACTGGGTGTTCGTTTCGATCCTGACCGGTCCCACGGGCCTCGGCGGCCAGGCGCACGATAGCCACGTGAGCGCGCTGGGAGGGTATGCGCCGGCGCACTACCTGAAGCAGTTCCACCCCAAGTACGCCTCCAAGGACGAGCTGGACCAGAAGGCCAAGGACGGCAAGTTCGACAACTGGGTGAACCTGATCAAGTGGAAGGCCGACTGGGGCATGAACCCGGAGCTGCCGGTGATCTC
>Ga0163162_10003895_pt1 | contig 14330 bp, 5 predicted proteins | sample S55metaG_FD_115310 | JGI IMG/M metagenome (GOLD analysis project Ga0163162, IMG submission 115310) | Switchgrass rhizosphere microbial communities from Kellogg Biological Station, Michigan, USA - S5-5 metaG | ecosystem: Host-associated > Plants > Roots > Rhizosphere > Soil | place: USA: Michigan...
AGGCTCGGTTTAGGGGCTGGTTCCAACAGCCGCAGCAATGCGGCCGACTCGGGCTTTCTCCTCGAAGTCTCCGAACCATCGCTGACGGTAGGTTCGAGCACGGTCTTCAATATGTTCCGTCACACCTAATGACGAATGAAACAAGACAAATGTAACAAGCCGAACGGGAACGCGTGGCAGATGTTCGATCTGGAAAGTGATACATGCCGGAATGCATTGTGGAGCGACCAGTCCTATGAAAGGGCTATAAACACGGCGTATCTTATTGAGACGAGAATCTCCGCATCGCTTAATATCTGTAATTGGTGTCAGGCACCTCGTTCCCCCATTTCTTGAAACTGGGAAACGAGGTGCCTGACACCAAAAGGAGAAAGTGATTTGAGCTTAGAACCGGTCTCGGGTGGTCGCCTGATCGTCGTATCGAACCGTCTTCCGCTGACTCTGCGGAAGACCGAGAAGGGTTGGATAACCGAGCGCAGTTCGGGAGGTCTGGCAAGCGCCATGAATCCCTTATTGAGGAAAGTCGGAGGAGACTGGATCGGTTGGGCCGGGATCAGCGTCGAAGACGATCGGGAGTCTCGGCGAAGCATCCTTGAGGAATGGGCGGAAAAAGACCGGTGTTTCGCCGTCGATCTGCCCGAGGACGTGGCGACAGGCTTCTACGAGGGATATGCGAATCAGGCACTGTGGCCGGTGTTCCACAACTTTCCATCACAATTGAAGTTTGATACCCGCGCATGGGAAGCCTATGTCGAGGCGAATCGAATCTTCTCGGAAGCTGTTGTTTCACGGTATCAGCCCAATGACGTGATCTGGGTGCATGACTACCATCTGATCCTCCTTCCCCAGATGCTGCGCCAGAAACTACCCGACGCAGCCATTGGTTTCTTTCTCCACATTCCCTTTCCTTCCTCTGAAATTTTTCCGATTTTGCCCAGGCGCGAGGAACTTCTGGAAGGGTTGATCGGAGCGGATTTGCTTGCGTTTCAGACCCACGGGCACCTCCAGCAATTCCGCGCCGCCCTGCTCCGTGTCCTTGGCATGGAAAGCAAGATCGAGCAGGTGGACGTCGGGAGCCGGCCCGTTCGCCTGGAAGCCTTGCCGATCGGTATCGCGCCCGAAGAATATACGAGTCTGCTCAAGAGTGACCAGGCCAAGGCGGAGCCATACTCCGACTGGGTTGCCCGTTACAGCGGACGAAAAGTGCTGCTTGCCGTCGACAGGCTCGACTATACCAAGGGCGTTCTCGAGAGGTTGCGCGCGTATGCCCACCTTCTCCGGTCCTCGCCGGCGCTCAGCGAGAAAGTTGTGTTGATTCAGATCGCGGTGCCAACACGGGAGGGAATCGACACGTATCAGGATTTGCGAACCGAGGTGAACCGGCTTGTCGGAGAAATCAACGGCAAGATCGGTACCCCGGACTGGACGCCTCTGGTTTACATCAACCGCTCAATCGAGAGGGCAGAACTGGTCGCGCTCTATAAGCTGGCAGATGTCTGCTGGGTCGGGTCGCTGCGCGACGGCATGAATCTGGTGGCAAAGGAATATGTTGCCTGCAAGGCCGAAGGAGACGGGGTGCTGGTGCTCAGCGAATTTGCGGGCGCTGCTGCCGAAATGGGCGAGGCGCTCCTGATCAATCCCTTTGATGAGGAGCGCACGGCTGCCACTGTCGAACGCGCACTCGCCCTTGACGAACAGGAACGCCGCCTGCGCATGACCGCACTTCACAACAGAGTTGTGCGGAACGATGTGTTTCACTGGGGTAGCCGGTTTCTCACCGTATTGCAAGAGGCAGCGTCGAAGCGAAGACTTTATCCGGATGCTCAACCCCAGCGATTGCGGACTTTCGACATCCGCGATTCCTACACGCGCGCCCGCCGGCGGTTACTGATCCTGGACTACGACGGAACACTGGTGCCGTTTGCGAAACGGCCCGAGCAAGCCGTTCCTCCGCCTGAAGTCATCGATCTTCTGAATGCGCTGGTGTCGGATCCGCAGAATTGCGTAGCTTTGCTCTCTGGCAGAACGGCGGAAAATCTGGATCGGTGGTTCGGGACGGTTCAGGGGATGTGGCTGGTGGCGGAACACGGCGCCGAGTTCAAACCTCCATACTCGCCAACATGGGAGCCGTTGCGTCTGCAAATGCCGGCAGAGTGGAAGAATAAAGTCATGCCGATTTTGGAGCACTTCGTCGACCGCACGCCCGGCAGTTTTGTTGAAGAGAAGAAGTGGGGACTGGTCTGGCACTATCGGTTGGCCGAACCGGAGTTCGGAGAATGGCTGGCAAATGAACTGGTATCCATGCTGGAGGCGATGCTTGCTGAAACGGAAGTGAGGGCATTCCGCGGGGAGAAGATCATCGAAGTGAAACCGGTCTGGGCCAACAAGGGTGAAGTCCTCGCGCGCCTTGAGTCGGTGTGTGCAAATCCGGACTTCATTTTCGCCGCTGGCGATGACCGCACGGATGAAGACCTGTTCGAACGGCTGCAGACCGATGCATGGACAATCCACGTCGGCTCGGGACCAACCCGTGCTTCCTATGTCGTCATGGATTTCGAGAGTTTACGCCGGATATTGAAGTTGTTCGCCGAGTCTGGAAATGCCCGTAGAGCATCCTGACGGGTTGTTAATCCCGATCGGAAAGTTGATTTTCAAGCACCGTTCCACGCTCAGTGTATGTCCGGTTAATGTATCGATTTTGCTTATCCAATATATATGGCGCAGAGAAACGAATTTAAGGATGCCCAGGCGCAGAGTCAATCTGGCGTGGAAACTCATCTCGCGTCAGAAGTAGTCCCGAACAAGGCCATCGCTGCTGCTGCCCTGGGGCAGGCGATTCGCGATTCCGGACACCTGGCGGCATGTACGAATCCGCTCGGGGATTCAGGATCGGAAGTCTCCTTATTCCAGCTGGAATCGCATGGGCTCCTCCGTGATGATTTAGCTGCATTAGGAGCCCAAATTATCGGCGGTCCTGCGGCCGATGGTGCCGCCTCTGCGCTGGAAGTCATCGATACCCTCCACAGTGTGTATTGCGGTCCAATCGGTTACGACTATGCACACGTGCATTTTCCGGAAGAACGCCTATGGCTGCGCAATGCTGCGGAGTCACGCCAGTTTCATCTCTCGCGGGAACGAATCGATCCCGTTCTGCTGCTTGAGCGATTGACTCAGGTGGAAGCCTTCGAACAATTTCTCGGTCGCGTATTCCCCGGAAAATTCCGGTTTTCACTGGAAGGTCTGGACGCATTGGTACCGATGTTGGATGAGTTGATCTCGACCGCGGCGCAGTCTGGAGTGCGAAACCTCTTTATCGGGATGGGCCACCGGGGACGACTCAACGTGATGGCACATGTCTTGAATACACCCTTCGATGAGATTCTTGCCGAGTTCAAAGACCCGCTGGGGAACCAGCATGCGCGCGACGGAATCGGCTGGACCGGAGATGTGAAATACCATCGAGGCGCTCGACTCGCCGTCGCCGATGGAGCGCCTTCGAGCCTGGTGGTGACGCTTGCTCCGAATCCCAGTCATGTGGAAGCGATCAATCCGGTAGTCACAGGAATGGCGAGAGCCGGCGGATGCGATGCAAACCAGCCGGGTCCGCCGCGCCTGGACCTTGCGCGTGTGCTTCCGATTCTCATACACGGCGACGCCGCTTTTCCCGGGCAAGGTGTGAACGCAGAGACGATGAATCTTTCACGTGTCCCGGGCTATGAGAGTGGCGGCACCATTCATATCATTGCCAACAACCAGATTGGATTTACCACCAGGCCTCATTCATCGCGCAGCACACTCTATGCCAGTGATCTGGCAAAAGGTTTCGAGATCCCGATAGTTCACGTCAATGCAGACGAACCCGAGGCCTGCATCGAAGCGGCTCTACTCGCGCTGGCGTACCGGACTCGCTTCCAGCGAGATTTCATGATCGATCTCGTGGGTTACCGGCGACACGGTCATAACGAATCCGATGAGCCGTCGTTCACAGAACCGGTGCTCTATCGGGCCATTGAAAGTCATCCGACCGTCCGAGAACTTTGGGCAAAGGTCCTTGTTAATGAAGCTCTGATTCCGGACAAATCGCCGTCGGAAATGCTCGAACGACAAATGAAGAAATTGCAGCAGACACTCGATTCGATGAAACCGGAAAGGATTCCGATCGACGACCGTCCCGAGGAGCCGCCTCCTGGCGCAGCGCGGCACACCGTCTCTGCAGTTCCGCTTGCTCGTTTGCGAGGACTCGTCGACTCGTTGTGGAAGGTACCTGATGGATTCTCATTGCATCCGAAGGTTGCGCGCGTACGCGAACGCAGCCGGCAGGCTCTGGATCAGGAATCCCTGGTCGGGTGGGCGACGGCCGAAGAGCTGGCGTTTGGTTCGATACTCGAAGACGGAATCCCAATCCGCATCAGCGGTGAAGACTCCGAGCGCGGCACCTTCAGCCAGCGTCATGCCGCATTCTACGACACCGAAACCGGTCAACACATCGTTCGGCTTCAGACTCTTTCGACGGCACGTGCCGCGTTTGAAGTGTGCAACAGTCCATTGTCGGAGAACGCCGTCGTTGGCTTCGAATTTGGATTCAACATTCAAAAACCCGAACAACTGGTAATTTGGGAAGCGCAGTATGGAGACTTCGCCAATGGTGCGCAAATCATCCTCGACGAGTTCATTGTTTCGGCGCGTGCCAAATGGGGTCAGCGGCCTTCGCTGGTATTGCTGCTGCCTCATGGGTACGAAGGACAGGGGCCGAATCATTCGAGCTGCCGCGTGGAACGTTTTCTCAATCTTGCTGTGGATATCAACCTGCGGATTGCCAACTGTACAACTGCCGCTCAATACTTTCATTTGCTGCGCCGGCAGGCGGCGCTTCTGAGACAGGATCCATTGCCGCTGATTGTCCTTACGCCAAAGGGCGTCTTGCGGGATCCGCGGCTGGCCTCGCCGCTGGAAGAGTTTGTTACCGGTGGATGGAATCCGGTTATCGTCGAACCGTCCGCATCCGCTGCCGAACGGGAGAAAATTCACAGGCTGGTCCTTTGCAGCGGGAAAATATATCTCGAACTGGACCGCGTGGAGCGGCCACAGAACTCCGCAGTGGTCGTCGCGCGCGTTGAGCAACTCTATCCGTACCCATCCGACGGTATCGAATCCATCCTCGCCTCGTATCCCCAGCTGGACGAAGTGTACTGGGTACAGGAAGAGCCGGAAAATATGGGCGCCTGGAATTACCTCAGGCCGCACCTCACCCGACAATTGGATGGCCGCTGGCCTCTGTATTACACCGGCCGTCCTCCCAGCTCAAGTCCGGCAGAGGGTTCCTCGAGCTGGCACCGGAAAATACAAAGCGCCCTTATTGAACGGGTGATGAAGTGAGAACGAATGTCGGCGAATCCTTAGTTTAGCTTCCGTCTCATCCAACATCCTCAGAACGTCAGTCGAAGCTGGCCCTGGAAGGAACGCTGCGTATTGTTGGCAACTTTATCCGCTGTAACGCGACCAAAGTCCGGGCTCTGTACGTTGAAGTTCGGTTCGCCCGGATTCGGGTGATTCAGGATGTTGTTGGCATCAAATCGAATCTGAATACTCTTGGATTCCGAGACCCTGAAGGTCTTCGAAATGTTCGCATCGAAGAACCATCGTCCGGGCAATCGCAGCATGCGGGCACCCTGGTTGCCCTGAGTACCAGGCTGAGAATTCTGAAGAACTGCTATCCCGTAAGGGACGGTCCCATCCGGCAACGGTGAAAGTGCAAACGAGCCCGGCGTGCCCGCAGGCACTACCTTGGCGAGACCCATCAAGTTGCAACTATCTTGTAAATTGAACCCCATGGAGTCTGTCGCGCCGACTTGATTGAGACACTGTGGGTCTTTGAAAACTGCATAGGGACTGGGATACCCGTATATCGTTCCTGTCGCGTTGTTCGGTCCGTTTTGATGGAAATCCGTATGGGGATTTTCCCAGGGTCCGACGATATCCGGACGCGCCTGCGGCTGATTGCCTCCCCCTCCGGCATACAAATGCTGGGCCGAGAAAGTGTCTCTGGGCTGGCCGGAGCCCCAGTTGTAAACGATGCTGGTCTGCCACCGCTCGATAGCTCGCGCAAGAGCTCCTGTGCTGTTTGCGAACAACAACTTGTTTGGCCCCATGGGTAATTCGAACGTGCCGTTCATTCGGAGTTCCGTCGGGACGCTGGCGTAGTCCAGGGAGTAATCCGCCTGACGGTGTCGCGGATCGACGTAGGTGTTGTAGTGATCCGTTAAAAGCTTTGCCCATGTGTACGTGGTCTGAAGAGTTGTCCCCTGAGTCGGCCTGACGGTGCCTTGAATCTGTAGCGAATGATAGTTATTGTGGCTGAGATTGCCTCGGTAGGTTGGCGAACCGACACCGAACCCGTTGCCGTTGTTAAACTGCGGATTCGTATAAAAGTAATCTTCCGGGAAACATCGTGTTGGAATAGTGGTCATGCCGTTTGCCAACCGATCGCAGCCGTTGCGGAGAATTCTTGCGTTAACGCCATTCAGTCCTGCGGGTGCGGCCTGCATGCCGGACTGCACCGTGTTGAGATTCGCCAGAGAATTGATCACGGCAACGTAATTGCCATTGGCAAGGTTGGACGTGAATGTGGCATTCCTCCGCAAATGAGCAGACCCTCTTTGAAGAACGCCACCAACCGATGTTCCAACCTGACCATATCCAGTGCCTGCGGTGCCATGGAGATCCAGTCCGGCAAACATCTGATCGAATAACGGCGAGTCGCCTCCCGCACGGGTAATTTCGAGTGCCTGTAAAAGCTCCGGATTGTCGAACACGGTGGCAAAGTTCAGATTGATGGTGTCTTCCAGCTTGCGCGCAAAGGTACCGACATATTTCAAGTCCATCTGGAAAATCTTGGAGACGTTTCGCGTTATCTGCATTGTGACGTTCTGAATGTAAGGCGTTCGAAACTCCGGGTCGAATGCCTGAAATGTTCCGGTGCGCCCATAGATCGGAACGGTGGCTCCGGGATTGTTCGTCGGTCTTACCGGGACCAGGGTCGTGAGGTCGGTGAGATTGAGTGCGCGTGTTGTCAGTATCGAGGCGATATTTGTGTCTCCAACCTGCGTCGACGCACCAAGCGTGTTGCCCGGGGCGGAACCCAGCAGAGTATCCAGTGTGTTCGAATCATGCGTGCCGCTGTAGGTAATCTGATATCCGCCTCGCACTGCGGTCTTGCCCTCTCCAAACCAGGGAACCTGCCATGCAAAGCCAATTGCGGGACCGAAGTTGTTCTTGTCGACGGGGATCACAGCTTTGTTCGGATTCGGAGTGTTTGGTCCAACAAATTCGATTTGAGTAAGGGCATTCGGATCGCACGACGAAACTGGAAGCAGCGCACCTTGCGGTACCCCGTTGGCACAGACAAGAGCATTGGCGGCTGAAACAGTGGAACCGTACCCGGTCAGATAGGTGCTTCCCGGCGTTAACCACTTATCGAACAGACCCCCGCTCGTCGTACGGGCGTTGCCAAATAATCCCGCGCCAAGGCCGACCGAAGCAGAAGTAAAACCTGATCCGATATACGGAGACCCGAAATAGTCATAGCGCAATCCCAGGTTGAGGGTCAGATTCTTAGTCAGTTTCCAGTCGTCCTTCCAGAAGAATGAAAACTCGTTCGAGTGTTGATCGCGGTACTTCTTTTGCTTCGTTGCCATGTCTTCCCATGTGGCATTCATCACGTCCGTGGCGTCGTCGATCCAATAAAGCTGCGAAGCACTGGCGATGGACGCGTTCATGAAATACAAAAGATTTGCGGATGCGGCGCGTGCGGAAGTTGCTCCCTGGGGTGCTGCGGACAGAAAATCGGGCAGTTGAGTGGCGAAGATGCCGGTATTGCCCGTGCTGGCAAGAATGCTGGTAAGACCCGTGGAGGCACCGCCAGTAATGTTGGGGATAACACTTCCACCAGTGCTGTTAAACCCATTGGAACCAGTTCGGCGGTATTCCGCGCCAAACTTCAACGCGTGCCGGCCATGGCTCCAGCTAAAGGTATCCGCATAGTCGTACAAAGGAGTCGTGTCGCCCGAACTCTGGCTCGCGATGCTAAGATAGCCGTTTCCAACTCCGGCGGGTGTGAATGCAACCGGATAAACCGTTCCATTGGGATTTGCGCCCCCGTTGAGAAACCATTCATTCGCTTCCGCTTTAACAGAGGGGTCGCTGCTTTCCGCGGCAATAAATCGTCCTGTGGACTGGTATCGAAGACCGAAACGCGCCTCATTCAACATTGTCTGAGAGAACGTCGTCGTTCCAGTCAGTGTCAGGACCTGCGGTCTTCTGCGGGTTTCTCCGTTCAAACCGCCGGGCCATGAGGCGACAAAGTCCGCACTATCGTCGGCTTGATAGCTCCAGCTGCCACTGATCCGATTTTTTTTGAAGTTCTGGTCGATCTTAATATTGATCTGCTGGCGGTTCACGAAATCGCTCACACCGGCGGCTGCATTCGCACCGCCCTGGCCGGATGTTCCTCGCACCCATTGGAATCCTGCCGTGTTCAGGCCATCTCCGGCACCGAAGTAGTTCGCAATTGGCATCTTGGAGAGAATCTTCGCAATGTTACCTGTAGAATCCATCGTTGGACGGAAAGTATCCCACGCCGTGGCGTTGGTCGCGGCGATGCCGCTGGGGCAATCGGCCGACGTGAAAGCGCTGCCATCGGCTTTAACATTGCCAAATACGCTGAAGCATCGTAATCCGCCGGTGTAAGCTGTGGCGTCCGGATTGAATGTGGGTCGCAGCGGAACTCCCGCATAATCCACAGAGGGAGCAGTTGCGGTTGCGGCCGCCGCAGGAAACACCGGTACCGCTGAAGCGGCGTTAGCTGGATTCCATTTCTCCCAGTACCGAAAAATACCCTGTCTAGCGGAGTCCGTGTAGACCGTGTTCGTTTGGAGGGCTCTCGTATTGCTTCGCTGATATTCCCACGCCGCGAAAAAGAATGTTTTGTTCTTCAGAATCGGGCCGCCGTAAGTCAGCGTGACGTCGTGCGTGTTTCGCCAATCCGGCTTGGTGGGCTGCCATACCGTCACGCCATTTACAACAGCAGTGTCGTTATTGTTGCCCCAGGAATTGGCATTGAGAGCCGAGTTTTGCACGTTCCACACGGCGGACCCCGAGTATTTGTTGGTTCCACTTCGTGTTTGAACCTGAATCTGAGTATTGCCTCGTCCAAGTTCCGCATCCACAGGCGCGAGCACGAGCCTGATTTCCCCGACCATTTCCGGATTGATATTTGTAGTGGTACTGATTCCAAACGTGTTTGCGTTGTTGCGCCCATCCGTGACGCTGAGCCCATCGCGGGTGACGTTGACGGTGTTCGAGGTTTGCCCCGCGAAGACCGCATATACCGCAATACCGGGCGAATCGAATTGAGGAAACGCCCGGTAGCCCGGCAGGACTTTCACCAGATCCAATACATCGTTTCCGACAAGCGGGAGGTTCAGCGCGCGATCCGCAGTGAGCACGTCCCCGACGGATGCTGCAGAACTTGTCATGACCTGCAGCGCGGTTTCGCTGACCTCAACCTTCGTATCCGCTGTACCGATATCCAGTATCAGATTCAATCGCACCTGGGCGGAGGTTCCTATCTGTACATCATTGGCGACGGTGGTTTTGAACCCAGATAACGCCGCAGTCACACGGTAGGCATTTCCTGGAGCAACGCTTGCAAAGCTGTACACGCCGCTTTCATTGGTCAATTGGGAGGCCGTAATTCCAGTTTCGGTGTTTATCAACGTCACCGTCACGCCCGGAATCAGGGCCTTGGTTGCATCCTGGACGACCCCTCCAATCTGCCCATTGGTCTGCGCGAATACATTGCCGGCTGACGATGACAGGAATATGAACAGGATCCCCGTGATTAACAAAACTCTTCGCATGACCTACCTCCCCCAAACGTTGCTGCATGGATGTGGAACATCCTGTCCAATTGCAATGGCTGCCGGTGTAAGAAAAGGATGCAGGTCAATCTGAATCAAGGCGGCGAGACCGTGCAATGGATCACGCGATGATGATTCCATTCCCGGAATCACGCCGCTTTGCCGCCGGCTCCGTACCTCTCCGACATGAGAGAAGCATCTCGAGCCGCGGATTCAAATTGATCCACCGCCAGCAAATCTGTTGTTCTTACGAAACTTGGGCGGAGTATATGATGATTTTTTATTTTTGCTTTTCTTTTATTTCTTGCCAATCCGAATATGCTGCGGAGAATCACGATGCGGTATGTAAGAACGGTAGCGGTCCTCCTCATCATGATGAGCATGGTGGGGGTCGCTGCGGCGAAGGAAGTCACATTCAACAAAGATGTGCTCCCCATCCTTCAGCAGAATTGCCAGGCCTGTCATCGGCCGGGAGAGATTGGCCCCATGCCGTTCCTCACCTTTGAAGAAACCCGCCCATGGGCCGCGGCAATCAAAAAAGCGGTCCTCTCCAGAACGATGCCGCCGTGGTTCGCCGATATCCGTGTGGGCCACTTTACCAACGATCGAACGCTCGATGACGACGACATCAAGACTCTTGTGAAATGGGTCGACGGCGGCGCCCCCGAAGGAAACCCGAAAGACAAACCGTTTCCCAGGCAATGGACAGACGGATGGAACATCAAGCCGGATGTGATTTACGAAATGCCGAGGTCCCTCGCAATTCCCGAACAGGGCGCACTGGAATACATCTACGTTCTTCTTCCGGCTAAATTCCCACAAGACACGTGGATTCTGGATGGTGAGATTCAGCCGGGAAATCGCAGTGCGGTACATCACGCAAGCGTCATCGTTCGACCTCCGGGCTCACTGTGGTTAAAGGACGCCAAGGTCGGCGAGCCCTATATTCCCCAAAAACAGGGCCCGGTAGCGGTGCAGAACTTTAATGCTGCCCAGGAATGGTTGCTCGGTTATGTTCCGGGTATGGCTCCGCAACGTTATTTCAGTGCGGACAAGGGTGCGGGCCGGATGATCCCCGCAGGCTCCGACATTTTCTTCGAAATCCATTACACCGGTACCGGCGTGAAAATTGAGGATAGAACGCGGGTCGGGTTTGTCCTGGCCAAAGAACCCCCTGCAAAACAGCTGCTGAACCTTGCCGCTTATGACACCTCGTTCGAAATTCCTCCATACGCCGAAAACTACCACGGCAGCACATGGGCAATACTCAACGAACCCGTCGCGCTTGTTTACCTGCAACCGCATATGCATCTGCGTGTAACGATCATGGAGATTAAGGCGACGTATCCGGATGGCAGATCTGAAATTCTTGTCCGTGTTCCCCGCTACAACTTCCAGTGGCAGGTCATTTACATGCTGGAAAAACCGATCAAGCTGCCCAGGGGAACTCGAATTGACGTCTTCGCGACGTGGGACAATTCCGCAAACAATAAATTCAATCCGGATCCGTCTTCCACGGTTCGGACGGGACAACAGAGCTGGGACGAAATGCTCGTGGCCCTCCTGGGCGTGACCGTCGATCCAGGCGTCGATCCCGGGAGAGTCCTCACGCTGTGGTGGAACATCCGTTGAATTGAACGGTGCGACTCTCCAGATTACGGAAGGAGCGCCGTGATATTTCGTTTCGGCACCTGCCCAACTGGAATGCGCGACACCTCTTTCATCGATTTGATGTCGACGACCGATACCGAGTTCGACTGGGCGTTCGCGACATAAGCCGTCTTGCCGTCCGGTGTCAGTGTCACCCAGTCCGGTGATCGGCCGACGTCCGCAGAACCGAGAAGCTTCAAATCGGGAAGTGAGTAGGAGTAAAGCGCACTGTTAAGACGGCTGTTGACAACAAGGATCTTTCCGTCGGATGTGACCGCCATCCCATGGGATGCATTGCCGCCCGCCAGGACCGGAGTTTTTCCAGGACTGATCATCGGCAGCGTGATCCGAGCCGTTTCCTTATGGGTTGCAAAGTCGACAACGGCGAATCCATTGAGGTCCGAGAGCTGCGCAAATATACGTTTTGTCGAACCATCCGGGTTCCGTTCGAACGCCAGTGGACGTACCCCCAGATCGAAGTCCATCGTCCAGACCAGCTGATCGGTTTTAGCATCGAAGACCGTGATGTTCTTTCCGGCGATCGAACCTGCAACCACGTACTTGCCATCGGGCGTGACGTACGTGTTGTGAACCGCGCCTTTCACGGGCAAACTCTTGACTCGTTCCAGCATCACCGTGTCGATCACATCAACAGCGCCGGGCGCCTGGGAAATCGACACATAAACGCGCCTTCCATCGAGACCAGCGGCGATATTGTTGGGATGACCGCTCAGAGGAATCTTGTTCATCACTCGCAAAGTTCGTCCGTCCACCACATCGAGCGTGCTATCGGCTTCATTGCTGATGTATATCCGGCTTCCATCCGGTGAGGTCGCAGCGCCATGACCGACTTCAATCCCTGTGATCTCCCCAACCACCTTATTTGCGACGGGGTCGATAATGTCGACATTGTCTCCTGCGCTGTTGGTTTGAATAATCCGGACTTTGGCTCCAGCAGCCGGTTTGAAGTTGGCGAGAGTTTGTCCTCGCACCCATGCCGCCAGAGTCTGCCATTCCGGATCGTCCTGGGTCTTCCAGTGTTTGCCTCCATCATGAATGGGGTCACCGCCAGCAGCTTCCACGAGGGGATGAAGGAGCAGCTTGCTCTTTGCGGGATCACCGGGAACCACTCTTGCCCGCACAATGTCGAAATTCTTTCGTGAGTCGTCCTCATTCCACGTCGTGCTGCCCTGCTGGATCGGTTGCAATAGCATGGGAGTTCCCGTCGTATGGCAGGAAACACATCGTGCATTGCCGGGACGTTTGGTGGTGAAGATAGGCTGGATACGGGCCTTGAAGAACTCGTAATCGAGCGAAGGCTGCGACGCCGCACCCGGTGCCGGCTGTTGAATCATCATCGCTGCAATAAGCGGAAACCAGGCAAGAATTGTCATGTGCATTTCCTCTGCGGCGGACTTTAGCCGCCATAGGTAACGCCGTCAAGTTTTTCGAATGCTTTATCCTCGTCTGCCCTCATGGTGCCGGGATCCATGTATAGCCATGAACTTCAGTTGGATTTTGCCGGATGCAGAATCAATTTTTGAACGCGCCAGTTGACGATCTCTGCAACGTAGAGTTCGTTTTCTGAAGGGCAGGCAATTTCATGAATCCATCCGAACTGCTTTGGCTGTTTGCCGGCTTTTCCAAGAACACCCAGAATTTTTCCGTCGAGCGTCATCTTGTAGATGCGGCCTGGAAATGCGTCGGCCGCATATAAGAATTGATTGGGGCCGGGCGTAATGCAGACGGCCCACGGAGAGCCGGGATGCTGACTTCCAACGGTCTCATCGTTGGGAACCGGGCCCATCCATGGTTTCGCATCGGGCGGAACCGGCACATCGAGCTTGATCGCCCTCAGAAATTTTCCATCCGGGTCGAACACCTGGATGCGGAAATTGCCGCGATCCGCAACGTAGATGTTCCCGGCTGCGTCTGCGGCAATGCTATGCGGTGTGTCGAACTGTCCATTCCTGTTTCCGGGTTCTCCAAACGACTTCACCCAGTCGCCATTCTTATCGTACTTGGCAACTCTCGAATTGATGTACCCATCGCTGATGAAAATATTTCCCTGACGGTCCCAGGTTACGTCGGTGGGCTGTCGGAACTGACCGTCGACAGGTGGCCGCGGCGGAGTCACGCGCGACCACGCGACTGCAGTTTCATCCGAAGCTTCCTTCTTGCGGCCAAACACCATCTCGACGCGGCCTTCCGGATTGAACTTGATGATCATGTCGGAGCCTTTGTCCACGGCCCAGATGTTGTCGTTGCCGTCGACTCGCACCGCGTGCGCGTAGGACCAGGCGTACAGGTTATGTCCGATCTCGCGAACGTACTTGCCGTCGGGACCGAACTCAAGCAGCTGTGCCGCTGTCGCGCCGTATGCCGGACCGGTCACGTTGCCGCGGCTGAATACGAAGACGTGTCCCTTGGAGTTGACGGCAACACCACCGACTTCGCCGAAGTAGAGATCTGCCGGAAGCTTGAAGAAATTCGACACGGAATCAAATGGGATTTCGGGCACACGCTGTTGGGAGAACATCAGCGCTCCGCAAGCAAGGGAAAGAACCAGGATGACGACAAGACTTTTCACAGGAATCTTCCTTTCAGCCGACGAAGAAATTTCGGAACGAGAAAATTCCCCTCCTGAGTCAGGAGGGGTGGCGCGAAGCGCCGGGGTGGTTCCAAAGCAGCCACCCTTCAATATTGCTGCTGGTGGAACCACCCCTCGCGAGATCCGCTTCGCGATCTCGCTGCCCTCCTCAC
>Ga0163162_10003897_pt1 | contig 14326 bp, 14 predicted proteins | sample S55metaG_FD_115310 | JGI IMG/M metagenome (GOLD analysis project Ga0163162, IMG submission 115310) | Switchgrass rhizosphere microbial communities from Kellogg Biological Station, Michigan, USA - S5-5 metaG | ecosystem: Host-associated > Plants > Roots > Rhizosphere > Soil | place: USA...
ATGTACCGCGACCGATCTCATCCAACAAGATCAAACTACGGTCCGACAAGTTATTCAAGATGCTTGCCGTCTCGTTCATTTCCACCATAAAGGTTGATTCACCTGACGAAAGATTATCCGAAGCTCCTACCCTTGTGAATATCTTATCAACCAAACCAATCGACACCTGCTTGGCCGGAACAAAACATCCCATTTGTGCCATCAACACGATTAACCCGGTCTGCCTCAGCAAAGCCGACTTACCCGCCATATTCGGGCCGGTAATAATAATGATCTGCTGCGACTCGCTATCCAGGTAAACGTCGTTAGTAATATATTCTTCACCCAGGGGCAAATGCTTCTCTATCACCGGGTGACGACCTCCTTTTATATCGATAATGCGGCTTTCGTTTATCTCCGGTTTTACGTAGTAGTTTTTGATGGAAATCGTCGCGAAATTGAGCAAAACATCCAGCTTAGCTATCAGCTGTGCATTGAGTTGTATTGGCTTAATATATTCAGTAAGCGAATACAACAAATCATTGTATAACTGGGATTCAAGAGCGAATATCTTTTCTTCGGCACCTAAAATCTGTTCTTCGTATTCCTTCAACTCAGGAGTGATGTATCGTTCTGCGTTTACTAGCGTCTGCTTGCGTATCCAGTCAGAAGGCACTTTATCGCGATGCGCATGCGTTACCTCCAAATAATACCCGAACACATTGTTAAAAGCCACTTTAAGCGATGGTATGCCGGTTTGCTCTGCTTCGCGTTTCTGTATCTCTAATAAATATCCTTTACCACCGAAAGCGATTTTGCGCAGTCTATCTAATTCTTCATTTACGCCTGTATTGATAACCGAACCTTTGATCACGGCAATTGGCGGCTCAGGATGTAATTCCGTTTCTATCTTTTCACTCATTGATGAACAAGGATTCAACTGCTCAGCCATAGCTTTCAGAGGCTGATTATTGGTTTCCTCACATTGCTTTTTGATGGCCTCAATGGCCCGCAAAGCTTTTTTAAGCTGGCAAACTTCGCGCGGATTAGCTTTTTGCAGACCGATTTTAGAGATCAGTCTTTCCAAGTCGCCAATCTGGCGGATGTTTTGCTGCAGTTCATCCCGAAGTTCATCCTGTTTAACCAGGTACTCCACTACTCCCAAGCGATCATTAATTGGTTTGATCTCCTTCAGCGGCATCACTATCCAACGTCTTAGCAAGCGTGCACCCATTGGTGAGCAGGTTTGATCCAGCACTTCCACCAGTGTATGCGCATTCTCATTAGATGAACCCACCAATTCAAGGTTACGAACGCTATACCTGTCGAGCCACAGGAAACGGTCTTCCTCTATCCTGCTGATGGATGAGATATGCTGCAGGTTGCGATGTTCCGTCTCGTTCAGGTAATGTAACGCCACGCCGGCAGCTACTATACCCAGGTTTAGTTTATCAATACCGAAACCTTTTACTGATTTTACCCCGAAATGCTTAAGCAGTGTTTCTTGTGCATAATCACCACTGTAGGGCCATTCATCCAGCATGTAAGTATAAAACCTGTCGCCATACAATTCCTTAAACTCATGGTAACGGCTTTTTGGGAAAATCACTTCGCTCGGACTAAAGCTTTGCAGCAGCTTATCGATGTAAGCGCCATTTCCCTGCGCCGTATGAAATTCGCCTGTCGAAATATCTATAAGGGCTATACCAATGGTATTCTTCTCAAAATATAAGGATGCGAGATAGTTGTTACTTTTTTGTTGAAGGATATTATCACTCACGGCCACCCCTGGCGTCACCAATTCAGTAACACCGCGGCGGACGATGGTTTTTGTAGCTTTCGGGTCTTCCAGCTGATCGCAAATTGCCACGCGCTGCCCCGCCCTTACCAGTTTGGGAAGATAAGTCTCTAATGAATGATGGGGGAAACCAGCCAGCTCGATATGAGTGGCAGCGCCATTGGCACGTTTGGTAAGCACAATACCCAATATGCCGGCGGCCTTAATGGCATCCTCGCCAAATGTTTCATAAAAATCACCCACACGGAACAACAATAACGCACCGGGATATTTCCCTTTGATCTGGTTGTATTGCTGCATCAACGGCGTTTCTTTGCCCGAATCCTTTGCCAATAGTTTATCCTTTTTGTTAACCGGGTAAAGTTAATTTATTGGGCCGTGATTGATGTAATTGTTGAAAAGTCGGGTGCATGTGGAAAGGAAAAAAATAGCGTTAAGGATCAATTACTTTACCCTTTTTGCATCGTGCGGGCCACCCTGGTATACTATACATTTAATGATTTCACCATTGCTACCCTTAATAAACTCCACTTCAATAGGGGCTCCTTTTAAAAAGAACTTGTTTTGCGATTCAGGAAATATCTCAAATTTTTGATCCCCATCTGGCTGTCCGTATAATTGGTTCCCCTCACGTGTTATAGTCAAAAAATATTTTGGTTGCAATTCATACTTACCTGTATAAATTTCTAAAACCGAATCTGCCACAATAACCGTTTTTCTTAACTTGGATTGGTACAATCCTTTAAAACCATAAACTTTGGCTACACTGTTAACAATTTCAGGCATAATACGTTCATCATCCGAATTAACCATCACGACAACCCCATTGCCGTTTTCCAAACTGCCATAATATGTACACCTAAAGCCTTCATTGGCACCACTATGCTCAAAATATTTTGTATTATCCGGATTATCAATAAAAACACCTAAAGCGGCTCCATTATCAATATAAGGAGTAAGCCTTAATTTTGTTGTTTCCTGGTTAAGCACTTTATGTGACCTCCCTGCATAGGCCAGTTGCGTTTCAATAATATATTTAGCCAGGTCGGTCGGATTCGTCCACAAACCAGCAGGGGCTTGTTCAGGATAGATATGATATTTACCCGGCACTTCCTTTCCATCCATATAATAAGCTGAGGCCAACAATTCCGGCTTTACACCAACCGGTGGCTGTGCATAAGTACTGCTGGTCATTCCCAGTGGTTTAAGAACATTGTCATACATGTACTTATCATAGGGTTGATGTGTTACATCTGTCACAATAAGTTGTGATATGACAATACCACCGCCTGAGTATTCAGACCTTAAACCCGGCTCGTACATCGATCTGATGGCAGGTGAATTGGCTGGCTTCGTCCCGTTAAGTATCTGTACAATTGTTGGTATTGTATCCCTGCCCTTTTCATATCCGGGGAAGCCATGTACGGTTAAACCGCCTGTATGGCTCAACAAATTGGCTATACTTATTTTCTTACCCTTTGACAAGGAATCATAAGGAAACTTCCATGTGGTGAGATAGGTATTAATATCGGCATACAGATCAATCTTTTTATCCTGAACCAGTTTAAGCACTCCAACCGAATTAAGCGATTTACTAATGGATGCCGCCTGAAAAAGTGTTTTAGTGGTAACTGGTATTTTCAACGCCTCATCGGCCCAGCCGTATCCTTTTGCCCATTCAAGTTTGTAATTATGAATTACCGCAACACTCACTCCTTTGACATTATAATGTGCCATCTGCCCCGCTATAGTAGATGGCTTATCGCCCTCTTCGCGAATTGGCCCGGAAAGATTAGTTTCAACCTGTTTTATTTTGTCACTTGTATCTGCCGATTGAGAATAACTACTTGACGAAAAAAATAAAATGAACAAAAAGACTATGGATAAGGTACTAAGTTTCATAAGATATGGGACTTGGTTAATTCGATACAAGATAGATACAATTTTATATTTTACAAATTATTATTTTGTAAAATATAAATAAACAGAATAAAATTCCAAGCTATTCAGCTTCTACCATAATCAACCCAAAATACGCCACCCATGCAATAAAGAAAATTTGCATCGGTATACGCAGCCATAAGTAGCTGATCCCCCTGCCCTCGTAGGTAGCGGTTTGATAATCAACACTTTTTTGTGCGGCGTTGATGTTGGCAGGCAATATGAGTAAAAAGAAAAGGATAAGCAGATCGGCAGAGAGGCGCCTGGTGGATGGGATACACAGCCCGATAGCAAATAGTGCTTCCATCACGCCCGTAGTGTATATCAGCGTTCTTTTACCCGGAATAAAGCTGGGCACCATCAGCATCATACCCTGCGAATAGATAAAATGCCCTACGGCAGTAAACACCAGCATAGCAGCCATACCCAGGTTACCGGCAATAACATAATCCCAACCTCCGGAAATGGCATGAGTGATCAATAGTACACCTACTGAAGCTATAAGTAATACGATTAACGGCTTCATGATAAAGTCTTTGTAGCATGAAAGATAAGAATTTAAATTCTAAAATCTAAATCCTAAGCTTTGCCACAAATCGTAATTCTAAAATCGTAAATTAGACTAGCTTATCGATCCCCTCAGCCAGCTTACGATCCTTATCCGTTACGATATCGCCCGCATCGTGGGTATTAAGCCATATCTCCACTTTATTCCAGGCATTTGTCCATGTAGGGTGATGATTGCTTTTCTCGGCGAGTAAAGCTACCCGGCACATAAATGAAAAAGCATCTGAGAAGTCTTTAAATGTAAAAGCTTTATAAAGCTTATTGTCTTTCTCCTGCCACATGGTGATTGGGATTTTTAATAAAAACGTCCGGTTGATTGCATTGTTTCACCTTAAAAATAAGAATTAAACTTTGCAGTTGTAAAGTCTTCATTAGTTTGAATTTAGCTGCTTATCTTTATTAAACCAATCGTCGGCATCATGAAAAAATTTGCTTTGCTTTTTGGCAGCCTGATAATCGTTTTTCTATGCTTTACAAATTTAACTTTTATTACGGCAGATCAGCATCCGACGCTCGCAATAGGCTCGACAGCGCCGGCCTTTAGTTTACCTGGGGTTGACGGAAAAACTTATACGCTTGAGTCATTTAAGGGTGCTAAAGTATTGGCGATCGTATTTACCTGTAACCATTGCCCTACTGCACAGGCATATGAAGACAGGATCATTAAGCTTACTTCTGATTATGCATCCAAGGGCGTGGCAGTAGTAGCCATCATGCCCAACGACCCAAAGTCTATTAGCCTGGATGAACTGGGCTATACGGACATGAGCGATAGTTTCGACGAGATGAAATTAAGAGCTGCGCAAAAACATTTCAATTTTCCATACCTGTACGATGGTGACAGTGAATCCACTGCCAAAGCTTATGGCCCTATTGCTACACCACATGTTTTCATATTCGATAAAGATCGCAAACTACGCTATAGCGGCCGGATTGACGATGTGGAAAAACCAACCAAAACGCCAAACACACTGGATGCACGAAATGCTATAGATGCTGTGCTAGCTGGCAAAGAAGTCGCGGTAAAAACCACTAAAGTGTTTGGCTGCTCCATAAAATGGACGGAGAAGAGCAACTGGATAGATAATGCACGTTCCGAATGGGCCAAAGAACCTGTAACGCTGAAAACCATTGATGCAAACGGACTAAAAGACCTGATAAAGAACAATACTGATAAAGTAAGGTTAATTAACGTTTGGGCTACGTGGTGCGGCCCATGCGTGGTAGAATATCCGGAATTTATCACGATGAACCGCATGTACCGGCGCCGCGATTTCGAATTCATCAGCATTAGCGCAGATGATCCTTCCAAGGAAAGCAGGGCACTGAAATTTTTGCAGGAAAATCAGTCGTCGTCAACTAACTATCTGTTCAATACCGATGATAAGTATAAACTGATCGAAGCTATCGATCCTAATTGGCAGGGTGCTTTACCTTATACTTTGCTTATAGAGCCCGGCGGTAAAATTGTATATAGCAAACAGGGAGCTATTGACCCTGCTGAATTAAAGAAAGCTATTGTAGATAATAAATATATCGGCCGATACTACTAAACAAAAAAGCCCCCTGCAATTGCTCGCAGAGGGCTGTGGCGCAATAAAATAATTATTGCATTGTGATAATGGTTGTAGGAAGTATAGTAGCTGATATACCTGCTTTCAGGTAGTTGGTAGTCCATCCAGCGGGTGCTGATACACTTTTATCTACCCAGGCATCCCATTCGGCACCAGAGGTCTGGTAGTATCTTACCCAGTTGTAGCTCATGTTCACATCTGTGCTTGGCGCGCCTGAATAATTGGCGTAGCAAATACCTGAATTAGAATATGGCGTGCTTGAGCTATAAATTACGTTATGATCCATTTTGATGTGACTTCCGCCCTGTACCTGTGCACCTACATAGCCTGGGTTTACCAATTTATTCCAGCGTGCTACCTGGTACGAACCGCCAACATCACCTAATACTATACCTGCTGCACCGCCTGAGTCGTGCTGAACCTGGCCACCCCTGATCCAGTTACCTATCACCTGTATAGAATCGCCCGGCAAGCCGTTAGACTGGTATAAGCTTAATCCATCCTGCGGATGACCAATGCCTGGAATATCCTCGCATTTGTTATTGTTGATCTGGTTACCACCACCGCTTACACCTGCAAATTGAACAAAGCAACCGTCGGGGAACGGACCAAGCATGTTAAGAAACTGGTTGCTGTTTACCTTAATGGTTGATCCCTGGTAAACATGCACGCCTGATTTCACATTGGTGATGAAGCAATTATCTACCGTGATGTTCTGGCAATTATTAAGCATTACAGCATATACTGACGCATCTGCCAAACGGCAATTGGTAATATGAACGTTTGTGCAATTGTACAAAGCAATACAGTTGGTACCACCGCTAATAGAAAGTCCGCTGATAGTGATGTTACTCTTGCTGTAGTAAGAAATGGGAGCCGCAGCAGTATAGATTGCAGCCAATGAGCTTGTAGCATTCACAACTGCCATTGAATTAGAAGGAACCGTTGTTTTGGCGACCGGCGCAGTTTGCTGGTCTTTTTGACATGATGTTAATCCTGCGGATAATAAAGCGGCTACACCTATTGTAGCCGCCATTGAACATAGTTTGTTTTTGGGGGACATAATAATATTTCAAATTAATTAGGCCCTCTTCTACGGCGAACAGTGTTACAACGTTTATTAAATATTTCTCATTGGTTAATAAAAATGTTAATAATTGCAAATAATTATCAACAAAGTCAATTTCTGGGTTTAAATAAATGTCAATAATTGATTCATGCCATTTAACAGTAATCCTTGATTCTGAATTTAACCAATAAGAAACTTAAAGCAGGCAACGGAGTTAATCAAAATGACATCCATCTAGTAATTAGGACTTTGCCATTTGCCATTCCTTTTTCTCTAATCCGGAAAGAAACGATTTGTAAATGTGGATAATTATTTTTTACTTTGTAAAACAAAGTACTTTTATGAAGTTTAATTCAAGCTATTTAATACTCTTTGCTCTATTACTTATCGTTGAATTGCTGATTGGCATATGCTTGCACGATGCACTTATCCGTCCGTATGGCGGCGATTTCCTTGTGGTAATCCTGATATACTGCTTCATTAAAAGCTTTCTTGGTACATCAGTAATAAAGACAGCAATTGGAGTGCTGATATTCTCCTATGCTGTTGAAATATCACAATATTTTCACCTAATAAAGGTCTTGGGGCTACAACATTCCAGGGTAGCATCACTAATACTGGGGAGCAGCTTTTCATTCAGTGATCTGCTGTGCTATACACTGGGTATCCTACTGGTATTGCTTATCGAAAAGATAAGAATTGGCCAGAAATTAAGTTTTAATTGAGAGGGAGGATGCAGATGAGCAGTTATTTTGTAGATCAAAATTCTATTGTACGACAGATTTGGGGTAAAGCCGATACCATCTTATTTATTTTTGCCGGGGCCTCGGCTGAGTTTGCTTTAAACAAATCGGTAGACTGGCTATATTTTACAGGTCGACTTCCCTCCGACCCGCTTGGGCGATTATTCAGCACGGTTACTTATTCACGTCGGATCCTGTTTTCCGATTATGATGGCGCATTGCGGGCCATTGATCAAATCACAGCAATTCATAAAGGCGTTGAAGGCAGCCGGGGCATGCGTATCCCGGATGAAGCTTACCTGGACGTTTTATATCTATTGATCGATTATTCAATCCGCTCTTTTGAATTATTGGAGCGTAAGCTTTCTGACAATGAAAAAGCTGAAGTATTCGAGGTATTTTACCGTGTAGGCAAACGAATGGAGCTTGTTGACTTACCTGAAAGTTACCAGGATTGGCTAATCAGGCGGGAAATGCAATTAACCAACGACTTAATTTGCAGCGATTTCACTTTTGATCTTTACCGGCAATACCGTAAACACCTCGGGTTTGTGCGCTATTGGATACTGAAGCAGGCGCAATTACTACTTGTTCCCGGGCAGGCTAAAAGACTACTTAAATTGGGTAGAATTCATTGGCTATCACCCATTGTATCTATTTATAAACTTTTCAGGCTCATCAATCTTCAAAATATACTAAAGAATGCTATCCTTCCCCAGGCTTACGTAGCACAGGTACAGGCGATGGATAGTAATTCCTGACGTTATTTATTTTTAGGGTCAACTTTCTTTGCGGTATCCTTAGCTATTTTAGTACCACCTGAGCCACTGTCATCTATGCTCGAAGCGCCGCCTGTCTTATTAGTTATTGCCGCGGTATCTTTATTCATTTTTTCAATTTTTGCCGTATCTGCACCATACCTGTTACCAACAGTGTCCCTGGCTGAATGATTATCAGAATGATTCATATAGGCAGTAAAAGAAGCTACTGCCATCATTGCCAAAATGACCTTGCTTATGTTTTTCGTGATGTTGTTTTTACCTGTAAAAACAAGCCATAATCATAGCGGTTCCAAATATTAACTTTTAAATAAATTAATTTAATTAAAACCTAACAAACCCAATAGCGTTGTTTTTATTAGTTAACATTTGATTTAATAAAAATTATTATGAGAAAATTAAGTGCATTTATAATAGCGGCCACCCTCGCCGGAGTGCTTGAGGTCGCGACAGCAAAAAGTGAAAATCATACTAACAACAATGCAGTGATTACAAATCACACAGCAGCCGTTCAGGATACAATTCCATCTAAAAAGAAGAAGAAAACTGATCCAACTCAGCCTACTCCTACTCCAACACCTACGCCAAATCCAAACCCTAATCCGCCTGCACCAAATCCAAACCCGACTCCTAGCCCAAGTCCGAACCCACCGAACCCAAGTCCAAATTCGCCTACAAACCCTAACCCTACCACACCAACAACGCCTACTACTCCACCGAGTAGCCCTAGTCCTACCACACCAACCAACCCGACAACTCCTCCAAATCACTAATTTGATTTGCTGATTGTCTTAATATAAATCCGAAATGGCCGGTACATTCTACCGGCCATTTTTATCTGGTTAGGTTAAAAATCGTTTTATCTTTGTAGATGGATTTTCAGGAAAATAACGAGCAACAGCCGGAACAACAAGATATAGCCATTTACTCCAAATGGGCTATTTTAGGATTTTCTGTATTTGTCTCACCGCTCGTTGGGGCTATCTTATTAATGATAAATCTTCGCTCAGTAGGCTTCAAGCGACAGGCTACAAGTGTTTTACTAATTACGATAGGCTACCTGTTCTTAGCATCTATAGTAATTAGCAGCGTTATGAAACCCCCACCAAATGTTACATTAACAGATTTAGCACACAATAAGCTATTCATAATCTATAACCTTATAGCACAAATTATAGGTGGAGGCATACTTGCAGAATACTTTTATAAAAAGTATTTCCCGGCTGATAATTATAAATACAAAACCGTTTGGCGTCCGCTGGCTATTATGTTTATCATTACCTTAACTCTCAGCTTATTCCGTTAAATAAAAAAATCCCGCCCAGATCAACTAAGCAGGATTCAGGAATGATCCGGAATTATTACAGTCCGAAATTAAAACCTATTGTAGTGTTCAATGTATTAAAGGGTTGTTTAGTAACCAATCGTCCCAAGTCTGCGGTGCGCCCATCATTAGTAATTGTTGGGCCCGGAGAATACAGATAAGCTGCACGTGCGGTCAGGAACACGTTTTCACTTAATTTAAAACGTAAAGCCGCGGTGCCACTGTAACCTAATATAGTAGCATTAGAACTTCGCTGATAAAAAATGGCCGTTTGTTGCGGAACGTCACTCAATAGCGTGTTTGTTTCGGGCGTAGAGAATACTTTTATAATACCTGCTGATGCCCGTAAATCCAGTAAAAATTTCCCTTTTGCAATAGTATATTGAGGTCCAAGCAAAATGTTAACCGTCTGATAGCGTTTAGTAGCCGTTGTTGTCGCCTGGTCTGCACTGAATGAATTAGTATAACCCGATGCAAGACTATCCGCATTGGCCTGATTCAATTCGCCATTATCCTGGTAAGTGATAGAAGCACCTAAGGCCAGATTTTTATGAAAATACCATGCACCATCCAAGCCGTAGGTAAGTCCCTTTTTTGCAAAGCCTGATTTATTATTATAGTAGTCGGCACTCTTAAAGTCTCCCATAGGGTTTGATACACCGCCAAAAAAACCAAAATAACTTTTCTGCTGGCTCTGATCCTGTGCATGTACGTTCGAGGCAACGAAAGCAAGAAATGCAATGGATACTGTTATAAATATTTTCTTTATATTATTTGAATACATGTGATGCGTGTTTAAAGTTTCAGGATCAGTTGCTGGTGAATGTATATGGCAGGCTGGTAAATTCTCCACCTAAAATATTATCGATGGTAGTAGTTGTATTACCTGTACTGTCTACCCCAAATGAACGCGAATAAAAATTGAAGGTGCCCGTAATCTTTTTTGCTGCCGAGTCTATTGAACTAACAATAATAACTCCGCTACCCGCAGAAACTTTGCCGTGCGGTAAAAAAACATACTGTCCGTTTTGAAGTACTTGTGTATTGTATCTGATCGAAACAGCTACGGTATCCACATTATACGTTCCGACTGTGAAGCCTGGTGTGTTAGAAGCATTGCTGAGTATAACATCCATGATGATCTGTTTCTGATCCCTGGTACCTGTCAGCGTAAAAGTTTTGGTTTTATTGGCTGAATTGTAGGTAATTGTATTACTTATTGTATCAGGGGCCCAAACCGAGCCGTTAATATTAGCCTGAAAGGGTTTAGTTGTATAAGCGGTACCAGTAATGGTATCTTTTTTACAACTCTCGATCATAAATAATCCGGCTAGCAGAAGGAAAGTGAAGAGTCTAAGTTTATTCATATTTTTTTATTTACGCAGATAACGGGTTTTCTATTCTTTAATTATTGCTGTAATCATTATTTTACACTATTTAACATTTCGGCAAACAGGCACAAAACGCTACAAAGGGCGAAATAACAAAATAATTCCATCAATAGTAAACGATTTGCAAACAGGCTGCAAAGTTGAGGCTTTTACAGGTCAAATTACAAAAAGGGGAATTAGATTATCATTATAATTTTGGAGAAGTAATTTTATAGGCTACATGCCTTTTCAACCAATGCCCGTCAGCTATTAATGGGTGATCGAATTCGCCGTCCTTATCCATCCCAATCCGCTGCATTACCTTTTCCGACCGGCTATTATGAACAGAAGTAAATGAATAAATTTCTTTAAGGTTGAGTTTATCAAACCCAAAATTCAGTGACGCCACTGCTGCTTCGGTAGCAAAACCCTGTCCCCAATTTTCTTTGCTTAATCGCCAGCCAATTTCTATACACGGCGTAAAATATGCCTCGAACCCAGGATTACATATACCCGTAAAGCCTATAAATTGATTATTATCCTTACGTTCCACCGCCCAAAAACCAAAACCATTTTTTTCGATATAAGCGGATAACCTATCAATCTGGGTTAAAGTCTCCTCAGGTGTTTTGACAGACGGGAAGTATTCCATTACTTCCGGATCAGCATTCAGGTTGATGTATAGTTCGTGGTCCTTTTGTTTCCATTGCCGAAGTATAAGGCGTGGAGTTTCAATAATTATGCTCTGCATGTATGCTTTTAATTCTGGGTGTTGGTGATTGAAATAATGTCTCCAGGTTTCGATTCAACTTCAATCAATATTTTTCCGTCTTGAACCTGAGTAATTTTAGGCGATGATTTGCTCTGTACTTTTACCTCCTTTACGGGAATATCTGTTTTGATGATACATCTTCCCCCCTTTTCGCTTATTATTTTAATGGAAGTGATATTTCCGTTTTTCTTTGATGCACTTACCAGGAAAGCGCCTTCAGTACGTAGATTTTCAAAGCTGATATTTTTCCAGTCAGCAGGTGCTGCGGGCATAATTTCGATAAAGCCAGCATAGCTTTGTATCAGCATTTCCTGCAAGCCTGCTGCAAATGCAAAGTTCCCTTCAAGGGTAAAAGGTCGATATTGAAATTTTGAGTAGCCTGATTTGGTCTGATCACCATTTAAATGGAAGCTATTAACCGAACAAAAGGCTTTGGCGAATATCCGCAGATCTTTTGCCGCGCCATCACCGTCTTTTGCCCTTGCCTTCATATTGGCCAGCCAGGAGTAGGAATAGCCGCACCATTCATCCGGACCAATACTGTCCAGTAAATGAATACTGTTTTTTATAATGCGCTGCGATTGAGCCCCGTCCTCCCATTTTATCAGTCCAAGCGGGTGAATAGCCATCATATGCGAAAAATGCCTGTGCGACTGGTTATAAGTCATCGTCGGCGCGAACTTCAGTTCATCGTTAGAAGTTATTGCAAAATCGCCAAACTCTGATAATATCTTCTTCCAATGAGCATCTTCTGTCTTGAGTCCTAATTCGTTGGCTAACTCACCCGCCATTTTAAAGGTTGACTTCATTAGTGCCAGGTCGTAATTGGTATTTTGCGGAAACCACGCGGTCAAGTCATTATCATTTATTTCGGGGCTTGAGCTGATCGGTAATTTGCGGAAGCCATCTTCTCCTTTATAGGTTATATTCTCCAGAAAAACAGCCACATCCTTTATCCATGGGTAAGCCCTGTTTTTAAGAAAATTTCTATCCATACTATAACGCCACTGCAAATAATAATGCTGAGCCAGCCACGAGGATACCGTTGGCGAAAGCGAATACTGTATCCAGCCACCCATTTCGGTACCATTCAAAGTTGTTACTCCGGGCACAGCCAGGCCATCTTTTCCGAAATACATTTTAGTATAGCGTTTATAATTGGCTTTGTTGGCATCCAAATGATCCAGGTAAGACATTCCTTCCCGCAAGTGATTGCCGCTGTAGCAAGGCCAGTAACTTAACTGCGTATTCAGGTCATGGTGATAATCGCCTTTCCATGGTGGTATGCGGCCATTATCTGCTGTCCAAATAGCCTGTAGAGAGATTGGCGGAGCACCTTGTCTTGATGCAGAGCCAAATTTATATTGTTCCAGGTAGTATTGCTTTTCAATCAACGTATCGGGCACGTGCACAGCTGATTTGCTCCAGAAATTATGCCACCATAAATTGTGTGAGACATAAGTATCTGCATAATGTTTTTGAAATGCCTGTTGGGTTACCACAGAAGCTGTTGTATTGATCTTCTTGCCCGGATACTGTGACGATATGCTCCAAACACCTTCAACTACCCCGGGGCTTGTCTTTCGCCATCTTACATTAATTTCATAAGTAAAGCCGCCCCAGCCTTGTTGCTTGTAAGTAATACTGTTGCCGTTGCGCTTGACCGTCCCCTGAACATATCCCAGCCTTGACAGGTCGTCACCGCCAACCGGGTCGCCTGACACTTTTACTGCACCCTGGTACCGGGGCATTATCAGTTGAGGATCGAAATCACTTTTTAAGTTATCAAACCTGAACCAGCCAACAGGATCTGTTGCATGAACAAATGTTTTTAAAATAGTGCCATTCGCCCATTTCACTTCGCACAGTGCATTATTAATATGCAAATGAACGGATTCAACTTTACCCCAGTTTTTAATATTCAACTCTAATGCACCACCGGGGATACGGGAAGGCGCAGGTTCTTTGTCATAAGGTTCATCAAAATATTTTTGTACTGGGGCATAATCCTTGGACTTTACATGGTCGATCACCCATTGATATTTGAATTCCTTTCTATGCAGGCCTTTCATCGGGCGCATATCCCACAAATCGGCCCTGTCCAGAGAAAATCTCAGATTATCTCCTTTCTGCCAAACCAATGCGCCGAGGGTTCCATTGCCCAGGGGTATAGCCTCATCCCATTGTTTTGCGAGTGTATCAAAATGCAGATCGTGTTTTGATACCTGTCCAAAACAGACATTAAGCCCTAAAAGGAATACTAAAACGGAGATTATTTTTTTCATAAGCGAGGCGCTATCAGTTTACCACCGGTTAACAATAATAGCAATATCTTTTTGTAACAAACAGTACCGCACCACATCTCAATATCAATTATATTTACTCAATTAAGGATCACCTAAAAACAAAT
>Ga0163162_10003898_pt1 | contig 14324 bp, 11 predicted proteins | sample S55metaG_FD_115310 | JGI IMG/M metagenome (GOLD analysis project Ga0163162, IMG submission 115310) | Switchgrass rhizosphere microbial communities from Kellogg Biological Station, Michigan, USA - S5-5 metaG | ecosystem: Host-associated > Plants > Roots > Rhizosphere > Soil | place: USA...
GCATCTGTAAAACCGAAGACGAAGAACTGGTTTGGATTGTCGAAAGTCGTGCCATCGCCGTTGCCAGTATCAACTACGTTTTCGAAGTCGTTGTCGTTGGCTACCCAGAAGGTGTGGATTTGGTTTTCACCTTCCGTGATGTCCGGGCCGAAAGAGATTCCTTCCAGCTTCGCCGGGATTTGTTTAGGGTCCATGCTGATGGGTGGGGCAGTGAGAACGGCCACGATGTCCAGGAACAGCGACTTGCCCACTGCGTTGGCTGCTGCTGTCGTGCCATCCATGTCAGTTACGTCTACTGCATTGGCCAGGTCGATTTTGAAAATTTGTTTTACCTTGGCTTTGCTGCCATCGGCGCGGCCTTTGCCGTCGCGCTCGTCTACCAGGAATTCGTGGCTGTTTAGCGCGAGGATTTCACTTACTCCGGAGCCGGTGGTCAACAGATAGGCGTACTGTTTGGTTCTGCCGGAACGGATGTCAATGCTTACCAAGCGGAGGAGATTCTTGGCGGCGCCGCCTTGGGCGGCATCCTGGATCAGCGCGTTCTGCATGATGCCGATGAGGGTTTTGCCGTCGGGAGTAATGGCCAGACCCTCCATGCCTTTGTTGGCTACTCGGCCGGTGGTGTTGTTGTCGATTTCAAACTGGCCCATCGAAGAAAGGATTGGAGAGAACAAGTTGTCAGGGAGTTTGAAGGCACGAGTGCGGAGCCCGAGCAGGCGATTGAATTCGTAGACATAGGGGCCGTATTCATCGGAGATATAGACGCTGAAGCCGTCGTTGGAGATGCGGATGCCTTCAGTATCGAAGCGGGCGTCGTTGGGATCACCAGAGTTCCGATTGGGGTTGAAGTTGTCGGAGCGGCCGGAGAAGAAGTGTTGCAGGAAATTATTTTGCGGTAGCACACCGGAACCTACGATGTCATCGCCCTTGCCGTAGACAAGTGGAGTGAGACTCCACAATAAGGTGGTACGGCGAAGAGTTGGGGTTAGGGTGTAGGGGAGTCCTGTGCCGCTATTGTTCGGCTTCAAATCCATGTCGATGGTGTGGAAGCGCGGGATATAGCTGGTGGTATTGTCGATGTTGGCGTCATACACATCGGCGTTCGGGCCACGGTCGGGCAGAGCCAGAAATGTGTTGCCGGATGCGTGCGTGATAGCCGAGCCCATGCCTCCAAGCAGATTTGCCGGGACACCGCTTTCCAAAGTATTGTGCAGACCCGAGAGGTCGGTGTAGACGCCGGCTTTCGATTGGGTCAGTTCACCGATGGCCAAGAGTCGGATTTGGGCGTTGAGTTGAGTGGCGAGTGTGAATACGGCGAGACACAGTAGTAGCTTTTTCACGAACTGGTGTCCTCCTGAGAGTTGAGTACTGAAAGTTGATCCATGATCTGGACGGAATCGGACTGGGAGGTTAATGGGCGGTTAAAGTTCCGTAAAATTTTGTCGGGCTTGGTCAGTCAATGATGAATGAGACAGTGGTCACACTTTATCGACCTGTAGGTCAGGCGGAATTTGAGCTAATACGGGATTCTGGGTTTCACCAGTTTCCTCCGCGATTGCCGGAGCAGCCGATTTTTTATCCGGTGCTGAACGAGGACTATGCGATGCAGATCGCGCGGGACTGGAATTCGAAGGATGAGCGGTCGGGATTTGTGGGGTATGTGTTGCGGTTTCAGGTGCGGCGCGATTTTCTAGATGGCTATCCAATTAAGGTTGTAGGGAGTGCTTTGCATCGGGAGCTTTGGATACCTGCCGGTGAACTTTCTACTTTCAATGAAAATATCATTGGCAAAATTGAGGTAATTGGCGAATTTCGCGCGCCGGGATCCTGAACAACATCTCTTTTTGTCCCTTTCTGGCATGCGAAGCTGTAGGCCGATGGCCTCCGGCAAATTACGTTTGTGGATGGCTTACTTTTTGTAAGGTTAATGATGAGCGGCTTGCTCTCGGAAGGCTTGAGGCGTTATGCCTTGCCATCTTTTGAATGCGCGGTGGAATGCGGCGGGTTCGGAGTATCCCAACAAATAAGCTACTTCGCCGATCGAAAGAGTTTGGTTGTTCAGGTAGGTGTCGGCTGCTTCGCGTCGCGTGTCATCCACAAGCTGCTGAAAGGAAATCTTGGCTTCGGCGAGGCGGCGTTGCAGGGAGCGCACCGACGTCGCTAATTCTCTGGCTACCTTTTCAATCTGGATTTCTCCTTGCGACAGGCGAGCGGCCAGTACGCGGCGGACTTCTGAGACGACGCCGTCTTGTTTTGGCAGGCGCGCGGCGATTTCTGCGGCTTGTCGTTCGAGGACGTGGTGGAGGATTGCATCGCCACGGCGCAATGGGAGTCGGCCTGATTCGCGGGTAAAGGCGAACCCGTTCCAGGATGAATTGGTGCGGACCTGGCAATTTAGGACTTGCTCCATTTCATGAATGTCGTCTGGTTGATGAGTGAAAGCTACGTGATCGGCCATGAAACGGTTTTCCGTTTCTCTGTGCAGATGCATGAGGGCCAGCGTAATGCCAAACTCAAAAGAGAAAGCGACGTTGCGGCCGTGATAGCAAACTCGGGTAAAGTTCCCATGGTCTTGAACCTCCAGAACGCAGGGAGCATCGACCAGGCGAAAGTAACGAGATAGTTGATGAACTGCTTCGCTGACATTTGCGCAACTTAGTACCAGGTAATCGAGAAGAGGAAAAGCGCCCATCGGTGTTTCGGCCGCCAGTTTCATGCCCAAATTTTTGATAAGGCACGTTTGCATGGCGCGGCTGAGTATGGTTCCTGTTAGGGTGCAGGAGAAGCGGACATCGGGGTTCTCGACTAAATCTGAGCGGCGGACTCCGGTTCCTTCCAGAAGCGATTCTGGGTTGTAGCCTAAGCGCTCCAATCCGTCCAAGAAAACTCGTATGACATTTCCTGCGTCAGTGGATCGAATGGGAATGGGCTTGCCTGGTTTTTTCCGGCTCGCGTCTTTGGCGCGCTTGATCAATGATTTGGCGCGTGCGGTCATTGTTTGGATTAGGCCTTCTGTCGCATTCTGCCACGCAGACGACAGGCTCTCAACTGAATCTTGGCGAGCCTTCGTGGAAGCCAATCATTTTATTGGGGAGCGGGTTATGCGCAGAGCGAGTTTGGTGCTGTTTGGTCTGGCCGGTGTGGCGCTCATGATTATTTGGGGAGAAAGCTTGGTGGTGCAGGCGGCGCAGCGGGTGAATGCTGAGATCGTAGAGCGGTCGAATGTTTACCGCAAGGCTGTGCTGGATGGGAACGCTGCGGCGGTGGCTGCGGTTTTTCGGGAGGATGCAGTAGAGATGCCTCCGTGTCAGAAGATGGTGCAGGGGCGCGGGGCGATTGAGCAGTTTTATCGGGGGATGTTGAGTGGGCCGGCCAGGGTAACCGGGTTTACGTTCAACCATATGGAATCTTCTGTGGTTGGGGAGGTGGCGTTTGATGTGGGGACTTATACGCGGAGCGTGTCTACACCGATGGGGGCGGTGGAGGATTCGGGGAAGTATACGGTTGTGCTCAAGAAGACTGGCGGGGAGTGGATGGTCGCTTATCTGATTTACAACAGTGATTTGCCGCCGCAAATGCAGACGGCCGCGCATTAGAACTTGTGGATTCCGCGCCTGGGTGGCGCGGAATCACAGTTAATTATGAAAAGAGATGGCAGCGAACAGGCCGTGGTTTTCATTGCTCGAACCGGCGGTGAGGTACAAGGTGTTTGAGGCACCGATGCCGTCGGCGCGGAAGACCAGCGCCCACAATCCAGGATTGGTGATTACATTTCCTGACCTGTCTTTCAGCGTGCCAACTAGATTTCCTGTGCTCTGGTCAAAAGCATGGATGGTGCCATCGCCGAAGTTGCCGATCAGAATGGCGTTGCTGAACGGGCCGAAGTTGGCGCTGGCTTTTGTTATTCCCCAAGGTGCGTTCAGTGGGCCATTTGATGCGAAACGGCGGACGAAATTTCCTTCGCGATCGAAGATGTCCACAATGCCATTTCCGGCTCCGATGACGGGGTCGTGTTTGGCTGCATCCTGTACCGCATAAGTAATGAAGACTTTATCGTCGATTTGCTGGATGTTGAATGGGGCATATCCCGACGGGAGATTGGGATCGGTGAAAGTTCCTGGCGCGGCCAACAGATCGAATCCGATGTTGTAAGTGGCGATTGATCCGTCGTGGAAATCAGCCAAGGCCAAAAATTCACGGCAGCAATCCGGAGTCAGGATGGCGAGGCCTTTATAGGCCGCTCCTGCGGCGGAGTTGTTGAGGGCGACGGTCGCAAACGACGGCAGATTGCCATTGATTTCAGACCAGGTGGAAACGATGCCATCTTCAGTGGCAAATAAAAACTGCGCTGGGGTGCCGGATACCTGAAAATCTTCTGTGATTGGATTGAACACTACACCTGTTGGTTTGGAAGCAGAGTTGGCAGGTGTGGGGATGCCTATTGCTAAAGGAATCTGTGGCGCACCAGTTGGATCGAAGACTTTTGCGCGGCCTGAGTTGTTATCAACGATCCAGAATGGCTGGTTGGGCCCGAATGCTATGCCCCAGGGATTGATCAGCCCGGGATCCGTATGGGCGGCGCTACCGGCAGTGTCAGATACAAGATTGGTTTGCTCGAATCCGCTCAGAGACGTTGCTGTAGGCGTGGCGGTGTAGCCTCCGCAGCCCAGGGTCACAATTGTTAGACAGAAGGTAACGATTGGAATGGCGATCTTGCTTTTCAATCTTCATTTCTCCTACCAGAGAAATGATTCCTGGTTGCCGGTTTTCGATGCAGGCTAATCTTCGAGTATGAGTAGAATTCGTGCTGTGTCTTGTCTATCTTCCTCCACTTACATTGAGAATTGTTCCCGTGCAGTAGGAAGCCTCGTCGGAGAGTAGCCAGAGAATGGCTTTGGCTACCTCGTCCGGTTCGCCTCCTCGTTTCATGGGTACCGTTTCTTTCAGGCGGTCTACTCTGGTGGGATCGCCACCGCCCGCATGAAATTCTGTGTGGATTAAGCCGGGTCTGACTGCGTTGACTCGGATTCGTTCTGCGGCGACTTCTTTGGCTAGGCCTATGGTCATGGTGTCTATGGCAGCTTTGGCGGCGGCATAGTCCACGTATTCTCCGGGGCCGCCTAGTTGGGCAGCCATGGAGGAGACGTTTACGATGGCTCCGCCTTGGCCCCCGTGCTTGGTGGACATTCGCTTCACTGCTTCGCGGGCGCAGAGGAAGCTGGCGGTTATGTTTGTGGCGAAGACTCGTTGCAGGCGTTGAGCGTCCATGCTCTCCACACGGGATTGGGGTTCGGTGTAGCCTGCGTTATTGACCAAGGCTGTCAGCGTCCCGAAAGCTTTGTCTACGGCTGCGAATAGCTTGATCACTTCAGGTTCCTGGCTTACGTCAGCAGGGATGGCGATCGCTTTTCCGCTTGCGGATCTGATCTGCTCCACTACTTTTTCAGCTGCTTGCGCGTTTTGACGGTAGTTCACGCAGATGGCGTATCCGCGTTTAGCGGCTTGGACGGCGGTGACAGCACCGATACCTCGACTGGCTCCAGTGATCAGAAGGACTTTGTTCATGGCAGCAGTATAAAGAGGATGGAACGCAAGGTCCCTTCGACTTCGCTCAGGGCAGGGTTCTCGATTCCGCATCGTTCGCTTCGCGACGATGCTGCTCGAGACGACAATTTTTTGCTCCGGAATTGGTGCAGATTGCCAACGATTTTAATGGTTTCTTTATGAGTGGATAAAAATGGCTGATACTGGCTATAACCTATTTCGATTTGTACTTTAGATGTACCCCGTTTACTCTATCGATTCTCAAAAATCGGGCCGTTGTGTCGGCTCTCACCCAAGGAGATACATGTTCACTGAACTACGTGATTTTTTGGCCTTGCCGTATGGCGAACTGGAAGAGCTGAATCTGGCGGCGAAAGAGCAGCGCAAGAAGCGCGTCGATCCGGAAACCATCCGTGAGGAACGGCTGAAGTATTTGACCGACGAGAAGCGGATCAAGGCTGTGACCGTGCTTTTCAGCGACCTGGAAGGCCGGCTGCACATGCTCGATTACGACAAGAAGTTCTTGTTAAAGAGCTGGGACAACCTGACTTTTGACGGATCGTCGATTCGTGGTTTTACCGCGCAGCGCGAGAGCGATCTGCGGCTGGGAATTGACTGGGGCTCTTTCTACTGGGCTCCGGCGGACTTCTTTGGGCCTGGCAAGGTTCTGGTGTTTGGCGACGTCATCGAGAAGCAGGGTGGAGCTTATGCGGCGGACATCCGCGGTATCCTCAAGGGATTTGCCGAGAAGCAGTTTGAGAAAGAGGGCTACACGCTCAACGCTGCCAATGAAATTGAAGGATTCCTTTTTAATGGAACCGATGCGGAGCGGAGGTTTCACGAGACCGGGAAGTTTGAGTATGTGAACACCGGCGGGTATTACCACTCACTGCCGGGCGATCCGCTGCGCAAGTTCATCGATACGACTGCTGAAGTACAGCGCGCCATGGGCTTCCAGAATGAGAAAGACCACCCGGAAGTTGCGCCTTCACAGTTTGAAATCAACTACGGATACGGCGACGTGGTTTCGGCTGCGGACCAGATTCAGATCTACAAGCTGATTTGCCGCCAAGTGGCGACCAATCTGGGATTGACTGCTTCGTTCCTGCCCAAGCCGGTAGTGGGTGTGAACGGTTCTGGTATGCACACCAACGTTTCCATCAGCAAAGGTGGGAAGAACCTGTTCTGGGATCCGAAGGGCGAAGAGAAGCTCAGCAAGCTTGGCTGGTCGTTCGTGGATCGCATTCTTACTCACGGCAACGACATCTGCTTGCTCTTGAATGCCAGCGTGAATGCCTACCGGCGGCTCGATCCGCACTTTGAGGCTCCGAACCAGATCAAGGCTTCGGCTGTGGATCGTGGGTCGATGGTTCGTATTCCGATCGGCAACGACAAGAGTATGCGGGTTGAGGTGCGCTCGGTCGGGCCGGATGCGAATCCGTACTTGGTTCTGTATTCGATCTTCAAGACTGGAATTGATGGCGATACTTCGAAGATCAAAAACCTGCGTCAGGCGGAGCGGTATCTGCCGGACAATATTTACACTGCGCTCGACAACTTCAAGGCCGCAAAGTGGGTCACTACGTTGCTGGGCGAGGATGTGAAGGGGCGCTATGCCGACCTGAAGGAAGCTTCGGCGGATCGGTGCGCGCGGCAGCTGGGGACCGTCGTGAAGGGACCGGAGGTTCAGTTCCATCACGAGGTTTACAACCAGTACTTGTGGAATCAGTTCTAGTCAGTTGGTTGTGTAAAAGGCCACGCGAAGCGTGGCCTTTTTGTATTTAAGAAGAAGGCGGAGACATTGCGTCTGCTAAGGTATTCAACTTTTCCGGCTTTGCGCTTAGTGGACGCCTTCCGGTGATGCCCTCTTTTACCATTTTGTAGATTGTCCGCCAATTCTGGCCAATCACTTTGACCCACGCCAGTTTTCCCATCATGGGGAAATAGATCCCGCGGAAGCACATGCGGGCCAGGAAAATGTTGATTCGGTATCCCAGAGGCTGATCGTCGAGTGAATCGACAGCATGCGCTATCGCTTCCGGGCTGTAGGCGTGTGACCATCCGTAGCGGACCTCTGCATGGGCTTCTTCGATGGTCATTTTTAACGGCGTGTGGGCCATGGCGAAGGGAATGAATTCTTTCCAGTGCTTGGGGCGCGTCAGGCGGCCTGCGGCTTCCAGGCGCTTATATAAAGGAGTCGCTGGCAGCGGCGTCAGCAGGCCGAAAATTGGCAGGCCTGGAGGCCAGGTGCGGACTTGTTGCAGCGTACGCTCGGCTACGCCTACGGTGTCGTTGTCCATGCCGAAGATGAATGAGGTGATGGCATAGACGTTGCGCTTTGCTAGGCGATCCAGAACTGCGGCGTATTCGCCGGGTTTATTGAATCCTTTATTTACATCTTTGAGATTAACGGGATCGACCGATTCCATGCCAATGAAGACCCACTTGCCGCCGGACTGGGCGATCAAGTCGACTAGTTCTTCGTCGCGTAACAGGTTGGCGCTGATCTGGGCGACCCAGTGCACTTGGGCTTTTGCGGCGATGATGTCGCGCAATAAGGATTTGGTGCGCTTTACGTTGATGGCAAAGTTGTCGTCGATGAAGAAGACTGCGATCTGGCCTTTTTCCTTACGAGCGCGTGCCTTCAGCATCAAGAGTTCCTTGACCACACTCTCGTTGGTGCGGAAGCGGATGGAGTCGCCGAAAAATCCCGTGACGGTGCAGAACTCGCAGCCGTATGGGCAACCGCGTCCGGATTCGACTGGGACAATGCGGAATGTCCCCCAGCCTTCGCCGACGCGATCCAAAAATGGCTTGACTAGTTTTGGCAGCAGGTTGAATTGATCCAGGTTAATCGAGTTCCACGGGATTGCCGGATATTCTTTGAGCGACGGCTTTTTGTCTTTTCCTTCTGCGTCGACCGGGGCGTAAATATCTTTGAGTTGGCCGTTGACGGCGTCGTCGACAATCTGCGGCCAGGTTTCGTCGGCTTCTCCTAAAGCGACGGCGTCGCAATGACGTGGACCGCCATCACGGCCCAGGGCTTCATCAGCCTCTTCTGTTACGTGAGGGCCGCCCATGACCACCGGAACTCCTACCGAGCGGATGGCATCGGCCATGCGATAGGCCTTGGCGATCATTCTGGTCATGGCGCCTATGCCTACTAAGCCGATATTTTGGTCTTTCACATACTGCGCGATGCCGGCTTCATCCATCGGCTGGGCGTTGCCGTCGATCAACAGGACTTCATGCTGAGGCGGGGTAAGCGACTGGAGAAGGAACATCCAGAGGTGAGGCATGAAGTTGCGGGTTACACCGTTGTCGGGATTGTAAAGCAGAATTCTCATTGGGCCCCATTCTTTGGATCGGTCACACGAAGCGTGTTACCGCAAGGAGGGCGTCATGAGAGTGCCGAGATCGGCGCCTTGGCCGTGCGTTGCTACTTTGGTCTACAAGGACCGAGGCATTGTAGCACTCATAGGTTGCAGATCTGTGGAATTTAGCCGAATTGGGTACCCATCAGTACGGTAGCGGACTGAAATGGGAACGACATGGCGGCTGAAGCCTGAGTGGCAGCCGACGCGACTGCGACCCCCACTAGGGTTCCGTTATCGGTTACACGGGGTTGGGATTGCGGCCGTATGGGTTGCCGCGTTGGTGCCAGTACGGGTAAGCGGCAGTCACTTTGCTGGCGGCATCCAGTTTGGCTACTTGCTCCGGGGTAAGGTTCCATCCGACTGCGCCCAGGTTCTGGCGGAGTTGTTCTTCATTGCGAGCTCCGATGATTACGTTAGCTACGGTTGGACGTTGCAGCAGCCAGTTCAGAGCAATTTGCGGAACTGTCTTGCCGGTTTCTTTTGCTACTTCATCGATCGCATCCACCACTTTGTAGAGATATTCATCATCGACCGGCGGGCCTTTGTCGGATGTAACTGGCAAGCGGCTTACGGCTGGTTTGGGTTGGCCGCGGCGGAGTTTGCCGGTCAGGCGGCCCCAGCCCAACGGACTCCAGACAATGGTGCCGATTTTTTCTTCGATGCCTAACGGCATTAGTTCCCACTCGAAGTCGCGGCCGATCAGGGAGTAATAAGACTGCTGCGCGATGTATCTGGGCCAGCCGTATTGGTCGGCGACGGCCAGGGATTTCATGAGCGCCCATCCGGAAAAATTCGAGCAGGCGATGTAACGCACCTTTCCTGACTGCACGAGATTGTTCAGTGTGTTCATGGTTTCTTCGATCGGCGTCACCGCGTCGAAGGTGTGCATGTGGTAAACGTCGATGTGGTCTGTGCCGAGACGACGCAGGCTGTCATCGCAGGCTTTGATCAGGTGATAGCGCGAGGAGCCGGAGTCGTTGGGATCGTCGCTAGTAGGGAAGACAGCTTTGGTCGAGATTAGGACTTTGTCGCGGCGCCCAGCCAGAGCTTTGCCCAGAATTTCTTCGGATGCTCCGCTGGAGTATCCGTTGGCGGTATCGAAGAAGTTGATGCCGGAGTCGAGGCAGATGTCGATGAGGCGCGTGGCTTCTTGTACGTCGGTGTTACCCCATGCGGCGAAGAAGTCGCCTTTTCCGCCAAAGGTGCCGGTGCCGAACGAGAGTATTGGGACTTTGAGTCCGGAGTTGCCTAGTTGTCGGAATTCCATAGATATTCAAATGACCGATGAAAAAACACCATCTCAATAATATATCTGATTGCTGCTACTTCAGATTCGGATGGTTGTTGATGCAATCCAGCAAAGCATCCGAACATTGGTGGCAGTTTGGGAGTGCAAGGCTCCGCGGAAGTGTTGGAAAGAAGCGATGACGGACAGGCCGAAATGCCAATATCAGCAAGCTGTACAGCTGAATTTGACGGGAAACCTGAGGTTTCAAGGCGGAATAAGCGAAGCGCTCAATAGTAGCAGCATTGGGCGCTCCCATTGCATGCAGCGATCTAGCAATATCGTTAACTACTGTCTAAACCACCACAACCTGAGCGATCTTACCACCCTTAGGTTTTGGAATCGGCATTGGAGAGCCATCAGCCATTGCAGGTAATGTGGCTAATAGGAAAAACAAAACAGCAGAGGAGAGAATCAAAATTTTTTTCATGAGCAGTTTCCTTTCGCTGTAGCGCGCTTGGGTTATGACGCTGGCCGGACTGCTTGTTGCGAGATACATTCTAAATGCCGTAGCAAGTGGGCAGTGTATTCACGAGTGAAATAATTGTTCCAACCAAAAATTAGGCCACGCCTGGCGGCGTGGCCCTGGTTGTCTTGCTTACTGATTGTTCGGGGTGGTGGGTTGATCGGTCGCGCTAACGGTGGTTGCATTTTCGGTCGTGCTGCTTGATTCGACTGTAGGCTTCGCTACGATCGGAGCCACATCCATCGTCTTGATTTTTACGGTGGAGAGCATCCACTGTAATTTGTCGAAGACCTTGTCGCGATTCACTGGCTTCATATCTTTACTGGTTTCGTCGCCGGAAGTTTGCAGTCCTAGCGTGAACTCGTAGCAAACGTTGTTCTGATAGAGGTGATAGTAGCGCGCGTTTGCCTGCATGGTGCCGTCGCTTACTACATCGTTGATCTCATCGTAGTCCTTGCCGGCCACATTGACCTTCGCTGGACCGTCGGAGTTGTTGTCCAGTTCGCTCTTTTCCGGGAAGGCGAATTGGCTGCACTCGTCGGCGGTCATCTTGGGATTCACATTGACGGTGAAAAAAGCTGACGCGAAGTCAGTTCCGGCATAGAGCTTTTCCGGCAACACAATGGTGGACAGAGTCGTGCCACCGGGTTGCGTGAAGTTCATAGCAGCTGATGTGACGCTGGTTTGCGACGGATCCGTCTCTTCGCCTTCCTTCATGGTGTAGTGAGTCGGATAGCGGAACGAGATTGCGTATTCCTTATTTTTGAATGTGGCCAGCTTGTGTTGACGCGGGCTCTTGGTTTGCTTCGCTACCACTGGGGCGGGAGACGGAGTTGGGGCCGGGGTCGCGGCTACTGGTTGTGTGATTGATGGGCTCGGGTTCGATGATGCTACAGGCTTGCTCTTTGAGCATCCGTTGGTGCCGATAGTGAAAGTTGCGATCAGTGTTGCGGCCATGAAGGAGCCCACGATTGCGGCTACTTTGGCTCCGCCGGGCTCGGGTTTCAAGCCGAGCTTTTTCGGCATGGGTTTCGTTGGATTTGGTGCGGTCTTGCTGTTTGAATTGCTGCCTTGCAAATTAAGTTGGGTGAAGTTCGACATTGTTGCCTCCGATGCTGGGTGCTGCCAGACGGTGGAGGTAAAATGCAGGGCATGTGCCACAGGTTAGGTCGTTGATTCTAATTGGGTTAGGATGCTCGCGGCTGTGGCCGGCTAAACACTGTGTCGTGGGATAGACACAGTTTCTTTTGCCCCTTTCGGGGCTGACTCAAGATCTTGCTTTACCGAGCGCTACGCGCCGGGTGGCAAACTCTCGCTGCTTTGCGGCTGCTACTCACCAACCTGTGCGGCGAAAAACTTATGGTGTAGCCGAGGTTCTAAATCCCCTCGTCAGGGCACATTCGTGAAGCTATTGTTGGAGCAAGATTGATACGGTGCCGTCCATCGAGTTCGTCGTTGCAAGATCGAGTTTCCCATCGCCATTGAAATCTGCCGCCACGATTTGGAATGGACCGACTCCAACTGCATAAGGCGAGCCTGCATCCTGGGCGAACGTTCCATCCCCGTGTCCCAGCAGAAGGGAGACGGTGCTGTCTCCAAAGTTTGCGGTCACCAGATCCAATTTCCCATCGTTATTGAAATCTCCCCCTATGATCGAGGTGGGCAGGCTTCCTACCGCGATCGTCGTTGGACTTCCAAATGTTCCGTCACCATTCCCGAGCAGGATCAGCACCGCATTGCTGTCTTGGTCGGTTACCGCGACATCCAGTTTGCCGTCACCATTAAAATCGGCGGTCACGATTGAGGAGAGGTTTTGTCCTAGGGAAATGGCCGAACCGTTTCCGAGGGTGAAGGTACCGTCTCCGCGCCCGAGCGATACGGCTATCCCCGAAACGGGGTATGTAGTTGTCCCCCCGCTGGCGACAATGGTATCGAGCTTTCCGTCGGCGTTGACGTCACCTACTGTCACGCCGGTTGCGAAATTTCCCGTGGAGATGTCGCCTGCTGCGGTGAATGCACCCTTTCCGGATCCGAGAACAACCGGGGATTGCCCCGACAACTCATTGGCAATCGCTAGATCGAGGTTTCCATCTGCATTGAAGTCCGCCGAGGACAGAGCGGATGTCGGCTGGCCAAGCGCGTTGGCAAACCCGGCTGATGAAGGAGTGAAAGTTCCGTCGCCTTTCCCGAGAAGGGTAACGACCGCTTCATTCTGAAATTCTCCAACCGCCAATCCCAAATGACCACTGTGGTTGAAATCAGCGGTCATGATCGGGCCGGTATAGGGAGAGCCGAAGTCATCGTAAGGTGGGCTCGGTACGGATACGGGAGAGCCTGCGGCGGGTGTAAACGTGCCATCACCGTTGCCGAGAAACACGTAGACCCTAATGTTCGCGGTGATGGCCAGATCAGGCTTGCCATCTTCATTGAAATCGCCCGATGTAACTCCATACGGTTCAGATACCTGAAGTGGCGCGTTGGCGGCCGGTGCGAATGAGACTGCCGTTTCTGGAGCAGCAACCTGAAAATAGACTACGTTCGACTGGCCGCCACCTGGTCCAAGATTCGTGACCGTTACTGCGGCCGTTTCCGCAATGGCAATATTTTCGGCTGGAACCAGCGCAGTGAGGTGTGTGGAATTCACAACCATTGTCGCCAGCTGTGCGCCATTAAAGTTGACCGCCGCGCCGGAAGCGAATCCTGTCCCAGTCAGATTCAAGGTGAAACTCGAAGCACCTGGCACCGCCGCTAGAGGTACAAGCGACTGATTGAGGAATGGAACCGGATTTCCGGCTGTAGCAATCGGTTCGATTCGGATGCTCAAAAAGCCGTTAATTGCCGTCATGCCGGCTGCGTCTGTTGTCGTTGTCTCGAAGTACCATGTTCCACCGGCGATTGGCGTTCCGCTAATGGTCCCTGTGCCCAGATCCATTCTCAGTCCGTCGGGTATGGCGCCGCCCACGCTTGAACCGGTGACGATAGGGCCGTTGTAGACACTCCACTGAAATGGCGCAGTGCCACCAGTGAGTGTGATCGGCTGGTTGTAGGCAACGCCCACTGTCCCGCTCGCCAGTGTCTGAAGCGGGATCTGAGGCACGGGGTTTACCGTAATTTGTACCGAAGCCCTCTTGGCTGGATCGGCCACCGACATTGCTGTCACAGTCACCTGCTGCGCGCTGGTGAGGTTGGTTGTTGGGGAATTGTAGGTGACCAATGACCCTGTCAAACTGCTGAGAGATCCTGGGCCATTCAAGCTCCACGAAATCCCTTTGAAAGAGTTGTCGTTCATTAGGGTTGCGGTGAGGCTGACCGTCTGGTTCTGATCAATAGCCTGCGAAGAGGAAGGAGATAGGCTTATGGAAATTGATGAAGATTTTGACGAACTCGAACATCCGCTCGTACTCAACGCCATTGCGACGACGAGAACAGCTGCAAGGAAAGCACACACACGGGACACGGCCCCTCCAAACGGAATGTTCCCAGGAGGGGAAGTATCGCACACATTTCCCAGACTTGAGCGCTAGATACTAAGTAATTTACAAACATTTACCCGCAACCAAATTGGGCATTCGATACGAAGTACGTACCAGTAAGTCATCGTGAAATTGCAATAGGACTGTTGGATCAGAGCTGATGTCGCGGCAGTTCAGGC
>Ga0163162_10003901_pt1 | contig 14319 bp, 13 predicted proteins | sample S55metaG_FD_115310 | JGI IMG/M metagenome (GOLD analysis project Ga0163162, IMG submission 115310) | Switchgrass rhizosphere microbial communities from Kellogg Biological Station, Michigan, USA - S5-5 metaG | ecosystem: Host-associated > Plants > Roots > Rhizosphere > Soil | place: USA...
CCAGACTTCATTCCCCTGATAATGCAACGTTCCGTTATCCTGAGTGCCGGCGATCAACCACGACTCAAATTCAGGATGTTGCGCGAGAAACTCGACTTCCGTCAGACAGAGTCCTTTATTTAACGATACCCAATCCTTTCCTCAGTCCGTTGAACGAAAAATGCCGCCATCCCAACCGATGTAAATCACATTAGGATTGCCTGGGCTGAAAGCAATAACGTGCATGTCTGGGTGAATTGAAGTCGTATATTTGCGGGCAGAAATGTTTTCCCACTCCCAAATACCGGAAGGTGAGCGAATACCCTTGTGAGCATTGATAGCTCCGATATATAGAACGTCAGGATTGTTTGGAGCAACAGCGGCAAACCAATCGTACCAGGACTGCTCGGTCACCAAGTCCTTTGGTAATTTCTCCACGGCTTCGAAGGCGCCACCCAAAACATTTCGACGCCAGAGGTGAGGGATTGGATCGTTGTTTTCATCTTCCGGGTCGGGGGTGGTAGCAAAAACATAAACTACATTTCCATCAGATGCCGCGTGACAAACCTCGATCCGTTCATAGCGTCGTCGTCCCCCTGGAAGGGACACTCGACTCCAGCTGGTTCCTCCGTTAATTGAGCGAAAGACACCATCTAAACAACCAGCAAAAACTTCTTGAGTTGAATTTGAATCCGTTGTGTGTACCGGATGTATAGAAAGGCTCCAGGTTCTTTGGGAGCGTCGTGCGGTAAACGTAAGTCCGGCGTCGGATGACTCATACAAGCCGGCCGTCGTCGCGGCAAGAATGTGTTTGTCGTTAAGTGGGTCAATGGCGAGGTCGTAAAACGCTGTCTGATCAAATGGCTCACGACAAATCAAGGTCCAGTTGTCGCCGCCGTTTACTGATCGTAGCAGTCCGACTCCAAGCATGTTCTTCTCTTTGACCAGAGTCGAATCGCCTTCTCCAGTCCCCGCATAAACGATCAAGGAATTGTTCGGATCGAATGCTATCGCCCCTATCGAGAGAGACGGTTGGTCATCACTGGTTGGGGTCCAGGACTTACCGTTGTCGCGTGTGGCCCAGACGCCACCACCACCGCCAGAGCCAATCAGAATGTGATCAGGATCACTCGGATCGATTGCTATGGTGGAAACGCGTCCGGAGATTGAGGGGCGGCAACCAGGCCCAGAGCCGTACGTTTGACCGTGTGGGATGCAGAATGGCCCCAGAGGTCGCCAACGAGTTTTTGTCGTCTCCAGCGAGGGAGTCGGCAAGGTGTCGTTGTAAGCATACGCTTCGGTGAGCGATGGAATTGAGGTTGTGTCCCGGTGTTTCTTTTTTGTCGACCGTGGGCAGACAAGCTCTCTGGTGGGAGCGACAGTTGGTTGTTTTTGTCTGTCAGTTGTCTCGTTCAGTTCGCGCAGTTGTGAAAAATTCAAACGACGAGCAATAGCTTTCCCGCCGACTATTCTGCCGCGTCCTGAACGAGCATGTCGCCTTCGCGCGTCACGCCGCATCCTATATGAACCTCAGTTCACGCCAAGCCTGATTAGCAAAAGGCTTTGGCTAGCTTTTGACCGAGCGCTTCTTCTTTGTCTGCTTTTTCGAGGAGTTAGTTTTGGACGAAACCTTGGGAGCTTCACTCTCGGAGCCTTGTTTGCTTATGTCGCGCTGAAATTCAAATTGCTGTGCACGCCCGGCGGCACCGCCGCCAGGTGGTCGAGATTTTTGACGTCCAGGCTTTTTCATAACAGGAGCTGTTTTCCTTCTTATAGCGCCGTACAGCAGTCCTACTGAATCGTCCGATCGATACGAGCTAAGCGAGGAACTGCACTATACCCGCTCACGTACAGAGCGACAATCATTTCGTTGATGAGCACAGCTTTTAGTTGTGACAAGAGATAACAGAGTGAAACTTGGGAGTCGCGAGTCGCTCCGGACGAGTGACATGTTTATAGCGCCAAGACTCCACCATGCACTGCTTCGTTCGGAAGGCGGGACAGCCTCTCCACCTGTGTACCACGGCGTGTCCGCTCCTCCGAACGAAGCCGGAAGTGGAAAAGGTTTGCGTGCTATAAACATGTTGCCCCTCTGGGGCAAGGAGTCCTGCCAATTCCCGAACAATCTCATCGAGTTTCTAAGAAGATGCTCAGAGGTTCGGCAGAGAAAGGCTTTGACCCCTACTCCTGGAAATCGGTTTCAGGTTTGATTTGTTCGATACGTGAGTGTTTGATATGTCGCCAGATCCACCAGGCGGCACCAGCCAGGACTACAATTCCGATCAGAAAGTCAAAGCGATGGAACCAGGTTTTCAATGTGTCGTCCTTGTTCCACTTCTCACCGAGCTTCTGACCAACATAAGCCAGTCCAAGACACCATGGGAGTGAGCCCGCGAAGGTGTAGATTACAAAGCGGGTGAGGTTCATGCGGGCAACTCCCGCTGGAAACGCAATGAACGTTCGGATGGCCGGCAGCAGTCGGCTTACAAAGACGATCGCTTCTCCATATTTCGCAAACCAACGATCGGCGATATCCAAATCGTGGCGCGACAATAGAATGTAGCGACCATACTTTTCGATAAGCGGACGTCCGCCATACATGCCAACCCAGTAGGCTACTAAAGAACCAAGGACACATCCCACAGCTCCAGCTATACCTACTCCCCACAAATTCATCTCGCCGCGCGAAACGAGATAACCAGAGAAAGGCATGATGATTTCAGACGGCAGTGGAATGCACGCCGACTCAATTGCCATCAACAGAACAACACCGGAATAACCCATTGCGGAGATAGTGGCAACGATGAAACCTGACAGGATTTCGATGATTCTTGCGATCATGTTTTGAAATGTTCGATAAGCCTTCGCTTGTCGTAAATTCGAGACGCCTTATCTGTTTGTAACTCGACAAGCTGAAGCTTATCGAGCGTCTTTATTTTTCAGCCCAACCGTGCTGTCCGATTAACGGCACAAACGCACATGCGCCGTGATCTTCAACCTTCTTGCCCTGTTCTGTCTTGATGACGCGAATTAGTCTTTGAGCTTCGCGCGACTCTCCCACTGGAACAACCAAACGCCCACCAACCTTCAGCTGAGCAATCAATGGTTCCGGGATGGTCGGGCCACCTGCGGCCACAAGGATTCCGTCATAGGGAGCGTGCGCAGCCCAACCTAAAGTTCCGTCAAAGCACTTAACAGTGGCGTTATAAATTTCAAGTTGCCGAATTCGTGTTTGCGCTTCACGCGCCAGATCACCAATGCGTTCGATCGAATAAACCTGCGCAGCGATCTTCGACAGCACAGCAGTCTGGTAACCTGATCCGGCGCCAATTTCCAAGACACGACTAGAACCATCTAGCTCAAGTAGTTCAGTCATTCTCGCAACAATGAAGGGCTGCGAGATTGTCTGACTGGCACTGATGGGGAGAGCATGATCACCATAAGCCCTTCCGCGTAATGCCTCGGGAACAAAGAAGTGACGTGGCACATTCCTCATCGCTTCCAAAACTTTCGGATCCTTGATGGAGTAATGTTCGCGCAAGCGAGCGACCATGCGTTCGCGGGGAATAGAGTATTCCTGAAGGGATGCAGGCTGATGTCGATTTGCGGATTGCACCAAAGTTGAGCTTTGTAATATGTGCCTTATTCTTTGAACTTTGAGCTTTGTACTTTGTCTCATACAAGGCTCGCTATTCAAAGCGCCGCCAAACAAATCAAAGCACAAAGCTCAAGTTCAAAACTCAGCTTTTATGTAGCAGTTCCGAATCTCTCAGATAGTTCCAAGTCTCAATCGCGGTCAGGGCTTGATGATCCGTCATATCACTTCGAAGCGGCGTCACTGAAACGTAACCCAACTCCACTGCGTGATAATCCGTTCCTTCCGCTGAGTTGGTGCTGAAGTACTCTTCGCCGATCCAGAAATAAGGCTTGCCTCTCGGATCGATATGTTCAGTGATCACAGGCCGTGCGTTTTTGATTCCTTGTCGAGTGACCTTCACACCTTTGATTTCACCAGGTGGAATGTTGATGTTGAGCAAGGTACCTTCCGGCAGACCTTCCTCCAGGACTTTTCTTGCTGCAGCCACCGCAATCATGGCAGATTCCTTAAAGTCAAAGTTATCACGCGCTACGAGACTCAAGGCGATGCCCGGAACGCCAAGAATTGTCGCTTCAAGTGCTCCCGCTACAGTTCCCGAATAAGTGGCATCGTCACCAAGGTTCCCGCCATGGTTAATTCCTGAGACACAAATATCCGGATGCTCTTCCTTGGGAAGTATTTTGTTAAGCGCAAGAGTAACGCAATCGGTAGGAGTTCCATCGATCGCCCAGTGCCGATCATCCAGTTGGCGAATCCGGAGTGGTCGTGCAAGCGTCAAACTGTGTGATGCACCGCTCATTTCCGACGCCGGCGCGACAACATAAACATCACCCAACTCCCGCAGCGCTTCTTCTAACTTGTGAAGCCCATCGGAATGGATACCGTCGTCATTCGTCAGCAGGATCCGCGTCATAAGAAATCAATTAATCCCGATCGCTCTTAACACACAACAGTTTCAACGAGCTCGCTCAACTCAGGAGCGTCCACTTCTCGACCGTTGTTGTAAGCGGCTGGTGAGATGAGAACGCGGCCTGAGCCGCGTTCATTTGGGGAGTTAAATTAGTCGCGCGGGATCCGCATGCGGCCTTTTTTCTTGTTGCGTTTGCGGGCAAGTGCCGACTTCAACTTCGCTTTTTGACCTGGTGGGATAAAAAACGCATGCTTTTTCGCGTCTTTGATAATTTCCTCGGTCATAACTTTGCGCTTAAAACGGCGCAGCGCGCTTTCGATCGATTCACCCTGATTAACAGTAACTATAGCCATTCCTTCTATGCTTTCCTTCTCAATTAGGTCTGATGAAGTTATTTAACACGGCGGCAACCGTGTTGGTCAAGCGACGCCCCTGCGTGATTGCCGATTTCTGAAGGCCAATTGCCGATTGTATCTATCATTGCCTTGGAATTTCCTAATCGGGAATCGGCAATTCGACAAACTGAACCCCGCGATAAAACTCTTCGCGGGGTTCGTGATCAACCGCTCCGGAAACTAGACCAAAACAGCTTCTGCCAGTTCTTCCTTCTTGCGGCTAAGGCCCTTGATTTGAACTGGCTTGTCGGCTTCTTTGATCTCCAGCTGCTTGTCCAGCACCATCTTCTGGTACAGCTTTCTCATCATCACTGCCTCTTCGTGAGCCGTCTTCGGTCCTTCCATCTCTGGCTTATTTGGCCGGGCCAAATCAACTTCATTCAATATGAGGCCGTGTGCCTTGTCAGCCAACTCCACATCTTTGCCACCAGCGAATATTTCGTGTCGGCCGTGTTCCTGATACCACTTGGCGACGGTCGCATTCTGGTGCATGTTTTCTATGATGTTTCTCCAGCCAATTCCCGTGTTATAGGCACAGAATGAAATCTCACCTTCCTGCGTACCATACGGGATAATGCACATCTCAGTGCGACGGAAATCGTAATTGAAGAGATCCTGGAACCACATTCCAGCGATAAAAAGGAAATTCCAACGATCGGAGCGACGTTTTTCGATATCCTGGTCACTGCGATCGCCACTAACCTTACCGTAATCCTTGCCAGTCAAGCCAAATGATTTATCAAACTTCTTGAAGAGCTCATACAAGGTGAACTGCGATGGCGAGTTGTATGGGTTGTAGTGCTTCAAGAGCGTAAGACCCATCATGACGTTCGACATCCACTTGCCACGAGCAGCGTCGGTGATTTTCTGCATGTCTTTCACCAGTCCGGGAATGTTCAAGAACTCCGGCACTGGACGCATTTCTTTATTTTCCTTGTCGATCATTACAGCTGTTCCAACGCCACAGTTCGGGTGACATCCGCAAGAGACTTGACCCCATTCGGCCTGTGGTCCGTGAACAAGATCGGCGAAGTCGGCAAACGCTCCCATCAGCGAAAGTGGGAACCAGTCGCGTGTCGGCTCGGTAATTCCAACCTGATTCTTCACGTCGTGCGCCAAATGCGACAGGGTGTAGCGCTGTTGCAGGCGACGATGTTCAGTGATTTCTTCGTCACGACCTGTAAAGGAAACAGGCTGGAACGAAAGGAACGCAATCTTCTTCGGATTGTCGAGAGCAAAACGAATAATCGAACCGACCTGGTCGTTGTTGATTCCATTAACCAGGGTCGTAACGAGAACGATCTCCACTCCCGCTTCGTGCAGGTTATTGATGGCGCGCATCTTCACATCGAAGAGGTTGCCAACCTGCCTGTGACTATTAGCGTCGTTGCCGATTCCATCAAACTGGAGATAAACGTAACGCAGTCCAGCCGCGGCCGCTTCCTTACAAAATTCTTTACTCTTGGCGAACTCGATTCCGTTAGTAGCCGCCTGCACGCTGTTGTAACCAACCTTACGTGAATACCTGATTGCTTCGAGGAAGTGCGGCGAGATGGAAGGTTCTCCACCGGAGAACTGAACTGACATCTGACGTCGCGGCTTGATCGTGATTGCGTTGTCGAGAATCTCCTTGATTTCATCCATGCTCAGTTCATGGACAAAGCCAACCTGGTTAGCATCCATGAAGCAGGGGTCGCACATCATGTTGCAGCGATTGGTGAGGTCAACGGTTAGAACCGCGCCACGACCGTACTTAACTGTGCTCGAACCGTGGTTATGAAGTTTCTCGTCGTTGTGCGCGTCGATGTCACGACCCGGAAACATCTTTTCGATGTGCGTCAAGAACTTCGAATCAATGGCCATCATGTCTTCGAAGTGGCCGTGAGTTGGACAATCTTTCACCATCCAAATCTGGCCATCGCGTTCGATGATTTGGGCTTTGATTTCGCCGACCTTCTCATTAATCAGAACACTAACGTCTTTCTTGCCGCTGAGAATTGCTTCCCGCGCTTCAATAACGCAGTTTGGACAAAGAGAGTCAGTGGTTCGTGGCCAACCCAGAGTGGGCTTGCTCTTCTGCCATGATTTCAACAGCGGTTTGTCTGACCATTTTGGGGTAAAAGAAGGATTAGGCTTATATTTATTTACAGACTGAATTGCATTGAAAAGCCCACTCGCCAGCAGGGTCAAACCTTTCTCCGCGTGCTTAATAGGTCGCATCGTTCCTCCGTGAATTTTTTCGATAGAAAATAGCTGAATTAGTGCTTTCGACAGACTTAGACCTTGCCGAATCAGCTTAGTCGTTGGCAATGACCATGCCGCCAACCTCCGATCGAAACACAACTCTAATTATTTCTCTATTTAGGTGCTGATCTTAGACCGTAGAAGGCAATGACCACGAGAGTAATTGCTGTATCCTAATGGGGCAAGTCAATAGAACCGCAGGCGCGTGTGCCATTTTGGCCTTGGGACGTTTAGCGGGTTGGGGCGTAATATCCAACCCGGGCTGAAACGCTAAAAATCGGGTTGCTGGTCTCAACGCGGACCTTGCGAAACTGCCCATCACGCTTCTTATTTAAAGGAGAGTAATAAAGGCCGTACTGGTGACGAAGTTCATTAGCGACCTCGCGGTAGAGTTCCTCCAGATCGTGGAAGGACTCTGGCTTATAGAATCGTCCTCCGGTAGCTCCCGTTAATTCTTGAAGATTCTTTTCGCTGGCCGCCAGCACGTCCAATCCCATTCGAAGATCCTGGATACGAAGTTGGTTGAATTTAATTGAGGCTTCAGAGCCTGCCAGCAGAGTGGCGAGATCGCGTTCCTTCTCTGCACGTTCAATCTGGGTGTTACTAATCACATAAACCGCAGTTTGAGATTGAAGCGCGCCATGAAGCGCTGCCTGAAAACTCGTCCCGCCGCCGTTATCGATGCCATCGGTTAGGACGATGATCGCATGTCGAGCGTCATGACGTGCTTTCTGATCCTTTGAGGCGAGCACGACTGCATCGTGAAAGCGCGTGAACATGCCCGGAACAATTCGACGAAGCGCACGTCGTAATTGCCCAAGACTTCTGGTCCAGTCCTGCAACAACACCACACGATCGTCGAACTGAATGAGGCTGACTCTGTCGTCGGGAGATAAATGCGACGCAAAGCCTTCTGCGGCGCGACTGAAGTCATCCAGGTTCTCCACAGCGGATGACGAAGCATCAACCATTAGGACAACATCAACCGGCACCTGACGAAGACTAATATCACTCAGTGATTGTTGAGCGCCGTCCTCGAAAATGCGGAAATCTTCTCGAGTCAAACCTTCAACAAGCTTGCCCGACGCATCTCGCACGGTGACAGGTAGCAATACTTCGCTTGTGTTAACTGAGATTACATCGTCAGGATCGATCTCGGGTGCATCGGCAGCAGGACTCGGGGATGGCTTTGGTGACGGGTTGGGTGTCTGCGCCCAAGCTGGAAAACAATTGCTGGAAAGTGAAATGAGGAGGAGTATCGAGACGAAGGTGAGCAAAAAGAATTGAACAGTACGCCGAATAGCGAACACCAGTGCCATCGCACTTAGTTCCTTTCCGGCTGACTCTGTGGTTTCACTGGACCATCGCTCATCGCCTCAGTCATTGCGGCAATGATTGGATCCGAAACGCGACGCTTGTGTAGTTCTGCAATCTTATCCGGCGACAAATCAAATTCGGCTGGAGAGTCCTCAATTCTCTTGATGATTGTCCCCTCGGAGAAACCGGCTTCCACTAATCGAATGACTGCTTCGTTATTTAGTGTCGGCGTTCTTTCCAACTTCGCCGGTGCGTTGCCGGCCTCGCTTGCCGGTCTGATGATGCGAACAGTAGCTGAACCGGTGATGTTCCCTTCGTTCTCGCCACCACCGACTCCATTGCGTCCACGACTTTGTGATCGGGAACTGCTGCCTGAACCGAAGATGTCACTACTGCCGCCTTGTGGACTCTTTGGATCTGTGTCTGTGCGCTGTCCATTCGATCGGCCAAAGAAAGAGTCATCAGCCCATCTCTCATCATCGTTTTCTACTAGATCGCGAAACGATAGCATCGCCAAAATGATGTTGTCGCTTACTCCGCTATGCTTCAGCTGAATGAGTTGCTCAGTTTCAAGATTGAACCTGTTGGGTCTGCTGTCGATGATCGCAATGATGGTCTTATCTTTGAAACCCGCTTTGACAAGCTTGACGACTGCCGCATTGGTGAGTGGCCCGTCAGAGCCTTGTTGTCCAAACGCATAACTCGAAAACACCGCGACGAAAACCATTACTATCAACGACCATCGGATGATGAGTAGAAGGCTTTTCGATATGCTGCTAATCGTGAGTGCTTTAATCATCTTGCTCCCGAACTCGTTCGATTTTCGACTATTGCTGTTTTCTTGGCGTCTGTTTTCTTAACCTTTGGGGCATTGCGGCGATATCGATAGCTGATTTGCTTTACATAATTTCGAGTTTCTTTGTAGGGCGGAACCTGGTGCCCAAATTTTAGGACTGCGCCTTCGCCCGCGTTATAACTCGCCAGTACCAAATCAACGCGATTGTTGAAACGATTTAGCAGTTCTCTCAGATAACGTGTCCCACCCGAAATATTTTGAGCCGGATCAAATGGTTTTCTGACACCGTACCGCGCGCCCGTGCCCGGCATGAGTTGCATCAGACCTCGCGCCCCTTTTGGCGATACAACTCGAGGATTAAAGTGTGACTCCTGTTCCATCACCAGGAAAATCAGATATGGATCAACTCCGTGCCGAATACCGTTTTGGCGAATCAGTGAGTCGAGCCTGGAACTGCCTGAACTCCATCCGCGCTCTTTTTTGGTGTCCCCATCTGCGATTTTCTCGACATCTTCGAGTTCGATTCGATCGACGCGGCTACGCTCAATGAATATCGACATCGGGCCTCGCATATACCAAACACCCGCCGCCGATTGTGTTGCACTGTCAGCCTCAACTCGAGCGCCACCGACCAAATAAATCCATGCTGGCCTTTCAAAAACTCCGTCTTGCTCTTTCTGTGGTTCAGGCGGTTTTTCGACTGGCCGCATGTACAGTGGGCCATCATTACTTTCTTTTGTACGTGTCGGAGGAGGAGTTGGATCACCTCGCTGGATAGACTTGACGCGATCCTTTGGCGCCAGGTGACTCAAGCTGCCCTGCCGATACCAGATGCCTTGCGGTGTCTCCCACGCATCGTCAACGACGAGATAGGATCCGTCCGTCAATTTCAGACGAATCTTTTCTGGCTCCGCCGGCGCACTGTCAGCCGGGGATTGTGAAAACACTGGAGCGCAACCTGCGACCAAAGCGGCACAGATCAGGAACGTTCTGACTATTATCGGGATTCGAAACATTATTCGCCGATGAACTATCAAAGTTCCGATTACAGCTCGAGAGGATCCGCCAGAGTTCTTTCAATCATTGTCTCGGCTGTTTGCACGGGTGCGAACGTATGGGACGTTCCGAAGTAATTTCGCCACGCGACGTCGACGATTTGCGGAGTTAACTCAAGCCGATGCTTCTCAAACAAGCAGATGTCGGTTGCGCGATCCAGTAAGTCACGAGGTTCGCAACCCTTCATTTGTCTGCGTTCGATTCGATACTTCGTCAGAATGTGATCGAGTACTTGTTGCTCGCAAATCATTCCGCGATTGTTGGCCTGGCGTTTGAAAATCTCTGAATAGGCTCCAGGTGTCGGTGGCTCAACTCTCGCGCGATAACCCATGCGCCGAAGGAACGCCTGGTCTGCGAGATCTTTCTCATCGAGGTTCGTCGAAAACACGACGAGCTGCTCGAACGGTACTTCGATCTTCTTGCCTGTGTGGAGCGCTAGATAGTCAACTCGACGTTCAAGCGGAACGATCCAACGGTTCAACAGGTCCTGCGGGGCTACGCGCTGTCGACCGAAGTCGTCGATAACGAGCGTGCCGCCGTTTGACTTCATCTGAAACGGCGCTTCGTAGAATTTTGCGGCTTCAGTCCATGTCAAGTCAGCGTTTTCGAGCGTGAGCTCGCCTCCCACCACTACCAGAGGACGTTCAATCAAAATCCATCGGCGATCATACTCGGCCGGAATGTAATCTTGATGTGCCTCACGGTGGCAATGTGAATCAAAGACACGAATTATTTGACCGTCAATTTCAATCGCGTGGGGTATCCAGATCGCACCCGCTAGTGCACCGTTGATTCTCTCTGCAACCGCGGTCTTACCCGTCCCTGGGAGACCCGTGAGGAATAGTGATCGGCGGGAATTAATGACGCACCCAAGCGTCTGCAAAAGCGAATCCGGTAGAACGAGATCGTGAAATGCCGATCGAACAGTTTCAATCGAAGCCGGATCAGAAGGAATCGATTGCAGCCGCATCATGTGAGCATAGTCGTTGAGGGACACGGGAGCCGCGCCGACGTAACCACAAATCTGCAGCAATCTGGAGAGTCGATCCCAACCATGATCGAGCATCGCATATCGAGTAGAGCCAACAGTTTTTTGCTGGCGAACTTCGATGAGCTTCTCTCGATAAAGCTTTTGTAGGATCTCTTCAGTCAATGTACGCGGCAGGTGAATGCGCTCGGCAATAGCTGAGGTGGTTGGCTCTGGCAACATGGCAACATGCTTCAGCGCCAAGTCACAAAGAAAACCTTCTGCTATACCCGTGTCAGCCAGTTCCTCAGGAACCGGAGGTCCCATACTTTCAATTTCTGCACGCGACAAGATTGTGGTTTGCGACATGTGAGTTCCCTTTTCCTAAGGCTACCTTTCCAGGCCCGCAACGTTTCCGTTACCGCTCGTGAGTGCTGCTAAAGCAACTCGAGCATCCTGAGCTTCTGCATTCTTACCGACTCGTTGGTACAGGTCTGCCAGGCGTCGCAGTGCGAAGGTATTGTTTGGATCTAATTGACGGGCTGCTTCGTAGTACTTGATTGCTTCGTCATCTCGACCGAACCGCTCGAGCATGCGTGCGAGATTTAGGTTTCCAGTCAGTGGACCATTCGCGCGAGCAAAGCTCTGATAGGCTTCGTCAAACTTGCCCAGTCGGCACAATGCCAGGCCCAGGTTGTTCAGGATGCGTTCGTCCTTTGGTGCAAGTTTCGACGCTCGCTTCAGTCGATCAACGGCCGCGCGATAGTTCCCACTCTGATAGAACGAGAAGCCGAGATTGTTGAGTGTTTCCGGATCGTTGCTGTCTGTTTTAACTGCACGCTCGTATGATTCCTTTGCGCGATCGGCAAATCCTTTTTTGTCGTACGCCACCCCTAACAGGTTGTGAGCTTCCGTCAAATTTGGATTCATCGAAGCAGCAGTTGACAGTTCTGTCACCGCTTCGCTGTAACGCCCTTCCAATAGGTAAGAACGACCAGCTTCGAGATGTTCCTTCGCGGAACCCTCAATCACTTTTCTCGAGTCTGCAGTGCGGCTATCCTCAACTTTGGAAACGCCAACTGAAACAAATCTTTCACTGTCTTTTTCAGTCATGCGCGAAATCTTGTTTTCGTCTTTGTGACCAAACAGTCGGCCGAATGCTTTGAATGGAGCGGCGAGCACCTTGACTACTCTGTTGCCGCCCTTTTTTGTTTCCATTGTGGCTCCGGCTTCCGAGCCAGAGTCTTCGAGCGCGTTGACGTCCGGGTCACCTTCCCGCTCAATCGTTGCTGCACTCCACATTGCAGTGGCAGCGATGGTCAGCACAAAAGCGATAACGATGGCAATGATTCTTCGTTTGTTCATGACTACGGACTCCTTATTTACATCTTGTCCATAACGTCCATCAGGTTAAGAGCTGCGGGGCCCAAAATCGCAATGAAGAGTGTTGGGAACAAGAAACAAGCAAGTGGCAACAAAAGCTTAACGGCAGCCTTTTGCGCTTCCTGCTCGGCGCGCTGGCGTCTCTTGGTTCGCAGAGAATCTGAAAAGACTCGCAATGCTTTGGCGATCGATGTACCAAACTTGTCCGTCTGGATCAGCATTGCCACTAAGCTGCGCAGGTCATCGACTCCAGTTCGTTCAGCCAGATTGCGCAATGCTTCGTCGCGTTCTCTACCGACTCGGATCTCGAGGTTTGCAAGTTCAAATTCAGTTGCGATATCGATATGCACATCTTTAAGTTCACTACTCACCTTCAACATTGCAGCGTTCAGACCCAGGCCCGCCTCAACGCAAACAACCATGAGGTCTAATGCATCAGCCAGACCCCAGCGGAGTTCTCGTTGGCGACTGCTGATTGCTTTGTTGAGGATGAAGCGCGGCAGAAAGAAGCCAACGCAAAAACCTAGAATGATCCACACCAAAGCACCGGCAAGTGGTCTGGCCAGGATTGCGCATGTCAAGGCAACCATCAGTGGAAAACCAGCCATTGAGGCGAGTTGGATAGCACGATAAATGAGCGGCGCCTCAGCTGAACGAAATCCTGCATGCATTAACTGCTTCTGCAACTTCTTTGCTTCAGTTGCCGAGGCAGGAAGAAGCCGGTTTAAAGGTGTTGCCAGGCGTTGCGCTAATTCGGATGCAGCACTGTCTGTCGGTGTCATCACTGCAATCGGCTGTTGAGAGTCGGACTTGCCTCCCATTCGACGCAGCCGTTCAGTAGCAGCGCTCTGTGGCCGATACAGTACCCAGTAAACACCCATCATCCCGAGGGTGATACAAACGAAAGTTGAGATGGCGATAATTAGCAACATGAGTGTTTTAGTGTTGGTCTTTGATTTCGATACGCGTGCTTTGTGCTTTGAACTTTGTGCTTTGTAATTAAGGATCTAAAACTAAGAACAAAGTCCCTTCTCAAATCTTGATGTTCAAAATCTTCCTAACTATCAACATGCCACTTATCTGCAGGAACATTGCCGCCGCGATCAGATAATGACCACGAGGATCCTTCCAGAGAACGCTCATGTAGTCAGGGTTCATAACGGTTACCGCAAGCGCGACAAAAATGGGCAGCCCGCACAGCAACCAGGCTGACATTCGCGAACTGGTGGTCAACGTCTTCAAATCACCCATGATGCGGAAGCGCTCGCGTATCGTGTGCGAAACCTTCTCCAGAATCTCCGAAAGGTTGCCGCCCGTTTCGCGTTGAATCAAAACTGCGGTTACGCACATGCGCAGATCAAGCAAGGGCATGCGCTGTGTCAGGTTCTCGAGAGCTAACTTTATTGAAAGACCAAGGTTTTGTTCTTCGTACGTCTTGCGAAACTCAGTCGCAATCGGATCAGGCATTTCGGTCGAAACCATGTTCAGTGCTTCGGAAAATGCATGGCCTGCACTTAGTGCGCGACTGACTAAGTCCAAAGCATCCGGCAGCTCTTCCAGGAAGGCATCAAAGCGTTTCTTGCGTTTCCACCAAACGTGTACAAACGGCAACGACGCGATCGCTAAGCCGATCAGAATCATTAATGGAATGAAGGGGGTGACAACGGACGCCGA
>Ga0163162_10003903_pt1 | contig 14317 bp, 7 predicted proteins | sample S55metaG_FD_115310 | JGI IMG/M metagenome (GOLD analysis project Ga0163162, IMG submission 115310) | Switchgrass rhizosphere microbial communities from Kellogg Biological Station, Michigan, USA - S5-5 metaG | ecosystem: Host-associated > Plants > Roots > Rhizosphere > Soil | place: USA: Michigan...
AAGATCGATCATAATCTTCATTCCAAGATTTCTTGCGCGGACAGCTTTGGCAGTAAGGTCGGATGTGTTGCACCATCCACCTGAAACGGAGGGATCCACCCAGGCTCTTAGCCGGATAGCATTTACACCGAGACTCTTTAAAAGTTCAAGGCAATCCATTTCTGCTCCGGTGTTACTGTAAAATTTTTGTCCTTCATCCTCCATTTGAGTCAGCCAGCTTATGTCAGCGCCTCTGGCAAAAAATTCATTTCCTGAAGGTGGAGCTGGCCCCGGAGGTGTTGATTCCTTTTTCTTGCAAGCTGCAAATAGAAACACCGTGAATACAAAAATGAATATCGTATTGGTTAATCGCATAGAAAAATTGATCGCAATAATGTCATTTATCGCTTGAACAAAAAAGGCTGTCTAAAAATAGCCAGCCTTTTCAGTTATTGAATCCGAATACTATTCAACCTTATAACTCATCGTTATAAGATTCACAGTTATTTTGTAAGTGCCGTCAGTTGCAGGAGCTTTCAGGTCGCTTCCTTCTGCCCTGAGAAAATCTCCACTTACATTATTTGTATTGTTGTTCGCAACCAGACCACCAACCTTATGACCCCAGTCTCCATTTACCGGGAGAAATAAAAAAGATTTATTCGCCGTTAATGACACGGTAAGCTCAAAAACACCTAAACTGGTTTTAGTAAATTGTTGTGCAGGAGTGGGTACCGGATTGTTCCAGCCACCCGGTGTAGCATCTCCAACCATATATAAATTTCCTGAGTATGGGACCACGCTATAGGTATTCGTTTGGAAATTCACAACAATCAAATATTGGCCGTCGGCTGAAGGGGCCGGAGTATTGGAACCAGGTACAGCTCCATCTGCCAATAACGTAGCAGGCGCTGCGCCATCCGTTGCACCACCAAATTTGTGACTCCAGTCACCATTCACCGGCAAGAATAAATAACTCTTTCCCGCTGTAAGATTAATGACTAATGCGAACGTATAGGTATCCAGTTTTGTGAATTGCTGTGAAGGAGTTGGAACCGGATTGTTCCATCCACCTGCAGTCGCATCACCTACTATATAAAGGTTCGTGGGAACAGAAACCGGCGTAACGGTCCACTTGTTTGTTTGAAAATTTACCACAATATCATACACGCCGGAAGAAGCAGGCGCCAACATATCTCCACCTTCTGGCTTAAAGCTATCTCCGCTAGGGTTGTTGGTGTTATTGGCGCCTACTCCGCCATACTTATGGCCCCAATCACCATTGACCGGAAGGAACAAATAACTTTTTCCACCTGTGAGTCCAAGGCGGATACTAAAATTATAGTCATCTACCTTGGTAAATTGTTGTGAAGGAGTCGGCACGGGATTATTCCAGCCACCGGGCGTTGCATCGCCAACAATATAAAGAGCTGCAGGTACCGGTGAGAAAGTGGTAACTCCTACGGTGACCACATTTGAATAAGCAGCCGACCCACTGGCGGTTGTTGCTTTCACGCGATATTCAACAGTTCCGGTAGTGCCCACTGCAATTCCAGAAGTAAGGGCGGTGGTATTCATATCACCCTGGTTCAACGATGCGCTGTAAACAGAAGCTCCGCCATATCCCGCAATTGTTTGTGGTGAGACAAAATTTTTCCCGGCAGAATCATATTCAACAACGTAAGTGACAGTTCCTGTATAACCAGGAAATGCAGATGACCATGAAAAAGTATTTGAATGATCGCTGGATGTGCCCGATGTTCCCGTGACTGCAGTATTTTCCGTCGTCAGTTTTGATGGGTCACTGTAAGGAGTCACAGTAACCTGGACAACATTGGAAATATATTTTTCATTGTTATTGGCATATGATGACGTTACTCTCATATCCAACTTAACGGGCGTACCTACTGAATACCCATAGTTCAACAAAAGGGTGTTCAAATCCCTGCCGGTAAATGTTTTGTTTAACTTCTTTGTCTGAGTACTCGTGATCTCTTTTGAAAAATTCCTTCCCGTCGAATCTATTTCCACTATGTATTTCATATTAGCTGAATCAGTGGCATATTGCGGGAATGTCCAGTTGAGGGTTAAAACTGTTTTGGCAGAATCGGCTGCACCGGGACTGACCGAAGTAGCCGACGGAGTTAGTGTAACAGGATGGCCTAGTTTATAACTAGGTAGCTCAGCTACTTTTTCACAGCCAACGAAAAGGAATGTCGCCCCTGCCAGTAAAACCACGAAATTTATTATTGATCGCATAAGAGTAGTGTGTTAGTTGGTTATTGTTTTACAACGCTGAATTTTCCTAATTGAAAATCCACGGTGATCTTATAAGTACCTGCACTGGGAGCGCCGGGAAATTGCGGATCCGAATCTTTCTTTTCAATATTACCTCCTTGCCAGGTGCCGCCAGCCAACATATGATATTGGGTTCCCCAATCACCTTGTATTTGTATAAGCTTATACCCTCCACCGCCGACCATGGAAACTGTGGCCTCGTACAAAGTGTTAGAAACTTTTGTGAACTGCTGAGATACGTCATAAGGAGACGGAAGAGGATTACCCCATCCTGAAGCAAATGCGTCACCGGTAGCCCATAGGGTGCCATTAGTGGGAGGCGGTACTTTCGGAGGAGGAGCAAATGGCGTAGTTTTAAAAGAAACAACATTTGAAGTAAGCTTCGCTGCCGCTCCGCCACCTGAAACACTGATACTTGAAGTCACTCTCACCTGCAATGTGTACTCGCGTCGCGGATCAAGTTGCAGAACCATTGAATTTCCGAGGACACCGTTTAACTCCCCTACTGTATATACTTTTCTTGTATCATTTGCTATCACAGTGGTAACCTTGTTGCTACTGCTGAAGTTGCCTCCCAGTGTATCCATCTCAAGAGTATAAGTTACGTTCTGTGAACTGATGCCGGTTGTAAACTTATAATCGGGATTCGTCCAGTTCAAAACCAGCGCTGTATTGGACTCTGAACCGGGTTCAAGAACCACATTTGCCGTAGAGGCCGATAAGCCGGGAGGAGTTCCTCCTTCAAAAAATACTTTGTTCTCTGCCTTTTCGCAACTTGTGATCGCAACCAGGAAAATCACTGAAAACAATAGTTGAAATATATGTCTCATAATTAATTATTGTAAAAATTAATAGCCTGTGTTTTGAACAAGGTTAGTATTCGAGTTGACATCCCTTGAAGGGAGAGGATAAATTTTGCGGATCGCAGACACCCCCGTACCAGAAGCAACTCCACCTTTCCACGGCCATAGATAACTTCCTTCCACAAACTTGTTATAACGTATCAGGTCTGTGCGACGAAAACCTTCCCAGTATAACTCACGGGCTCTCTCGTTAAGAATAAAGTCCAGGGTCAATTCTCCCGATGATATATTGCCGGAAGTGTTTCCGTAGGCTCTTGTACGAAGAGCATTGATATATCCAAGTGCAGTAGCTGCATCTCCACCTCCACCTCTTAATTGCGCTTCAGCGTAGATCAAATACATTTCCGCAAGACGAAACAGTGGCATATCAACATCGGAGAAGTCCTGGCTTTGTCCGGGCGATCCGTCTCTTTTTACATTTCTATATTTTGTTACTCCAAGTCCATTTGTGAAATCAGTGATATTGGTGATCTCGGGGTTTTGGCCACTCGTATAGAATTGAGCTCTCTTATCGGTGATCGTTGTAAAATCAGGGTAACCCGGGAACAATGCCGGAAGATTTTTCGTTGCTCTTGTTCCACTCCAGCCACCCGAAATACCAAATTCAGAAGCTGGCATTGATCCACCTACGCAAGCATGGACCAAAAATGTGGTACCACCGTATCCCTGTGTTTTCAATCCATCATAATTGATTGTAAAAATAAATTCACCGGTGCTGCTGGTGTTGAGATTATTATCTGCCAGCATTAACCAGTTATAATCACTCACCAAGGAATAACCCGCATCAATAACTTTCTTGGAATAGTTGATCGCATCTGTATACCGAGCTGTTCCTGTATATACTTCAGCATTCAAATACATGCGGGCCAGGAGTGCCCATACCGCTGCAACATCTGAGCGACCATATTCATTACTATGCGGCGCAGGCATCTCTGGTTCGATTGCCTTCAATTCAGATTCAATATAATTGAAAAGATCTCCGCGGCTTATTTGTGGCGGAGGAGCACCACCAATAACCGTATTTTCTGTGGCAAAAGGAGGGTTACCATAAAGATCCATCAGCACCCAGTATTGAAATGCTCTCAGGTATCTTGCTTCCCTTGCAAACTGATGAATTTTATCAACGTCAGTACCGGTAATACCTCTTTTACTTAACTGATCATCGGCCGATTGTCTGATGAACTCGTTACACAATGTTATTTGGTACATCGAGCGATAATACAGACCTGTAAGAAAACTGTTGTTTGATGTCCAGTTCATGTTGTGAAAATCCTGGATACCTACGTCACCCCAGGATATCACTGCTTCGTCGGTGCTCAGCTCCTGGGCTTTCCAAAACAAGCGGAAGAAATCCGAAAATCCTTCATCAATTCCTTTTATATCTTTTGTTTGATCATTTCCGGCAGGCGCCTGGTTCCCGGTGAGGGCAAAAGCGCCATACACTTTCGCCAATACAGCTTCGTAACCGGCAGCGTTGGCGTACACTGTTTCAGAGGTTACATCGTTTGTTGGCGACAGATCGAGTTTTTTAGTGCATGACTGGATCGATGCAACAACAAACACACTCAAACAAACACTGGCTTGTAAAAAAACTTTTTTCATATGCAGTATTTTATGCAAATCGTTTTATTAAAAATCAAGACCTAGACTTATAGAAAATATCCTGGGACGCGGATAGAAATTGTTATCAATACCTCCGGGTACTTCCGGATCTAACCCCTTGTACTTAGTAACGGTAAATACGTTCTGCACGTTGGCTCCAATTCTCAAATTCGTATGCTTGCTGACAAGGTTGCCGGCATTGTACCCAACGTTGATGTAATCCATCCTGAGGAAGGAGGCATTTTCCACATAGTAATCAGACAAAAGATATTGGTCTCCGTTGCCTGTAAAATTTGTTTCCAGCAAATTCCTCGATCCATTGGCCAGGAAACCCAGTGGGTCAATAATATTTCTTTGTACTCCTGTATTTGAAAACCTGTTATTGTACATATAGTTCCCAATATTGGCCCTTAATGAAAATCCTGCACTCCATTTATTCCAGTTTACATTGGAATATGCTCCCAGGAAGGCTTTGGGATCGGGAGATTTGTAGCGATACAGATCATCAACATTGATCACACCGTCGCGATTTCTGTCTTCAAATAAACTTTCGATGGGTTTTCCTGATTTATCGTAGATCTGTTGATACACATAAAATGAATTTTTTGGATAGCCTACGGATTGTATCTGCACTGTGCTTCCAACTCCGCCAGCTATGCCCCCGGTTAAATTGCCGGGAAAAGTAGGATCATTTGTGAAAGTGAGTTTGGTAATTTCATTTTTGTTGTACGTGACATTAAACCCAAAATCCCAGGTCACATTCCTGTTGCGCACCAGCTGCGCGTTGATCGTGAATTCAACACCACGGTTTTCCATGTTGCCAATATTGGCAAGGATCTTATTAGTAAAATTGGTACCGGCAGGCTGATCGATGATGCTCAGTAGATCTGTGGTCTTCTTTAAATAAACATCGATCGAACCAGTGATACGGTTATTGAAAAAACCATAGTCGAGACCTATATTATAAGTAGCGGTCTGTTCCCATTTTAAGTTGGGATTGTATCCTTCAGGCCTGTATAAAGAATCGAACCTGTTGCCAAACTGGTACTGTGCCTGTTGGTTGGCCAATGAATATCTTGCGATGTAATCATAATTTCCAATTCCATCCTGTTGACCGGTTTCTCCATAGCCCAATCTCAGTTTCAGATCACTTACCGTCGTTGAGTTCCTCAGGAAGTCTTCTTCTTTAAGTCTCCAGGCAAAAGCGCCTGAAGGGAACATACCCCACCTGTTTTCTTCTGAAAAACGCGAAGAACCGTCTCTCCTCAGTGTTCCAGTCAGGAGATATTTGCCCTTGTAGGTATAATTCAATCTTCCGTAGAAAGAGATCAACCTGTTTTCCGGTTTGTCAAATGGAAAACTCGGAGTTGAAATGACGAATCCATCAGTGGTACGATCCGGAAAATTGTAGTTAGTGGTTGAAAAATCCTGGTACGAATAACCGGCAATCACATCAATCTTGCTGTAAATAGATTTAAGATCCTTTACGTAGTTCAAATAAGTTTCAAGAATTGTATTGGACTTATTTTGCTTATACTGGTTATCAACACCTCCATGTTTCGCATCCGGAGAACGTAAATAAGATGAGGCTGCACTATCCGGAATAAAGATGGTTCCTTCGCCTTTTGACACATCATAACCAAGATTCAGGTTCACATGAAGGTCAGGAAGGAAATGCAGTTTATAATCAAACTGGATATTTCCGATACTTCTTTTTACATCACTTTTATCTTCTTTTTGTTCAAGCAAACCCACTGGATTCAACGGGGCCAGGTCGCGAAGTCCCGTTGTTGAAGACGGATCTAACCATTCAAAATATCCACCGAATCTTTTACTTCCGTTCTGCACGGGTTGCGTCGGGTCAAACCTTACTGCAGTACCGATTGCACCTTCATCAGCAAACCTGGAATGACTAATAGAGCCCTTGAGATTCAGGTCGATCTTCAAATGGTCATCTAACAATCGTGGACTTAATGTAATTGATGCAGATGTTCTTTTAAGATTGCCTGTTTTTAAGATACCATCCTGGTTCAAATAACCCAATGACACCCGGTAAGGAAGCAGTTTATAAGAACCTGATACGCTTAAGTTGTTATCTGTTGTAAATGCATTGTCATAAATTTCGTTTTGCCAGTCGGTATTTGCATTTCCCATGATAGCTATCTGTGCCGGTGTTCCATGGGTATTCACATAATTCCTGAATTCTGCAGGGGAAAGCACATCGGCTTCTTTGGGCAGAGTTGAAATTGAATTTTGTGTAGTGAAATTAAACCTGGGCTTCCCACTTTTCCCTTTTTTAGTTGTAATGATGATAACTCCATTCGATGCTCTTGAACCATAGATGGCCGTCGCCGATGCATCCTTCAAAATATTCATCGACTCAATGTCATTTGGGTTGATCAAACTCAGCGGATCCGGCGATCCTGCGATGGAAGGCGTTCCGTCGAGATTTCTGTTGGGTGCTAATGGCACTCCATCAACAACGATCAATGGATCGTTGCTTGCATTGAGTGAAGCCCCGCCGCGAATACGGATAGTACTTCCCGAACCTGGCGCACCGCCATTGGACGTAATTTGCACACCGGCGACTTTTCCGGCAATGAGTTGTTCTGGTGTAGTGATTGATCCTTTATTGAAATCCTTTGCTGTGATAGCAGTGACGGCGCCGGTAAGATCTTTTTTCATTCGTGTTCCATATCCAATAACGACTACCTCATTCAGAGACGAACCGGCTCCGGATAATGACACAGTGAGCGGGGCACCGGAAATAACCGGTATCTCGCGTGTGGCAAAACCAACTGAAGAAAAAATAAGTGCATCAACGGTCGATGGAATCGTTATACTGAAGCCTCCATCATTATTGGTTTGCGTAGCTGTGCGGCTTCCTTTTGCCGTTACCGTAACGCCTGCTAACCCGTTGCCGGTTGAGTCCGTTACTCTACCAGTTATTACACGATCCTGCGCAAAACTTAGCTGCGAAAAAAGCAGCATAGCCGGCAAAATAATCGACTGAAGCAGTTTTCTGCGTGACATAAGCAATCATTAAGCGTTTTGATAAATCAATTTTTCAAATAAGCAATGTGTAGCAAACACACAATAATATTACTTTTTTATATACACCAAAAATTTATTTCAAATTCCAATAAATTTTTGCCCGGGCTTTTCAGAGGTTGGAAGATGCCTCCTGGTTTTTCATTTAAATATGTTGATCGTTTTATACGGGTCTTATTAGCTATTTGCAAATTTCTTTCGGTTTGAAGAATCACGACAGATAAGCAAAGGTTCCAGAACGATCTTTTGCTTTATTTGATGATCAACCCCGGTCCGTTCTATTATGTCCAATAATAAGTTCAATGCCGATCGGCCCATGCCAATTGTTTGCTGATCGACAGTTGAAAGGGTGGGCGTTATGTGCTCACCAAACATTTCATTGGCAAAACCCACCACACCAAATTCTTCGGGGATCTTCATTCCCCTTTCCTTCAGTTCTTTGATCACACCAAGTGCCGTAAAATCTTCTGTAGCAAAAATTGCATCGGGTGGATTAGTTAGTGATAATAAATGCTGCGTGCCTTCCCGGCCAGACTCAATTGAAATATTGCCGCTGCAAATAAGAGAAGGATCAACTTCTATTTTGTTAGCCTGCAATGCTCCGATGTATCCTTGCAACCGGTCATAAAAATTTTTCAAATGCCTGGGGCCGGAAATGTGCGCTATTCGTTTGTACCCCTGGGCGATCAGGTGTTCCGTCGCGACAAATGCTCCCTTGTAGTCATCAATAACAACAGAATCGACGCCGAGATCATCATTTGTCCTGTCAAAAAAAACCATCGGTACATGGCGCGACTTTATTTCCATGAAGTGAGAGTAGTCTACAGTATCTTTCGCGATGGATACAAGAATACCATCTACCCGTGCAGATAAAAAATTTTGCAGACCTTTTTCTTCATAATCCCTTTTCTCATTCGACTGAAAAAGTAAAACGCCATAACCATTCGAATTCGCTACGCTTTCTATTCCATGAACAACGGATCCAAAAAAATTAATTTCTGCACTGGGAATGATCACACCGATCAAATGCGTCTTTCCTGATCTCAATGAAGAAGCTATCTTGTTGCGTTTATAATTTAATTTGAGGGCAGCTTCGTGAACAGATTTTTTTGTTTTAGCACTGATACGGGGATGGTCGCTCAATGCCCGCGAAACAGTGGCAGGAGTAGTATTTAATTCTCTCGCAATGTCGGTTATGGTTGCCTTCAACATTTGCGCAATCGTTTACACAAGTTTAAGGATATATTTCGTCCTGGCAAAAAAAAATATTTGTCACCGGTCAGATGAGGTTTTTGACGGCAGACCTGTTTCCCTTTTTACCAGAGGGTTTTTTCCACAATTCTGTTTTGGCCTTGTAGAGTTTTCCGGGTCTGTGAGGAACATCGTTTTCCATTTCATCGAGGTCCAATAACCAATCTTTGTGGGCGATCTTTTTGCGGAAGTTGCGACGATCAAGACTGATTCCCAGGATCGACTGGTAAAGGTCCTGCAATTCTCTGAGTGAAAATTTTTCAGGCAACAAATTAAAAATGATCGGGTGATCCATTATTTGTTCCCGCAGGCGATCGAGGCTTGTATCTAAAATTTTTTTGTGATCAAAGGCGAGTTTTTTTATGTCAGTTAATTTGTGCCAGTGCAGCTCGTTGTGAGTTAGTTTGAGTTTATGATGCTTGATGTTGATCAGCGAATAATAGGCCGTGGTGATAACGCGGCCTGACGGATGACGGCCGAGATCTCCAAATGTGTGAACCTGGTCAAGATAGACATCATCCAGGCCCGTTCTCTCTCTCAGCACACGGTAAGGAGCACTCTCAATATTTTCATCCGGACGAACAAGATCACCGAGCAGAGACCACAAACCTTTGAACTCTTCCAGGTCTGATTTTATCAGAAGAACTTTCAATTCTTTGTTCTCGTATCCAAAAATTACACAATCAACAGAAACCGCTATATTGAAATATTCGAGATGGCTGATCTTTTCGAGCTCCGCCGTTTTAATATTGGATGTTTCGGACATAGTGATGACTGCTTTACTTAAAAATAATTATTTCACAACAAATTTTATGGCGCCTGACGATATTTTTGAATTCACCTTCAACATATACATTCCTGCCGGCAGGTTTTTCTTCGTAAAATTTATAGTATGATCACCTGTTGATAAAAATCCGGAATATATATTGGAAATTTTTTGCCCGTTGATATTTATTAGGTCGATCTGTATATTTCCAGCTTCGGGAACGGTGATATCAACAACGGCATTTTGCAACACCGGGTTGGGAACCATTTTGACATATAAATTACTTCCCGGTGAGTTTATGGTCGAAACGGGTGTGGCGATGTTGCTAACAACATTCCGGTTAAGGTAAACATGATATTCGCCCGGTTGTAAGGTCATGCTTTGTGCAGTCCCTGTAGTACTCAAAGTAGTTCAGTAGAAAAACTCATACCACGTCCCGGTAGACGGAAATGTCACATCCGACGTTTGAGGTATTATATTGAAATTCCCGATCACGCAGAGCTTCGACGAATCCGTGTTGACCTGGAGGATCTTAAAACCGCCGGTTAAATTCTGAGTGACCTGGTTGGTAATGAAAACATCTTTATAGAGCGAATGAGAGCGCAATTTTATAAGTTCAGCAAACACATCGTGCAAACGCTTTCTCTGAATATTCTGCAAGTAATCCCAGTGGATCGGTTTGGGTGTTAACCGGCAACTGTCATTAATTGATCCGTTTGTGCAGGTATTGATGGAATAATCATACCCAAGCTCTCCAAATTCCCAAAACATTTTTGGTCCGGGAATAGTAAATAGAAACGCTCCGCACATTTCAGCCCGTTTCAATGCGGTGTTCAGATCCCTGACATTATACGTGCCGGAAGTATTCCCAAATTGAATGTTCTTGTACACCATTCTTTCTTCATCATGACTTTCCATATAGGTAACCAAATTTGGCTGGGTCCAGTTACGTACTGTATAAATACCGCCGCTGAAATCCCAACCGGTGTTATAACCCATCGAAGCCTGCTGATAATTGTAACTCATGTTACCCCATAACAACATTCCATAATCGGACAATTGAATTTCTTCCGAATTATCTGCAAAATGTTCGAGTATAGCGTAACATCCGGGTGATTTTAATTGCAGTGTGTCATAATATCTTTTCCAGATAGCTACACGGCTTGCATCGTAAGCACCCCAGGCACTTACATTACAATTATTGCCGTTGTTGTCACAGGTTTGCGTCTGTGTGAATCCTTTTGACAGGTCGAAACGAAATCCATCAAGCTTATAATTCGAAAGCCAATGTTCTACCACGCGACTCACAAAATATCTTGTTGCTAAACTTTCATGATTCATATCGTAGCCAACATTAAAAGCATGTTTAGCAACAGGGTTAAACCATGGATTATTGGCTGCCGGTCGGTTGTTAGCCGCATCCCAGTACAATTGAACCAATGGCGACAAGCCAAAAGAATGATTCAATGCAATATCCATGATCACTGCAATTCCTCTTCCATGGCACGAGTCAATGAATTGCTGTAATGTAGCTTTTGGTCCGTAATATTTATCAGGAGCAAAATAAAAATCAGGATTATATCCCCAGCTATTGTTGCCTTCAAATTCATTAAAAGGCATGATCTCAATGGCATTGATCCCAAGATTCTGCAGATAATTTAAAGTATCGCGCAAAGTATTCCAGTCATGAGCGGCTAAAAAGTCCCTCAGTAATAATTCATAGATCACCAGTTTTCTTTTATCAGGCCTGGTAAAATTATTTACCTGCCAATTGTATGGTGTTGATGCAGTTTGCAGGATACTCACAATGCCGGTCGTTGATCCGGTTGGATAGGATCTAAGACCCGGGTAAGTGGACGAGGGAATATTTTGGTCATTATTATTATACGGATCGAGGATTTTTTCTGCATAAGGGTCCGCGATCTTTAAACTGGCATCGACTAAGTATTGAAAAGCGTATTCTGTTCCGGGTGTAAGCCCGGTGATGCGCAACCACCAATAATTTCCATCAGGCGTTTTGTTCATTTGATATTGTGACTGCTCTGTCCAGTTACTCCCGGGGAATTCGCCGATTACAGATACACGATTCTTCAACGGGGCATACAGCACAAGAGTAGCCGCTGTGTCGTCCGTTTCATAATTAATTCCATCTCTCACCCCGCCTGGAAGAGGTGCAACGGTTACTCCGGCGCTGACAAAAAATTCGAGGGTATCAGTTGTTGTCGCAGTTCCATCATTCGCTTCCGCAACAATAACTGTATTGCCGCCTGTAGCGAGAATAGGGTTGGCAGTAATAGTGGTTACATTATTTGCTGTTTGGATCACTGTACCGTTGAGGTACAATTTCATGGTTGAAGTTTTATTTGCTTCGGCAACCAGGTTGATGTTATCTCCCACTGCTTTTGTCACTGGCTCATGTTGCGGGATAAATAAGGGTTGGATCGGGGGATCTGTAAATTGAACTGCAATGACAGTATTGTCGTATACAGGAATGAACATATCGCTCCCGTCAGCATTTGCCAATTTCTTAGAGCCATCACCGTTTCGAAAAAGGATCGCGATCTTTTGAATATGTTCAGAGGCATCGGTGACCCCAAAAAAAGAACGCAAAGTGCCACTGATCGCATACTGCCATAGATTGTTACCAGCACTTATGCATGAAGCCTGGATATCGGTCGTTCCCCACGCAAATTTTACGTGTTGCCAATCTGTTGAATTAGCGCTAAAGTTTGTAATGACCCCTATATGAACATACACGTCCGCAACTGGGGTATAATTCAATAATCCCTGGTTTCCTTTCGTTGCATCTGCGGTGATCACAATGTCCGTGGTTGGATCGTTCTCTTCAGGAAACGTAGGTGCCCAACTTAATAATTGTGCTTTTGAAAATGAAATAGAAAATATAAAAAACAGGAGGGAGACTATCTTCTTCATAGCAAGCATTTCATTTGGTCGTTCTGTAAGGAAAGGAAAGATAGTAAATATGTACTTACCACACATTTCCATTTGAAAGAAATTTCCGCGAACTTTTTAAACGTGAAACGTGAGAAGTCAAAGGAGGTAGTCATTGATGTGATTCACTCATGTTTGACGTTTGACGTTTCACGTCTCCATGATTCACGGCTAATCGCTCGGATGTATCTGGTATTTATTGATAAGTTTAAGTAACACTCCATTTGTCCATCCAAAACCGTCCTGCCCTCCGTATTCGCCACCGCCGGCTTCAAGATGCGTGTCTACGACATTATATTTTTCCATGAGTTTGCCAGTGCGCTTAAAAACATCTGCATTCAATTTCACCCATCGTTGCGCAATATCTCTTGCCAGTTCTTTTTGTCCACAACGGTCAAGTCCCCAGATCGTCATCCATTCCAAGGGCGCCCATCCATTCGGTGCATCCCACTGCTGGCCGGTGTTGTATTCTGATGCCTGTATGCCTCCCGGCTGAAGTAATTTCTTTTTTAAAGTTGAGGTTGCCCGCGCACATTTCTGAATGAGTCCGTCGGTTTTTCTCATTATACAAAAAGGATACATGCCTGCAGGTGTTGCTATGTCACTCTGCTTTTGTTTTTTGAAATTATAATCGGTGTAATAATTTAATTGTGCGTTCCAACAATACTTATTTATTGCTGCTTCCCTCATCAAGGCCTTATTCATCATTCGACTGGCACCGCTAACGTCATTTTTTAATCTCCTTCCCTTTGCGATCATTTGTTCCAGATGAGCCATTAACGCGTTCAGATCGGGAGGAATAAAATCTATTACGCCGATGGTTACAATATCTTTCTTATCATCGAACCAGCGACTGCTGAAATCGATCCCGCTTTCCGCACCAGCCCTGAGATTGTGATACATTTCCTCTTTGTCCCTTCCCGATTTTTCTGCAACAGCGACATCCTCTTTAAAACCTTCCGGTCTTGGTGTGGCAGCATCATCCCAATAACGATTTAAAACTGTTCCATCTTTTAATTTCACCACCCTGCGATGTAGTTCCCCGGGGTTTAATTCATTCGCTCCCTCCATCCAAAACTTGTATTCTTTCTCCATGGCCGGTAAATAAGTAAGATAGACCTTATCACCTTTGATTGATGCAAGCAATTCCACCATCAAAGAAAAAAATGGTGGTTGTGATCTACTGATGTAATAACTCCGATTCCCGTTGGGAATATGACCATACGTATTGATGAGATACGCAAAATTCTTCACCATGTTTTCTATCATATCTGCTCTTCCACTTTCTTTCAAGCCGAGCATAGTGAAGTAAGAATCCCAATAATAGATCTCACCAAATCTCCCCCCGGGGACTATATAGGCATTGGGCAATGGTAACAAGGAACTTCCATTGACAGATGAATCAGCATCTCTTCTCAAAACGTTCCAGAGATTTTTGATGTGCATCACCACATCTTTTTCCTGGGTGATATAATTAAGTTGTGGCGCTTTGGGGAGATCGAAATTTCCCGTGACGAACTCATCCAACTTAAAACGAATATTAGAATCGTTTTTCATG
>Ga0163162_10003905_pt1 | contig 14317 bp, 13 predicted proteins | sample S55metaG_FD_115310 | JGI IMG/M metagenome (GOLD analysis project Ga0163162, IMG submission 115310) | Switchgrass rhizosphere microbial communities from Kellogg Biological Station, Michigan, USA - S5-5 metaG | ecosystem: Host-associated > Plants > Roots > Rhizosphere > Soil | place: USA...
ACCATCTTCATGGCCTTGGTGATCTGGCGCGTGTTCTTCACGCTGCGGATGCGACGCCGTAGATCGAGTACGTTTGCCATGGTTTACTGGGCCGCAGCCGCCTCTTTCTCTTTGCGCTGCGCCTTGAAGTTCGCCTTGAAGTCATTGATCGCCTGCGTCAGGCGGCCCTTGATGTCGTCGTCAAGTTGCTTCTTCGCAACGATGTCGGCGAGCACATTGGAACCCGAGGACTCGAGATACGGATACAGACCGTCCTCGAAGGCGCGCAAATCGGTGACGGCAAGATCATCCAGCAGGCCGTTGGTACCGGCGAAGATGATTGCCACCTGTTTCTCAAACGAAAGCGGTTGGAACTGTGGCTGCTTCAACAACTCGGTCAAACGCTGACCGCGATTGAGCTGACGCTGTGTAGCCAGATCGAGATCCGAGCCGAACTGGGAAAACGCAGCAAGCTCGCGGTACTGTGCAAGATCCAGCTTCAGCGTTGCACCGACCTGCTTCGTGGCCTTGATAGCAGCCGAGAAGCCTACACGCGAGACCGAGAGGCCAACGTTGACCGCCGGACGAACACCGGAGTTGAAGAGGTCAGTTTCGAGGAAGATCTGTCCATCGGTGATCGAGATGACGTTAGTCGGGATGTACGCCGAGACGTCGCCGGCCTGGGTCTCGATGATCGGAAGTGCGGTAAGAGAGCCACCGCCGAGCGCATCGGAGAGCTTGGAGGAACGCTCAAGCAGGCGTGAGTGCAAGTAGAAGACGTCGCCAGGATAGGCCTCGCGTCCCGGGGGACGGCGGAGGAGCAGCGAAATCTCTCGGTACGATGCAGCGTGCTTGGAGAGATCGTCGTAGATCACCAGAGCGTGCTTTCCGTTGTCGCGGAAGTACTCGCCGATGGCGGTAGCGGCGAACGGTGCAATGTACTGCATTGGAGCAGGCTCAGATGCAGTTGCAGCAACGACGATGGTGTACGCCATCGCGCCATTTTCCTCGAGCGTCTGTACCACCTGTGCAACCGACGAGCGCTTCTGGCCGATGGCGCAGTAGATGCAGATCAGGTTGTTCTTCGCCGAGTTGATGATGGTGTCGAGCGCGATGGCAGTCTTGCCGGTCTGACGGTCACCGATGATGAGTTCGCGCTGGCCGCGGCCGATCGGAATCATCGTGTCGATGGCCTTGATACCAGTGGCCATGGGCTCGCGAACAGACTGACGTGCAATAACGCCTGGAGCAAGACGCTCAACGGGCAGATATTCGGTGGTGTTAATGGGTCCCTTATCGTCGATGGGCTGACCAAGGGCGTTCACAACGCGGCCAATCATGGCGTCGCCCACTGGAACCGACATGATGCGCCCGGTACGCTTGACCTGATCGCCTTCCTTGAGTTCCGTGTAATCACCGAGAAGCACAGCGCCCACCTGGTCTTCATCCAGGTTCATCGCAAGTCCGGCAACGTTGTGCGGGAACTCAATAAGCTCGCCTGCCATGACCTTGTCGAGGCCGTGTACACGTGCGATACCGTCGCCGAGCGAGATAATCGTGCCGACCTCGTCGACCTGGATCTTCTGCTCGTAGTTCTCAATCTGCTGGCGAAGCAGCTCTGTTATCTCACCTGCGTTGATCTGTGCCATGTCTTCCTTCTACGGTACTTCGTATCAAATCTTGTTTGAAACCGGGGAGCGCGCCGTCCCTGAACATCCTACGCGCTGACAAGCTTTTGTTTCAGTTGCTGCAACTGTGCGCGGATGGAGCCGTCATAGACCGTTGAGCCGATCCGGACGATCGCGCCTCCCAACAGTGACGCGTCCTGCCGGTAGGTTGCGCGAACGCGTCCGCCGGCAAGCTTTGCTACCTTGGCCTCGAGATCAGAACGATCTGCATCACTCAACTCGCGAGCACTCGTGATTTCTGCTTCTGCAGTGCCGGACTGTTCATCGGTTACCGCGTGATATTCGGCAAGAATCTCTTCCATCTCCGCGAGCCGCTGATGATCCATGATCACTGCGATGAAGTTTCGTACCTGGGGGAACATACCGATCTTTCCTGAGATCGCATCAAGCACCTTCAGCTTTTGCTCTCCCGCGATAGAGGGATTCATCAGAACTGCACGAAGCTCGGGGCTGCCCTGGAAGGTGCCGCTGAAATCGCGCAGTTGTTGCTGCGCCGCAGCGGAATCAATCTTCTGCGAAGACACAACCGAGGCAAAGGCATGGGCATAGCGAAGCGCAAGAACGGACATTAGTTCTGGCCTTCCTTTCCGCTCTCACCTACGAGCCTGCGGGCAAACTCCCGCACCAGAAGGCGATCCGTCTCAGCGGTCACAACCAGCTTCTTCGCAGCCTGATCGATTGCCAGATCGGCAGCGTACTGCTGAATCTGCCTGCGAGCCTGTGTTGCAGCAGCCGCAATATCCTGCTCGGCTGCGGAGAGGATCTTCTTCTTTTCTTCTTCGACTGAGGCCTTGATGCGCTGCTCGTCCAGCACCGAATCCTTTTCTGACTGTGCTCGCATCGCCGCAATCTGCTCGTCCAGCTTGCCTAGCCGAGCCTCAACGCTGTTCAACCGCGCGCTTGCTTCTTCGGTGGCGCTGCGCGCCTCTACCAGCTGCTTCTGAATACCGGCATTCCGATCACTGAAGGTCTTCGGAAGATTCTTGAGGAGGAACCAACCAACCAGGATTGCCAGAACAGCGAAATTGAGGACCGTGAAAACTGTCGCGGCCTGCTCCGGATCGAGACCCAGCTTTGCTCCAATCGCCTTGACTGTCGGCGAATGACGATAAGCGTCGTTCTCGTCCTCTTCGTGCTTGCCCTTCTCTTCGGAGTGCGCAGCCGGCGCAGTCTCGCTGGTGCTCTGGGCGGCGGCTGTCGGCTCCTGCGCGATTGCCTGGATACCAGGAACGGCAGCGTACAGGACTGCCATCATCACAAAGATGGGGAGAATGCGCTTAAAACCCCTCTGAACCAAATTCACCGCGCTGCCTCCGTTGCGGAGACATCAGCCGGCAGGACTGCGGCGAGCACGCGGGAGCTCAGCTCCGCGCTGGCGCCTTCGATCTGAACCTTCGCGTCAGCGATGCCCTGCTCGATTCCCTGCCTGGCTGTTCGGGTACGCTCCTGCGTGGCCTGGCGCACTTGCTCGAGGGCTGCGTCGCGTTCATCATTCCACTGCTTTATCCGACGTTCGCGTGCCTCGAAGATTTCAGCCTTCGCACGCCTAAGCTTCTCTTCATAGGCGTCCGTCTCAGCTTCTGCGGCGGCGATGGCGCCCTTGGCCTGCTCAACCGCGCCGAGGGTGCGTGCGCGGCGCTCCGCCAGAGCATGCTCCAGCGGACGACGAACAAGCATGCCATACGCGATAACCAGAAGAATGAAGAGAACCATCGTCGGCACGGCGCCGAGCACAAGTCCACCGAGTTGATTGAGTATCTCGTCCATGTAGGGGTTCAGCCGGCAGCCGCTTCGAGGTTCTATTATCAGCCTTTACAACGCCTTCTCAGATTCGAAGCGCTAACAGATATGGCCTGTTCTGCAGTTTGCGGTACACCTAGTTTTAGCAAAGGGTTTGCAGGAGTGTCAAACAACCATAAACCGATAAACGAACGAATAAGTCTTTATTCGAACAGTCCGCGCCCACATGGAAGACCTTTGACTTTCCACTCGAAAAACGTACACTGGTAGGTACCACCCGGACCCTATTCTCTGGGTCACATAGGTCGCGTGATCGGGGACACCACCTCCGCTCCCCTTCAGGCGGCCTATGCTAGTTAAGAGCGTCAGCGGTTTCTGATTCAACCCTGCTTCTCATCTGAAATCGTCGATATCGATTGAGCAATGAAGCCGGACCACGCGCCCTGAGATACACCAGATTTCCAGCAAACCGCTTCTCGCTCAAGAGGCTTCCGGCCTCGAGGGAAGCAATTACTGCTCCCTCCGATTGCGGAAGGCGGAGTTCCATCTCGATTACCGGGTCTGCAACCAACCCGGCGTCGATGGCCCCCAGGAGGGTGATAAGTCCTTCATGAGTGATGCCGGACACCAGGACCCGGCCCTTTGCGCCAAGAGATTCACGTTCCACTTCATCAAGGAGGTCGATCTTGTTCATCACTTCGATAACGGGCTTGCCTGAGACGTCCAGCTCGCCCAACACCTTCTCTACTTGAGCTTTCTGCTCATCCAGCATAGGGCTGGACGCATCACGCACGTGCAACAGGAGTTCCGCGCGCTCGACCTCTTCGAGCGTCGCGCGAAAACTGGTCACGAGCGTATGAGGCAGGTTGCGGATAAATCCCACCGTGTCGGAGAGAAGGATCTTCCGGCGCGATGGAAGTTGCAACTGCCGCAGCTTGGGGTCAAGTGTCGCAAACATGCGAGATGACTCCAGGACTCCAGCTTCAGTAAGAGCATTGAAGAGGGTGCTCTTCCCGGCATTCGTATAGCCAACCAGGGCGACTACCGGTACCGGCACAGCTTCACGACGCTGGCGCTGCTGCCGTCGGATTCTGCGAACGGATTCCAGCTGCTCTTTGACGTGATCGATGCGAAGATTGATCTTACGGCGGTCGGTCTCAAGCTGGGTTTCACCAGGCCCTCGAGTTCCGATGCCGCCTCCAAGCTGGCTCATCGCCTTACCGCGTCCAGCCAAACGGGGAAGCTGATATTCGAGTTGCGCCAACTCCACCTGGAGTTGGCCCTCACGGGTCCGGGCGTGCCGAGCAAAGATGTCAAGGATTAGTTGGGTACGGTCAATGACTCGCGCCTCAAGCTTCGCCTCAAGATTACGCAGTTGCGATGGAGTAAGGTCGTGATCGAAGAGCACGAGGTCGGCATTGGTGGAAGCCACAACTCCGGCGATCTCATCGAGCTTGCCTTGCCCAACCAGCGTCGCCGCATCAGGTCGGGGACGACGCTGAACGAGACTTGCTGTGATCTCGGCGCCTGCGCTGCGCGCGAGTTCTTCAAATTCGGCGAGTGACGCCTCAAAATCCAGGTCGGACACGACTGGTTTGAGTTCTTTCTCTTCGTTGAGCTCTTTCTCTCCGAGAATATCTTCGACACCTGCTGCGGCGAGCACCGCAGCTGCCTTACGCGCCTGGAGCGCCGCTGCGGTTGGCTTTCGGCGCGAACTGGTGAACTCCACAGCGACAAGAACCGCGCGCTCAACGCTTCTACGGTTCAGCGCGAGGCTCTCCTCAGCGGCTAAGGCCTGTGCCTCAACCAGACTTCGTTTTGCAGATTTTGAGGTCTTCACGAGAGTAATCCGTATACCGGAAGGAATCTCTTCATGAGTCGCCCAAGGTGACTTGCCATACTCTCGGTCAGCGAGCCGGTGTACCTGCTACCTCAGCCACATGGGCCGAAGCCGGAGATGTAGTCTGTGCTGGCGCTGAAGTGCGAACATCGCTCTTCACCTCGCCATGCACTCCCCCCATGCGCCCGCTAACGACTGTCGAGATCGCATGCTTGAAGATGAGTTGTTCCTGACTGTTGTTTTCCAGTAGAACCGAGTATTTATCAAACGAGCGGATCTTTCCGGTCAATTTGACCCCGCTCACTAGATAGATCGTGATCGGGCTCTTGTCCTTCCGCACCGTGTTGAGAAATGTGTCCTGAATATTCTGTGCCGGCTTTGATTCCATGGTGCCGATCTCCTTAGCTATAGGTCGCTTTTCAAAGTTAAAGGTCCCGCCGTACTCCATACGCGCTTCAATCGAACACTCAATGACAGTTCACCGAGTCTGAAGCCAAGAGCTAAACGATACGAGCATCCAAAGCAATTTTCAACTCGCAGCGCCACAGCGAACTCCCGTGATGACTGATTAGACGTAGCACATGCCCCAAGGGACTCCGATACTGTTGCACTTGCCGGTTTACCATTGGAATGTGAGCGAAGTCCTTCAACCTGTTCAGATGCTTGACTTCTCCCGGCAGTTTGCCGGGATTCGCGACGAGATCCTAACGGCCATCGAGCAGGTCTGCTCGTCACAACGCTTCATTCTCGGCCCTGCGGTGGACTCTTTCGAGGGCGCTGCTGCCCTGTCTTGCCAGGTTCCCCATGCCGTAGGCTGTGCCAGCGGTACGGACGCCCTGTGGCTGGCCATGGCGGCAGCGGGCATCGGCCCCGGCGACGCTGTGATTACAACGCCGTTCAGCTTCTTCGCCACTGTCAGCTCCATCCTTCGCTGCGGGGCCCAGCCTCTACTGGCAGATATCGATCCGGTTACGTTTAATCTTTCCGCAGACGCTGTCGAGCAGGTCCTAAAGAACCACCGTGGCTCGAAGATCAAAGCTGTTCTCCCGGTCCACCTCTACGGCCAATGCGTTGATTGGGATGCCTTCACTGCTATAAAGCAGCGCCACAACATTCTGATGATCGAAGACGCTGCGCAAGCCTTCGGAGCTACCTGGCGAGAGACCCCCGCAGGAGCGCTTGGGGATCTGGCAGCATTCAGCTTTTATCCCACAAAAAACCTCAGCGCCTTCGGGGACGCAGGGCTGCTCACCACATCCTCCTCGGAGTATGACGAGAGAGCACGGATGCTGCGAGGCCACGGCATGCGGCAGCGTTATTACCATGACGAAGTCGGGTGGAACTGCCGCCTCGACTCCATTCAAGCCGCTGTGCTCGAGGTCAAGCTTCGCTACCTGCCTGGCTGGAACGAGGATCGTCGCCGCATCGCAAGACGCTACGATGAACTCTTCCTGGCCGCTGGTCTCGCTGGATCCATCACCTCAGACGGCCTTGTTCTTCCGTTCACCGATCCCCGTGCCGTGCACGTCTTTCACCAGTACGTCGTCCGTGCTCCACGACGTGATGCTCTCAGGAATTATCTTGCCGAGCGAAAGATCGGCAGCGAGATCTACTACCCTCTACCGCTACACTTGCAGACCAGCCTCAAGAACCTTGGCCATAACGAAGGTGACTTCCCCATCAGCGAACGGGCCGCTCACGAGGTTCTCGCATTGCCTATTTATCCTGAGCTTCGTGACGACGAGCAAGAGACGGTGGTCGCCGCAATTCGCAATTTTTACGCGCGAGCCTAATGGTGCTTTTTCTTCGACTCTGCCTTCTTTTTCTTCTCGGCAACCGGTTCCGGGTGTGCGTCCATCGAACCAGTCTCGCGTGGCGACTGCACACGCCGAACCAGGTTCCCTTCCAGACGGTAGGTCTTGAGATTGGTCTTTCCGGGTGTAATTGCGCCTGTTATAGGGTCTGGAATAACCACAGACGAATCGGCGGAGAGCACTCGGAAGCTGAAGGTCGGAGCCGCAGCCTGAGAGGTCGGAGACTTCCCTGAAGGATCGCTCGCCATCTTGATCTCTACGGGCAGATATCCTTCGATGTTTCTTTCCCGGAACCCTGTCTCATAACGATGCTTCTTCCCATTCCAGGTAAAGACTCGCACCTGATCGAAGTCATACGCAAGCCCGGCTTTGAAAGGGCTTAGAACCGTCACGTAGATCGGGATGTCCTTATCGTCCTGCGGAGCTTCGGGGTCATTCACCTTCGTGAGGATGTAAGCCCCAACGATACGCTGGCCCTCCGAGTATCGGGTAATTGCATCCGGCACATCGACGTCCATCATGCGGCTGTATAGCCAGCCTGTGTCACCTTTTGAATCTCGAACCAGCCACCAGTCCTCCATCGCAGGAGGAGCAGGAACCTCAGCTTCCGGCGGTTTTACGGCAGTTGCTGCTGCCTTGCCTGCTGTTGATGCTGGTGAAGGAACCGCGGGCTTCAGAGCCTTCTGTCCCGGCGGAAGCGGCTTCGGCAGCGTCGCTCGTCGCAGCAGCTTTAGCTTCTCACCTTCACCGAGTCTGAAGAGCCGGTCCGTATCGCGCCCGGGGCTCGAGTGAAGATAGACATCGTCCCGTACAACAGCGTTCGCAACAGGCGGATCGTTCTGATGCTCCTTCTTCAGAGCGTCGAATTGGTCGAATATCTCCTGGGTGGCCACGGCTTTCTCATCGATCCAACCCTGCTCGCCTTTCTCTGTCTGCACCCTCAGAAAGCGTCGGCCACGCTCCATGACTTCAAGCTTGTCGCCGTTCTCAACCGTACCCGTACGATTCGAGACAGCAGCGACGCGGTCGCGCAGAAACGTCTGCTTCGCCGTCACATACACATATTGTTTCGGTGGTTTCGGGCGAAGGCGGGAGCACCCGCTCATCAGGACGACGAGGCACACGCTCAACATCACCAGGCGCGCCAGCACGAAGCTGCCTTGCGCGCGCGATCGATCGCCGACGTGTCCGGTAGATGCGTTAACCTTCAAAACTCCGCAACCTGTTCGAAGTGAATCTCTTCTCCATATTACCGGCGCTTCGCCGCGATAACGGCGCCATGCACAAAATCCGCCGCGCGGTTATCGCCGGCAATACTGGGAAACCCTAATGCGTTAGTGCTATCTCTATGACCCCGGTTGGATCAGTCCCTGTCGCGGTGCTGGTCGCGAGGTTCAGCTTGCCGCCAACGGTCGCGTCGAAGCTGTACATGGACAGGTCCGGTCCACCGCCAAATGCTCCCGCCAATAGATACTTCTTGCTCTTGTCAGTACCCAGCGAAAGCACCTGAGTGCCGCCCGCGTAGGGAGAGCCGCTCAACGTCGTCAATGCCGAGCCGGTTCCAATCGCGTATCCGGAGATCGTTCCATCCCCCTTGTTTGCTACGTACAGATACTTTCCTGTCGGATCAAGGACAATTGAAGTCGGCTGATTTCCTGACGCGAAGGGCGAGCCGGAAATAGGGTTCAACACCCCGCCGGAACCAATGGTGTATACCGCTACGCCGCCATTCTGCCCACTGCGCGCAATGTACAGGTATGAGCCGGTGCTATCGATTCCAAGGCCGTTGTCACTGGTCTGGTTCGAACCCAGCGAAAGTTGTTGGCTGTTCACCACTGCGCCGGTCGATGTGTTTAACGTGAACACGACGTCCCCTCCCGTTCCCAGGGCAATGAACACGAGGTTCCCCAGAGGCGACACCTTCACCATCTTCTGTACCACGATTGCATTCTGTACCGAGTACGGCACCGCCGCCACCGAGGACAGCGCTCCAGTAGTTTTATTGATTTGAAACTCGTCCAGCACCTGTGCCGTATTGTCCAACCCGAATAACCACTGCCCATCGGGTGAAACATCGAGCGATGTTACGTTCACAATCGCAACCGCAGCGCCGCCGCTGGCTCCGGTAACTGAGCCATCCGAGTTGATCGTATAAACATAGATCGCGCCCGGGCCAGCGACGTACACAAACGCATTGTCCGGCGTAACAACCGCAGCGACTGGCGTATACCCAAGCGAAAGCGGCGAGTTCGGCACTGCCGTCAGCGTGTTGGTCCCAATATTGAACCCAGCCAGATTCTGCGTCCCTGCGTTCGCCACATAGACGCGACTCCCTGTAGTGCTTCCACCACCGCCAGGCTCTGGGACGAAGAAACCCGAGCAGCCGGTCAGAGTCAGCAGTGGCAAAAATACTGTAACGATCGCATTGCGACGCCACGCCCTTCTCCGTTCCATCATCGTGGAGGTCCTTACTTCCTTTCCTGCGAGCAACGCTGCACTACTGCTCATCTCAACCATACCCTCATCTATAATCGGCGGCATGCCCACAAGCAAATCTCTGTACCTCTTCGGTACCGCCGCATTCGTTTGTTCTTTTCTGATCGCCACTGGGAAGCCAGCTCATTCATTCGACTCGCGTAAGGGCAAAACGACACCTACTTTTTCGTTGCTCGAAGATGAAGTTCGTGCCGATATGAATTTTCTCGCGGATGATGAGTTGCACGGCCGCGGTTCCGCGACTCGCGACGAGCATCTCGCTGCACTCTTTGCCGCTTCACAGTTCCAGGAGCTTGGGCTGCAACCTGGGGGAGACAGCGACACCTTCCTTCAGAAGTCCCCGCTCCCCAATCCGCTCCCCCCGCGCCTTCAGCAGCGCCTCTCCAAATTTGGGGATATCCCACGTAAAGAGACATGGAACGCTATCGCGATCCTTCGCGGCACCTCAGCTTCCGATGAGGTCGTTCTGCTCACCGCCCATCTCGATCACCTTGGTGAAGGTCCTGCCGTCAAAGGCGACACCATCTACAACGGCGCCGATGACGATGCCTCAGGAACAACGGCGGTTCTCGCCCTAGCACACATGCTCGCTACCGGGCCCCGTCCGAAACGCACCATCGTCTTCGCGCTCTTCGGCTCGGAAGAAATTGGGGGTTTCGGAAACCGGGCCTTCCTGGCTCACCCACCAGTGCCACTCCCCAGGATTGTCGCAAACCTCGAGTTTGAGATGATTGGCCGCCCCGACTCGGCCGTCCCTGCCGGAACCCTCTGGCTAACAGGCTTCGACCGCTCCAACCTCGGCCCCGAGCTCGCTAAACATGGAGCTCATCTCGTCAACGATCCCCATCCGAAAGAGCAGTTCTTCCAGCGCTCCGACAACTATGCTCTCGCTCGCCAGGGCATCATCGCCCATACGGTTTCGAGCTTCGGCCTCCATACGGACTATCATCAGCCATCCGACGAGATCAAGACGATCGACTTCACTCATATGACCAACGCCATCGCTTCGATGATCTCCCCCATCCGCTGGCTCGCCGATTCCAACTTCAAGCCTCTATGGAACCCAGGGAACAATCCCCAGACGAACCCTCCGGCCAGCCGCTAACCACAGACATTGCGGCCAAAATGCGAAGTGTTCAAACACACTGATTTCCAAGCTTGTCCATTTCCATCACCACGACGCTTACCCGATTCCGCTGCTATTCTGAGCAGCGGAATAATTTAATAGGAGCAAAAGTCAAACATGATTGACCTCAAAGGCAAAGTCGCCGTCATCTTCGGGCTCGCCAATAAGCGCAGCATCGCCTGGGGTATCGCCCAGAAGCTCTCCGATGCAGGCGCGACGCTCGCAATCTGCTATCAGACGGAGCGCCTTAAGCGCGATGCCGATGAACTCGCGGCCTCCCTCCCGGACGCGAAGACGTATCAGTGCGACCTCTCCGTCGACGCCGAGATCGATTCACTCTTCGCGGTACTTAAGGAGACCTACGGCAAGCTCAACATCCTCGTTCACGCTGTCGCCTACGCTCCTGCGGACGAGATCAAGAATGACTTCATCCTTACCAGCCGCGAGGGTTTCCGCATCGCTCACGACGTCAGCTCCTATACGCTGATCGCCGTCTCGCGAGCGGCAGTTCCGCTGATGACCGAGGGTGGCTCCATTATGACGCTGACCTACTACGGCTCGACCAAGGTCTTCCCTAATTACAACGTCATGGGACTGGCGAAGGCATCGCTCGAGGCCGGAGTCCGCTACCTCGCTGCATCGTTAGGCTCGAAGGGCATCCGCGTCAACGCAATCTCTGCGGGCCCCATCAAGACCCTGGCCGCCCGTGGAATTGGGGACTTCAGCAAGATTCTTGATGCCGTCACCGACCGCGCTCCATTGCACCGCAATGTCGATCAACTGGAAGTGGGAAATGCAGCGCTCTTCCTTGCAAGTGACCTCTCCAGCGGCATCACCGGCGAGATCACCTTTGTCGATGCCGGCTACAACGTTACTGGGCTGTAAATAGATGCGACTCCCATCCTACTGACAGGATGATGTCAGTAGGATGGCACTAAGCTTTCTCCTGGCTTTACCTATCCCGATATTGAAAGCAGGAAAGGACACCATGAAGATCTCTGAGATTTTGTTGCAGGACTTCGACGTCGAGATATCCAATACCCGCCGCACTCTCGAGCGCGTCCCCGAAGGCAAGAACGACTGGAAATGTCACGACAAGTCGATGGAACTTGGGAAGCTCGCGATGCACTGCGCGACCATGCCGCTCTTTGGCTCCTACATCATTCTGGATGACGGAATGGACCTCGCGGCCCCGAAGCGGCTGCATATTCCGCTGGAGTTCACGACAAGCGAAGCAGCCCTCAAACAGCTGGACGAAGCAGCGAAGGCCTGCCGCGACGCGATTGCTTCAGCTTCCGATGAGACCCTGTCTGCTCCCTGGAAGTTCAGCTATGGCGAGCATCCCATCTCGAACATGCCCCGTTCAACGACCTTCCGCATGATGTTCTTTAACCACCTCGTCCATCACACCGCGCAGCTCGGCGTCTATCTGCGGCTGAATGACATTCCCGTCCCGGCGCTCTATGGTCCGTCGGCGGACGAGCAGTGGGCACCAAAATAATCCAGAGGATCAGGGGCGCCGATACACGATGCCGCTCTTCATCACGAAAGAGACATTACGCAGCGCCTTGATGTCTTCGAGCGGATTACCCCGAATGGCGATCACATCCGCGAGGTAACCCGCTCGAAGCTCGCCAATCTGGCCTCCCCATCCAAGCAACTTCGCTCCGTTTATAAGGTCGGCGCGAAGCACATCTGCGGGCTTCATTCCATATTCGGCCATTAGTTCCATCTCGCGTGCCTGCGTTCCGTGTGGGAAGGGACCAACATCGCTCCCCACAGCAAATGGCACTCCTGCAGCCATCTGTTTCTTGAACTGCTCTGCGTGAAACGCCTGCTGGGCTTTGAGGCGTGCTGCACGCTCAGGCGTTGCGGCATGATCAGCGAAGTACTCGACGATGGCAAACGTCGGGACCGCGTAGATTCCCTTCTCGCGCATCGCCTTCATCGTTGCATCGCTCAGCATATCGGCGTGATCCACGGACGCGACGCCTGCTGCGACGGCAAATCCTGTTCCGGGCTCACCGGTTGCGTGGACTGCGACTCCGCGGCCTGAGCTTCTGTCTCCGCCGGTGCGTTCTGCTTCTGCAATTGCAGCCGCAAGCTGCTCGGTCGTGTATTGGTAAGGTGTGGTGAATCGGCCGTCTTTCAGCGAGTCCCGGCCGGTCTCGTAGATCTTGGTGAAGTCCGCTCCGCCCTTGCGCTGCTCGCGGATGACCTTGACGAGATCTTCGACTGAGTCGGCGTAGTCGGCGTTTGAGAGCACGCGTTGCGCTGGGTTATAGCCGATCGCGTCCTCGTGTCCTCCGAGGATATCGACCGCGTTGCAGCTTACGCGCATGCGCGGACCGGGAATCAGGCCGGAGTTGATGGCGTTGCGGACGGCGACATCAGCACAGCCAGCGCCTTCGGTTCCCATGTCGCGTTCGGCAGTGAAGCCTGCGAGAAGATCGCGTTGTGCAGCATCGGCCGCCATCAGAGTTCGCTCAGGAACGCTCTCCTGAACGGTCTGCAGATCCTCGGCTCCGGGATGGAGGAAAAGATGTGTGTGGGCATCGATCAGGCCGGGCATCAGCGTTGTGTCACCCAGATCGATGACTTCGGCTCCGGCGGGACGATTTACCGATGTTCCAGCAGCGGTGATTCGTTCGCCTTCAACCAGAACTTCACCGGGAGTGACAACCTTCCCGCTGGCAACGTCGAGCATTCGCGCTGCGCGGAGCACGATTGGATGCTTCGGCGCAGTCTGGGCAGAACAAGCTAACGCTGCGATGGCGAGAGCGAGAGAACAGGCTAGCGTCTTCATGGTGCCTGAAGCATATCGCAGAGCACGGCGGTTTATCCGGCCTTTTCGGTCAGCTCGGCCCAACGCGCATAGAGCGTGTCAGCTTCGGCCTGTGCGGCATCGAGTTCGGCAAGAGCTTCTGTCAGCTTGCCGGCGTCGATTGCGACTTCGGGATCGCTGACGCGTGATCTTGCCGCATCAAGGCGGATTTCGGCGGCTTCGACTCGATCCTCGATGCCGGCGAACTCACGGGCTTCGAGATAGGAGAGCTTCTTCTTGGCCGGTGCCGCGACAGACCGAACGGGCTTCGGTTGATCGGCTTCACGGTTCGGCTTCTCGTCCGCTTGCTGGACGTCTTTCTGTTCCAGGAACCATTGCTCCCATTGCGGATAGTCGGCGAAGGTGGCGGTGTTTCCGTTTCCATTCAGTCCGAGGACTGTAGTGGAGATGCGGTCGAGCATGTAGCGGTCGTGCGTGACGAGGACCAGCGCGCCCTTGTATTCGAGGAGGCTTTCTTCCAGGACTTCGAGGGTTGCGATGTCGAGGTCGTTGGTGGGCTCGTCGAGGAGCAGGAGATCTGCGGGTTCGAGCATGAGGCGAGCGATCAGGACGCGCGCACGTTCGCCTCCACTGAGGCGATCCACCGGCTGATTCAGTTGCTCGCTGGTAAAGAGGAATTTCTGCGCGTAGCTGGCGACGTGAACGACGCGGTCCTGATAGATAACAGAATCAGAGTCAGGAGCGAGAGCGCGGCGCAGGGTTACGCCTTCAGGAAGCTCGCGGGTCTGGCTGAAGTAGACGATTCGTAGCGAGGCTGCTTTGTTGATGGTTCCTGCGGATGGTGCAAGT